>Ga0207433_10001345_pt1 | contig 53134 bp, 42 predicted proteins | sample YelNatPaOPGAMG01_FD_187559 | JGI IMG/M metagenome (GOLD analysis project Ga0207433, IMG submission 187559) | Hot spring thermophilic microbial communities from Obsidian Pool, Yellowstone National Park, USA - OP-RAMG-01 (SPAdes) (version 3) | ecosystem: Environmental > Aquatic > Thermal springs...
GCAGGACGAGGAATGGCTTACTGAACGGCGCTATATGTCGTTGGGCAGCCTTAGCGAAGTCGCCACGGATGCTCTGGCGCCGGTCAGCGGTAAGTTCATAGCGTAGAAGACCAACAGGAGTCCGCGGGATTTTACACCACTTGACAAGACTCTATCCATTGCCACGGGCGCGAACGACAGGGTAAACATCATCGTTCCGGCCAGAAGTACTGATTTGAATATGCTAAAGACGTGATGTCTTGATGCGAACATCGTGGCACCTCGGAGAGGTGGAACCGCGCAGCCTATTCCTGAGGGTGAACCGTTGCTGATTACGGGGCAACCTTGCGGGGCGAGCTGGCGCAGCCCCACTCATTCTTTCTACAACTATAGTGTACCCTCTGTCCAGTCATTCCAATCATACGAATCACACTAGTTCACGCAAGAAAGAGGCCGGTGGGATAACCGGCCTCGATCAATACGTTGCGAGTCTACGGATCTATTTCCCGCCTTGTGCCGAGACTATCAGCACCAGCCGGCTCAACTGGCCGCCGATCCTCTCGCACGACGAAATGCCTGTGAGTGTGACGTGGGTCCACTCCGGATCGATCACCACTCCATTCGACCACGCGCACTTGAGGTCCACTCCGGAGCCATCGTCAATGACCATCACGCGATTGATCGTGTCAAGCGATTTGACTCGGCCCCAGACCCGCACCAGCAGGCCGATGTTGTTGACTCCGCAAGCGCCGGCCACGCCGCTCTGCAAACCCAGCGCCGAGCCGCCGACTGCCCGGTTGTTCAGAGCTACGGGCGAGACTGCCGCGTAGCCGTTCGGTGCTGCATAGCCCGCCAGCAGGCACCGCTCGCCGGAAGCCTTTGTCACAAGCTGTCCTGCCACATCGACCCTCGAGCCGGCCGGAATGCCATGGCCGGGTCTCTCCACGCGCAGTCCCGTCGCGCGGGAATCCAGTTCGATGTAGAAGCAATCCGGCCACGCCGCCGTCACCGCCGCCTGCCTGAACGTCGCGTATGTGCCGTCGCCGAGCGTCTTGGCGGTCGCCAGCCCCGCGGTGTCGGACTTGACCGTAAACGCCGTGTACAGCGCGCTCGACCAGCGGATCGTGTAGTACTTGTCGTTGAAATACAGACCCACGACGTACTGCGACGTGGGCGCGTCGACCGGCGGGGTCCACAGCCACTCGAACGTGCGCTGCCCGCTCCACGAGCTCGCCATGACGTCTTCCGCGGGATTGCACGCGTGCGAGTCGTACATCACGCCGTTTCCGGTGTTCGAGTCGTTATCCAGTGTCAGGCTGACTCCCACGTCCGTCGCTGACGCGTTCGTCGCTACCACCCTCACCTTGACCGTCTGGCCCCATTTCAGCTCATTATTAGGGAGCGGGTTTCCAGTCGCCGCATCCAGGAACTGCACCGAGTTGACCGTGATCGAAGGGACCGTGAAGCCCTCGCCGATCTTGTTCAGGAAGAATGAGGACTGCTTGCTCGAGTCCCAGTCGGTTATCACATCCCAGTAGATGGGTATTCGCTTCAGGGCCCACTTGTACCAGCAATTCGTCTCGATCCCGCCGCCCGCCGCGAACGCGGCGCAGTAGTAGTTCGACCTGCACGCGTCCTGGACGGTGTTGTTGTATGACCCGTAGGGGTAGCAGAAGAAATCGACCGGATCGTCTGGGAAGTAGCTTCGGATCAGCTCTCGCGAGTGGGTGAGCTCGTAGTTGCGTGTGGATGTCGATGCGGTGGTGAAATCGGGGTGAGTCACGCTGTGGCTCTGCAAGTCGATCTTCTGATTGTTGTAGCTGCCGTAGCAGGCCACAACTTCCTGCCAGGTCATGAACATGATCACCGGATTGTTGTCGCCATCCCACGAGTTGTCCTGACCCATCACGCCCGTGAGCAGGAACATGACGGGCTTGAACCCGAAGCCGCTTATGATCGGCAGGGCGTCAGTGTAGAAGTTCTCATAGCCTCCGTCGAACGTGATCATGACCGGCTTTGCGGGCAGCTGAGTCAGGCCGGCGCGGGCACTCATCAATTCGCGGCAGCTGATTGATGTGTATCCGTAGGCCTTGAGTATCGCCATCTGCCTGCGGAGCATATCGGTGGTGTTCCAGTACTGCGAGTAGAGGGCGTTACCAATCTTGTGATACATCAGGATCGGGCACCGCGTGTCCAGCGACGATATTATCTGGAACGACTTCGCGGCATTTGCCGAGACCGAACTGCTTGTGCCCCACTTAACCGTGTAGTTCACACTATACGTCCCCACCGTCGCCGTGCGGGGCAGGTTGATGAAGAAATCCCGGTAGTACCAATTCGTGCCGGCAGCGATATCTCTTGTGATCGTGTAGGGCGGCATATTGACGCCCATATCGCCCACGGAAACCGAACTCGGCCCCGTGAGGGTCGCGGCCAATGTTGCTGTGGTTGCTGACGAGGCGGTGATCTTGTAGCCCAGTGTGATCGTCCACTGGTCGCGCGCTTGGGTGACGGATACGCTGGTATCTGCGATGCTCAGTGTCTGGGCGCCGGCCGCACCGGCAGCCGCAACGCACATGGCCAGGGCAACCAGCATCGTCGTCGATGCTCTAAGGATCGTCATGTCATACCTTCCCTAACGGCTGCAACTGCGCCTCTGCGCTCCGCCCCCAGGGGAGCAGCCGCGCCAGAGGTTCGCGCGCAAGTCCGTAGCTTAGTCCCGGCTGCCCGCTCGGTATGTCCCCCATCCGCATTCTAGCATGCGATCTGGCCATGCGCAACGCCTATTTGACTGCTGCCCAAGCGCAGAGCTAGAATAGGGCCGGGAGTATGGTATGCCAAGATTCGCTGCAATGTGCCTCGTTCTGATCTCACTTGCTTGCCTGGCTAATGCACAGCAGGCGACGCCCATCCTTCACGTCTTCGCGGCCGCGCCGACCCAATTCGGCACGTCGCTGCTCACAGAGGCCGCGATCGCGAGTCCGACCTCCCAGGGCGTGGGACCGACCGCTCCTCCGCCGCTCCCCAAGCAGGGCATGTGGGCCGGCAACCCAACCAAATTCTTCACAGGCGCGTTCGGCGCGTTTCTCGGCCACGAAAGCGGTCATTTCATCGCGAATTGGTCTCTCGGCACCGACCCCTACCTGATGGGCGTCCACTACGGCCCGATCCCGTTCTTCACAATCCAGCCGGGCAAGCCGATGACCAACCACCAGCACTACATCACGGCCTCCGCCGGCTTCAACGCGCAGCACCTGATCAACGAGGCCGTCCTCACTACCCATCCCAACCTCATGCGCGAGAACGAGCCATTCCTCAAGGGCCTGACCGCGTTCAACTTCTGGCTGACGATGGGCTATGCCGTCACCGCCTTCGCGCAGAGCGGCCCGAACGAGCGCGACACCAAGGGCATGGCGGATTCCCTGGGGTGGAACGAAGCGTGGGTCGGCGCGATGATCCTTGTCCCCACCGCTCTCGACACCTATCGCTACAAGCACCCTGACTCCAGGTGGGCGCCCACCGCCAGCCGCCTCAGCAAACTCGCCATCATATTCCTCGCCGGCGCAGCCAAGGACTGATTCCCCTGGGTAAAACGAGTGTCGGTGGCCACGTCGCCACGACTACTCACCAGGGGGATTGACCGCAATGTCCGAAGACAAGATCGTGAACGGCCTCAATGTCAGCCGGCTCCACAGCAACGTCCAGGCTATCAAGGAACAGCCGGACCTCGCCAAGTTCAAGCTCCGCGCCCATAACAAGTGGGTGTACGGATCACACGCGTGCTCGACCATCAAGGATTTCTACGGCGCTGGTCAGGAGGACACCAAGCGCAAGTTTCACTACATTCTGCACTGTGACGAGCCCGACGCCCTTCTTGGCGCCGACTACGGTCCCGGTCCCGCGGAGACCGTGTTGCACGCACTGGCCTGCTGCGTCGGTTCGGCTCTGATGTTCAACGCCGCCATCCAGGGCGTCAAGATCGACAAGCTGGAGTTCGAAGTAGAGGGTGACATCGACATTCGCGGGTTCCTCGCCATCTCGCCGGACGTGCGAAACGGCTTTGAGCACATCCGCATGAACTGCCACATAAGCGGCGACGCGCCCGAGAGCAAGCTGCGAGAGCTTGTCGAACTGGGGCAGCGCTTCTCGCCGGTCTTCGACATCGTGACCCACGGCGTGCCCGTCACCGTCACTGTCGAGGGCGAGGAGGTCAAGGCAGCGATGTGATGTTGGGCAGGAAGAACGGCTGCGTCCACGCCATCGCGGAGCCGGCGCCGTAGACCGTGAATCGGACGTAGCGGCGCTTGATCTCACGGGTGTCGAGGCGCAGCGATGTATCGTTCACGCTCGCGATCCTCAGGCCGCCGTCTGCGCGCGCCTCGATCTGCTGTGCTCCCGGGGCATCGACTGCGATGACGCCGTCTTCGAGGCGTATGTCGTCGATCACTGCCCCGCTGGAGCAGTAGAAGTTGCCGGCTTTGATCGCCTCCATTATCGCCCTGGGCGTGCGGTTCTTGCACCTGACGTAGATTGCCGCCCGGCCGATGTCGGTGTCGGAGTGCGAGTCATCGCTCGCGAAGCCGAGAACACGCCTGCCGCGCGCCAGCAGGTAGTCCCATTTGTCCGTCGCGATCGCGTAGCCGTCCATCCGCTCGATCACGGCGTTATAGACCTCGATGCCGTCGTAGCTCTGCTTCTCATCGAGTTCCTCGCGCCGGTAGTGCGGCCGAAGCTGCCAGTTGGGGTGATTGAGCACGACCAGCGCGTCGGAGTCCGCGAGGTTATTGAGCAGTATATCGTGGTCGGAGACAGCAATCGCTTCCTCGAGATCCGCGGGATCGAGCGAGTAAACGCCCGTATGGCATCCGCCCGCCGCGTTGTTCCACTCCACACCGGGTATCAGCGTGATCCGCTTGTCCGAGTGCTTGGTGTAAGTGCCGTGGTCCGATATGGCGAGGAAATCGTATCCGCGCTCAACGTAAGCCCCGACGCAGTTCTCGACGCTGATCTGCCCGCACCCGCTGGCCGGCGACGTATGCGCGTGCAAATTGCCCTTCAGCCACTGACCCTCTCGGTTGGCGTATGGATTCTCCCAATTGGCTTTGCTGCTCATTGTGTTCACACCCTGCAGACCACTTACGCGCGCGCGTGCTTCGCACCTGCAGGTAATCCCAACGCCGGCCACGAATCCACATCATGTCTGCCAGACACTCGGGGGGAAGCAAATGTCCAGATTTGTGCCGATGTGCGCGCTCTGCGCGCTGCTACTCATCCTGTCCAGCGCGGCCTCGACCGCAGCCGGCTTCGCCGACGTCGAGCGACAGTTTGCCGACCTGCCTATGGATGCCCGCTACCTTACAGGCCCGCTCTTCTGGCTCCACGGCGACGAGACCAGGCAGCAACTGCAGCTTTTTGTGGACAAGGTCGCCGAGGGTGGCAACGGCTGCTTTACGGCCGAGTCCCGCCCCCACAATGACTGGCTCGGCCCCGGCTGGTACCGTGACCTCGGCGTCTGCCTCCAGGAAGCCAAGAAGACCGGCATGCAGATGTGGATATTCGACGAGAAATGGTGGCCCAGCGGCGAGGTTGCCGGCAGAGTGCCCACGCAGTACCTCGCCAAGGTCCTGAACGCCGATTCGGTTGATGTTCAGGGCCCGACTCGCTTCACATCCGATGGTTACGGCGGCCAGCACTTCGTCGCGGCGATCGCAGGCATCGACACCGGCGACGGCATCGATCCTGAGAGCCTTGTCGATCTCAACGGCTTCATCACCGACGGCAAGCTCGACTGGGACGCGCCTGACGGCAAATGGAAGGTGATGAGGTTCACTTGGGCGACATCGAGCGGCAAACGGGTGGTTGATGGCGCGAGCCAGGACTGCATTGACTGGTACATCAAGACCGTCTACCAGCCCCACTACGACCACTTCCCATCCGACTTCGGCGCCACGATTCAGGGCTTTTTCTACGACGAGCCCGAGACCCCCGGCGATTGGGGCACGCTCATGCCGTCCGCCTGCGCCGAGCGCGGCGTCGACTACCGCAAATGCCTCGTCGCCTGGAAGTTCAGGCTCGCCGGGGAGCAGCAGATCGCCGCGCGCTACGCCTATATGGACGCCTTCGGCGACGCGTGGGGCAGGGGACTCTACGGCGGCATCACGGACTGGTGCCACGAGCACAACGTCCGCTCCATCGGCCACTACCTCGAACACGATTGGGTCTATCTCAATCCTCGTCTCTGCGCCTTCAATATGGTCAATCTTCTCAAATACAGCGATATGGGCGCGATGGACAACGTCTACCGCCAGATCAGGCCCACGGATCGCAACCTGGCAACCTACCAGATCCCGAAACTGGCCAGTTCCGTTTCCCATGCCTACAACAAAGCCGACGACCTCACTATGTGCGAGATCTTCGGCGCGTCGGGTCAGGACCTAAGCTATCCGGAGATGAAATGGGTGCTTGATCACCACCAGGTCCGCGGCGTCAACTTCATGATCCCGCATTCCATCAATCCCAAGGCGCCCAACGACACCGACTGCCCACCCTATTTCTACATGGGCGATGCCGAGCCACGCTGGCCGCTCTATCGAGTCTGGTCGGACTACAACAACCGTCTCAGCCTCCTGCTCACCGGTGGTTGCCACGTCTGCCCGATCGCCATACTGCAGTCCGGCCTCAGTCACCACGTTGGCAAAGCAATCGCTCCCGAACAGATCACCACATCGATTCAGGATGCGCAGTTCGACTGCGACTGGATTCCCTACGAGGTCTTTGAACGTGACTCGACCGTTGACGGTGCGAACCTCCGTCTCCATGACGAGTGCTACAAGGTCCTGATCGTTCCTCCCGTGGAGGTTATCCCGTACGAGTCCCTCGCCAAGGCAAAGGCGTTCTTCGACGCCGGCGGCATTGTCATTGGCTACGGCTTCAGGCCCACCAAGTCCGCATCGTTCGGTCACGGCTCAGGCGACATCACCGCCCTCGCCGATCAGCTCTGGGGCGAATCCACAGGCGCTGGTTTCTGCAAGATCAACGCAAACGGCGGTCGAACCTACTTCCTCGCCGAGCAGCCGACCCCTCAAGGCATCAAGGCGGTCCTCTCGCACGCGTCGATAAGGCCCGACCTGGAGGTCGTCAAAGGCAAGACCGACGACAACATACACATCCTGCACCGCGTCAAGGACGGCCGCGACGTCTTCCTGATCTGCAACCAGAACTACACCGGCGACGCCCGCACCCTTACCTTCCGCGCGACGGCCAAAGGTGAGCCCGAATGCTGGGACGCGATGCGCAACGAGCGCAGTTCGCTTCCCTATCAGCGCATTGACTCTACCACCCTGAAGTTCGATCTGACCCTGCAGCCCTACGAGTCCGCTCTGATCGTAATCAAGCCCAAACCGAGCACCCAGCCCGCGCGTCTCGCTTCGGACACCAGGCAAGTCCGCGCCGCCGTGCCCCTAACCCGCGTCAAGCTCCCCGTCAGGCCACCGGCGGCGAAGCCGGTCGTGACCAACGGCCTCGCTGGTTGCATGTGGATATGGTTCCCGGAGAAGTGCAATCTGGGCGCCTGTCCCCAGTGCACTCGGTTCTTCCGCGGCACGTTCGCCATCCCGCAGGGCCACCCCATCAAGCGGGCAGACTTCGTTGCCACCGCGGACAATTCGATGATCGTCTACGTGAACGGCAAAGAGGTCGGAAAGGACGATGAGTGGCGTGACCCGTTCACTCTCGACGCCACCAAGCTGCTTGGCCCGGGCACGAATGTCATCGCCATTGCCGCCACCAACGGCGGCGATGGCCCGAATCCGGCCGGTCTCGTCGGCCGGCTCAAGATCGACTTCGCCGACGGCACATCCACCATTGTGAAAATCGACGACACCTGGAAATGCGCCGCCGAAGAACAGCAGGGATGGACCGGGGTAGGGTTCGACGATTCGGCGTGGTCCAAACCCGCCAGGATATGCCAGTTTGGCTCCGGCGTGTGGGGCCTGCTGGGCGCGGGAATCACAATCAGCCACGCTGTCTCCGACCCCTATCGCGCCACCTGCACCCTGCCGGCCGCCCTCAAGCCCGCCGGGATGCGCGTCTATCTCGAAATGGACGAACTTCCCGACGACTCCGCGAGCGTCACCGTCAACGGCAAATACGCCGGCGGACTCATCGGCAAACCATTCCGACTGAACGTGGCCGCATTGCTCAAGCCCGGACGCAACACCATCGACATCCTCCCCCGCTCGCCCAAATCGGCGAGGCTGGTGTTCTACGCAGCGAAGTGACGGCCTGGGGAGTCAGAAAGGACTGAAGCACGTGAAACCGGGCGGCTTCGTCTGCAAGGCGCCGCCCGAGTTCTATCATACTCCGAAGAAATGCGCCCACTTGCCGTTGGCGCCGCAGGCCCTCGTCTTTGCGTGCATGTAGTCGTATGGGTAGAACAGCTGCCGGCCATTCCTGTCCGTGTATCCCTTCAGGGCGTTTCCCCACGGGTCGTGCACTATGAACCCATCGCCGTGCAGTCCGATGATCGTGATGATGTGGCCGGACTGCGTATACTTGCCCGACACGACAACCGGCCGGCCCGAGCGGATCTGCTGCCTGATCTGGTCCCAGGTTCTGTTCGTGGCAAATCGCGCGGTTATGCCGTACTGGCCCGCGAGCCAGCACAGGTCCGTGTGAGTGTGGCGGTCCTTCCCGTGCGCCTCCATGAACGTGGAGAACTCGTCCTCCAACTGCATTCCGGGATTGCGCGGTTTGACGCCCAGGAAACTCAGCGCCATCGCGTACGACGTGACGTTGCACGTTCCACCCGGGTGATATCTGTTGTCGCGCTGCGAGAGATACGGTACCTTGAGCAGGATGTCGCCTTGTGCGCAGCCCGTCGCCTTGCCGCCGAACGCCGGCCCCGGCAGCTTGATGACCTGGCCCGGAGCAAGCGAAATCTGGTGCGTGTCGGGATTCAGTGCCCAGATATCCGTCCATCGCTTGGGATCTCCCAGCGCGTGCTGCGCAACTTCCCAGAGCTCCTTCTCGGTGCCCACTGTGAACGTGCCGCCTACGGTCAGATCGGGCCGATGGAACACGCTCGGGTCGATTCCGGACTGGTGATAGGCCGCCTGCCAGGTCGCGAGCAGGTTCTTCGCGTAGCTGCCGAACCAGTCCGTCACGTCCTGCGGGCTGTAGAATGTCAGGTTCTGCTGATGCCCATCACTGCGAATCACGGACAGATCCAGCCCTGCGTCCTTGTTCTCCAACAGCCAGAACTGCACCCTCACCACTGTATTCGGGGACTGCTGCTCGTTGATTAGTGTCTTGCGCATTATCGTCTCCTTCCTATACAGGTACGCTCAGCCTCTGCTCCTGTCTCACCCCATCACTCTCGGCCTGAACCAGCACCGAATAGCCGCCGCCCGGCTTGAGGTTCGAGGTATCCAGCGTCATCTTGCACTCGGTTCCGCTCGCCGTCGGAACGATCTGCGTGGCGGTGAAATGAGGCTCGACTGCATCTTTCGGCCAGTCGATCGCCTTCAGCCGCACCGGCAGGGCGTAGCCGTTTATCGACACCACCTTGAGGCTGAACTCAAGCAACTTGCCGTTCCCATCCGGCGTCTTTTGCGGTGGATCGACCGATAGCTGAAACGCGGCCTTTGCGGGCGGCGCGCTGTCGTTTCCCGTCGGCGCCTTCGTCAGCAGGCTCTCTGCTACGACCCTCAGCTTCTCGATCGCCTCCCGGGAGAACAGTCCCATAAGGAACGAAAGAGCCGCGAAGCCCTCGATGTTGATCTCGTTTCCTCCGCCCGCGGTCGGGTTGAGGAAGCCCCCTCGCAGCAGCAAGCACGCCCCCAGCCCCAATGTCCCGGCGCACACAGGCTGCAGCAAGTACATTGGCGTCCAGTGCACCCGGAACTTCCGGTTGCCCACGTACCAGTAGGCCGATCGCAGCGCGTGCAGGCATCCGCCCATCGCTCCCGCCGCCACGGCCGTGATCCACAGACGCGTGTCGCCTGTGCCGACCCGTATGTGCCAGACCAGGCTCACAGGCTTCGCCGTCGATTCGGGTAAGAGTCTTATCAGCACGTAGATCACGGCGGTCGATAGGGCGAATAGGTAGATTGCGCTGAACCAGGCCGCCACCCAGTCCTTAGTGCTCATGCAGTCGTTCGATTCATCGGGCATTGCCATCACCTCTCCGTAATGTGTCGTCAGGTTCCGCGCTCGCGGCAATGAATGAGTCGCAGGCTATTGCATGCTTACCTGATTTGGTCCAGAATGCCTGCCTAACTGCGACTATTATTTCGCGATGTGGACCGGACGGAGATAAGTGGACCGTTCGATGACTAAGGCTGCGCGTCTCCACGAGGAGAGAGCTGCGAATATCAGGCGAATCCCATTACACAGCCTGCCCGCCCGCTGTCCGAACATGAAACCGATCCCATCGGCGCACGCGCGAGACGCTCTCCGCCTCGCCGGTGACACGATCCACTCGAACGCTGGAGGTGGGGAAATGGAATTCCGTACCACAATGCGCGTCCTGGGTCCGCTCTTCGCGCTGGTGCTTGCATCGATCGGTGTTCCGGCGCGGTGTTGTCCTAGCGCGCTGATGCTCGCTCCGACCACGGATGTGATCCCGGTTGGACATCTGTCCATGGAGTATCAGGGCGATTCCACCACGCCGGTCAGCTCCGACACGGCGAAGCAGTTCATCAACACCGAGATCGGCTGGGCGAGGAACTTCGAAGCAGGGGTCGACCTCGATGTGAGCGATGACGCACACGGTAGGGCGATACTCAACGGCAAATACCGCTTCGATCTGGCGCCGAAGCTCAGTGCCGCGGTAGGCGCGCAGAGCATCGACAGCCGCTTCAAGAGCATTCCCTATGTCACGAGCGGGTTGGAGACATCCATCGCACGCGTCACCCTTGGCGCGCTGCACTACGAGGGCGACACAAGCTGGTTTGTTGGACTGGATCGCGCATTCAACCACAAGCTCACATTGATGGCGGACTACGTCAGCGGCGACGCGTTCTATGCCAGCGCGGGCCTGAGTTACTCATTCACCCCGCAGTTCGGCCTTGTCGCCGGAGCCGAGTTTCCGAACATGGACGGGGGGGATACTGTCTACTCCGTCCACTTCGTTATGTGCGGGAATGCCTGGTAGCATCTACGCTACGGGCACATGCTCGCAGACGGGCGTTACTAACAGGAGACACAAAGGAGGGTCTATGAAGAACTTTGAAAAGGTCGGGTCGAGGTTCATCGGTCGATTGACTTCGGTAGCTCTAATGGCTGTACTGCTAAGCGCGATTGGCCTCGCACCGGTTTGCGGGTCAAGCAACACTGCAGCGGCAGTAACGGAGGCTCTTGCCCGCCGACATGCGGGGGTAGCAAAGGAGCCAACACATTCCAAGCCAGCTGAAGCCACTCATGTCAAGTCGACCGCGGCAGTCGGTCACGCGAAGCCAGCCGCGGCAGTCGGTCATGCGAAGCCACCCGCGGCAGCCCATCGTGGCCAGCCATCCACCCATGTTCAGCCAGCCCTGGCAGGCCACGGGCCGCTGCCATCCGCGCCAGTCCACCACTCACACCCGGCTGTGGCAGCTCACGCTGCTGCTGTGCCTGAAGAGCCCAAAGAAACGGCCGAGGCAACGGCGATCTGGACCGATTTGATGGAATGCAACAGACGATTCGTAGCGGGGGAAGCGACTACCAGGGAACTCGTCTCGACCAGGAGGGAGCTTGCCAAGGGCCAGCATCCCAAAGTGATCGTGCTGACATGCTCTGACAGTCGGGTCAGTCCTGAGTTGCTGTTCGACAAGAACCTGGGCGAGTTGTTCGTGATTCGAACAGCGGGCAATGTCGCCGATAAGGTTGCTCTGGGAAGCATCGAGTACGCAGCCGAGCATCTGAAAGCTCCTGTCCTGGTGATTCTGGGACACGAGAAGTGCGGAGCGGTCACTGCCGCGGCCTCAGGCGCCGAGATGCCCACCGACAATCTGAGCGCGATCGTGGAGAAGATCGCCCCAGTGGTGAAGAGGATGGACGGACTGGTTACGGGCGACCGTCTGATCAGTTGGGCGGTCGAGGCAAATGTGCATCAGGTTGCCAACGACATGCTGAAGTACAGTCCGATTATACGTGAAGCCGTCGAAGGCGGGAAACTGTCCATCATTACTGCCAAGTACGATCTCGACAGCGGCCAGGTTGTCAGGCTCTAGTCTGCCACTCCAATACATCGGCGTGGCGAACGCAGCAGCTTTCGCGCCAATTCTGATTTGGACATAGAGGAGACACCAATGAACGATCTGATCGGCAAGTGGACCATCAAAAAGAAGCTGATAGCTGGATTCCTGTTTGTGGGATTCCTCGTGGGCCTGGTAGGTTTGATAGGTAGTCAGAGGCTCGCGTCGATCCGCCAGGATGTAGTTGGTATGAGTTCCGAGATAAAGGACGCCGAAGAGGTAGCCGTCATTGAGGCCGATATGCTTGAGCAGGTTAAAGCGGAGAAGGACTACATTCTCACCGGCGACTCCAAGTTCCTTGAGGAACACAAGAACTGGGCCCAAGAGATCGACAAGGGCTTTTCGAAGGTCTTGGCGTCCGCGGAGAAGGCCAACGACAAAGAGCGAACCAGTGAGATCAATGCCATCAAGGAGCAGAGCGATGCATATCGAGCTACATTCGAACAGGTTGTCGGACTCGTAGGTGAGAAGAAGATCAATGAGGCCATCAACCTTTCATCCTCCAAGGCCGATGCGGACGCAGCCGAAATGACGAAGCGGCTCCAAAAGATCATTGATGAAGACAACAAGACAGTCGCGGCAGAGTGCGCCGACGTCGTGGCAGGTGCAAAGAACGCCACTGTATTCATGGTGGCGGCAGCAATTGTGGCTGTGCTGGTGGCTCTGGTGCTCGGACTGACAATATCCTTCCGAGTGGCCGGCCAGCTGTCGAACCTCGTTGCCAAGGCCGAGACCATCGCCTCCGGCGATCTGACGGTGCAAGTCGAGGTCGAAGGCAAGGACGAAATCGCGCAGCTATCCGAATCCTTCAGGACAATGGTCGAGAGCCTGCGCTCCACGGTGAGCCAGGTCTCCGATACATCCTCGAAGGTTGCAGCCTCTTCGCAATCTCTCTCGGCCACAGCAGAAGAAGTCAGCAAGGCCACCCAGCAGATCACTGAGACCGTCAATCAGGTTGCCACGGGTTCCGAGGAGCAGTCGAAGGCCGTCCAGGCCAGCGCCGCCGCGATGGAGCAGCTCAGCCGAGCGGTCGGCGAGGTCGCTGCTGGAGCGCAGAACCAGGTGCGCACGGTCGAGGATGCCGTGTCGCTTATCCAGCAGATCGGCGCCGCGATCGATCAGGTCTCTGCGCTTTCGCAGACCGCTTCCGCCAACGGCCAGCAGGTCCGCGAAGTTGCTACCGCCGGCGGACGGCAGGTTGCCGAAGCCGTCGACGGAATGGGCAGAATCAAGGACGCAACCGACCAGGTTGCCGACATGGTCAAGCAGCTTGGCGACAGCTCGCAGCAGATCGGTGCAATCGTCGAAACCATCAACGATATCGCGGAGCAGACCAACCTGCTAGCCCTTAACGCGGCAATCGAAGCGGCCAGAGCGGGCGAGCACGGCAAGGGATTTGCGGTCGTGGCCGACGAGGTCCGCAAGCTTGCCGAGCGCAGTTCCAAGGCGACCGGCGAGATCGGCGAGCTGATCGGCAACATCCAGCAGATGACCGCGCAGGCAGTCGAGGCAATGGATCGAGGCAGCAAGCAGGTCGAGGAAGGCACCCAACTCGGCAGCCAGGCAGGAGAAGCACTGGGCAAGATCCAGGAGGCCATCGCGGGCATAGTCGCTCAGATCGAGGACATGTCCGCCGCCGCTCAGCAGATGAGCAGCTCCAGCGCGGAAGTGATCAAGGCGATCGAGAACGTTTCTGCGATCACCGAGGAAACCAGCGCTGCCGCTGAGGAAATGTCTGCTTCCAGCGGCGAGGTTACGCAGCAGATCGAGCAGGTTGCGGCCCTCAGTGAGGAAAGCGCCGCCGCTGCGGAGGAAGTTGCCGCGACCACCGAGGAGCAGAATGCCGCCGTCGAGGAGATGTCGGCTTCCGCGGATGATCTGGCGAAGATGGCCGGCGATCTGCAGGAGCTGGTTGGCCAGTTCAAGATCGACGACAACGTTACGGTGGTGCGAAGCGCCAAGTCCACAAGTCGCAAGCCCGCGGCGGACAAAGAGCTTCGCAAGGCCGCTTAGGAGCTGTGAGATGACTGAGGAACGACAGGATAACGCAACGGATCAGTGGGAACAGCTCGTAGTCTTCCGGTTGGCCAACGAGTACTACGGTGTGGACATCGGAGCGGTCAACACGATCATCCGCATGCAGGAAGTCACAGACATCCCGCAGACTCCGGACTTCGTGGAGGGAGTGATCAACCTCAGAGGCAGCATCATTCCCGTCATCGACCTGCGGAAGAGGTTCGCTCTGCCAGAAGAGGACGTGACCAAAGCCTCGCGCATCGTGGTGGTCGAGAGCGGTGGACAGATGATCGGAATGGTCGTAGACGCAGTTGCGGAGACCCTGCGTCTGCCGGCCGACGCGATCGAGCCGCCGTCCCCGGTAATCGCCGGCATCGACACCGAGTATCTGCGGGGCGTTGGCAAGCAGGATAGCAGACTCGTGATCTTGCTCGATCTGGACAAGGTTCTGACCGCACGCGAGATGCAGACTCTGTCCAAGATAGACAAGAAGCTCAACCGTGAGAAGGGCGAGGTGGCCAAGGCCGCCTAGCTGCAGCCGGCGGCGAAGCAGTCCCACACGCCGCCGACTCTGCTCATAACGGCGGGCGCTGCCTGGCCCACTCCCAGGTGGCGTCCGCCGCTGCTTTACAGCATTCTTGAGGAGTATTCGTATGCCGCGTGAAAGCACTCGTGTATTAGTCGTGGACGATTCCGTATTCGCGCGCAAAATCGTGACCGACATCATCAGCGCCGCCCCCAATCTCACCGTTGCTGGCACTGCGGCAAATGGTGTCGAGGGTCTGGCGAAGGTTCGCGAACTCCGCCCGGACGTCGTCACGCTAGATATCGAGATGCCGAAAATGGACGGCATAGAGACTCTGCGGCAGCTGATGGCCGAGTGTCCTACGCCCGTCGTGATGGTCAGTTCGCTTACGGTATCCGGCGCCAGGGAAAGCATGATCGCGCTCCGCCTCGGTGCCGTTGACGTGATGGCGAAACCTCATGGCAGTCATTCGATGGGCCTGACGCTGCAGTCAGACGAGCTGATCCGCAAGATCAACGCGGCAGCCGAAGTAGATATCGGGCGCCTCGCGCCTCTAGCAGCGCCTGTGCACGCGGCAAGACTCGGCTCGAGGCCCCGATTCGGCCAGGACTTCCCCATTGTGATGATCGCATCCTCAACCGGTGGTCCGAGGGCGCTGCGTATGGTTGTGCCCGCCCTGAGTGCGTTGAGCGGCGCCGCGTTCGTTGCCGTCCAGCACATTCCGGAGGGATTCAGCGCCATGCTGGCTCAGGATCTCAACGAAATGTCGGAGCTGACGGTCCGCGAGGCCAAAGACGGAGATCGTCCCGAACCTGGCACACTGCTGCTCGCAAAGGCCGGATACCACCTCGTGATGAGTCGGGCCAGGACGCTGAACCTCACTCTCTCGCCACAACTGTGGGGGGTCAGGCCTTCCGCGGACGTTACGATGGTCTCAGCCGCGCCGCTGTTCGCGCAGAGGTTGGTGGGCGTTGTGCTGACAGGGATGGGATCGGACGGGGCTGCCGGGCTCAAGTCCATCAAAGAGCGGGGTGGCGCCACGATCGCGGAGCACGAATCGACCTGCGTGGTCTATGGTATGCCGCGCGTGGCGATCGAGTCCGGCGCTGTGGACATCATCGCGCCGATCGACAAGATACCCGAGGCCATAGAAGGGGCGATCAGTTCCACGGCCAGGCGCATAGCCGCCTGACCGGCTGCCTCTGCACTACAAGCTCACCAGGCCGGTCCGCAGCACGTAGTCGACAAGATCCGCTCGATTGTGCACTCCGAGCTTGCGGAATATTCTGTAGCGGTGGGTTTCCACCGTGTTGAGGCTGACAAAGAGTCTTTCCGCTATCTGGCTGCTCGAGAGACCTCTCGCGATGAGGCAGCAGACCTGGCGCTCTCTATCCGACAGCGCCGGCCGTCCGGCGTCCTTGTCTGTGCCGGTCTGGTGTCTGCCGTTAGTTGACGAACTCAGCCACTGCTTTCCTTCGGCTACCGCCCGCACGGCCGTCACGAACTCCCGGACCGGAGCCGATCTCGAGAGGCAGCCCATGCCCCCGGCCGACAGGAATTGCCGCATGGGATCGGGTTCGCTGTCTCCGTAGGCCAGCACCCGGCTGCCATGAGTCGTGATCGCGCGCACGAGATCAACGACGGCTGGGGTGCCGACGGGGATGCCAAGTAGCACGACGTCTGGTCTGGACTCCCTGGCGAGGTCAAGGGCACGGCTGAGCGAGGCGGCCTCTGCAACAGTTGCGATGCCATGCTCCTGCAGAAGGCTCCGCAATGCCCAGCGAACTACCGAGTGATCGTCAGCTATCAGCACACGAATACGCTGTCGTTCCACGGTATACTACATCTCTCCGCCGCAGCCACGGTGTGTGGAACCGCAAGACGCGGAACACCGGACTGAAGCCCGAAACAGGTCCGAAACAAGTGTAATACTGTGTTTCTCTGATGTCAATCGATCCACACCAAGTAATCTCACTATTTCCTCTTTCACCCAATTGCGTCCGTTGGATGTTATGAGAGTAGATTGGTCAGCCATCTTTCAGTCGCACCGGATTGTTTCACAACAATATCTCCAGTTTTTGCATCCATTACCACGGTCCGCCCTTGCCTGCCGCCGACATCCTCGGCGACTACGCTTATTCTGTTGTCCGCCAGGTGCTTCTTGACCGCTTCGATGTTGCGCTTCCCCACGTCCATGCTCTCGTTGGCTCCCGAGAACGAGAACAGCTGGGCTCCGCCCACGATCGCGGCACGTAGTCGCTCTTTTCTCGCGCCTCTACTCGTGAGTTCCTTGATGACATGTGGAATTGCCGTGTCCGCGTACTTCGCCGGTTCCGGCGTGTCGGCTGACCTCGACTGTGGCAGAACCACGTGCGCAACGCAGACCACCTTAAGCTTGGGATCCGCCACGCACAACCCGATGCACGAACCCAACCCCAGACAACTCAGCTCCGTGACCTCGGGGCTCGAGAACACAATCTGGCCCATTCTTGCAACGCCCTGGCTCAACTAACCGTCCTCCAGTATCATTCGTTCGGCCCGACCTCGGGGATGTAGAGGAAGAAGCCTCGCATCGACTTCTTCTGGCCAGCGAATCTCGTTACTATGCTGATAGTCTCCTCGTCGAAGTGGCCGGTGTTGAGGAGCACGCTGTCGATCACAGCCGCTGCCATGTCGATGGCTATCCCCGGCGGGCTCGGCAGCAGCGACCACCCGAAGAAGTCGGAGAGCGCGTTCAAATACGAGCCGGTTACGATGTTTCCGACCTCCTGGATGACCGATTGCTCCATCTCGTCCAGCCGTTTCGTCGTGTGGGGAGGCTGTCCGACCAGAATGTCCACAAGATGCAGTGCCGACTCATAGGAGAACACCAGCAGTGCATGGCCGGGCAGGTCCCCCTCGACCGTTATGTAGACGCCCGCTACCAGGTCCTCGGGATTTCCCGCGATCTCGGACAGGCGGGCCGTCGGCGATACTCCTGCGGACAGCACATCCATACGCACCGCCCCCGACGACATAGTCGAGACGGACTCCGCCGCCTTCCTAACCCCCGCCTTCGCCGCGTTCAGAAAGCTTGTCAGAGCGAAAGGCGCTCTCGTTCGTGCTTGTGTCTCCATTTGCCTCTCTCCTCGGGAACTCAGTCTTGTGCATCATTCTCGAGCCTGTTGACGATCCTCACTGCGAGATTAGTGCCGGATAGGCCCAACACGCCGCCGAACGACGGCACGTTCCCGATCCACAGCTCCGTAAGATCGTCCGATTTCACCGGAAGGCCTATCAGGTCGCCGACTTCCAGGTTTGCCAGATCCTGCAGCGGAATAGTAGTCCGCCCAAGCACAGCGTGGCATTGCATCGGAACGCGGTCGAACACGCTGCGCAGCGCCGCGCTCGATTGGCTGTCGTATCGCGGCGCGGGCATGTTCAGAGTGCGGCCGAGCGTGAGCGCCGGCAAGACGGCCTCGATCGCCGCTGCGGGAATGCAAATGCTCATCATGCTCGTCAGGCCGCTCACGGTTATCTCGTAGCCGCAAACGATAACCCCTTCGCCCGGCAGCAGTACTTGCCGCGCATTGGGGTCAGTGCTCATCGACGTTATCTCGGGCCTGAATGCCACGCACGTGGACCAAGCTTCAGCGTACTTCTTGAGCGCAAGGTCCACGATCGGGCGCATGATGCTCTTGTCGATATCCGTTATGTCGCTGACGGTCGCCGATGGCGCCAGGCCCCCCGCGAGAAAGTCGACGAATCCGCACACCAGAGCCGTGTTGAACTCGAAAATCGCCGTGGGAGCCAACGGGTCCAGCCTGGCCTCGACAAACAGCGTCCCATCCGGCACCGAAGCACAATACTCGCGGTAAGCAAGCTGGTCTACGGGCAGCCGGTTGATCTGGATCGGGGTGTGAAGCCTGACTCCGAGCGCGGCCGCGAACGACGAACCGTGTTTCGAATGAATGATGCCGAGCGATTTGAGATGCTCTTTGCTGAACTTGTCCGGGCGCGCGAAATCGTAGAGGCGGATCTCCCTCGCCTCTTGCGGGCGCTCGGTCTCGGTCTCGCCGGTCGCTCTGTAGACCGATAGCAGGGCATCAACTTCGGATTGGCTCAGGGCGTCGCTCATCTTAGTCCGCTAGGCCGCTTTCTTGAGCTGATTCTCAGCGATGGCTACGTTGATCTCGATTCGACCGGCGTCAGTCATGATCGGGACCACCAGTGCGGGAGTTCGCGTCGAGACTTCGACGTCTATGCCCCGTATGATCGACGGCGGCGTGATGTCCACGCTCATTCCTTTCTGGGAAAGCAGCGTGGTTGCATTGCCGGTGATCATGTTGCCGAGTTCCGATACGGCGCTTATGGCCATCTCGTCCATTTCCAGAACCTCGGTGCCGATCATCGCGCCGGCGATCTTCTGGGCCGTGGCCTGCGACATACCGTACATAGCGGAGCCTTCCACGTCGCCATTCACGCCGGCAAGAATCGTCAACTGCTGGGTCGTGAAGCTGTTTCTGCGCAGGCTTAGTTGCTCTTTCGTAGGTCTGCTGCCGATGGTAAGCTCCAGCACGTTGTACGCGGCGCGCACGAACGGTTCTATATACTCAACGTTCATCCGTTTCTCTCCTCGTCGCTGCTGCGGCCCTATGCTGCCCCAATGGCTTTGGATACGCCCTCAAGCACGCGATCCGGCTGGAAAGGCTTTACTATGTAGTCCCTGACGCCCGCTTTGATCGCCTCGATGACGAGCTCTTGCTGTCCCAGTGCCGTGCACATCAGCACGACCGCCCCGGGGTCCTGCTGCAAGATCGCCTTTGCAGCGGAGATGCCGTCCATTATGGGCATGGTGATATCCATCAGCACGGCGTCGGGCTTGAGCGAGAGGTAGCTATCGAACCCGACCTTGCCGTTCTCCGCCTCGCCCACAACTTCGTACCCGGCGTTCTCCAGAATGCGTCTCACCGTAGCCCGCATGAACATCGCATCGTCCACTACCAAAATGCGCTTTGCCATATTGGCCCTCCCTTGAAAATGCAGAGCATTCCCTAACTCTCTCGCGGCTTTCCGTAGAAGAACGGGACGTGGGTCTCATATCCCAGATCCGCATGGTCGGCTATCCGCTCGGTTCCACCTACGAAAAGGTAACCTCCAGGCCGAAGAGCGCCAAAGAACCTGCTGTATAGCGTCTTCTTGGTCTCATCGGTGAAGTAGATCACCACGTTCCTGCACACAATCAAATCAAACCCTTTGCCGAAGCTGTCTTCCAGCAGGTTGTGTCTGGCGAACGAGATCATATTCTTGATCGTGCTTCTGGCTGTCACCTTGTCATCACGACGGTCGAAGTACTTGAGCAGCCGCGCTCTCGACACGTTACGCATCTCGGCGTCCGCGAACTCGCCCGCTCGTGCCCTCGCCAGCATTCGCTCGTCGATATCTGTCGCCAAGATCTTGTGCGCTCGCCCCGGCGCGAGTTCGTCAAGCAGGATCGCCAGGCTGTAGGGCTCCGCTCCGTATGAGCATCCTGCCGACCACACCGACAGCGCCGATCCGCCCTCGAGCAGCTTCGGCAGAATCACCGTCCGCAGCGTCTCGAACTGCTCCGGGTTGCGAAACAGCTCGCTGACATTGATGGTAATGCGGTCGAGGAACTCGTCCAGCAGAGCTGCATTGGTCTGCATCGCAGCGTAGTACTGCTGAAACGAGTGCGCCCCGCATCGCAGCATATTCGCGCGCAGCCGCCGTTCCATTTGCTGACGCTTGTACGCGTTCAGGTCGATTCCGTACGAAAGCCGGACCTTACGCTTGAACAGGCTGAAATCAAGATCATCGTTGACTGCGGGTTGCTCACGCACTTGGGCTTAGACCTCCACCGTTGCTCGCGGCTCAGCCGACCGGCTGTGTCGCCGTCTATCCAGGATCCCTGCGATTCCGGCGACGTCCACGATCAGTGCAACGCGACCGTCCCCGAGAATCGTCGCGCCCGCGATCCCACGCAGGTCCCCAAAGAACGCGCCGAGCGGCTTGATCACCACTTCCTGCTCGCCGATCAGCCTGTCCACGACCAGCCCGATCTTCAGCGCGCCGGTGTTCACGACCACGAAGGTCGTGGATTCGTTATCCAGGTTCACTTCCGTCGGTACGCCGTCGAACAGCTGGCCGAGGTTGATCAGCGGGAGAACCGAACCGCGGAAGTTGATCGCGGGCTTGCCGTCAAGGAACCGCACGTCCGCCTCGTCGCACCGGAACGTTTCCGCGACCGCGCTGAGCGGAATGACGAAGACCCTATTGTCCACCCCGGTCACCAGTGCCTGTATGATCGCCAGCGTAAGGGGCAGGCTGATTCGGAACGTCGTGCCGATCCCTGGTTCTGTCTGGACCTCGACGCTGCCTGACAGGCCCTGGATGTTGTTGCGGACCACATCCATTCCTACGCCGCGTCCCGAGACGTCGGTTATCTTCTCAGCCGTGCTCAGACCGGAGGCGAAGATGAGCTGCAGGCAGTCCCTGTCGCTCATTCGCGACAGAGCATCCTCCGCAACAACGCCCTTCTCGACGGCCGCTCGTTTTACTCTCGCGAGGTCTATGCCCTTGCCGTCGTCGCGCACCTCGATGATGATCCTGTTCTCTTCCTGCTTCGCGGCCAGCACCACGCGCGCGGTCTTCCGCTTGCCCGCTGCAACCCGGTCCTCAGGCGTCTCGACGCCGTGGTCCACGGCGTTGCGCAGCAGGTGAGTGAGCGGATCGACAATATCTTCCAGGATGGACCGGTCGAGCTCGGTCTCCTGACCTTCCATCACAAACTCGATTTCCTTGCCGGCTTTGTGGGCCAGGTCGCGCACCATCCGCGGGAAGCGGTTGAACACCTGCTCCACCGGCAGCAGGCGCACCTTCATGATGTGTTCCTGAAGCTCAGTGACCACCCTGCCGATGTGGGCGGCGGTCTCGCCAAGGTTGCGCACCAGGTCCTCGTTCTCGTACTCCATCGCGAGGCTGGTTTCTATCTGGGCGATCCGCGTGCGGTCGATGACCAGTTCCGCGACGAGGTTCATCAGCGTGTCGAGCCGATCGACGCCCACGCGAACGGTCTGAATCGACCGTGCGCTCTGTTCCGCCGGTCCTTCGCTGGGGCCATCCGTTTGCGGCTTCTTGGCGACAGGTTTTGGTTCGGCTTCCGCCGGTCCGCCCGTCTCCAGCAACTCGATCTCCGCCAGCGACTTGACCGCAGCGATCACTGCGTCCGGCTTTGCCGCGCGCTTGAAGCGAATGGTTATTTGCTGGCCTGCGGCTATGTCGTCGAGCGAATCCGCGGCCGGATCGGAATCGACGACGTCGCCAAGCCCGGAAAGTGCATTGAAGAGCATGAATGCCCTGACGGACGGCATCGTGCAATCAGCCACTACGCGGGCCACTATGCTCATAGTATCCGGGTTGGCGGTCGAGTCCAGAATCGATTCACTCGCTTCCGCGCGCTTCTGAGGCGCGGCCGAGTTTGCCTGGCCCCCACCGGCGGCGGTGGCCGACCGCAGCTTGGCCTTGAGCTCGTCGTTGCCGCCGGACAGCGGTTCTCCGTCGCGAACTTGCCCGATCAGGGTCCGGAGCGCGTCATTGCCCTCGAGGAGGAGGTCTACTATGTCGGAGTTGACGCCTATTTGTCCATTTCTGACGTCATCGAGCAGGCTCTCCATTGCGTGCGTGAGGTCGGCAATCTCACTCAACCCCATCGTGGCGGAGGATCCCTTCAGCGTGTGAGCCGCGCGGAACACCTCCTTGACGATGTCCATGTTGGAAGGGTCTTTTTCGAGCTGGAGTATGCCATCATCGAGCTTGAGTAGCTGCTCATCCGCTTCGTCGAGGAAAACCCCAAGCAGATCAGACATGTCCATGTCAGCCATCTTTTGACCTCTACCCGCGCGGACGATTGGCGCCGCGCAGCCTGCAAGATGACTTTATGATTGGTCAAGGGCCCGCGCTCGCGTGTAAGGTGAAACACCTGAATTGGGTGGGGGGTATGGTTCAATGGTTCCAGGGGCAGCCAACTGCGGACAGGTCTGGGGCAGATATCACGGCCTGCGCTTCTCTCGTCCTTCGCCCCACTGGGTATTGGGGTGCAATGCCACGCCAGTAGTATCGCGAAGCACTGGAATTCCCAAACGCTAGAATTCATCTCGTGACATCCAGCCTGGGGTCAGCTTGATGTCGCCAGATGCGTCTCGCGACATCAAGACTTAGGCCAGAGTCATAAGTCCAACACGGAACAAGCCACTGCTAGAAGCGTGTTGTTGAGCCAGTTTCACGCCCAAATTGGGGTCGAAGGGGCGTACATAAAAATGGAGCGGGAGACGAGGCTCGAACTCGCGACATCCAGCTTGGAAGGCTAGCGCTCTACCAACTGAGCTACTCCCGCACCATACCCCATTATCTTACCATTGCGGCCGGCTCATGTCAATGACGCCGAGCATACAGGGCCGAGGCCCGCTCTCTAAAGGCCTGCCACGCACTCCGTCCCGTTGCTCGACGCCGCCAGCAGATCGCCGCTTGCCGGATCGATGACGATCCCCGCGATCGTATCCCCGAGCCGGTTAACGAACGCTACCGGGTAGTCCTTTCCATACGCGCCCTTCATCTCGGTGACCAGCTCCTCGGAGACTACTTGCGCTTCTTCAGGTCCTTCTACATGGAACCTCGGCAGATCGATCGCCTCACCGACCGTCATTCCCAGCCTCGTGACAGCATACGCCTGCAGAGCGGCCACGTTCACAATCTTCCGTCCGCCCGGCAGTCCGACTCCGCAGTAAGGTTGCCCCTCGCGCGTTATCAGCAGTGGGCACATGTTGTGCAGCACTCGCTTCTTCGGCGCGATCGAGTTCGGGTGGCCCGGCTCCATCTCGAACCGCGACATCCCGTTGCCGAGGATCAGCCCCGTCCCGGGAATGCCGACCCACGACCCCAGCCACAGACCATGCGTCTGAGTCAGCGAAACCACGTTGCCTTCCTTGTCTGCCGCCACCAGATGGATCGTATGTCCGCCGCCTATCGCGGCCTGCGCGCCGAACTCAGCCCGCGCGCCCGCCGTCACGCTGTCCGCGATCTCATTCGCACGCCGTTCCGATAGCAGCTCCGCGATTGGCACCTCCGCATACTCAGGGTCACCGAGCAGCGCCAGCCGATCCGCCCAAGCATGCCGCGCCGTCTCGATGAACGCTCTGTACATCCATGGCGATCCCGCCTCAAAAAAGGTGACAGACACCTTTTCTGCGGCGGCGTTCATCGCGTTCAGAATCTCGAGCGTTGTGATCCCACCCGCGGGCGGCATCGGCGTCAGCACCTCGAAATCACCGCTCGCTGCGCTCAGAGGCTCTCCAAAACGTGCCTTGGGTACGGCGAAATCGGCCTCGTCCAGTATCCCACCGTGCTTGCGAACCGCCGACGCAATGGTTCGCGGAATCTCTCCCGAGTAGAACGCGCCCGGCCCCTCTCTCTGCAGCTCTGCAATCAGCGCTGCGAGGTCTTTTTGGACGAAAAGGTCTCCCAGCTTCGGCGGGACTCCGTCCGGGAGTATCGTCCGTATGCTGTCCTGATCGGCGTTCTCCAGGAACAGCCCGAACCCGTTCGCGAGCGACTCGTAGACCGGAAAGCCTTCGTCGGCGAGCCTGCGCGCCTCCTCCGCGACCTCAGCGAACTCCATCGTGCCGTACCGCTCCAGAAGCGCGCTCAATCCCGCGATGATCGGAGGCGCCATCACGGCCAGATATCCGCGCTCCGCTTCCGCGGCCCTGCCCACGAACATATCCGGCGTCGAGGCTAGCGGCGCGCAGCCGTCATAGTCAAGCGCGACCGCCCTGCCTTCCTTCCTCGTATACACGACCGCCGCGCCGCCGTACCCGCCAATTCCCGTGCTGGCCGGCGCCACCACGCACTCCGCCAGCGCCGCTGCCACCGCCGCGTCAACGGCGTTTCCGCCCCTGCGCAGCATTTCCACGCCGGCTTCGGCCACTATCCCGTTCGCGCACGCAACCGCGCCCCCCTCGAACCTAACATCGTGCATATGCAACTCCACAAGTCATGGTCACTCCCACCGATCTCAGATCCGCCAGTCCTGAGTCGGCCCGGTTAGTGGGCCGTACAGAAGGGCGGCCGAATCTGCGATCTACAGCCGGTACGCTCCCATCACCTTCAGTATCGCCTTCGCCATCATCTCGATGTGTCTCGGCTCGTAGGTCGGATGGACCGGAACGAAGAAGCACCGCGTCTCCACTTCCGCCGCATTGGCGCAGAACACCTTCGAGTAATCGACCGCCTCGGGCCTGGCACTGGGGTCTCCGAACGGATATCCCTGCCTGCCGAACCCGCGCTTGAGCTGATAAGCGTTCTCCTTATAGCACTGCGGCCACAGCACCGGCCCGCACGGTATGCCCTCCGCGCCGAGCGCCTTCGTGATTCCCTTGATATCAGTGGACAGCTTGTCCGTATCGACAATGATCGGGAACAGCCAGAACCCGTTGCTTCGTTCGCTCGTATGGATGGGCAGGCGTGCAATCTGCGGGCAATCCTTCAGCTCTGCGAGCAGCATCTCGCCGTTTCGCCTGCGATTCGCCAGGTTCCAGCTATCGAGCCGCTCGAGTTCCTTGAGGCCGATCGCGGATTGCATCTCCGTCATCCTGAAGTTGAACCCCACGCAGTTGTGAATATATGGCAGCTTGGCCTCCAACTCGAGCAGCCGCAGCCGCTCGGCCACATCATAGCCGTGGTCTCTGAACGAACGGCAATCCCACGCGACGTTCTCGTCGTCCGTGATCACGCATCCGCCCTCGCCGCCGGTCGTGAACGTTTTCGACTGGCAGAAGCTGAACGCTCCCACGTCGCCGATCGTCCCGACCTTCTTGCCCCTGTACGTCGCGCCGTGCGCCTGCGCGCAGTCCTCAACCACCTTCAGCGAGTGCTTCTTCGCCACCGCGAGAATCGCATCCATGTCACAGACCTCGCCGTACAGATGCACGACTATTATGGCGCGTGTCCTATCCGATACCTTCGCCTCGATATCGGACGCCAGGATCGTATGTCCCAGCTTCTCGACATCTGCGAACACCGGTACCGCCCCGGCCTGGCACACGGCGAATGAGGTCGCGATGAAAGTATACGACGGCACGATCACCTCATCGCCCGGCCCGATCCCGAGCGCGGCCAGCGCGACGTGCAGCGCGGAGGTGCCGTTGGACGTGGAAATCCCGAACTTCGCCCCGTTCCAGTCTGCGAACGCCTGCTCGAACTTCATCCCGAGCTCGCCCGTCCAGTAGTTGACCTTCCCGGACTTCAGCGGCTCCATCGCCGCGTCTATTATCTCATCGCTGAACCAGGGCCACGGAGGAAACTGCTCCGTGCACACCGGGCTCCCGCCATCTATCGCCAGCTTCTCTGCCATACCAAATCCTCCCTCGGATCCATTAGCCCGGATTATGCATGATCCGCACAATCCGGGGCTTCAAGAGCATTATTCACGAGGATCGTGCATAATGCGGGCCAGTTCACCACACCCTTCCACACCCACTCGCGAATCCCCTCCTAATGCGAATTACCTGCGTGTTATTGACACTCGCCGCCTCTTGTCGCTACCATTACTAAACCAGGGGGGCAATACCAAGATGACAATCTTTCCCGAACCTCAGATCTGCGAGCTCACCGGCGCGACATTCGAACTCAGCAAGCCGCGCATCATACTCGGCGACAGCGCCACCGACTTCGAACGCCACGCTGCGTGTCTCATCGAGCAAGCCACCGGCACGGGCGACGGCGTCAGAATCGTGCTCGGCACGCCGAAATCGAATCCCGCCGTGCCCGCCGCGCTTCTCGACGCGCTCGCAGGCAAGCCCAACGCCGACCAGGGCTACGTAATCTCATCCTCCGTAAATGAGATCATCCTTGCCGCAAATGAGCCCGTCGGTGTCCTCTACGCCGCCCAGACGCTGGTCCAGATGACTGAACCTGACGGCACGATCCCCGAGGGCCGCATCATCGATTGGCCGGAACGCAGGTATCGCGGCATCTTCGCCGAGAGCCGTTGGTGCTCGGAACTGATGACTCTCCAGGACTGGAAGGACGCCATCGACCTGCTCGCGAGCCTCAAGTTCAACGTTCTCGACGTCGGCGTCGCCAACAACTGGATGATCCAGTACAACCACAGGCGCTCGGAGTTCCTCCTGCTCCCGATCCGCAAGCATCCCGAACTACAGGCCCCGCAATCCATAGAGTACTACTCAGCCAAAGCCGGCGACTACGTTACGTCTGAGTACCTGCCGCTGATGTTCACCGAGGACTTCTTCGGCGATGTCGTGGCCTACGGCGCGTCCCGGGGAGTCACCGTGTATCCGCACTTCAACACTCCCGGCCACAACACGCTGATCCCGCACAAGATCCCCGAGATATCCTCAAAGGACGAACACGGCGACCCCGTCGGCTACGGGTTCTGCCTCTCCAACCCCAAGACCTATGAGGTCATGTTCGACATCGTCGATGAGATTGCAGACCGCTACCTGCTGCCCAACGGCGTGACGTGGTTCCATCTCGGCCTCGACGAAGTCTGGCCGATCCTTGGCATGGACGAATCCGAGCCCACCCGCGTGGTCTCGCCCTACTGCCAATGTCCGGACTGCGAGGGCCGGGAATGGTACGATCAGTTCGTGGACTACGTCGTCGCCATGTGCAAGCATCTGGCCGACAAGGGTATGGACAAGATCGGCCTCTGGCACGACAGCTTCGTCCGTGGCGGGCGCATGAACGAGGAACTCGCCGACCGATTCCGCCGCGAGGGCATCCTCGACAAGGTCGTCCTGCACTGGTGGCGCTACGGCAGCTTCTTCGACACGATCCACCCCGAGCTTGGCATCGAGTCCTGGGTCGTGCCCATGACCGGCTACTACTACTTCACGCCGCTCCAAGACCATCTCAACAACATCTACCTCGCCGCGAAGAAGGCCGCCGAGGAGGACGCTGCCGGCGCTGAGTCCTACACCGTCTACTACAACGCCTACTACCGCAACTACGCCTGCCTCGCCGAATACTCCTGGAACTCAGACGGGGCAGGGGATCTCGACGCCTTCCGCGACAAGTACACCCACTTCCTGTACGATGACGCCCCAGAAGGCCGCGAAGCGTTCAAGCGCTTCGACTTTGTCACCGGCCCCATGGGTCCCACAAGCTGGTCTATCTACTACTACTCCAACGCCTACGGCCTCAACCGCCGCTCGCAGTTCATCCGCGAAAACTACCCTCAAGCCATCGTGGACAAGCTTGCCGATAACGCCGGGGCGATCCAGCACAACCTCGGTATGATCTGCGAGAATGCGCGCGCGGCCAAGCGCATATTCGACCGCGAGGAACTCCTCCGTCGCAACCCTTCCGGCCTGGCAAAAGCCTATTCCGCCGAGATGGCGCGCACTGCCGCAACCGCGCACGTCTTCCTGCGGCTCTCGCAAGCCACCGCCGCCTATCGCACTATGCAGGAGGACGGCGAACTCGACGCTGCCGCGCTCGAGGCCCGCTCAGCCGAGATCAAAGCCGCCATCGAAGAGATGGACGCAGCCATTCTGCAGCTCGAAACCGACCTGCCCGCCTACATGGGGCCGTCCATCATCCGCGAGCTCACCCTCCAGCGCCGTTTCGCCGTCACATTCCTTGAGGAACTCAACTCCCTCCCTGCCAAAGCTGGGGCTGCGGCGGGGTCCGTGGGCACGGTTTCTCCTCCCGACCTTGCATGCCTTCAGACCCATCCCATCCGCTGGGTGGGCAAGGCCCATAGGGGCGATTAGGCCGCATTTCCCGCGGGGAGCGTGCACCACGCTCCCCCAGCGCCGCGTCGAAAAACACCTCAATATCGCAGCCCTACGCAATCGGGCCTTGACAAACGCCTCACCTTGACGTATAAAGCGTATTAGTAACATTGGCGGCAGGGGCTGTTGCCTGGGCTCGCTTGTGCCACGAGTGAGGGACATTGTCATAGTGGCCGGAACGAAAAATAGCCCATCGTGCGCGGACGAGCCCGGAACAGCCACCCCACGCCTGGTCGAGATATCAAGCCGGCATGTTTTGGTAATCCTCGGCCTGCGAAAGGAGGCAGGGACAAATGCGGATTCGTGTATTGCTTATGGCGGCAGCGGTGATCGCCCTTTGCCTTGTCGGCATCGGCGCCAACGCTGTGCAGCTCGCCTATGACAACTTCGATGCGGACGCCACCGCGACCGGTACTCCACCCGGATGGGGCGCGGTTTGGAACACGGGAACCGACGGGGCAGTCGTCGAACTCGTGCCCGGCAGCGGCGACCACCAAGCCAGGGTCCACGATCTCAACGGCAACAACAATAACCAGTGCATCCTCACCAAGACGTTCGCGGCCGTGTCTGCGACGACCGGGAACGGTACGGGAATCGTGGTCGCGCAGGGCGACCTCGGCTTCTCGGTCAACACCGCGGCATTCCTCGTGGTCCTGAGCAACAACGGAACGACCGGCAACAAGGTCGCCGCAAGAATGCAGTTCGAGGGCAAGATCGCTTGGGAGACCGGCGGAGGCCCCGGCAGGATCAGCTGGTACAAGAGCTCAGCCCAGCCATCCGTGCTGCTCGAAGATGGCGTCGGTGGCCCGAGCTACGTCGGAGGTGTCGATGGAAGCGGCGCGCCGACGACCTGGTACACATTCAAGATAGTGGCCAACTGCGGCGTCGCGCCGCAGACTGTCGGCGGGGTCACGGTGAACTCGAAGTGTTTCCACTTCTACTTCGGTCCGAAGGGCGGCGCCCTCCAGGACATCGACCAGTATGCCCCCAACGCTCCCTATCCTGACGAGGGCGCGCCTTTCTACGATGCGAGCGGGGTTCAGGTCGATCAGATCACGACTCTGCAGTTCGCTTCGTCGGCAAAGAAGATCGAGGACGAATCGAACGTCTACATCGACAACATAAGCGTGACCGGTGACGCAACGGTAGCCAACTGTGCCAACACCGCGGCAGCCAAGAGCACCCCTCTGGGAACCATTGTCCAGTTGACTGACAAGATCGTGACCGCCGGCACAGATCAGTTGGGTGCGTTCTTCTACATTCAGGACAGCCTCGGTGGGATGCGGGTCAGGCCCTATCCCTTCGTGGCCGTCCACCAGGGCGACAAGGTGTCGGTTTCCGGCACCCTTCAGCGTGCTTCCGAGGGTGGCTCCTACGTGAAGCGCGTGGGCGAAAAGGAGATCGACGGACTCACACAGGTTGACGTAACCCCCGGTCCGTTCCCTCTGCCCAAGGCGGTCGCCATGTCCAACAAGACCGTCGGCGGTGGCGATTTCGGGCCGATCGAGTCGGACGGCTTCGTCGCGCAGCCCGGCGTCTATGGCGGCGATGGCGACATGGGCATCCCGGTCACCACACGTCTGCAAACGCCGGCGGCGGGGCTGTGCAATATCGGCCGCCTGGTGAGAGTGTGTGGCAGGGTGCTCTACTCCGATCCACAGAACTCGGGCACGGGTTCGTTCTTCTACATAGACGACGGGTCCGGCGTCAAGGACGGGTCGCACTTCCCGACCTGGCTCCCGGACGACGGCACGAACACACAGATAGGCATTCGGATCAACTGCAGGAACGCCGCCGACCCCAGATTGCTGAACATCCAGGGCAAATACGCCGTGGTCACAGGGATAGTCGGGGCGATCGGCGCCAGCGAGTCCGTCATCCACACCGGCAACTCGAGCTGGGCCTACTGCAATGTTCCCGTGATCCGTCCGATCGAGGAGATCTACACCGATTCGAACCTGAACGGTGTGTACGATCAAGGCGAGCCTTTTGTGGACTCCAACGGCAACGGCGTGTGGGACGGAATGATGTTCCTCCCTTAGCGCGGATTATGCATCTTCCGCGCAGCGCGGTCGCACGTGGTTGCTAGCGTCTGCGGGTCAGGCTCACCGAGCCTGGCCCGTTTGCATGCCCTCAAACGCTCGCACCATACTGCCTTACCTCCACAGCCGTGTGTAGTCGTACAGCACTACCCGAAGCAGCTGATCGGCGGAGCACTGCGAGAGGCTTTTCAACGGCAAGTGACGCCGTCGACCTCAAGAAGCGAGCATATCGTCTGGAGGGTGGCCCTCGCAGGATCGCCAAAGTCGAACACCGCCGCGTAGGCGAACGATACCCACAGCCGCCGCGCCAAGCGGTACAACCAAACGGGCCGGGTATTCAGCCCGGCCCACAAAGCACGACGTGACCATCACTCCGTCATCGCGCTCTAAGGATTGCGCGGACGCCCGAGCGTCGGGCTCTCAAGATGCCCCCAGATGTCGTCCAGCGGGGCCAAAGTAACGTTCGTGCCGACTGGCTTCAGCATATCCGTCCTCTTGATGGCCCTCATGTGGCCGTCGATAAACGCCACGTTCGCATAGCCCCGGTGTCGGTCGGAAACGTTGTTGTAGTTGTCGTCGTAGGTCTTGTTGCTGTCAGGCCAACAGCCCCTGCAGTAGCAGCACGGGAACCCTGTTTCCTGGTAGTTGTAGTCCTTGTCCTTGTTTTGGTAGGTCTCGCACATCATCATGATTCTCGTCGGCCTCGTCACGTCAGTGAGCATGAGCCCGGCTGAAACCCCGCCCGACGAGCTCCAGAAAATGTGGGGGTAGTTGACGCCGAATCCCGCGACACGGTTGAACGGCGGCACCTTGTTGGCCGCAACATTGTTGAATGCGTCCGTGTTGTACTTCAGCGTCGGGCAGACCAGCGTCGCTCTGGTCTTGACATACGGGAACAGCGAATCGAACCACATAACCCGGGTCAACTGCGAGGTCGTCGGGTTCCAGTCGTAAGGAGGCAGCCTGTTCGAGTTGCTATCAGCGTACATCAGAGCCGCCTTCGCCATCTCCGCCATGTTATTGGCGCACATTGCCCGTCGCCCCGTTTCCTGCGCTACGACGAACACCGGGAACAAGATTGCCGCCAGGATTGCGATGATCGCGATCACCACAAGCAGTTCGATCAGAGTGAAGCCGCCTCGCCTGTGCGTCATGGCAAGACCTCCTTGGAAGATGCGGAGCATTTCCGTTCCATTCGTGGCCAACTCGACGGCCCTCGGGCGACAGCGCTCTGGGAGCAAGCCGGAGTCGCGGAAGCCGCCGCAGAGCAGTCGTGAGAGAGTCCGTTCCACGATTCTCTACCAATGCGCTTTAGTTGCAGGATAGCACGGGTTATTCCGTAAGTCAATAGCTCTTGGCTGGTATTTACTAAGAAGTTTACTAATATCATTGCCGGACCTCCAAACCGCTCTTTCCTATGCTATAATGATCGCGTTGCGGCTGAGTTGCTGCTGGCGCCAAGGGAGGATGTAAGCATGAGAATGACCATCATTGTGGTGTGCCTGATCGCCGTGGCCTGCGCGGCGATGGCAAGCACGGTAGCGATAGAAAAGGATAACCACTGGACCGTCGATGGCAAGCCCTACTTCGCGCTCGGCCTCTCCGGTGCGCCGCCCGCCGATCTCAAAACGCCCGATGGCAAAGATGGCTGGGCGGAGCTCGCCGCCGGCGGTGTCAACTGGATGCGCATAGGCGCCTACCCGTGGAAAAAGAGCGCGATCGGCGAGGGGCAGGCTCAGATGGATGCGGCCGCGCGGGTCGGTATCGGCGGGATGCTGTCGCTTTGGGATCTAAGCGCGCCGGTCAACGCTGCCCAGGAAGCCGAACTCAAGGAAACGATCGAGCGCTTCAGGAACCACCCCGCTCTCGTCGCCTACAAAGATGTGGACGAGCCCGCTTGGGGCAAACGACCGATGGCTCCCATCACCAGGGGCTACGAGATGATCAAGCAGCTCGATCCCAGCCATCCCATCATCATGATCAACGCTCCGCGCAACACCATCCAGGAGCTTCGCCGCTATGCTGCCGCCTGCGATGGTACCGGCGTGGACATCTATCCGGTCTCCGTTCCCATGGGCGGTCATTCCGGTCTGCCCAACAAGCAGCTCAGTGTCGTGGGCGACTACACAAAGCGAATGATCGAGGTCGTGGACGGCAAGAAGCCCGTCCTGATGGTTCTGCAGATCACGTTCAGCGGGACCACTCCGCCCAAGAACATCCTCGTTCGCCCGACCTTCGAGCAGCAGCGCTACATGACCTACCAGGCCATTATCGACGGCGCCAACGGCATCATGTATTTCGGGGGTTACATCGTCCTCAACGATCGCGACTCCAAGCTCGGCTTCAACTGGACTTATTGGTATGACGTGCTCAAGCCGTTGTTCAGGGAGATCGGTCCCGGCAGCGAGCTGTATCCGGTGATCACCGCCCCGTCCTCGGACGACGTCGAGATCACAGTCGAGGGCGCGAGCGACATCGAGGTCCTCGCGCGCGAGGTCGGCGGCAAGACCTATGTCCTCGCGGCGAAGCGCGAGGGCGACACTGTCAAGGCCAGGTTATCAGGCCTACGGGGCAGTGGCGAAGCAGGCGTTCTCTACGAAAACCGCAAGGTGCCGGTCAAGTGGGGCGCTATCGAGGACGAGTTCAAGCCGAACTCGGTGCACGTGTACTGCTTTGAGCACTAGGCGCACCATATCTGTCGTCGCTTTCGGTATCTCACTACTGGCCTTCGTGGCGAGAGTGGAGGCGAGACCATTGAACGTGTCATTTGCCTGCTCGGCTGCCAATGATCTATATAAGGTAGTCTCCCAATCCGGCTCCTCCTGCGCCCGGTTCGATACCGCGCGCGAAGCCATCGACCACGCCGCGCCCGGCTCCGGCGTGCTGGTTCTTGCCGACGGCTACCCGGCCGCGCGGACGCAGACCGACCCCGCGATCTACGACTCCGCCGTGGCAAAGGGCGTCCGTCTCTACGTCGAGTATCCCAGTTCCGTGCCTGGCCTTGAGGTCGGATCTCCTCGGACCACTGAGTGGGAGCGAGCGGTCATATCCAGTGGCGTGTTCGGCGACCAACTCCCCAAGCTTCACATACTCTCGATATCCGGCTGCCGCTATCTGCCCGTCAAGGCCTCCGACCCGATGCTGGTCATCGCGCGCGTCGCCGGGTTCGATACCGCCGTTTTCGGCATCCCCGACACGGCCTCGCCGATTCTGTTCAAGCTTTCCGACCGCGAGGTCTACGTCGCTGCGACCAAGCTCAGTGGTTTCGTTACCGGACGGTACGCGCCTACCAAAGAATGGGGCATCCTCTGGCAGGGCATACTTGCCATGCTCGATCCATCCTGCGACGTCACGCTCAAGTGGACCCCGACTGTCCGCCCCGCCTATTCCGAGACCGACAAGCTTCCCGCGGACGCCGAGCGCCATGCATTCGCCGAGGCGGTGAGCTGGTATCTCAACGGCCGCATTCTCGTCAATGACAAGGAGAACGCTGAGGTCGAGAAGCAGGTCCTGTCAGGCGCCGAAACGCGCCCCGTGCCGGCCGCCGGCGAGCCCGTCGGCGACGGATCACATGGCGTCCTCGAGGGCTACGCCGCGGGCATCGACCACGACGGCAGCCAGCGCCAGCGCATTCCTCTTCGCGACGACTGCAATGCCGAGGTTGCGATGGCGCTTGCAGTTGACGACAGCCCTCGCTCCCGCAGGATCGCGGCCAATCTCCTGCGCTACATCTACGTCGATTCCGGTATGTGCGGCGGCGTGAGAGGCAACCCCAAGCACCCAGCGTTCGGCCTGATCGCGTGGGGCGCGATCGCACCGCTCTGGACGATCGCCAACTACGGCGACGACAACGCCCGCGGCATCCTCGGCACCATCGTCGCCCAGTCCTGCCTCGGCATCGACGAGTGGAACCCCTACGTTATGCGCGCGCTGCTTGCAAACCTCCGCACCACCGGCAAGCTCGGTTTCCGCGAGGACCGCGTCGATATCGCTCCGCTGGAGGTCAATGGCTGGAAGCACTATGCCGACGCGGAGAACGTCAACTACTCGCCGCACTTCGATTCATATCTCTGGGCGTGCAACCTCTGGGCGTATCGCCAGACAGGCTACAAGCCGTTTCTGGAAAGCACCAGAAACGCCATCAGGATGACGATGGAGGTCTTCCCCAACGGCTGGCGCTGGAATGACTCGATCGAACGCGCGCGCATGCTGCTGTGCCTGGCGTGGCTCGTAAGGGTCGAGGACACCGCCGAGCACCGCGCGTGGCTCAAAGCCGTCACCGACGACCTCCTCGCACATCAGCAGCCCTGCGGCGCGCTCCCCGAACTCCTGGGCGGTACAGGTGGCGGCCACTACAACATTCCGGCATCGAATGAGCAATATGGTGTGATGGAGACCCCGCTCATCCAGAAAAACGGCGATCCCGCGACCGACCAGCTCTATACCACCGGCTTTGCGCTTCTCGGTCTTCACGAAGCCGCCGCGGCGACCGGCGATTCGCAGCTCAAGGCCGCCGAGGACAAGCTCGCCGCCTATCTCTGCCGCATTCAGGTCCGCTCAAAGGACGTCCCATATCTCAACGGCACCTGGTTCCGCGCGTTCGACTACAAGCGCTGGGACTACTGGGCAAGCTCCGCCGACGCGGGGTGGGGCGCGTGGAGCGCCGAATCCGGCTGGGGCCCTGCCTGGATCACCACAATCCTCGGCCTGCGCCTCAAGGGCACAAACGTCTGGGACCTGACTTCGGGCATCGACATCGCATCCCACTTCTCGTCGCAGCGCAAGCTGCTATCCGAAAACGAAGGTGGGCCGTGGCGCAAATGAACCCGCCGGCCCCGAGTAGCGCGAAGCGCGTATCGATCAACTGGCAGGGGCTAGGCAACTTAGCAGCCTGCGGACATAGTCGCATTTGGTTGTAGGAGCCGTCTCCCCTCGGGCGACAGCGCATCCGAAGGATGTCGCGAGAGCCAGACGGCGATCTGCGAGGGTGACGCCAGTGGATTCGGGTTCTGGAGAACCCTGCTACACCACTCTATACGGCAACCGCTAGCAGCCTGCGGATAAAGCCGCACTCGGTTGTAGGAGCCGTCTCCCCTCGGGCGACAGCGCATCCGAAGGATGTCGCGAGAGCCAGACGGCGATCTGCGAGGGTGACGCCAGTGGATTCGGGTTCTGGAGAACCCTCCTACACCACTCTATAAGGCAACCGCTAGTCCTGAGTAGCGCGAAGCGCGTATCGAAGGACGGCCATTGCCGCGAAGGTCACAGTGCCATCCGAGCAGAATAATACAAATAGACAGTTTCACACCTCAACGAGGAGGCGGGAGATCACTTGAAGGAAGTCGGATTTGGGATAATAGGTGCGGGCGCGATTTGCCCGCTGCACATAGAGGCCATAGAGGCGGCTGAATCCGCTCGTCTGGTCGCCATCGCCGACGTCTCCGCGGACCGCGCGAGAGCCATCGGCGAGCAGAAGAACATTGCCTGGTATTCCGACCATACGGAGTTGCTCGCGAATCCCGAAGTTGACGTGGTTTGCGCGCTGACGCCCAGCGGCCTTCGCGCTCCGGTCTGCATAGACGCCGCGCGAGCGGGCAAGCACGTCATAGCGGAGAAGCCGCTCGAAGTCACACTGGAGCGCGTCGACTCCGTCATCAATGAATGTGACAAGGCTGGCGTCAAGCTGGCCGTGATATTCCAGATGAGGTTTCTGCCCGGCGCGTACGCGGCATGCACGGCGGCGGTTGAGGGCCGGCTGGGCAAACTCATTATGGGCGACGCCTACATCAAGTGGCACCGCGCCCAGGACTACTACGACTCCGCCACGTGGCGTGGCACGTGGGAATTCGACGGTGGCGGTGCGCTGATGAATCAGGGCATCCACTACGTCGACCTCCTGCAGTGGGCGATGGGCCCGGTCGAGTCAGTCTTTGGCCATGCTGACACCCTCGTCAAGCAGCGTATCGAGGTCGAGGACACTGCTGTTGCCTGCGTGAGGTTCGCCAGCGGCGCGCTCGGAGTGATCGAGGGCTGCACTTCTTCGCACAAGGGCCATCCCGCGCGGCTCGAGCTCCGCGGCGAGAAGGGCACCATCATTGTCCAGGACGGCAACGTTATCCTCTGGGACGTCGACGGCGAGGAGGACTTCGAGGTACAAAAGACCGAGACCGGCAGCGGCGCCCACAATCCGATGGCGATCAGTTCCATCGGCCACCAGGCGCAGATCGCCGACATGGTCCGAGCTGTTCTCGACGACAGGCCACCGATAGTGGATGGTCGCGAGGCCCGCAAGGCAATCGAGATCATATCCGGCATCTATCGTTCGTCGCGGACCGGCCAGCCGGTCAGGCTGCCGCTATAGTTGGATCCTACTATGCGATTAGCAATAAACGGCGGCATCCCGGCCGTCCCGAAAGGAACTCTGCAGAACGAGTTCGCCGCCTGGTACGGCAACAAGCACTGCCTCGCGCTCACCAGCGGAACGGCCGCTCTGCACTCGGCCGTCGTGGGCTGCGGGCTTTCGGCTGGCGACGAGGTCATCACCCCGGCGTACTCGTGGACCTCGTCTGCGAGCTGCATTCCGCACGCCAATTGCATCCCGATCTTTGTGGACATCGAGCCCGTCTCCTGCAACATCGACCCGTCCAGGATCGAGGAGGCGATTACCACTAGCACAAACGCGATCCTCGCCGTCCACCTCCACGGCATTCCCTGCGACATGGACGCGATAGCCGACATCGCGCGGCGCAGCGGAGGTGTTTCTGGATTTGAACGCAGTGGAAATCCCGAAACAGCGGAGCGTATCGAAGGGCGGTGGCGGTAGATGACGGACTTCCTTGCCGGCTTTGCCGAGGTTGACTTTACGCCCGAGCCCGGCCTCAAGCTCCGCGGCCAACAATACGAACGAATCGGCGAATACAAGCGCGACCCGCTGATGGCCAACGCCGTCGCGATGCGCTGGGGGGACGAGACCGTCGTCATCGTATCCAACGATGTCTGCTTCGTCACGACCGAGTTCGTTACCGAGACACAGCGCATCTTCAGCGAGCGCGCGGGCATTCCCGCCGAACGCCTGCTTATTCATACGACGCACTCCCACGTCGCTCCCGCCGCCGTGCCTTACTACTGGGCCGAGCCCGATGCCGCGTTCATTGCAGGGCTCCAGCAAGCCATCATCAGCTCGGCGGAATCGGCCATCGCAAAGCTCGAGCCCGTCACTGTTTGGAGCGGGGTGGGGCAGCTTGACCTGCTCAACTGGAACCGCCGCTCCATGTACGCCAACGGCGCCTCCGCTATGCACGGCTCGGCCGACCGGCCCGGCTTTCTTGGCACGGAGGGCACGCGCGACCCCAATCTCAGCGTCGTGTTCTTTCGCAACAGCGCGGGCCGAATCATCGGACTGATCCCGAATTTCGGCACGCACCCCAATTGCATCGACAACGCCTGCTGCTACAGCGCGGACCTGCCCGGCGAGCTGAGGCGTCTGCTGAAGTCTGTTTTCGGCGCTGACGCCGGAGTCGTCTATCTGACAGGCGCCGCCGGCAACACCGCCCCCATTATGCGCGAGCCCGGCCGCAAGGAGCAGCCCTTCTACGGCGAGGAGGGTCTTGCTCGCGCCGGCCTTTATATGACCGGAGAGGTCCTTAAGATACTCGCTCAGGCGACCACGCCCATCCAGTCCCCGGATCTCGCGTTTGCGCACGCCGTCGTTCGGATACCAATGAGGCCGTTTCCGGAACCGGGCGAGCGCAACTACCCAGACTTCTGGTCGGACGAGTCCAGGGCGTACTACCAGTCGATTGCGGCCGACTGGCCGCGCAGGCTGCGTGACGAAAGCCCGGTTGAGGTTCGAGTCAACGTGGTCCGAATCGGCGACACCGTGATTTGTACCAACCCGGCCGAGCTTTTTGCCGAGTTCGCTCTTGAGATACGTACCGCGAGTCCTGCTCGTGTGACTCTCGTAAGCCAGCTCACGGACGGCTACGTCGGCTATGTGCCTACCGAAGTCGCTTTCACGCGCGGCGGCTACGAAACCTGGCCAAGCGGTACCAGCAAACTCGTTCCCGAGGCCGGGACCGCGATGGTCGAAGCCACAGCCGTGCTTATGGGCAAGCTCAACGCCGCGCAGCAACCAAAGGAGTGACCCGATGACCGACTTTCTTGCCGGATTTGCCGAAGTCGACTACACGCCGGCGCCTGGCCAGGCGCTGACCGGCCAGCACCATGTTCGCATCGCCGAGCGCACCCGAGACCCGCTGCTCGCCAACGCCGTCGCACTCCGACAAGCGGACGAAACGGTTGTGATGGTTTCCGTTGACATCTGTTTTCTGCCGTCGGAGCTGACTGCCGAGGTTCAGCAGTCCTTCGCGAATGCGACCGGCGTCCCGGCCGAACGCCTTCTCCTGCATGCGACTCACTCCCACGTTGCACCCGCGACCGTTGATAAGTTCTTCGGCGATTGCGACCCTGCGTTCGTCGAGTCGCTCAAGAAAGACATCCAAAGGGCGGCCGAGGCCGCGCTTGCCAGGCTCGAACCCGTTACGGCCTTCAGCGGCCTTGGGCAGCTCGACCACCTCAACTGGAACCGCCGCTCGATGTACTCCGACGGCAGTTCCGTGATGCACGGGTCCGGTGACAAGCCCGGCTACCTCGGCAACGAGGGCGCGCGTGATCCCAATGTCGGTGTCATCTTCTTCCGCAACTCGGAGAGCAGGATCACGGGCGTCATCGCCAACTTCGGCACTCACCCCAACTGTGTCGAGAACGCGTGCTACTACAGCGCGGACATCCCCGGCGAGGTCCGCCGCTTACTCAAGTCCATGCTCGGCGCGGACACTGGTGTGGTCTACCTCACCGGTGCCGCCGGCAACGTCGCGCCCATCATCCACGACCCGGGTCAGGTGGACCAGCCCTGGATGGGCGAGGAGGGGCTCGAGCGCGCCGGACTTCTGCTCGCCGGCGAGATCAGCAAGGTAATCGCGCAGGCGATCGAGCCGATCGAGTCACCGACTCTCTCCGCGAAGCACGCCACGGTCCCCATTCCCATCAGGCCCTATCCCATCCCAGGCGAGCGCGCCTACCCGAACTCCTGGGGTGGGGATTCCGAGAAGTTCTTCCGCGAGGCCGAAGCGGACTGGCCTCGAAAGATTGCCGAGGAAAGCCCTGTCGACGTCCGGCTCAACGTGGTTCGCATCGGCGACACCGTTATTTGCACGAACCCCGCCGAGCTCTTCAGCGATTTCGCTCTGCTGATCCGAAAAGCCAGCCCTGCGCGGGTCACGCTCATCAGCCAGTTGACCGACGGATACTGCGGCTACATACCGACCAGGCTTGCATATACTCGCGGCGGCTATGAGACTTGGGCCAGCCCGACAAGCAAGCTTTCGAAAGATGCCGGCGTCACGATTGTCGCTGCCACGACCAAGCTTCTGGCCGAGGTTCTGCCTGTCGCCTAGGTCCTTCCGCTCAAACGAGCGGGCTTCGATGTCTGGGGGATGTTCTGATGCGCTGCATAATGCTGCTTCTCGCAATCGCTCTCATTCCGGCGTCGCTCTGCGCCGATGATATCGCCGCCCAAAAGGCCGAATCACACGTCAAGCCGAGTCTCGCGGGCAAGTGGCCCAACGCCGACAAGGCCATCGAATCGCTCACGGATTGCCTCGGCGACCTCGCCATGCGCCAGCCCAACGGCGCGAGCTACGAGTTCATGGCCAATCTGCTGCCCCCGCTGCGTTACGTCGAGGCGTCTTTCCACCACTATCCCATCGCCCTCAGCGCGCCGTGCGCTGCACTCAAAGCTCGCTACGTCAGCAACGGCAGTGCCATCAACGCGCTCGCGCGGCAGTACAACTGGCGCACGGAAAGCGGAATCCCGGTGGAGTTCCTGATCGGCGAGGACGAGTGCAGCTACGGCGCCGATCTCGCGCATCTCGACGGCCCGCGCCTCGCCAAGGGCTACCTGCCGATCGTGAGCAATCGCTACCGCCATGGGAACGCCGAGATCTCCCAGGAGGTCTTCTGTGGGGTGGAGTCCCCATACTCCGACTACGCTGTTGTATTCGTTCGCCTGTCGGGCAAGGGCAAGATCGTCGCCCGCATGCAGGAGATGATCAAGGAGCCCCACAAGTTCGCGGACGGCAAGATAGCGGGTGTGGATGGCAACGTGCGGCTGTGGGTCAGCGATGGCTGGGGAGTCGAGGCCGGCGGACAGCGAATCTTCGCGTGGCTCAAACCCAACCGACCGCTCTACATAGCCGTGTTCACGCAGCCGGCGAACGTGCCTCTGCCCAAGCTCGACGGCGCCGCATACCAGTCCCAGCGTGCAAAGTGCGTCTCTACGTGGGAGAAGCTGCTTGCGACCGGCATGCAGGTTGAAACCCCTGAGAAGGTCGTCAACGATGCTTGGCGTGCGACGCTGCTGGGGATGTACGGCATCGTCAGCGGCGATGAGATGTGGTACAGCGCCGGCAACCAGTACTCGCACGTCTATGTCTCGGAAGGGGGCGACGCGATTCGTGCTCTCGGGCTGTGGGGACGCGGCGACGACATGCGCCGTATGCTCAACCCGCTCATGGACAATCAGCGCGACGGCCTCTGGTACAATCAGGCAGGCAAGAAGCTCGCGTTCATGTCGCATTACTATCAGCTCACCCGTGATGCATCCTGGTTTGCCGAGAACCGCGACCGATGGATGCTGCAGGTCAACCGCCTCATCAACGACCGCGAGCCGGCGAATGGTCTTTTGCCGAGGGAGCAGTATTGCGCGGACATCGTGACGCCCGTCTACTCGCTCAACGTAAATGCAACTGCCGCCGGCGGCCTGCGTGATTTCGCCGCCGCCCTGGAGGACATGGGCGAGCACGAGCAGGCTGCGAGGTGTAAGCATGCAGCAGCGGAGCTGCGCGCGGCCACCCTTGCGGCTGTCGAGAAGAGCGAGTTCAAGCAGACGACCCCGGTCTTCATTCCCAACGCGCTCTTCGGCGAGGAGAAGCCATACGATCGGCTCACCTCCGTAAGGCTCGGCGGCTACTGGAACCTGATGGCGCCATACATCCTCAGATCGGACCTGTTCAAAAGCACCCCGCGCGAGGACTGGATCATCGACTACCTGCGGAGCCATGGCGGCCTGTGCATGGGTATGGTTCGGACCCACCCCGGCGGCTCGTACTACACTGTCAAGCAGAACAACGACGATCTCTACACGATCGGCTACACGCAGACTCTTCTGCGGCGCGACGAAGTGGAGCGCGCGCTGGTCAGCTTCTATGGCAAGCTGTCGCAGGGGCTGACTCGCAACACATTCGTCGGAGGCGAGGGCACTTGTCAGATGCCCTACGACAACTTCGGCCGCCAGATGTATCTCCCTCCGAACAGCGCCTCCAACGCGTTCTACCTCTGGATGCTGCGCTACATGCTCATCCAGGACTGGGACCTCAACAGCGACGGCCGGCCCGACACGCTTCGCATTTCGTTCGCGACTCCGCGCCTCTGGCTCGCCGACGGCAAGTCCATAAGCGTCAAGAACGCGCCCACTGCATTCGGCCTCGTCTCGTTCGAAATGCGATCGCGCCTAGGCAAGGGCTTGGTGGTTGCCGACGTTGCGGCTCCCCCGCGCGCCCCTGCCAGGATGCTCATCCGCGCTCGCGTTCCGCGGGGCTGGCGAGTGATCTCCGCGCGGGCCGATGGCAAGTTGCTGCCCGTAGACAATACCGGCGTGGCTGACGTGACCTCGATGCGCGGCAAGTTCCGTGTCTCCTTCACCGTGGTCAGGGCCACGCCCTGACCAACCATATCGAACCGCTTCGCAAAGACCATTTCATGCCACACACTGTGGCGATCAGTCCCCATATCCAGCCTGCGCTTCGGCGTATATGTAGAAACGGGACACAATAAGACCAGTGTATATCGAATAATGGCCCTCCTAGTCGATAAATGCCAAATATGATGGCGTCTTGCTGTAGACACAAGAGTCTCAACAGTGTATAATGATCCAAGCATGCCGGCTGGCAGCCGTCGCTGACGATCGCACGGACCGGTGTGCTAAGGGGGGAACAGGGTTGGTGCGTAGTGTCAGTTTCTGGCATCACGATCAGGCATGGAGGTCTGTGGTTTCGCACCCGTTGGTGGGACGGTATTTACGTTCTGAGGGGGGGCTCACGCCATGAACGCCTTGCCTGTCGGCCCGCGTGCGGTAGCTGACGCCGAATCCAGAGCTAGGTACTTTGAGGATCTGCAGCGGTGGGGATTTGATGTCCCGTATAATGCCTACTATGCAGGTCTGTACGAGGACGTGATAACGCGGGACAAACCCGCCTATGTCGAGTTCGCAGCCGACGCCAAAAGCAGAGGCTACCCGGCCGCAATCCAGATACAGACCACGGTCTGCGCGGGCGATCGCGTCGGGCTCGATCAAGCGCAGCACGACGTAGACAACAAGCCCGAAATGCGCGGAGACAAATTCTTCGCGTCGTTCTCTTCGCGTCCCTGGCGCGACTACCTCAAGGAACTCACCACGATCTTCGTCAATCAGTACGGCTACGACTGGGTGATCTTCGAGGAGCCGATGTACGCCGTGGACATTCCGGGCAGCAAGGACCCATTCCAGCCGAGTTCACCGCGCGGCATCCCAACATCAGATATCCCGACCGCACCCAGGAAACCCCTGAATATCTGCTCGTCCAGCAAGCCAAGGCCGACTCGTTGGTCGACTTTTGCGCGGAGCTTGTGGGGCACGCGAAAAGCGTCGGCGCGAGAAAAGCCGGCGTTATGCCCTGGTTTTTCATCCCGACCATCGAGAACACGCCTCCGGTCACGCACAACCCGTCCTGCCCTATCGAGCGCATCTCAGCGATACCTGAGCTCGACACCATCGTTGTACGCATGCAGCCGGACAACATAGTCTGCAATACCATGCGCACCGGAGACGAGTTGGCGGACTCGCCGAAGCTCTACTACTCCGAGATCATGGCGCACTCACTTGGCAAGGACGTGATCTGCGTCAGCAATCCGACGGATGAGGAAACCAAGCCCGGCGACAAACTCGTACCGCTGGACTTCTACCGCGACGCGACGATGTCCGCGCTGGCCGGCTCGCCAGGCGGGTTCACGCGACATTGGTACCCCAAGAACTACGGCGAGGACACCAAACACATGGAGGTCCTCGCCGACGCGGCTTCGTTTACCAGCAGGCTCGGCCAGCCGGTCGCGCCGGTCGCATTCGTATTCTCATACTCCGGCACGATCCATGCCGAACCATATACCTACGAAACCGTCTTCCAGTTCTACTGGGCCGTGGCCAAGCGGCTGCAGTTCGAGGCCGGCGTGCCGATGCTGACATTCTTCGCCGATACTCTCGAAGAGGATCTAGCGCGGCACCCGGAGGTCCAGCTTCTCGTACTCGACGAGCACTTCCCGCTGACATCCGATGAGATGATGGCCATCAGCCGATGGTGGCAGGGTGCGGAGAAGCGCGGGCTGGTCGCGTTTGGCAATGGCATCGGCTTCTGCGCCGATCTGGACAAACCGGGCCTCAGGCCGAGTTGCGTGGCGTGTCCCGGCGTGTTCGAGCTGATCGGCCTCAAGCAGGAGGAACGTCCCCAATACGTCTCGGACGGCCCGATCAAGCTTCGCGACGTCTCCCGCATCCGCAGATCCGCATTCCTTGGGGACCATCTGACGCTGCCGGTCAACACCATCGCGGACGTCAGGCGGGTGTTCGGCTCCAGGGCGAGTGTGCTGTATGAGGTCGATATTCCCGATGCTCACGTCCCCGTCGCAGCGGAATGGCGCGACAGGGCGACGCTGGCTTTGTTCTGCGGATTCGGGATCTCTGACGAGACCGCGGGGATTGCCGAGAGGGCCATCCGCTACGCGATGCGCGAGGTCGATTGTCCCCCGTTGCTGATCGAGCCGACTACCCCGGACATGCTCTGGAGCGCGAATAAGCACGACTATGTAGTCCTGTCGAACCTTTCGGACAAGCCTGGGGTCGCCAGGGCCAAACCGGGTCGGGCGAACTTCTGGGACTGCCGTGAGCGCAAGCTGCTGTCCGACGGATGCGCGGAGATCGATGTTCCCGCAAAGTCGTTCAGAGTGCTTCGGCTCGTGGGTCGCCGCTCCAAGTTCTTCGATGTGCTGGGCGCGAGTTGCCTGCGCAAGCTCATCGATGGCGCCGGCCGTGCGGAGATCGAGCTTCTTGCCGGACAGAAGACAACCCTGGTTCTCCGCGCTTCGCCGAGGGAGATTGTCGTGGACGGCAAGCACAGCACGGTCACGCAGGAGGTCATCAACGATGCCTACTACGTGACCCTCAATCAGTGCCCGCCCGGCGAGCGCAAGATCGCCCTGAAGTGGTAGAGCCGCGCCGAGCAATCGGCCATTTGTCGTGCTGAATCTGTTTGAGCATCCACTGGCCCTCGCATGGTGTATACTATAAGGGCGGTCGTCCACAAGGCGGCCGCCCTTAATATGTGCGACAGGAGCGACAACCCACAAAATGAGCGCAGTATCCTGCTGGCTGGATAGCACATTCAACCGTATCTTCCCCGCCACTCAGGCGCGTGAGCGCGGCACCATCGACCTTCTCGCGGCGCGCGGCGAGAGACTCTCATTCCAAGCGTGCATCAGAAACGATACCACTGTGCAGGTCTCCGCCCGCGTTACGGTCAGCGCGCCCGACGGTCTGGGCATCACGATTCGCCGAGTGGGCTACGTACCGATGATGCACCACAACCCCGACGAGGCAGGCGAGTGGGAGGGCATCGGGCACATTCCGGGCCTCGTCCCCGATCCTCTTTACCCCGAGGATTCCACGATCGTCGGCCCGTTCGAAACGCAGTCGTTCTGGATAAACATATCAGTCCCCGCCGATTACGAGCCCGGTACGCGTGAGATTAGGGCCGGCTTCGTGGTAGACGATTCCCCTGCCTGCGAGCTCATCGCCCGCCTCGACGTCCGCCCGGTCACGATCGACAACTCCGACCCGTTCCCGGTCGCCCATTGGTTCTACGCTGACGCGCTGTGCGACTGGTACAAGGTCGAGCCCTACGAAGAGCGCTTCTGGGCCATCGTCGAACCATATCTGCGTGACATGGCCTCTCACGGAGGCAGCGGGCAATACGTGCCTCTGTTCACGCCCCCCACCGACGGCGTCAAGCGCCCGCATCAGTTGCTGAAGGTTGCGACCCCATCCGAGGGTCGCTACAACTTCGATTTTTCAGACGTCCGCCGCTGGGTCAAGCTCGCGAAACAATGCGGCGCGGCTTACTTCGAGTGGACCCATTTCTTCACCCAGTGGGGCGTCCAGAATGCGATTCGGATTTACCGCAGCAACGCCGACCCCGACTCGCTGCTCTGGCCGCCGGAGACGGGCGCGACCTCGGAGACGTACCGCAACTTCTTGTCGCAGTTCCTGCCGCAGTTCCACGAGTTCCTGCGCGCGGAGCAGCTCCTGCAGTGCTCGATCTTTCACGTTTCCGACGAGCCCCACGGCGACGAGCACCTCGCCAACTACCGCGCCGCCCGCGCGCTTCTCAAGGAGCTGGCGCCGTGGATGCAGGTCTGGGACGCGCTCAGCGATATCCGCTACGCCCGCGAGGGCCTCACGGACAATCCGATCCCGAGCATCGCCGTCGCGAAGCAGTTCGCGGACGAGGGCTTCCCCGCCTACGCGTATTTCTGCTGCGGGCCGCGCGGCAAGTATCTCAACCGTCTCATGGACACGCCGCTTGCCAAGATCCGCATGTCCGGCTGGTTGTTCCACAGGCTCAAGGTGCGGGGCTTCTTGCACTGGGGCTACAACTACTGGTATAAGAGTCAGACCCAGCAGATGCTCGACCCGTTCACGGATCAGGCCGGCGGCGTCTGGCCGGGTTGGCCCTACGGCGATGCGTTCGTGGTCTACCCCGGCGCGGATGGCCCGCTGGACTCGATCCGCTGGGAGGCGTTTGCCGAGTCGCTGCAGGACCAGGCGCTCCTTCGCACGCTGGGAGTCAGCGCGGACGACGCCCTCCTCGCCGATATCAAGGACTACAACGACTTCCCGTTCACCGAGTCCTGGATCACGTCGGCTAGACGGACGTTACTCACGAGGTAGCACTGAACCCCTTCTCCCGGCGGGAATGGCCGGGGCGGGGTCCTGACCCCCCTCTCCCGGAGGGGAGAGGGCTGGGGTGGGGTCCTGACCCCCCCTCTCCCAGAGGGGAGAGGGCCGGGGTGGGGTCGTGAACTCCCTCTCCCAGAGGGGAGAGGGTCGGGGTGAGGGGGAGAGCCCTTCGGTGACGCACCACCCGCCCCTTCTCCCGGCGGGAATGGCCGGAGTGAGGTCGTGAACCCCCTCTCCTGGAGGGGAGAGGGTTGGGGTGGGGTCCTGACCCCCCTCTCCCAGAGGGGAGAGGGCCGGGGTGAGGGGGAGAGCCTTCGATGACGCACCACCCGCCCCTTCTCCTGGAGGGGAGAGGGTTGGGGTGGGGTCGTGAACTCCCTCTCCCAGAGGGGAGAGGGTCGGGGTGAGGGAGAGCCCTTCGGTAACGCACCACCCGCCCCTTCTCCTGGGGGAAAGGGTCGGGGTGAGGGCGCAGCCTCCGGCGGCCCGCACAGACGTGGAATAACTCATGTGTAAGGAGTCGACACATGAGACTCAAAACCCGGATCTACGCTCTGATCGTCAGCGCCATCATATCTCTCATCACGATGGCCGTAATGAGGCCGACCACGAACGAGCCCGCGCAGACCAAGCCAATGACCACCGCCCAGCAACTCGACGCGTTAGGCAAGCTCGCTCCCAAGGACTCCCAGGTCTCCAAGATCATTCGGAACGAAAAGACCGCGGTGCAAGACCAGAACGCCGCAGCCAGAGATATGGGAAAGTAGCGCCCCTTCATTCCCCATCCGCCACATCCGTTGTTCTTCCGGCTCTTCCTCCGCCGGGCCGACCGCCGCCGCGGCCAATACGTAGATGGCCCCGCGCTCTCGCCCGGGACCAATCCATAATTCACAACTCATAATTCGTAATTCGTAGTTCCTAGATCCCCGGCCAGTACTTCCGGATCAGCGCCGCGGTCTTTTTCACGCCCTCGATGTGGTCCCCGCCGCCTTCGTATTCGATCGATATCGCGCCGGTATACTTCGCTCTCTGCAGCAGCCCGAGCAGATACTTGTAGTCCGCGCCGACGCACTCCCCGTCCGGCGTGAACTCATGGCACTTCGCGTGCACGTGATACGCGTATATCGCCAGCTTCGCGGACTCGGTGTTGCGCACCTCGGGCGGCCAGTTGCCGAAGTCCAGGCACGATCCCACCCACGCCGGGTCCGTACCCTTGATGACCTTGATGATCGCATCGGCGTTCTTGGAAACCCCGCCGTGGTTCTCGATTGTGATCTTGACGCCGAGATCCTTCGCGATCGGCAGGATCTGATTGAACGCATCGATCACGCGCTCGACGCCCACGCTGTCGTCCGCTTCCTGACCCTTGCCCGTGCCGCCGAGGTTGATCCGCACCACCGGCGCGCCCAGATACGCCGCCGCCTTGAGTTCCTTGATGTCCTCGTCGATCTGCTTCTTGCGCGCCGCGTCATCGAGCGTCGCGATGTTGCCCTCGATGATGAACCCGGTGATCGTAACCCCCGCGTCCTTGCACGCCTTCTTGATCGAGTCCAGATAAGGCTTGTCGTATGACTTCATCCAGATCGAGTTGTAAGTGATCCCCGGGATGCCCAGATCCTTGAGCGTCTTCGGCACCGTCAGATAATCCAGCTTGCCCGAGTCCATCAAATCCCGCAGGCTATATGTCTCGCACGATAAAATCGGCATCTTCCTCGCCTCCTCAGCCCAACAAAGGGAGCTCAACACTCCCACCAGCACAAGCACAACCACCAACGCTCTCATCGGCCCACTCCCTTCAATCTGCAATCCGGATTGCCTTGTAGACTCCCGTCCTCGCCGTCACATACAGCGTCTTTCCGTCCTTGCCGCCCCACGCCAGGTTCGCCGGGGTCTCCGGGACGGGAATCGTGCCCAGATGCTTGCCGGCCGCGTCGAAGATCCACACGCCCCCGGGCCCCGACGAGAACAGTTCGCCCTTCGGCCCGATCTTCATCCCGTCCGGCACGCCCGTCGTCGGGAATGTGAAGATCACCTCTCCGCCCGCGAGCGTCCCATCCTTCTTGACCTCAAACAACCTCACGTGCCGCTTGTTCGACGAATCCGCTATATACAGCTTGCTCTCATCAGGCGAGAAGCACAGCCCGTTGGGCATATCGAAGTCCTTGACCAGAAGCTCCAGCTTCCCATCCGTCTTGATCCGATACACGCCCTTGAACTCCAGTTCCTGCTTGTCGGGCGTCACGCCATACGAAGGGTCGGTGAAGTAGATCGTCCCGTCGGACTTGACCACCACGTCGTTCGGCGAGTTGAGCCTCTTGCCCTCGAACTTGTCCGCGAGGACCGTGATCTTGCCGTCCTTCTCGGTCCGGGTCACGCGCCGATTCAGGTGCTCGCAGGCGATCAGCCTGCCCTGCTTATCGAACGTCAGGCCATTGGACTGCCCGCTTGGGTTCCGATAGACCTTGGTCTCCTTGCCGACCTCGTAGATGCGGTCCGCGGGAATATCGCTGAAAAGCAGCGTTCCCCACGGCGTCCACACCGGCCCCTCCGTGAACTGATACGTCCCCGGCAGCCTCTCAACCTTCCACCCCGCCGCCACAGACGCGTTCTGCACAACTATCACCAGCACCACGGCTGCCACTAAAATCCACATCAGTCTGCTCGCTCCCTTCCGCAATTCGTAATTCACAATTCGTAATTCGTAATTCTCCTAAGCGCCGGCATATACTTCATCTTCCTCCCGCTCAGCAGCGCTTGATACGCCAGCATTGTGCACACCGAATGCGCGTAACCGACCTCCATAGGCGCGTTGGTCTGCTTCCTGGACCTGATGCACGCCAGCCAGTTGCCCATGTGGCTTTCTCCCGGCTCGCGCTGGACCTTGACCTCGTCCTTGATGGCTCCCGCGCCGCGCCCGCCCGCGCCGGTGACCGACCATGTGGCCTCCTTGAGCACACCGTTGGTGCCGTACAGGCTCAGACCCTGATCGGAGGCGTTGCCCAGTCCGGTAAGGTATCTCATCGCGAAACCTTCCGGGAAATCGAGAATGGCGTAGACCGTATCCTCGTGCTCCCGGCCGTCTTTCCACACGTAATGGCCGCCATTCGCCACGGCGGTCGACGGGAACTTCGCGTTCATCACCCACAGCGCGACGTCGAAGTAATGCGCGCCGAGAATCGCGATCGGCCCGTTCGTGCACTCGCGATATAGCTGCCACTCACCGTACTTGTGAGCATCGAACGCCTGGTTCGGCAGGTGCATCAGAAACCGCTTCCAATCCACGTCCTCCGGCTTGATGTCCGCCACGTTGCGCCTCCAGCGCGGCCCGCAGTCGTTCCATCCGATCTCGACCCGGCTGATCGTCCCCAGCAGTCCGGTTTGCACGAGCTTCGCCGTGCCTTTCCACATGCCGTCGCTCCTGCGCTGCGTGCCGACCTGAACGATCCTCTTCGCCGCTGCCTGCGCATCCATGGCCGCGTTGGCCTCGTCGAGGTCCTTGCACATCGGCTTCTCGATGTAGACATCCTTGCCGGCCTTCAGCGCGTCGGTCAGAATCCTCGCATGCGCGAAATCGGGCGTAGCGACGATCACCGCATCCACGTCCGGCAGTGCCAGCACGTCCTCGTAGTTCGAGAACTGCCGCGGGTCCTTGCCGTACTGCGCCTTGACCTTCGCCGCGATCTGCTCCCGCCGCACACGATACGTGTCGCACACTGCGGTGACCTCGACGTTGAGGTCCTTACCCGCCTTGATCAGGTCATCGAGCAACTGCCCGCCGCGGACCCCGACGCCGATCATCCCGATCGACAACCGGTCATTCGCCCCGACCGCACTCGCGGGAGCCAAACCTACCGTAGCCATTGCGGCAGCACCGGCCGCCCCAACCAGAAACTGCCTTCTGCTGATTCCGTTTTCTCGCAAGCTAACCCCCGGCTCAGCCCCAACTCCCAATCCGCAACCTGCAACTATATCTTGTACATCTCCGCCGGAATCTCCAGCCACCCCTTCGCATCCATCGCGTCGTTCGCCTTGATCGCGGCCACGCACGTCTCCAGCCCGACTTTCGGCGAGCAGAATGGCTCGTGTCCGTCGCGGATCGACAGGAAGAAGTCCTCGAGTTCGAGCGTATAGGCATCTTTCTTCAGCTTGGCCACTTCCGCGATCGCGGTCCCATCGGCCGCTGCCTTCGCAAGCCGCGGGGACTTGCTCGCGTCGAGCACGATCCCGGACTTCCCACCGGAGGAGTCCTTGTGCGCCATGCTCTCCCACACTTCCTCGTCGGACTTCGGCTCGCGGTAGAACATGCAGGGCCCCTCGGAGAGCACCATCGTGCCCTTCGTGCCCATGATCTCCTCAGTAGCGCCGTCGTACTGGTTGGTGCAGATCGACTGATACGTGAACTTCACTCCGTTGGGGTACTGATACACGACCTGAACGTTGTCGTTGATATCGCGGCCGTCCTTGTAGTAGTCCAGGCCGCCGATTCCGACCACCGAGCACGGCACCTCGCCGACCACCCAGTTGACCACGTCGATCTGATGACTCCCCAACTCCGCCATGAGGCCCTGAGAGGACTTGCGGTACAGCCTCCAGTTGGTCAACTCCTCCGTGGAGTCCTTCGGGACAGGCCGCCGCCAGCTCGCGTTGCGGTTCCACTGCGCGCGGACGTGCGTCACCTTGCCCAGCAGTCCGTCCTGGATCATCTTATACGCGTGCTGATAGTTCGGATTAGATCGCCGCTGATGGCCGATCTGCAGTTTCAGGCCGGTCTGCCGTGCCACGCGCGCCATGTGCTTGGCGTCCTCGATCGTATAGGCCATCATTTTCTCGGAGAAGACGTGCTTACCTGCGCGCAGTGCATCAACCGCGATCTGTGCGTGCATCCCGATCGGCACGGCGCAGACAATGGCCTGAACATCCTTGCGCTCCAGCAGTCTCTTGTAGTCGTCGTAGCCCTCGGCGTCCTTTGCGACATCGAGCGCGTGCTTGAGGTGGCTGGGCTGGATATCGCAGCAGGCCACGAACTTCACGTTAGGCACTTTGACCGCGCGCTCGAGCAGCATGCCGCCCTGGCTGCCGATGCCTATCATAGCGGCGTTTATCGTGTCGTTGGGCCCGATCATCTCCGCCGATGCGTGCGTGAAAACGCCCACGCTGCCCAACCCGATCGCCGCCGCCGTCGCCACCGATCCCTTCAGGAAATCTCGTCTCGTAATGCCATCAATCTCGCCGTTCATTTCCAAGTCCCCTCATTTGATGTAGCTAGACTACCAGTCCGCGCAGGCGGACTCAGTGTTGCGTAGCCGCGATTTCAGTCGCCCGGCGCGCACTCGTAGGAGAAGATCGCCCTCACTCCCTCATGCTCCGAGCAATATCTCTCCGCGAACTCCCGCCCACGCAGGTAGAACGCCGTCGCCAACGCGTCCGACAGCGCCGCGTCCGGCGCAATAACGCTCACCGACGCCGCCTCGCTTCGCGCCTGCATGCCCGTAGTTGGATCGATGATATGCTCGAAGCGCTCCTCCACGTCGGCGTCAAGCTGTGCGGGTCCGCCAGACGTGGACATCGCTTGATCGCGGAGCAGGATCTCATCAACGCGCCCGTCGAGTTTGGACGGATGCCGTATTCCGACTCTCCACCCATCGCCGTCCGGCCCCGGGCCCATCCCGATCACCGAACTCCGTCCGCCGCTGACGAGCGCGCACTCAACCCCGTACTCACTGAGTATAGACGCTGCCTTGCCGACGGCGTAACCCTTCCCGATGGATCCAAGGTTGATGCTTATGCCTTCGGACTCGAACTGCACCGCGTGCGTCGCGTCATCGAGCAGCACTCGCCCCATGCCTACCTTCTCTAGCACGGCCGCAATCGCCTGCTCGTCAGGTTCCGTGCCGGTCTTCTCTGCCTTGCGCCAGAGCCCGACAAGTGGTCCGGACGTCACGTCCAACGCGCCCGCCGTATCGCTCCACACCTGCTTTGCCAGGCTCAGTATGCGAAACAGGTCCGGGCTTGCGATCACTGGCCTGGCCGTCGCTTCGGAGTTGATATACGACACCTCGCTGGTCGGACGAAAGCAGCTCAGCCGCTCCTCCAGCTTCTCGACCTCGTCCAGCGCAAGCTCGACGATATCCCGCAGTGCCGCTCGGTCCTCTCCGATCGCAATGATCTCGAACTCGCACGCCATCGCGTGCCGACTCAGCCTAACCCCGTTCATTCCCCATTCCGCATTCGCCATTCCCCATTTGTTGGCCCGCATTATCCATGAGGATCGTGAATAATGCTCTTGAAGCCCCGGATTATGCGATTCATGCATAATCCGGGCTAGCAGCCGCCGGACAAAGTGGTGTAGGAGGGGTCTCCCCTCGGGCGACAGCGTCGCGAAGCGATCGCGAGAGCCAGACCCCGAATCCACTGGCGTCACG
>Ga0207433_10001350_pt1 | contig 52972 bp, 88 predicted proteins | sample YelNatPaOPGAMG01_FD_187559 | JGI IMG/M metagenome (GOLD analysis project Ga0207433, IMG submission 187559) | Hot spring thermophilic microbial communities from Obsidian Pool, Yellowstone National Park, USA - OP-RAMG-01 (SPAdes) (version 3) | ecosystem: Environmental > Aquatic > Thermal springs...
CTTTTATGTGATGAATGTGCCAGCCGTTGCCGTCATAACCTTTTTTGCATAATTGGCATTTGCCTTTTTGTCTGAATAGTAAAAACTCTTTAACATTTTCATAACCGTATAAAGAACCCTGCTGATATTCCTTGCCTTTAATACCTGGATTTTCCATTTTCTGCGTATCAAATTTAACTGTTTCTACGGTTATTTGATAATCCGGCAAATACTTTGTTAATCTGTCTATCCAAAAAACGATATTGTTAAATTTACTCAAAATACTTGGTGGAAGCCAGCCTTTTTTTTTGTTTTTCCTGTTTAAAAACCTTGCCTTGCGATACCTTGTTTTTCTGTTTCTTCTCGATTTTCGATAGGTTCTTTTCTGCGTTAATAACTTAGATACGTCAGTTCTTAAGGCTATTTCGCCTTTGTCTATTACGCTATTGTTTGCCACGATAGCATAACCGACGGTATTACCGATGTCTATCCCTACTTTAACAGCCTGAATATATTCCGTCGTATCAAACAAAAGCTGAATAGTAAAAGGATTTTTGCAAATTACTTTTGCTTTGCATTCCTTTAGCCATCTTCTTACTTTTCCGTGCCTATTGGTAGGCATTAAGTTTTTACCTGTTTTGCTTACTACGTAAACCATACCGGTTAAGCCTCCGTTAAGAGTTATTGCCCTTCGTTAAAGTTATTTATGCTTTATTGAGTGCGGTTGACTAAGAGTTTCCTCTTTGTTTACAGAGCCGAGATAGAGCCTGATGCTTGGGCATCACGTCAGGGTATCATCACATAAATAACATAGTCCTAAGACTCAAACATAGACAACCAATTACTCCCGAATCTCACGATTCAAGCCCTGCCCGTAAGGACGGGGTGATTGACACCACTAATACAAACTTTGTTTATGTTTGTAGTTTTTTTACCTGAAATGCGCCATATTTTTACCGCTAATTGCCGTAAGCCCCTGCCTTTAGGCAGGGGGAGTATGTCAAAAAGAATAAGAATAAAATTCTCTATCATCTACAACCCATTGCTTGTTTTCAGCATCATAGCGAAAAAAGACGTCTCCTGCGTGTATTTTAAGATATACATTTTTTAATACAACAGTTTCAATATCATACACTTTTATCAAAATACACGTAAAATTATCATCGCCAAGACTCCAAGACAAACCTTTTTTGCCGTATTCCTGCTTTACATTCTCCAGCCTGTGTTGCTCGACGACCTCTAATTCTTTGTGCCTTATTATATAGTCTGCATCCCTAATAAGCTTGTCTATGTTGTCAGCGGCTCTAACATAGTCTAATTTTGCAAGATTTTTCATAATTAATTCAAGCGTGCTTTTGTAATCTTCTAATTTTTTAAGCATTTTAAATCCTCCTTAATTTTTCGTATAGGTATTACGCCCTTCCTCTCTATTTAAACCCTAAGTAAAATTGATAGTCGGGAATTTGTTTATTATTTGCGGGAATTACATTACATCCAGTCCTTTTTTTAATAGAATAAGCCTTTCCGCCATAGCCTAAGCCTTTTATTTGATTTGCAAAATCAAAGCAAACCGCTCTTGCCATATTGTTAGTTATATTGCTGTCTGCTATTGCAACGCCAATATCAAATGTTCCTGCAACCTTCCAAGCGTTTTGTCCTACCCAGAATGCGTTCGTTCTGTTTTTATTAGACGGATACGCCAAATTACCGCTTGCCGTCCAGCCGTTAGGCAAAAGCCCGTCTGAACGCATAGAAATGACAGATATTCCTTTGAAACTGCCTTTATTATGATATTTATATCTCATAGCTGAATTTTTAAGGATTTGTATATTTTGCTCTATTGCGCTAGTATCCGTCGTTCTATGCGAATTGTCATAAAGTGCAATGGCTATTATGATTATAGCTATAAAAACGATTAAGAGCTTCATTTATCCACCCCCACTACATCCACTCCTCAATAGTTGCTATACCAATTAAGCCAAACCCGACACCGGAGGATATTAACACGCAAAGAAACATGGTTATAAAATGATTCAGAGTGAACATATGGAAAGGAGGATTATGAAACATAAATGCAAAAAAAACCGAAAGAATTATAGTTCCTATACAATAAGCAATAAATGCTTTTTTGTTTTTTATAAAAAGAATTATTAAAAAAACAACAGTAATAACTACAGAGAAGTAAAAGAATGCTAATGGTGAAGCGATATAATTTAACATGTTGACCATTTGTGGAGCCTCCTTTAAAGTTAAAATTAATTTAATAATTTGTAATGTTTTTCTACTTGACATACTCCCCATGCCTAAAGGCAGGGTTTTACTTACCTTTATCGTTATCTGAAATAATCATAAAAGCTATAGGGATAAATAAAATAGGAAACAGACATCCCATAATAAGATAGACAAAAAAAGAGCCTCCTTCGAATGCTTTTCTGAGTGATTCTATGTTTTCCGTGTTGTTTGTGAGTCTTGCGACAAGATAGCCCCCTACTATAAAAACAAATATCACAATACCTATAATTATTGCCACTGTAGGCATAGCTTTAGAGACAGCATTTGACATGGCTTGCGCCGCTTGTGCCGTAGTCATTTTAGTCATTTTAAACCTCCTTTTTAATTTATTTAAATTTAAAAACATTGTCATCAATATCACCACATTGTCCTGCTATTATATATAATGCAGGCATAAATGGAATAGATAATAAAGCAAAATACAAATATATAAACGCTTCAAAATTAAAACTATTACTTATTATTAATATCATCGCCGATAATATTGCTAGACAAACATACGCTATAAAAAAAAACTCGTATTTTTCACGAAGTAGCAATGCAATCATTATAAGAATATTAAACACAACCCACGAATATTGTAAATATTCTGTGGTGCTAATAGGGAAAAGATTACCTGACATTTTTATACTCCTTAATTTGTATATTATTTTTTTTGAACTGCCCCGCCACTACATATTCACTACATATTGCTATCCCATCCTGTTGCACATATTAATCCACCCATTATACCGAATCCAGATAACCATGTGAGATATACAGTTACAAAGAGAAGCAAATTAAAACCCTGCAATGGTATATAAACACATAAAAATGAAAGTATTGCAACTGCTGTATGAGCCTGAATTAATTCTTTTTTGTATTTTTCCCAATAAGCTATTATGATTGCAATATTACAGAGAATCCCGAATATCCCCATTATCCAAAGAAAACTATTTACTGAAAACATAGAAGCAACAGTAATACTATCCGCCTTTGCCGAGTCTGCCAAAGCCGTTACGGGAAAAATAAACGGCAATGCTATTGCCAGAGTTGCCAATATAACTTTAGTAAAATTGCCTTTAAAATTTAACATTTTTACTCCTTATATATCTTGATTATATCATTTGTATAAACGAATGTCAAGTCTTTTTTTTAATTGCCCGACAACGCCATAATTAAAAACAGGCGTCATCATCAATAAGGGCTTTTTCCTCAAACGAACTAAATTCATCTATAAACACCAAATTTACTACGCCCGTAGCTCCGTTTCTCTGTTTTACGATAATAACTTCGGCATCGTTATTGTGTTCTTCGTTTTTATTCTTTTCGTAAAATCCCGGGCGGTGTATCATCATTACCACATCGGCGTCCTGTTCTATACTGCCCGATTCTCTTAAGTCCGCTAATTGCGGTTTCTTATCCGAACGGGCTTCTACTAACCTGTTAAGCTGGGCTAATGCGACAATAGGCATATCTAATTCCTTTGCAATTGCCTTAAGACCTCTTGATATGTCAGATATTGCCTGTTCTCTGGGAGCCAGCGGATTTATCGGTTTAATTAACTGCAAATAGTCTATGAATGCTAAATCTATCTGCTTTTCTTTTCTTAATTGCTTAATCTTAGCTTTGAGTTCCACGATATTGACCGATGTCGTATCGTTTATATAAACACCCATATTTTCAGTTTGGCTTAAAACATTCTGCAATGATTCCTGCTCGCAATTGCCTTTCCTTAAATCCTTTGAGTTAATACGACCTAACAAAGAAATCGCCCGCTCTGCTATCTGTTCTTTTGACATCTCTATGGTAAAAAAAGCGATATGCTTGCCCTGATTTGCCATATTCAGTGCTATTTTTAAAGCCAATGCCGTTTTACCTATCGACGGGCGGGCGGCTATGACGATTAGATTTGAGTTTTGAAATCCTGTCGTAAGCTCGTCAAGATATTTAAAACCTGTTTGTATTCCTGTTATTTTGGTATCCCGATTAATATAATTATCTACCACATCGGATAATTTGTAGTTTCTTGATTCATCGGAATCGTCAATAATTTTAGCCAGATTGTTTTCTACATCGTATATGATAGGATAAGGATCTACGGCGGTTTTAATATTAGCGATAGAGTCCTCAAATAAACTCCCCAGCTTTCTTAATATCGACTTTTGCTTAATTATCCTGATATAACCCGAATAATCTAAAAGCCCTTCCGGCAATTGAAATAATTCAATTAAATAACTTACGTAATCTATATCCTTATTGTTGATTCTTAAAAGGTTTTCAACGGATACAATATCTACTTTCTGATTGTCCTGATAGAGTTTTTCCATAACAGAAAATATAGTCTTGTTCGTAGAATCGTAAAAATCGTCTGACGATATATCTTGCAGGATTTTATTAAGCGAACTGTCGTCTATTAAAACACTTGACAGCAATGCCCTTTCGGCTGTTATAGAATGCGGAGCCGTATCCGTCTTTTTTGTCTTTTTATTTAAGTTTTTTGTATCCATTGTCTCCTCCCGCAGTTAATTTTAAAAATTCAGGTAGGGCGTCATGCTTGACTCTAACGCCGTCTTCTACGATACAAACTGATTTACCTAAATATATTCCCGGTTTTTCTTCTATGCCTAACGGCGGATTGTTTAGTTCTATTAGCCCGGCAAAATACTCGGGAGCGGAATATGAATCTATGTTAAGTTTTGTAAAGGTTTTATAAATCTTGATAAACTCCGCTTTTTTCCAATTCAGCTCTGTTTCTAAGCATTGACGGATGTTATCGTATCCTATAATCTCTAACGCTTTTCGTATAGCTTTGTCCTTAAATGTAAACGATTTATCCCAGCTATACTTTTTAACCGCTTTTAAAACTAAAGACCAAGCTATCTCCGCTTTGTCGTCTAACGATAGCCCGCCTGCGTTGATATAATTAATAAAATCCGATACTTGAGGCATTTTGGCAGAATTTTTAATAAAATAACTAACGGCTTTTTTAATATCCGATGCTGGATAATCCGATAATGCCGTAACGTAAATTTTTAGAACTACGGGTTGCATCTCTAAACCGTAGTAAACAAACAAACCTGTTATCTGTTCGACTAATTCTTCTTCTTTTTTACTCATTATTGCCTCCTTTTAATAAATCTCTTTTTACCTCTTCCATTGCTTTTAATGTATTTTGCAATTTTCTCTCGGCAAAGGTTTGCTGAGACGAAGACGAATGACGGATAGACGCCTTATCTTGCGCCCTTGTAAGCCAGCTGTTAATAAAGCGTGTATAATTTTTAGCAGGACGTCTGCTCGGATTATTTAATAACCAAGACTCCATTTTTTTAATCTCTGCGTCAACGTCTATTCCTAAGAATTTAGATTTTAAAATATTAATATAATTATCATCCGTTCCGACAAAGCTCGCAGTATCAGGATTAAATGATATGGTTTTAGCTTTTTTAATTTTTTTATTGTTATTAAGCAACTTTATAACAAATCGCATAAAATTGCCGTCTTTATTTATTTCATCGTGAGCCGTTAGCCAAGCTGATATTTCTTTTAATTTTTCCGATATGTCTATGTCGGGATATATATTTTGTAAGCGGTCTTGTATTTCCGCATCGCATTCTAACATATTTGTCTCTTTATTAAAATTAATAACATTATCTAACTCATTGATTTTATTATGAATATCATAATTTGTTGACATTTTGTTTACGCTTTGTTGACATAATGTTGACATAATGTTGACATTTTGTTTACGATTTGTTGACATATTGTTTACGCTTTGTTGACAATTGTATAAGTCGTTGCTTTCTAACCGTTGTAATCGCTGTCTTTCTCTATATTCCGCTTGCTTCATTCTTAAATACGCTTTTCGACCTTGATACTTATTCCAATTTGTAATCATATATATGGTATTACCGTCTGGAGTTATTGTAGTATTAATCATTTTAAGCTTTTTAAATGTTTCCATTGCCATTTTTATAGAATCTATGGGGCGGTCAAATAGAACAGATAACATCTCTTCGTTATAACCTATGTTGTTAGAAAGTATTAACTGTCCGTCTTTATTGCATTTACCGGCAAGAGTTAATATCTTTAGCCAAATAACCAATATCGTATCTCGTTCTGGCAAGCTGTCTATTATTTTTATCTTTTCGTCATTAAACATATCTGCTATTATGTTTATTCGCCTTGCTTTACTCATTTTTTTATCTCCCTAATAAAAGAATATTTTTTTATTATTCCACTACCACAACGGCGATTTTTTTCGCCGTTGTGGAATAATTAATTGTATTTAATTGTATTTATCTTTATCTATATCTATATCTATATCTATAATTACATTTTCCTTACATAACCTTACATCGCCTTACATCAACCTTACAATGTAAGGTTTTATTGTCGGATTATTTTACCTCAATACTTTGAGACTTAAGGCTTTCCAGTCTTTTTCTCTCTCTGTAAGCCCTTACCCATTTAGCAGATTCGCTTTCACTTCCGATTAGCGACAGCATAACAGGAATAAAAAATTCACCCTTGTTTTCAGTCGTTTCAATTGCCTTGTTGGCTTTCATAAATTCTAATGTAATTCTTACATTGTCAACATCTTCGTCTAAAATTAAAGCTAACTCTTCCTCGAAGGTCTTTTCTATGCCCTCAAAGATTAAATATCCATTTGTTTTTACGGACAATAATAAAATCTTTTGATAGATTATCGTATAGGTATCTCCACCAGCGATTCTACGAAGTTTTTTAATGTAAGGTTGCGAAAAAAAATCCTCTTTTAATTTTAGCCAATAGTTTCTTTTCTCAGACATTATTGTCTCCCACAGTTTGATTGTTCCATTAACAGCTTATAATTCATCTCAATGTGCCGTATTATCAATTCGTTTAATAATTTGCTTGTGCTTTTTCCTTGTTTTTTAGCTAATTCAAAGATTTCTTTCTTTGTCTTTGCGTTTATCCTGATAACAAGCCTTTCATCTTTTTGTCGCATTGTATTACCTCCTTAATAAAAATAGGTTATCACATCTTTTTTAACTTGTCAAGTCTTTTTTAAAATATTTTCAAAATACATACATCGGCATTTAAAAAATACGCCGAAAAAACGAACGGAAATAGGTCTATTTTCCGTTTAAATAAAAATCAGGATAGTTGGTATTAACTTAAAAATAGAACGCCTTAAAACGAACGCTGGACGGCTTAAATTCAAAATAGCTATCAAGCCTTTAAAAATCAAACTCGTTCGATAGAATGTGTCTGTCTATCGATAACCAAGTATTTCTGGCGGTATCGTCTATGTTTTTACAGGCTCTTTTAAATGATGATATTTGTCCTACGATTACGGCTTTCTTTTGCGCTCTGGTTATAGCCGTATATATCAGTTTATTATTCAGCATTATATAAAAGCCGTTAATCATCGGTATAAATACATAATCAAATTGATTGCCTTGAGTTTTATGGATAGTCAGAGCATAGCCCAAATCGATAATATTATGATAATCGTCAAAAGAATATAAGACGACGGTATTATCTCCGTCTGGTTCGGGATACATTACCGAAAACATCTCATTTTCCGTGTCTATATCAAGCGTTATGCCTAAATTGCCGTTGTATATGCGTTTTCCTTGAGCTTTGTATGTCATTTTGTCATATATATCGTCTAAGTCCATATTCAGCCTTTTAAACTCATCATATTCCGCTTTTGTAGTCGTAAACATATTTTTATTTTTTAAGTGAATAACTTTATCAAACTGCTTTAATAAATATCCTCTTATTTCGGCTTTATGCTTATATTGGTCGTTTAGTATATCTTGCAGAATATCATTAAGCGCATTTGTGCCTAAAGGCGTTACTTTCATCGGAGTAATGACTTGTATATTCCATATTTTTTTTATACCTGTAATATTATGCTGTTCTATTGTGTTTTGAATACAAGATAAAAAATACTCCTGTAATTCGCCGTAGAACTTATCTCTGACATCTTTTATCTCTTTTTCCGAAAGCGTTTTTTTTAAGTTCCAGTAATTATCAATATCTCTCGATATAAATTGAAAATCTTTGTAATTTCCTTGCGCATTGGCAGGTATCTCGCCTTTTCTTATTTCGTTGGCAAAATAAGTTAAAACGGAGTCTTCGCTTTGTCTGTATATCTTATCTAACTTGACTTTCGGCATCCAGTCTTTATTAAGCAGGTCGGAAAACACATTGCCTTCGCCGATAGGCGGTAATTGCGCATCGTCACCTACCATAATTATTATGGCATTTTGAGAGATAGCTTTCAAAAGAGAGTAAAACAAGCCCAGATTAATCATGCTTGATTCGTCTATCAAGACGACATTGTAAGGCAGATTTCTATTCTTGTTAAATTCAAAACCGTTAGGACTATAACCTAACAAAGAATGTATCGTGCTTGCCTTGTATCCCGTAAGCTCTTTAATTCTTTTAGAAGCCATACCCGTAAAAGCGCATGTGACTATATCGTTTTTATCAAAAAAATACTCTTTGTAAAAATCTAATATTATTCTCGATATTGTGCTTTTACCCGTTCCCGCATATCCGCATAGTATAAATGCGCCGTAGCCTTTCAACGCCACTTGTTCTATTGTGTTTCTTTGCTTATCGCCAAGCTTTATATTAAGTTCTGTCTCTTTTTTAGTGATAAACTTTTCTAATTCTTTTTCGTTTATAGTAAAATTATGATTGTATTTTAACCTGCGCTTTAGGTTTTGTTCTATGTAGTCCTCTTGTATTCTATAGCCTTTAAGTCCGACCTTGCTTTCTTCCGTAATATAGTTTTCGTCTTTTAAAATGGTTTGCAAAATAATCTCAAGGCGGTTTAAATCCGTTTGTTCTTTATCGACCTCTTCGCTGATTAAATCAGTTAATTGTTTGTAGGTTAAATATGTATGCCCGTTATCGCTTGCCTGAGATAAAAGCACATAATCCGTCAATGCTCTTATTCTTAACGGGGAGTATATTTCCACGCCTAATTGTAATGCCAGCTTGTCTGCCGTTTTAAACCCTATGCCTTTAACATCCGTCAGACAGTATGGATTTTCTTTAATAGCTTTGATTACGTCTTTGTCTTTAAATTCATCGTATATTCTCAAAAGCAAAGAGCTGGTTACGGGGACATTGTTGTTCGCAAAAAAGTCGGTTAATATTTTAAGAGATTTATATTTATTCCAAGAATCGACTATCTTTTTTAGCTTTTTCTGTTTTATGCCCTTAAAAGTTAGCAACTCTTGCGGATTATTGTCTAAAATATCGGATATTCCCACATCGCCGTAGGTTTTAATAAGTTCTCTCGCCAGCGTATTTCCTAATCCCTTGACAATATTAGCTAAAAAGAAAAACATCCCGGGCATATTTATCGTTATAATTTGAGATTCAAATACATCGCCGTATTTAGGATGTTTTTTCCAATTGCCTTCTAAAGCGCATTTTAAACCTTTAGTTTTTTCCGTGCTATTCATTAATTTTAAATCAGGGCATACGCCTTTTGCGGTCATAAGACTGCCGTTGTTTATCAGCTTTAAAATAACAAATGCGCTTTTTTCGTCGTAGTATGTAACATTGTTGATAGTGGCTTCTATTTTCATTTTTTATTAGAGGTTTCCAATGTGGCTTGTTTTAGATTTTCTTTTGCTTTCTTTTCAAGAATATTCTTAAGTTTTAAGTTAAATTCTACTTTATCAAAATCTGTTAAGTTCCGCCTGCCGAGTTGATTTTTTATAATCCAAGCTATCGCCTCGTCCTCATCGGCAAACTCCAATTCTTTAGTCTCAAAATAAATGCCGATTTCTTTGCAAATCTTATACCTATTATGCCCATCTATTATAGTATTTCGCCAAATCAGAATAGGTTCCCGGACGCCTGTTCTAAAAATGCTTTCTTTTAACAGATTAAATTCATCACTTGACATCGGCGGAGTTAAATCCTTAAATCTTTTGTTGATAGTAAGTTTCATAGTTACCTCGTTTTAAGTTTATTAAAATAAAATTTTATATAATAACTCCCAGCATGCTAAGTCTATGTTCTATCGCTATTTCCGAAACCTTAAAAGATTCCGATAATTTTTCAATCGCTTCTGTCTCTGTTATTTCGGGATTTTCCGTCATAATCTCGGTAACCTTTGTATTTAGGCAATCAACGGGCATTAATAATTGAGTGGCAAACTCATTAGCCTCCATTTCTGTATAACTCCAGTTGTCATCCCGATTAAATGAGATATTCTTATCAGAAATAGTCTTAAAATTATTTAAGTTTCTCGACGGAGCTATATGCAACATAAAATGCCCTAACTCGTGCGCTAATGCAAAACGCTTTTTTTCTGCTGATTGATTTTTCATCGGATTTACCCATATTTCAGGTATTCCTGATTTACAGGATATATTTCCTGAGGTCTTAATATTATCAAAATCAGGCTTTATTTCGTAGTTAATCCCGAGAAATTGTATGATACCTTTAATATCAATCGGAGGCTCAAGTTTAAATCCGTAATTTTCTTTTAGATTTTTTATCAGATTGTAAGCTGTCGTTCTCAATCCGCTGAATTTTCTATATAATTGTGATTGTTCCATAATCGTCTCGTTTTAAGTTTATTTTAAAAAAGCCTAATTTAATTATACTATGCGTTCAAAAGAATGTCAAGTCATCTTTATAACAAACTAACAAACTTAACAAACTTAACAAAAAAATATTAAAAAAAAAGGAGCCCTAAAATACCGCAGGGCATACGAAAATTAACTGTAAATTTCCGCAAAGCCCCGCTTGAATGTTATTCGTAACGCCGTCTTATTGCGTATTCTACAACTTCCTTTTTTTCTGCCGATGATGTAATGATTGCGTTTTTCACTACCTCTGAGACATACTCAAAAGCCGTCTGTCTGTCTATTTTCGGTGGGAGTTGATGCATCTTGTAGAAATCTCTTAACTCTATTTTGGTCATACCGTCGTCTTGAATATCTATCTTAGGCATATATTCCATAAATTCTTTATATTGATAAAATCCATAGACATTATCGGGTAGCCAAGTCATCGACTTATCAAATCTAAAGCCTTTTATCTGGTAGTATTTCATACCTAAGGACTTCAACTCTTTAAGAATACCGTTGACATCTGCAAGCCCGTGTATGTAGGGATGTATTAAAGGAATTACGGGAATACCTAAATCTTGACATTTTTTTATGTTATCATACAAAACCTGCCTTGTTGTCTTTTCTATGCCAAAGTCATCTAATCCGGTAACCGATATTACTATCGCAACGGGAGTTTTTACTTTATTTAATACCGCTAAATGCTTTTTTGTTATAGGCATTTTAGTGACGAATGTAATGAGTCTGGCAACGGGAGCGTAATATTGACAGAATTTCTCAAAATCATAAAACCTCTTTAACCAAAACGGATCGGATGACGCCTCGAAACATAGAATATCGCTGGTAAAATATTCAGGTTCTAACCAATCGGCATAATCCTTATTAAGAATAGTTACCGTCTTGTTTATGCTTATAGTTCTGCCTCTGCTCCATTGTTCTTTTCTGTATGCAGTTTGGGTAACCGAACAATACTTGCATCCGACGGGACACGCTTGACTGTTTTTAAACATTGTAAATCCTCCTTTTTTTTCTTGAGTTTAATTTTTTTTTATTATAACATATTTAAAATAATAACAAGGGGGCTAACAATGGACAGACCAAGATTTTTAAAAGACGATACATTTTTATATTTTGACAATGCGGCTTCTACTCCGCCGTTGCTGGATGTGTATAATACCGCTAATGAGTTTTTAAAAGACTACGGCAGTATTCATAGGGGCTTCGGCGAAAAATCGAATAAAAGCACGGATGCTTACGAGAACGCTAGAGAGAGTATATTAAATCTTACGGATGCCGCAGGACAGGCGTTAGTATTTACATCTAACACCACAGACGCTATTAATGTATTTGCAACGGCTTTAAAAAAAAGCAAGATAGCGGTGTCTTATTTCGAACATTCCGCTAACTATCTGCCGTGGATAGGCAAACACGATATTATTAACTTAGACTGGAATAAAGATTTTTACTTAACTCCCGATGATTTAGATGATTTTTTAAGTAAAAACAATGTGGACTGGGTATCTATCGCAGGGGCTTCCAATGTTACGGGATATGCCGTAGATATAAAGGGCTTATATGCGGTATGTCAAAAGTATGGAGTAAAATTGTTTATAGACGCCTCTCAATATGCGGCTCATTATAAGATTAGCTTAAAATACTGCGATGCTTTTGCATTTTCAGGACATAAGATTTATGCTCCCTATGGTAGCGGAGCATTGGTATTTAAAAAATATCTGTTAGATAAAGAACTCAATGCGTATGAGAGAAAAGGCGGCGGGAATATTTATTATTTCAACGACGAATATACATTTTACAAAGAACATCCGTATAACAGAGAGATAGGCACTCCTAACGCCGTAGGAGCCGTAGCTATGGCAAAAGCTTTAGAAATATTGAATAATTTCGGCTGGGACAATATACATCAGATAGACATAGAGAATTATTTAACTCTTTATAGGGGTTTAAGAGAGATAGACGGAACGGATATTATATTCCCTAAAGAGAATATGATATATAATCAAAGAGTATTAAAAACGCCCGTTCTTATATTCAGGACGGACAAATATCCTTATGAATCAATGAGAGATAAATTGTTTAATAAAAAGATAGGTTTTAGGCATGACAGCTTTTGCGTATATAGGTTGTTAGAGAACGCAATCGGCAACAATACATATAAGGGCGGAGCGGATATAAAAGAATATATTAAAACAATATCGGCTTACAGATTATCGCCGGGACTTATTACATCCAAAGACGATACGATAAAAGCGGTAGAGATATTCAAAGAACTGTTAAAATAAGGAGTGTCTTATGGATTACTTTGATATTTATCATAGCTTGAGGCATATGCCCGTTGCTATTAATAATTACTACGGCGATCCTGCGTTGCAGTGGGATAATACTTTATGGAAAGCAAACAGGTTAAACAGCGATAAACATAAAGGGGCGGTAGCGATTTTAACCAGAGGGCATATTACCGAAAAAATGGCAAAAGAGTTAAGGAATACGGGTAGAGATTTAAACCTTATCGCTTTAGTTTCCATATCGGGTTTGCCGTCCCATATAGAACCTGCGGGAGAAAAACACAGATATGAGACGATGAAAAATTGCCTATCCGTCGGTATTCCTGTTTTGGTATGCGTAAGACCTATCATATCGTCTATAAACGGGAATTTAGAGACTATGGACAGAATTGTAGGTCAATCGGTAGATGCGGGCGTTAAATATTTTGTATTCAACGGTATCAGGGGCAACGATGAGATTTTATTAAAAACGGATATGACGGAACAAGAGCGGAATACTTATGTATTAAATGTAAAACTGATGCCCCCGGGATTTAAGGATATAATCGAACAGCTTGTTAAAAAATACGATATAATTACCAGCTCCAGAGTAGCTTGCGGAGTGTCTAAAACTTTGGATTTAGACAGATGTTATAATCATTACGAATCAAGCCCTATTTTATCGGGTTGTCATACTTGTCATTTAAAAGACAGATGTTATAAACCGATAAAGCCCAGAGAGGGTTCGTTAGAGCTTATCAAAGAAATGGGATACAATATAGAGTTCGTCCAAAGAGATACTAACTTTGCTTGTTCTACTACTCCTGCGACAAGGACAAATTGCCCGTCTTGTTGCACATGTTGCTTTATGCAGGATATAACAAGGATTAAAGTATATAATAACAGGATAACATTAGGAGACTTAGGGCTTATCAGATTTATAACCGATGTTCCTGCGGTAAAACACGGTGTAGTGGACGGTTCGCCCGATACGGGACATTGTCATATACCTGTATTGCCTGATTATAAAAATATACATACCGTAAATTCTTGGTATGTCATATCAAGGAGTTTGCCAAAGTGCTTTGATTGTTCCTATTGTATCGTTCAGGCATATGATACGACGGGCAATACGGAACAAGGGATGTTCCCGACGGACTTGGCTAAATTGTTAGCGGATAGGATAAGAAAAGAGCGTTCTTGGTCTTTAATGATGGATATGCTTGAGGTTTAATGCTTTTTTCTTATCTCTCTTTTCTAACAAATACAAAATTCTCTTTTGCCTGATAGTGTTGTTATTTAGCATATTATAAAATTCCATTTGGCTATCTATATTTTTTTGATTGTGTTCTATTTTTTGGATAATCTTGTTTTGCCGGTATAACTGAAACGAATCGGCTACTACGCAAACAAGTATTATAGAAATCAAGATAGCCATAATCGCATGTGCTAAGCCGTTATCGTCGTTAAACATTTTTCTATCTCAGCATTTTATTAATTTCCCCGGCAAAGTAACCGCATTCTTTACTGTCTGCGTATCCCGCTCCTTTGCGTTCCTTGATAGGCGTTTTCTTATAAATGATAAAATAATCGCCGGTATTTAATCTTAAATAATCGGCAACTTTATGCCTATTACCGTTTCTATAAACATACAGCGAAGCGAACTTTCTCTCCGTAATTCCGTATTCGCTGGAGTTATATTCGCTTTTAAACTTTTGAAAAGCAGTGTTAAAATCCATAAATTGTCCTCATTGAGATTTTTTTATTAATTAAACAATAGCTATTTTATAATACTTTTGGCAATAGTGCAAGAAAATTTTTAAAAAAATAAAAAAAACGCTTGACAATATTTTTTTATATGTTAAAATAAAATTATTGCTTATATAGAGTGCGACTTTATTTATAATTTAATAATTATAATAAAGTGACTTGCACATCTTGAATTAATTTATTTTAATTCAAGACAAATTTAGAGATAACCTATCTCTAAATTATAAGTGTTCTTTTTTTTTGTAAGGTGTATTTTTGCCTTACAAAAATCTATTATTTTACCATTTCTGAAGTATCCCCAAAAGATATTTATATTTTTATAACCTTGATTTTAAGGCTATAGGAATATTTTTGTTTTTTTTTGGGATACTCTTACCATAAATCCCTCGTTGTTAGGATAGGGATGCGCTTTTTTAGGCATCCCTATCCTCTTGCCTTATTTTTTTAAGGCTTGAGTGAGGATATAAAAATATATATAAATAATATAAATAAAAATTAAAATTAACTTTAACGCCCTAACGGGCAAGGAGAACAAAAATGGAAGTAATTACAATTACAGCCCTTGGCGTCAATGCCAAGGGCTTCGCAGACGGTAAGACGCTTTACTCCGTCAGCGACAATGATCGGTCTATCTCGGAAATAGCCGAGATAGTCCAGAAAAAGCTCGGTTGGAGATCGTTGGAATATATACGGGTTCAAAGATCCCCGTATATTTACAGCAACTCCAACGAGGAGGAGGCTGGGCATTGCACAGCCTACTCCCGCCTCCTCGAGGGATCACTCCTCGAGGAAGACGCGGATGAGCTCAACGAAATGTTGAGCTCAACGATGAACATCGACCTATAACCTATAAAGGTCAATGTTTATCGTTTGCCCCCTAACCGTATTTTTGGTTAGTGGGGCTTTTTTTAAAAAAAACTATAAAAATAAATTTAACTTTAAAAAAAAAGGAGGCTTTAAAATGGCAGTCGTATTTATTAATTTAACACAGCACGCCTTGACGGAGGAACAGAAGAAGGCGGCGGTAGACAGGTTCGGCATAACTGAGTTTAAAGAACTCAAGGAAATGAACTCTTTGCTTTTTAATGAGTTAGCAAACTCGCCATCCGACGAAACTAAGATAAGGCGTTTAGTTGAAAGTTTTATCTCTTGGATGGTTTCGGAGTCTCAAAAAGTTTATGGAGTTTCTTTTTTTCATTTTTCTATCGGGTCGCCAGCGTTTAATTTCAGGCTTGCCGGTGAGCTATATAATTGCAATGAATTTAAAGGGAATATTTTATTTTCCCATTCGGAGCGTGTTTCAAAAGAAGTAGTGCTTCCGGATGGGAGTGTAAAAAAAGAAAGTTTATTTGTTTTTAAGAAGTTTATTCAATTTTAAAGCTTTCTTTTTTTAGCCCCTAACCAAGTATGTTTTTTTTGGTTAGGGGTTTTTTTAAAAAAAAACAACAAATGATAAATTCCTCAAGCACAGCCATAAAGCGTATCCATGCTTAACATCGTGGATAGACTTTATGGCTGTGGTTAACCTAAAATGCCCTAACGGGCGGGGAGGAATTTATGATAAAGAATAATTTTTTTGGAATAACGCTCATATTATTCGATATGGGCGTTATGTTTTTTAATGCATATCAAATGATTCACGTCATATGATATGCAAACCTTAGCCCCCGACTATTGACCCTAACCGGTTAGTAGTCGGGGGCTTTTTTTGTTTTTATCATTGACAAATATAATCCAGTATGATACACTTTACTCATTAGAGTGCTGTATATTTTATATACGAAAGACACATCTTAAGCTAACTTTATAGCTTAAGACAAATTCAGAATGCATCCCGCTTCTGAATCATAAGTATTCCTATCCTGAATAATCCTATTTAGTTCTTATTCTGTTTTTAATAAATTAAATTAATTTTAAAGCCGTATCAATACGGCAAAGGAGGCTGTATGTTTAAATTTGTTAAATATGACTCCGAAGAGCTCCAAAAAGAAGGTTTCAGCGAAGCACAAATCGCTGAAATAGAAGAAGGACTCTTCGGCGAAATATTAAAAAATCTGTCGGTAGAGCAGGTTGCTGTATATGCCGACCCAAAGCTTACATCAAAACAAATGCGTCAAATCAGATGGGGCTTCAAAATGCATCTGACTATGGAACAAGTTAGATTGTATGCCGATCCGAAGTTTGACGCTGAACAGATGTGCGAAATTGAACTTGGTATTGAAAAAGGCTTAACTATGGAACAAGTTAAGCTGTATGCAGATACCAAGTTTAATGATAGCCAGATGTTACAAATCAGACAAGGGTTGCAAAATAATCTAACAGAAGAACAAGTTAGATTGTATGCCGATCCGAAGTTCGATGCGGACCAGATGGCTATATTGAGAGAAAGTTTTGGAGGCATATATCAGTATCCAATGGAGCAAGTAATGATATATGCTGACCCAAAATTTACTGCAAAGCAAATGTGGGAACTTAGAGAAGGTTTTAGAAGTGGCTTAACCGATGAAGAGGTTAAGCTGTATGCTGACCCTGCATTTGCATATATGCAGATGTATCAGATAAGGACAGGTTTCAAACACAACTTGACTATAGAAAAAGTCAAGCTGTATGCCAGTCCTGAATTTACCGACGACCAGATGCGTGAGATAAGGAATGGATTCGAGAATGGCTTAACCATAGAACAGGTTAAACTATATGCCTATCCTGACCTACATCATGGGCAAATGGAGGAGGTAAGAAAAGGATTAGAACACGGCTTAACTATGGAACAAGTTAAGTTGTATGCCAGTCCTGAATTTAACGGTTCGCAAATGTATCAGATACGTTTAGGGCTGGAAGACGGTTTAACCGTAGAACAGGTGAAACAGTTTGCCAAGCCCGAGATTGACAAAGATAGGATATATGAAATCAGAAAGGGAATGCTTAAATGAATAGATTTAGGTATTCCGCTATTTAAAAAAAAATAACTTTAAACGCCCCGAAACGGGGCAAAGGAGAGAAAAATGAAAAAGTATTTAACGCCGGATAACTGCCCCGGCTTTATTGGCAGAGTCGCAAAACTTGGTAAAAGGTTTGCGACAGTAATAATAGAAAACAAAAAGTATTTTATTAACAGGGCATATCTTGATTGGATATACAAAGATATGCCACAAGGGGAGAGGCAGTTATATCTCCCCGTTGGCGCATACATAAACGCCAATCGGAGCGCATGGTCATACGCAAGCAGGGGAACCTGCTTTGCGTATTCCATTAACGCTTCTAAATACTCTACAGAGGAAGATATATCTCTGTAGATTGTAGGTTAGCCCCTGACTATTAACCTTAACCGGTTAGTAGTCGGGGGCTTTTTTTGTTTTTATACTTGACAACGGATATTTCTATATGTTATACTCTAATCAATTGCGATGTTGTATATTGAATAATATGCAACACATCTTAAGCTAAGCCTTAGCTTAAGACAAATTCAGAATGTATTCTGTCTTCTGAATCATAAGTTCCTATCTTTTACTTTTAAATCCTTAAAAAATATAAAAACTGTATGGGAATATTCAAAATTTCCCGTCCCCTTCGATGTGGGAGCAGTTTTGATTAACTCCCTTGCTTTTTATGTAAGGGAGTCTATATTATCACTTAATCAATTAAATAAAAAACTAACAAAAAATTAACTTTTAAACGCCCCTACGGGGCAAAGGAGATTAAAATGAATAAATATTTAACAATTGTCGACGATAATTACATCGTCGACGAGGATGGGATGACGTATCTCTTAGGATTTACGTCATCTGTTAAAGCTGGTTATGTAATCGGTCTTTGCCAGACCGGTTACTGGAACCAGCAGATAGGGGGTGAGGTAAAATTTTACCTTACCCCCAAAGAGAGGGAATGGCTTGCCTATATAGGCAAACCATTGAGCTTCTTTAAGGAGCTCAGATTAGAATATAATTCAACGGAGTACGTCGGTTACGACGAACCCGTCGAATTGTATTAAGCCTCTCAGGCGACCGTGAGCTTACGATCACGGTCGCCAAAGCCCTTTAACCATTCACGTAGCGGATTCACTCCGCTACATTGTTTCAATATCGCTTTGACGGTGACCTGATTGGTTAGGGGCTTTTTAAAAAAAAAATAAAAAAATAAAAATAAAACTTGTCTCGATATGCAAACCTTAGCCTCCGACTATCAACCTTTAAGGTTAATAGTCGGAGGCTTTTTTATGTTTTATCTATAAAAAATAAATTAAATTAATAACGCCCAAACGGGCAAAGGAGACTAAAATGAATTTTGATAAATTTACGGAATCGTCCGTATTTAAAAATATTATAGAAAAAGAATCGCTTAGCATAAATATTGCCTTTGTTGCTTTTTACGGCTCAAGGAATTACGGTCTCGAAACCGTAAAAAGCGATTACGATTTTTTTATGGTTTATTACCCTGCGTTCGAAAATTTTTATACGCAGAAGTTTCCGAGACACTCGGAAACAACAGAGGCATACGATTATTTTGTTATGCCTTTTAATGAATATTTTCGTCACGCTATGGACGGAAATATAAGGTTCATAGAACCTTTGTTTTGCGATACAGTTTATCCTATAAAAAATTGTTCTAATCCAGAATTCATAGATAAAATAAAAAAATTTATATCTATGAATCACGGAAGAAATTTTCATGCCATAACCGGCATGATAAGGGATAAGAGAAATAATATAGAAAAGGAAAGATATACCTCTAATACCTTAAAATATAAAGAGGTATATGGTTATGACATCAAAGAAGCAATTAATTCTTTGAGGTTAGCTTGTTTATTGGAAAATTATATAAAAACAGGCAACTTTGATTTTGTTGTTAAAGGCAACCATATTTATGATAATTTGTTATCAGAAATATCGCTTATTAATAACAAGGCTATGTCTAAAGACGCCTGTTTGGATGTGATAGACAATAAACTTAAAGAATTAAGAGTATCGTCTGATTTTATAACGAAAAACGATGAAAGTGAATTAAATGAATTAAGGCAGGAAATCGAAGAAGATATGATGAATATGTGTAAAACTGCAATGGTTTTTTGACATTATATTCATCATTGATAATTAGCCCCGACTATTAGCCCTAAAGGTTAATAGTTCGGGGCTTTTTTATTTATTTAAAAAAAGACTTGACATTCGTTTATACAAATGATATAATTTAAATAATGATAGAAATTAAGACACTGCGACTAATAAGGAGGTTTCAAAATGATATTTCGCATTAATGTCAAAGACGGCAGGTATTATTATTCTTTATCCGCTACCCAGTTTGATACAGAAAATTTACAAATTGATATAACCAGAGATGAGTTTATAGACCTTATCCGACAGGTAATAATACATGAACCAGAATTAATAGCTTCGGCGGACGGAGATTGAATATTATTAAATATAATTACGGATATAAAGGAGGCTTAAAATGTCAATTTTTGTAAATTTAACGGCTCATCCGCTTACGGACGAGCAAAGGAATACGGCAGAAAAAGAACTCGGAGTAACGGACTTCGTCGAGTATAAGGATACGATACCTTATTTATTTAATAAAATGGTAAACTCTCCCGATGACCCGGAAAAATTAGAGAGATTAGCGGTAGGAGTAATACACAGCTTAGAAGAAATGATATGCGATTGTTCTAATGTTTACTTTCATCTGCCGTTAGGCAGTCCCGCATTTAACTTTATCTTTGCGGGGATTATAGCAAATTTAGTTCAATTTAAAGGTAAAATCCTATTCTCTCATAGCGAGAGAGTATCTAAAGAAATTGCGCTTCCTAACGGAACCGTAAGAAAAGAAAATGTTTTTAAATTCGTAAGGTTTATTAAATTTTAGCGTATAGATTAAGTTAATTATTAACGGGGCAAATTATGAAGATGAGAAAAAGTAAATATCTAAGTTTCGGAATAAACATAAAGCTTATTCCAAAAATCGCAGAGTATCAGAAGAGGAAATTCCCGGATGAGAGCAGTATGTTTCACGAATTGCCAGTCGGAACACAGATGAATTTAACATTAGAGGAGTTAATACACGATGCCGAAAGGTTGCGGGAATTAGAAAAAGAGGAAGAATACTTAATTTCAAAGGATGCGTCAAATGAATAGCGGGAATGCAAAAAAGGCTATATTAGAATGCGATAAGTTAAGCGATATGGTTAAAACGCTTGATGGGGAGCCTGAAATAAAAAGCCTTAAGCAATTATCTCGGTTAGTTGATTTAGACGATAGCTTATGCGGTATGGTATATAAAATATTCAAAGATGAAATTAAAAAGGGGGCAAAAAAATGATAAAAGAATATCAATACGGCGAAAAACAGTTTTTTGTAGCGGGCAAAAAAGGCAAAACAGAGGTTTATAATGTTATTAGAGAAGAGAATAACGACGACGGTTCGGAAGTTGTAGTTTGCGGTCTCTATCAAATACCAAGCGGGGGGATATGCTCCGAACTTGTCGGAGAGACAAGGTTTTATTATAAAAAAGGCGAAATAAAAAGACATTACAAAAAAACAATTATTTATTAATTATTTATCAAGAGGAGGCATTAAAATGTGGATTAGGGATAGCCGCAATTTTAAGAAAATAGTCATAACATCAGAAAGCTATTCAGATGCTTTCGATGAAATGACGACAGAACAGGTGATTGAGTTAAATCAGGTTTTAAAAGAACATATGAGTAATTGGAAAAAGTATAATTATAACAGGGCATTCAAGGAGTATCGCCGTAAGATTTATCGTAATTACATAGATTTATTACTTGACGGCAAAGTTACCGATGACGAAGATTTATGGTTGTCCGATGATTTAAACATATAACTAACCTTTAAAGCCCCTCGCAAGAGGGGCAGAATATATAAGGTTTATCGTCCATAAAAACAAGAATGGACTATAAATTAGGGTAAGATGTTTTGCTATTCTAATAATTGCCATATTATTGGAATAAGCTGTTTTGTTAAATATAAAGGAGGAATAATTATGGCAGGATTTAATTATGCTTTAGGAATATCTAATAATGCCGTGGATGCTTATAAGAGAGGACTCTTACCAAGAAGTTATTTTGCAAAATACGGTATTCCTAGTAAATTAGTTGACGAATTTTGCGAACCGGACGAATGGCATCATACATCAGGCAGGTTTTTTAACGAAACAAATTTTTATGATAAAGAGTATGTATTGGCGACTTTTGGCGTTAAGCAAAGTGAAAGATATGAAGTAAATACTGATGCCGTTGAGGCGTTAGCTGAATATAAAAAAAATCTAAGGGTGTCTAAAAAAGAAACAATTCACAAAAATTGCGATGTTGAATGGGTGGACTGGATTAAAAAGAGTAGGTTTGGTAAACTTATTCCAGTTCAGCGTCAATATAAGAATTGCGAGGTAACTGTAAAAGGAGCAACAGCATACATAAAAACGCAAGATGGCTCTAATTTTGTGAAAAGGCTTGAATCTAAGACATTTAAAATCAAATTCGGAGATTAAAATGAAAAGATTTAACTACATAATTTTACTTATTGCCATAGCTGTTGCCAGCTATTTCGGCGGATACGCTTTTAGACTGCACGCTGAATCAATGAAGACAAACAATAGACTTAAAAGATTAGTAAAAACAGAAAAGCGGTTAAAGAAATTTTTACAAACGGGCAAGTATAAGGGATATTTAAAAATTAAATCTCAGTATGCCGCAAAGCTGTTAAAATATGCCGAAAAGCATAAGAATAAGAAATTCGTCAAGGCTTTGGCTGAAAAAGAACAAGCTGAGGTTAAATACTATAAAAAATAAGGAGCGTTAAAATGGAAGAGATATTTCTTGTCGATATTAAAGATACTAATAGATATTTTTTTATTAAAGGTCTTAATTTTGATGCAAAAACTGCACGCATAGTGATAAACGAAGACGAATTGAACCGCTTGATTAAAGAGTTGATAACTATTAAATATTTGATTGATGAAGGCATTGACATTAATCTTGGCTAATAAAGAGCAAAACGGAGGTGTTATGATTAAGTTTATAAAGAATATATATTCATACTACATAGAATCTTGGGATTTTATACTTTCTGCTGTGTTATCTATGATTGGCACAATATTCATTCTGACAGTAAAAGGAAATCATCAGGTATATTCTAATATTACTAAAAATTTTAGTATATTCATTCCCATATTGGCTATTTTTGTTACCCTTTCTACTTTATCGCTTTTAGTTATGTTTGCATCTGTGGATGACGAATTTATAGATTATTTAGAGGACAAAGGCAACGGAGCATACTCTAAATTAATTGAATATCATAAAACAGGCTTTATAATCTATTTCAGTTCATTACTTTTGAATATCTCCTTACAAATTGATTATAATTTTAGCATTATTTTTACGATAGTAGCTATATTTTTAACGATTTATTCCCTTTTTTATTCTATGAGCCTTATAGAACATATTTTAAAATTAATGGGATACAAGACTGAATATATAAAAAGGAGCTAATATGAATGTTTTAAGCCTATTTGACGGCATTTCCGCCCTACAGGTCGCCCTTAACAGAGCGGGCATTAAATACGATAATTATTACGCCGTAGAGATAGATAAATTTGCGATTAAAATCACGCAAAAGAACTATCCTAAAACAATTCAGCTGGGTGATGTTGTGAATATTAAAGGTTCGGATTTACCGCATATTCATTTGCTATGCGGCGGTTCCCCTTGCCAGTCGCTATCCTGCGCCGCAGGACAAAAAGAAAGCGGTTTAGAAAAGGGCAAATCGGTTCTATTCTGGGAATACGTTAGGGTTTTAAACGAATGCAAGCCCGACTTTTTTATCTTTGAAAATGTCGCTAGTATGAAACAATCCGATAAGGACAGAATAACGGATGTATTAGGCGTAGAGCCAATCTTAATCAACTCCGCCTTAGTATCCGCTCAACAGAGGAAGCGTCTGTTCTGGGTAGGAAAACTGGACGAATTTGGAACTTATAAGAAAGTAGAGATAGAACAGCCTAAAGATAAACATATTTATTTAAAGGATGTTCTTATTAATAATGAAAACGAAATATACAGGTCTTATACAAAAAAACGGTTGACAGGCAAATCAATAACTGTCGGTTCGCAGGTAGGTTCTATTAAGACTATAATGGGACAGGGAGTAATTACGGGATATACGGATAAAGAAAAATCATACTGTATAACAGCAACATACAGCCATACTCATTATACGGACATACCCAGGCATCAACGGCAAATGGTATTTACAAAGCCCGTCCGTGTTGCTAACGTATCTAACGGCTGGGGACAGGCGGGCAGAATATACAGCATAGACGGTAAGTCAATTTGCTTAGCGGCAAACGGTGGTGGCGGTGGAGCTAAAACGGGATTGTATGAAATAAAGGAATACGTCAGGAAATTAATGCCCGTAGAATGCGAGAGATTGCAGACATTCCCTGATGATTTTACCGCAGGCATATCCGATACTCAAAGGTATAAATGCATAGGTAATTCGTTTACCGTCGATGTGATAGCGCATATTTTAAAAAAAATGACTTGACATTTGTTTAAACAAAAGATATAATTATAAATAAGGAGGTAAAAAATGAATAAAGATACAACATTGACGATTAGAATTAATCTAAAGACAAAAGGCGAACTTTTTAAGATAGCTGATAAAAAGAACTTAAAGACAAGCAAAATTATCAGCGATTTAATCGTAAGGTTCATCGAAAAGAACTATAAGTTATTAAACTAAATTTAAACGCCCACGGGGCAAGGAGATGTAAAATGATTAGATTGTTAAAGGATTATCAAGGCAAGGTCAATAAGGCGATAGATTGTCTCGCAAAACAGGATTTTAGAGAAGCAGTAGATACTCTTTGTTCGTTAAGAGACATGTTAGAAACAGTTATTGACAAAGAGATAATTTCGTTTGACGAAGAAATAAGCACAGCCCGACTAGAAACAGAATACGGAACTAAAGGGATTCCTGAAAAAACATTACAATCGCAAGATTATTATTACTTAACAAAAGAAGTAGATATATTTGATATAGAACATACTACAGTTGAACATATTTTACATATAGGCGAAGATGATTTTATTTATGATTTAGAGGGTAAAGTATGGGTCAGTCAATCTTAATTAATTTAAAGCCCTAACGGGCAAAGGAGCTTTTATGAGAGTAGTAATAACGAACACCTTTAGCACGAATATGATAGAAAAAGACGGGTATCTCTTTTTCGGTCATATTACGGAACGTATGGCGGCAGAGATGATTTATACTCACGAAAACGAGGTTTTGTCTATAATTAAACAGCCTGCATTGGCGGATTTGCTGTCTATCAGATTAGGCGTTGACATCCCCGCAAATAAAGCGGGTTATATTATGCAAAAAGACGACCAAGTTATTGTAGCTATGCCTCAAAGATACATTGAAGAAGGCAAGGTATTGTCTTTGGATGAGATAAGGGAAATACCGATAAAATATATGCTGATTAAATAATTTAATTAAACTGTAAAAGGAGAAAATTATGAGGATAGCATTGACAGGTGCGGCAAATGTAGGCAAAACTACTCTTTTTGACGCATTAAAAAATGAGTTAGACGATTATTCATTTTATCCGGAACTTGCGATTCAGCTTATTAAACAGGAACCTGATTTGTTTCTTGACAAACTTAAGTTTGAAAAAAGGCTTTATGAATTGCATAAAATAAGAGAAGCTAACCCGGACTTTATACACAGAGACAACATAATAGCCGACAGATGCGTTTTGGATACTTTGATATTCGCTAAATACCATAATATTCTGCCGGATTTTGATAAAGAACAGATTGTAAAAGAATTGTCGGACGCCGGATATGATATGATTTTTATTATTTTTCCGTTTGAAAAATTTGCAGAATTTGATATATTACATCAGTTATATGTAGAGACGGCAGTAAAGCTATCACAAAGAGGCATTCCCTTTGCTCTTATAGAAACGCCAGATTTAAATGACAGGGTAGATACCGTTTTGTCGTATATCGGTTATTTTAATAAAATTTAAGGAGGAACAAATGTTCAGAGTTGGCAATGAAATTATTACGTATGGCGCAATAATTATGTGTATTGCCGTTATTGTTTTTATCATAGCGATTATGTTGCCCGAAAAAGACTCGGGTGAAGAGAAAAAACGCATAATACGACTCAATCATGTCTTGATAATGGTTTCAGCGGGTTTAATGTTAGCCGCTTTTCTTATTTAACGGAGGCATAAAATGATAGATCCATTGCAGTTAATAAATCCGTTCCATTATGTATCTAAAACATCATATTCATCGTTTTGGGCAATGCTTTTTAATACAATATTAAGAGGCATAGGAGCGAAGATTTGCGCCGTAGGTTCTCTTATCTTGGCGTATTGGCTCTTTGCCCGCAGAGATAACTTTATCTGGTTTATTATTTTTTATATTGTATCCGCCTTTTTTACTTTCGGCGGAGCTATTATAGGGAGGTTTTAATATGGCAGGCGGAGGCGGAAAAGGAAGTCCTATCGTAATGATGGGCGGTGATTTAAAAAAGCCCTTAAACTTGTTGTCCGCTATATCGGAAATTCAGGTTATGGGAGCTATGGAAAAAGACGCTTCAAGTCCGATAGACCCTAAGTTTTTATCTGCGATATACCGCTGGGATTTCTTTTCAATCGGATTAAGGAACGCATTATTAAACGGTATCGTGTCGTTATTTTTAACTCCATTGTCATTAGGAGTTTTCTATAAGCTAATCACTGCATTTAACGATACGCATGTTAGCCTCTTTGATAAAATTTACATACTTTTTTTTAATTTCTCTATGTCTATCGGTTTTGGATTATTCCTAGCTAAGATAAAAGACAGCTATATAGGCTCTATGTCGAAAGGAATGACAAGAAGTCTTTTAGGCGGATTTGCGCTCGGAGAATTTATAAAAGTCGTAATAACCTTTATTCTGTTTAACTGGATATATCTGCAAATGACATCCGAACATATTATTAGAATACTTTTATTTTTTAAAACACATACGAATACTATTCCTTTTGTTAAAAATATGAACTATATCAATGTTTATTATTGGCTGATTAATTTTAGGAGCGTATTTCCCGTAGCCGCAATGCTTGTTTTATTAAGCTCTTTATTTGTAATCGGCATCCCGATAGCCTATCTGTCTTATTTTAAATATAAACAAAGCAAAGGATTTGAATTTTAACTTGATACTTATATTTGAATATGATATACTTTACTCATTAGAGTGCGGTATATTTAAATATAACTATACGACTTGCACATCTTGATAAAAGCTTTTTTATCTTATCAAGATAAATTTAGAGGCGTCCTGTCTCTGAATTATAAGTATTCCTATCTAAATCAATCAATAGACACTTAAGACGTTCGCTATTTGCGACTATTTTCTTAATAATGTCTATTGTCATATCTTAACTTCAAAACAAAGGAGGTTTTTATGTTTATTCCGAGCGGAACCGTCGATGAGCTGGAGCGGGATGGTTATTTTGATAACCATATGCTAAAAGAAGCTCTGGACGATGATGACGACGATGGCTTAGAAGCCATTTACGACGAGGATACGCTAAAAGAGCTGTTATTAACTTAACTTTAACGCCCTAACGGGCAAAGGAGATGACAATGTTCGAACTAGAACCTTGCAGACCGGAACCTTATTACGTGCTTGACATAAGTGTCGAGTTCGCAACTAAGGACGGCTATGATATGAAAAGACTCATAGCCGAAGCGATTAATCAGGATACTCTTGATAAAATAAAAGAGGATCCTGAGGAATTTATATCCGATTATATGTCGGAGCGCATAACATTTCTACATGCGAGTATAACACGCATAACAGGCAACGGATTTATCGCTAGCGAGAGTTTTGGCGGTGAGTTCGAAGTCGGAGAAATGTTAGGTAACTACTCTGACAAAAGGATGACTAAAATCAAAGCTGAGTATGAATACATACAGTCGCTTTGATGTAAAATTAACTTTAAAGCCCTAACGGGCAAGGAGATTTAAATGGAAAAATTTTTTGTTTTAGACCCGAACGACAATGTCGTATCAGGGTTTAAGGGAACATTTTTGTTCCCGACAAAGAATCATCTTGTTTTTAGAATTGGCAAGACGAATTTGCGTGTTGCCAAAAAAGATTTTTATATATCGGGGTATGAATATACCTCTGATATAATAACATTAACGCCCGGTCAGCATATAGACGCAGACAGGGCGAAATTAGAAGACAAATTCATCTGGGCGTCAGAACCCGATGAATACTGGGACCCACTCTTGAGTATTTGGTGTCCCGCTGGAGAGGACGATTAATCGTTTTCTCTGCTTCTATATAAGTTAACCTTAAAAGAGCCATTAGAATAGCAATATTCCGATGGCTTTTTTTTTAATAATAATTTTAAACGCCCTGCGGGGCAAAGGAGGTTTTATGAAAGTAATAAGAAATTTTAATCAGGTTAATCACGATAATCCCGTTAAGATTATAATAACGGACTTATCCCTTGATGAAATGAGAAACATCAAGGTATCCGATTGCCGTAGCAATTGCATTGTAACCGGCAACGATAAAGCTATCATGATTAAAAATGGCAGGTGGTATAAAATCCAAACTGTCACATTAGAAAATTAAAATTTAAAGTCCCTGTCGGGACAAAGGAGGCTGTATGATAAATTACGACGAAATACTGCTCCATTACTACTATTTCCAGAGCCAAGCGATAAAGGAAATGGAAGAAGAATACAAAAGGGTTTTAGAGCAGTTAGAAAATCAATCAAATTAATTTTTAACGCCCCTGCTTCGGCAGGGGCAAAGGAGGCTGTATGAAAACGGCTATATTAAAGAATGAATATGCGGGATACGGCATGTCAATAGCGTTTTTTGTAATAATATTGACTGCTTTATTCTTTATTTAATTTTAACGCCCGAACGGGCAAAGGATGTTTAAAATGAAAATATACAAAGAACACAATGAGATTTATATTTCAAAAAGAACCGTGGATTATCAATTTATATTATCGACGGGGAGCTTCAATCAAATGCTCCCGATGAGAGACGATGAATTGATAGACAGCGGATTAAAAGAGATAACTAAAGAGGACGCAAGGATGCTTTTTAAAAGCTCAAAATTCTTAGAAAAGTATATAGATAAAAAGAATTTTGACAGGAAAGTAAAAGACAGCATAAAGGTAATAGAAACAATTGAGAAAATAGAGGCAGACAATAAAAAGGTTTTGTCGGAGATGACAAAGCTTAAAGAATATATACACAGAAAGCAAGTTTATTGCGTATATAAAAACGATGCCCTATTAAATCAATTATTCGATTTGCTTTTGAATGAGTCTAAAAGCATAGCGTTCTTAAATTAATTTAAAGCCCTAACGGGCAAGGAGGCTGTATGAATATTAAGACGGCTAAAATTAAATACCTCGTGGACGATTATACCAATTACAAGGGTCAAACCGTCTTAGAGGCAGTTAATTGCCGAGCGAGAGTAATAACAAAGAAAGGCTATACGGGCGAAGGCAAGTATATATTAGCCATTAGTCCCGGTAAGCCTTGCATAATCAACGGCGTAGAATACAAAAGGAAACATTCATTTGACGCCTATTGCGGACTTAAGAAAATAGGCAGAAAGTGGTATTTCTACGGCGCAGAATAATTGTCAGGGCTTAAAGCCCTTATTAAATTAACTTTAAATATAAAGGAGAACAAAAATGTTCGAAGAAAATGTTAAAAAATTAGAGGAACTAATTAAGTCTGAAAGGAAAATCAAAGAGGCAATAAGAGAGGAATATTTAGATTATTACAAATCTAAATATCCGGGCGAAATAGAATATTTAGAGAGAAGGTTAGGCGGAAAGATTGAATCCGTCGAACCCCTGCAATATGTCTATGACGCTACATATTGTAATGTAGTATGCGTTGATTTAAAAGATGAAATTAAAAGATACGCTATAAATTGGAGCGAACTCTGGGACGCAGATTTACCCATAGTGGACTTTATCTATGATACGGAAGATAAATACACGGATGTATTTATTATATTAGAGAAACTCTATAACGAGTTCCCGTTCATAGAAACGGAGTATCTTAATTAAAACAAACTTTAGCTCCCTGTTTCGGCAGGGAGCATTATTTTAATAAGGAGAATAATAATGTACGAAGAAAACGAAAAAAAATTACAGGAACTAAGGATCGAAGAAAGTAAAATCAAAGACGAACTGAAAAGGGAGTTCTTAGATTATTACAAATCTAAACACCCGAAAGAGTTAGAATATCTCGAAGGGAAGTTAGGCGATGAAATAGAATCTGTCAAACCCGTTCAATATATATATGATGCTTCGTATTGCAATGTATTATGTATTAATACGAAAGCAGAAAAAAGACATTATGAATTTGCTTTAGATTGGAGCGAAGAATGGGACGCAGATACTCCTATTGCTAACATTATTTATAACATAGTTCCTCAAGATGGAGATATGCTTTCAATTATAGACGGAATCTTTGAAATCTATCCGTTTATAGATACAGAATATTTAAATTAATAAGGAGATAAAAAATGAAAAAACATTTTATTAAAAAGATTTTTAAAACGAAAGATGGCGATTATAGCGAAAAACAATTTTACCTTGAGAATAAAAAAGGTAAATTTGAGGTCTATAACATCATCAGAGAAGAGACAAGAAAAGACCGTAAGCGAGTAATCGCCTGCGGGCTTTATCAAATACCCAGCGGTGGAATATGGGCATTGTTAGTCGGAGAGACGAGATTTTATTTCTCTGATACAGGCAAGCGATATTATAAAAAAACAATTATTTATTAATATTTTGCCGGATAATTTAAACATATAAACTAACTTTAACGCCCTAACGGGCAAAGGAGACGGAAAATGAAAAGAGAAACTTTCTATAACCTCGATATTTTCGTCGAGGTAGAGTCTTGGTATGGAGGATATGCAATAAAACGTATCCTTGCTAATAATGTCAGCGAGGAATTATTCGCAGACATTAAACAAGACCCTAAAAGAGACTATTTAATGTTCGGTGTTAAGAATGTGACATATGTTCGCATTCTCGTCGGCAAAAAAGAAGTCTTTTTTAAAAAAGATAAGAAAATTACCATAGAAACATCTATGGTTGATTACATAGAAGAAGGAGAACTCTCAGGAAAATATTCTGAAGAGTTTATGGATGAGGTAGAATCCGACCCGGAAGTTATAACTATAAGCTAACTCGTCATTATTAATTAAAACTAACTTTAACGCCCGCTTCGGCGGGCAAAGGAGATGACAAAATGAAGATGTTTATAACAAAGAGAGTATTTTGGGGTCCTAAAACCGACCTCTTTGAGAAATAATAAAATTAACTAATTAAGGAGGAAAAAATGTATTCAACAACCTATTATGATACCGAAAATGCGGTATTTAAAAACGAGAAAGAACTCAACCAGAGAATATCCGAGTTAGACAGCGAACTTAGTCGTTTTCAGATAATAGACGGTGATTTATTATCTGACGAAGATGGCTATTCAGGCAATTTTTACGCCGATAGAGAGTTCGCTGAATTGCTATCTGAATATCTTTTGTCAGGTAAAATTCAATTGATATACAGAGGTGAGGAATATTCTTGGGGTTATAAAATAACTCCCGGGAAAGTCATTGACATATTATTTGTCATGATGGACACGGAAGAGTTTAGAAAATATAACGAGTTCAAGGAATTAAATAAATAAAAACGGAGGTTCAAAATGCTTATTAGAGAGACAAAGGATTTTATTTACAAGGTCTTGAAAAATAAGACATACCATTTAGCATTCATAGGTATGAATAACAATGAAGCTCAGGAGTTAAACACTATTTGCGAAAACATCATGAGCGAAGGTAGCGCAGATGGGTATAATGATGCCTACCGTATTTATAGATATGAGCTAAAGTTGGTATGGGGAACTTGTAAAGAGCTAAATAAGAATTACAGTGGTCGCCTTGACGAACCTGACGACGACTTTTCTTATTTTAAATCAAACTAATTAACGCCCGCTTCGGCGGGCAAAGGAGGCTTTATGCATATCAGAACAGAGGACACTAATAGATTTAACGAAATATACGACGAGTATATTTCAAAGGGTTTTCAATGGGACGAGGCAAGGTATTGCTTCGAAAAAGGGAAAATAAAAATATTCTTATTAAATTAAAACCTTTAAAGTTCCTTAAAATTAATTTTAACGCCCCGCCTGCTTTGGCAGGCAGGGGCAAAGGAGATTGAAATGGACATAAAACAGTATTGTGAATCCCAGTATCTCAATGATGATAAAATGCTTGAAGTTGAGATGGGCATTAAACATGGTTTGTCTGATGAACAAGTTAAATTCTATGGTAAATTTGAATTTAGCGCAGACCAAATGTATGAAATTAGAGTCGGTTTCGAAGACAATATGCCGAAAGAGCATATTGAATTTTATGCTGATTCTGAATTTAACAGAGGTCAAATGCATCAGATAAGACAAGGGTTGGCAAACGGCTTGACAATAGAACAAGTCAAGTTTTATGCTAATCCTGTTTTTAATGGCTATCAAATGAGTTTAATTAGAGAAGCTATTGAAAACGGTCTATCTAACGAACAGATTTTGTCGTTCATTGAGCCGGAGTTCAAATTCTACGAACTCAGACGGGTTTGCAGAAGAATACAAACTAATTAACTTTAACGCCCCTGCTTCGGCAGGGGCAATAAGGAGAAAAACAATGGAAAATTTTAACGATTATCAAATATTCGAAATCAGAGAAGCCGTTAAGAACGGTTTAACAGACGAGCAGATTGCTTTGTTTGCTAAGCCGGAGTTTAGGGCTATGCAGATGTTCGAAATCAGGGAAGGCTTTAAACGAGGCTTAACCGTAGAACAGGTTAAGATATACGCAAAGCCCGAGATTCATCATTATCGGATGAGTGAAATCCAATGGTGTTTAACCAGCGGGCTAATAACAGAAGACAAAATTAAGTCTTATGTTGAGCTTAAATTCAACGGCGACCAGATATATCAAATCAGGCGTGGTTTTGAGAACGGTTTATCTGATGAGCAAGTTGAGTTATATGCCAAACCTGAATTTGAGGACGATCAAATGAGAGCAATCAGGTTAGGTTTCGAAGAAGACGGTCTAACGATAGAACAGGCTAAAGTATTTGCTAAGCCGGAGTTCAATCGTGACCAGATGGATGAAATCAGATTAGGCTTTAAAAACGCTCTGCCAATGGATAAGGTCATGTTTTACGCCGATACCAAGTTCGATGCGGAACAGATGCGAGCAATAAGAAAATGCTTTAAAAGTTGCTTAGAAGTCAAGTTCACAAACGAACTAATGGCAGAAATTATAAAAAAATTAATTAATTAAGGAGATTAAAATGGACTACGAAAAATTAGACAATCTGAATTACGAAGAACTTGTCGAGGAATACAAAAATCTAAAGGTTTACAAAGAGAAATTGATTGAGAAAATCAACGACAATTTCTTGGAGTATTATCAGCAGAAAAATAAACAAGACATCGAAAAATTATCTGAATACTTAAAGGGAAAAATTAAAAGAATTTATTGCCTTGAGTATAAAGGTAATTATGGCGAATGGGCTGACGCAGTATCTATCGTATATGATTATAATGCTTTCTATCCCGGAGACAAATATTTTAAAACTGATACAGATAAGAAAATATTTATTGTTTCTCAAAGTGAAGACTGGGAAGACACAGGAGAAGGATTCATTGAAGTTGAAGATATTGCGGACGAAACGGGCAATAATGATATTATGTATATCATTAAAAATATATATGATGAGTATTTCAGAAACGGAGTGCAGATAGATGTGTATATATAAGCCTGAAATCAAAAAAATAATTTAAAGGAGGTCAAAATGGAAAACTACGAAGAAATTAAAGAAAAACTCAATAAAGGCATTTGTCCTGAATGCGGAGCTAAAATAGCACACGCTGAAGGGTGTGTTATATGCCATTGTTGCGGTTTTTCAATGTGCGGATAATTTCCGCACATCTTAAAATAACTTAAACGGAGGTATTATGAATGCAATAGATGACGAAATAGAAATCTTAAGCCGCAGAAAAGAAACCGCAGTAGTCAATATATTAAAAGATGACCGCTTATCCAATGAGTTAAAGATAAGGAAGTTGATAGATACGTGCTCGTATGAAGGCGGGGTAGATTTAATATATGACGGCGACGATTATGAAAACTGCGGAACTTGCGATTTTGCGCTTGCAGACGGAAAAGACTGCTTGCTAAGTATAATAGCTAAAAAGTTAGGGTATGTAATTTAAAAAAATCACATTAAATTAATTTAACTAAAAAAGCCGTAGTCCATTGGATTATGGCTTTTTTTATTATAAGGAGACAATTATTATGAACATTAAATACTTTTCTAATGAATTATTGGGCTGGTTTAAAGAAACTGTAAAAAAATACCAATTTGACGAAGCATTTGACCGTATGGAAGATATGGGCGTCTTACCGGTATTTATCGAGCAGTTGAGTAAAAATGCCCAAAATGATGATTTTAGGTATAACAGGATTGAATGCTTAAACGCATTCAATAAATTAAGAAGAAATTTAAACAAGTTAGATGAACAAGTCTTATAACTTTAAACGCCCTAACGGGCAAGGAGGTATTATGATGCATTTAGATGAATTTAAAAAAATTGACGAAGCCCTTAAGGACTTTGTCAATAGAGGCGATGTCATCGTCGCCACAGAAAAAGTGGGCTTCCTTAGAGATGTCAACGGTGAGGATGTATCAATATCGTTCGAAAACGGTCACGGGGTTCAGAACCTCGTGACTTTTCACGGTGACGGTCGTATGCTGTTCGCCGTTGTTACGAACGATTATCTAAACATAAACGGCAGGGGTTATACTGAATTGTATATTCCTACTGTTTATCTACAAGGGGTTTTTGACTCATTTAGTCAAAAATTCCTTACCGATCTTGGTGCTTTTATTAACAGAAATGCCACTTGGGTCTTAATTATAGTCCCAAGCGGGTTTTTGTCCTATAAAGACGGCATACCGAAATTTGGCGGGGACTGTCATATAGAGGTTGTGGACGAAGATAATAATTATTTCAACTATGACCAAGAGCCGCAACGAGAGGCATTGGACGAATCCCCATTTTAAAAAAAACTAACTTTAACGCCCCTGCTTCGGCAGGGGCAAAGGAGAACAAAAATGGCAACATTTAATTTGAATACCAATAAGTTAGAAGAACACGGGTACAAAGATTATACGATTAATATTTTAGTCGTGTTGAAAGCCATGTATAACTACTCGCAAGGGCATTACGAGGCTTTAGATAATCTTACTCCGAACCAAAAAGACCTTTTGTATGATTTTTTATACAATTATTATCCATTTACAGGGTCTTTTGAGGAACCTGACTTACTCGCTGTCATTGGCGGAGTCAGAAGAGACTTATACGACAATTTAAGCAAGGAAGAAGACTTATTCATAAATGATTTTATTTATGAAGAGTTTGACAAACCTGAATTACAATAATTTTTAGCCCCCTAACTATTGACCTTATGGTTGATGGTTAGGGGGCTTTTTTATTTTCTTGACAATGATATTTCTATATGCTATACTCTAATCATTAGAGTGCGGTATATTTATTTATGAATAACTATACGACTTGCACATCTTGATAAAAGCTTTTTTATCTTATCAAGATAAATTTAAAGACATCCTGTCTTTAGATTAATAGCACTTACCATTAATATCCAATCCAATAGAACGGCACATTTTGCCAGCAATCTATTAAAATAAATCAAATTTAATCAAAGGAGGTTTTATGTTTAAAATTAACGGCGAAATTATTTCTGCCGACGAAGTAGTGAAATACTTCGAACACGATGAAGATTCATTAAGAAAAGCCGCTAAAGTATCTAAGGTTACCCACGAGGTAATCGGAGATATATTGCGGCAAAATGCTAACGAATTAGTTAGCATTAACGATGCAATTTTAAATGGACGGGATTTTAATTATATAACCGTCCGGGAACCGAAAGACCTTAGCAAGGGGTTTACTTACTTTACTGTTTATTTTCTTGATTTAGACAGTAAAGGACAGCCTTATAAAAGGCTGATATTTGCTCCTATGTTTATGGGTCAAAGTAAACGATACGGTTGGATTTTCAAGTCCAATGTTATCGGTGCATCAAGGGTTCTTGATGCGACTGACTATATGTTTGCAACAATAAGACATATAGGCGGTTCATACATTCAATTAAATTAATTTAAAGCCCTAACGGGCAAGGAGGTTGTATGATTTTAGAATTACAAAGATATAAGAATGGATTGCAAGATATGATGAAATATCTTGCAAAACAAGATTTTGACGAAGTCGTCGAAATCTTGGAAACACTTATATCTGACATTGATTATCGTATAAATAAAAAAGAAATGATAATCGAAAAAACAATCGGAAAAGGAGAACTGATGGCTTCGTATGGAATAGACGGATTGCCAGAAACCGCAATAGGTCTATTTTTATTAACGAAAGTCATCGATATATCCGATTCTGATGACGAAAAAGTCAAAAATATCTATCTAAGAATTGATGATGGTTCTTATAGATATGACAGAAAAACCAGAACTTGGTTCCTGTCTTATGACTGTTAAATAAATTAAATTAATTTAAACTAAAGGAGGTGTTTAAAATGCCAAGAGTTAAAGGACGAAGTCCTGATGACTCGCAAAAAACAAGTATTAAAAATTTTAAGGCGTTAGTTTTAGAATCGAATGACTATCACGAAGCATTCGAAAAAATGACTTATGTTCAAGCACTTGAGTTAAACAAGCAACTTGAGAGAATTATGGCAAGGGATAATTATAATCTTGATAATCCCGTTACTTGCTATAACAAGGCATTTGAAAGCTATCGCAACTATCTTTCGAGAGATAGACATTTTATTTAAATTAAATTCAAATTAAAAAAAATTAAAATTGCCGTATCCTTGTGCCATAAGGCGGTTACTCTTGGACCGGCGGAGAAGAAAAATGTTTAACAAAGCGATCATTGAAGGATTTATCGGCAAAGATGCCGAGCTCAAAGCAACCAGCAACGGTAACGCCGTTGCAACTTTCCCTGTTGCGACAGACGAAAGATACAAAAACAAAGCGGGGGAAAAGGTCGAAAAAACCACATGGCACAATATCGTGCTGTGGGGCAAAGCGGCTGAAAACCTTTCTACCTATTTAACAAAAGGTAGGAGAGTAATCGTCGAAGGAAAAATATCGAACCGTTCTTATGAAAAGAAAGACGGTTCGAAAGGTTATGTTAGCGAGATAATCGCTAACAATATCGTTTTCCTCGGCGGGAACGATAAGGAAAAAGCGCAGTCCGAACAGTCGGAACCTGCGCCGACGGAAACGGAAGTTGAAGCGAGTTATCCTGAAATAGACGAGGAAATACCGTTTTAATCGGCTCGTCTATTAACTAACTTTTAACGCCCCCTGTTAACAGCAGGGGGTTCGTTTCTTAAACTAATTTTAACGCCCTAACGGGCAAGGAGACTAAAATGGAACAGGAAAAAACTCAGGCAAAGCCGGCAACCCCGACTGCGCCTGAAGTAAAAGAAAAAAAACAAAAAGAAGTCAACGTCTCTATACACGAGGCGTTGATTAACGCAAGAAAAGGATTTAAGGCGGTCAAAAAGGACGCCGTAAATCCTTTTTTTAAAAACAAATATGCCTCTTTGGCTTCGGTCATAGAGGCAGTTGAAGAAGCTCTTCTGAGCAACGGACTCTGGTTCCGTTTCGAAGAAGAGCCGGTTACACTCCACGATAACCGCAAGGTTGTTGTGGATAAAAATAGAAATGAAGAATCTACCAATAGGATTGCTATTGGTAAGATTAATGTAATAATCTACAACAAGGCTGGGGAGCAGTTAGTAATACCCCACAACTTTGTTGTGGATGAATTAACTTGCCAGGGGTTCGGCAAAGCTTCTACCTACGCTCAAAGATACGCCTTGTCGGCGGCTTTAGGCGTAGTAGGAGAGGACGATGAGGACGGAAATCCGTCGTCGTTCAAACAGCAACCTAAGCAGATAGCGGCGAAACCTGCTACTGCCCAGGCAAAGCCGGTAACTCCTGCGCCAGCGACTTCGGAAAAACCGAAGACACTGGACGAAATAAAAAAAATTGAAGGTATTACCGTAACCGATGCCGAAAACGGTATTACAGTTACAGGTAAGACCTTCGCCTTATCTAACGACTTAAGAGGTCTCGGTTTCCACTGGGACGGAACCACGAAGTCGTGGATAAGAGAAAAAAAAGCGAATTAAACTAAAAGCCCGTCTTGGTTCAGGAACAAACTCCTGAATCGGCGGGCTTTTTTTGTTAAAATTGCAAATAGGGAGATATATATATAAATTTAACTAATTAATTTAATTAAGGAGGTTTTTATGATTAAAGAAATCGTTGCTACCTGCTTACCGCAGATAGCAAAAGAAAAAGGGATAGCCGAACTCGGAGACAGAACATCCTATATCGGAGCATCCGATGTCGGACAATGTCCTAGAAAAGTTATAATGGGGAAGTTATTTCCCCAGCCTATTACTATCGAACAGCAGATTGTGTTTGAGCGGGGTCATCTCGCAGAGAACATAGTCTATGAGAGTTTAGTAAGGCATTGCGATAACGCTAAAAAAGTATGCAACAAAAAGGTATCGGCGCAGGTAGAAGTCCGATACCCGGGAAACGATAACATAAAAGCCCACATAGACTTTGTTTTGGAAGATAACGGCGTAAAAACCGTTATCGAAAACAAAACATCTACTATCGTGGATGTTCCCTATGAAAGCTGGATAGACCAATGTATATTCCAGCAGGGGCTTTTAAAATTAGAAAATCCCGAAATTAAGGTAGATGGCTATATTTTATGCATTGACCTTAAGAACGGGAGAATAGAGGAATACAAGGTAGAATACGATGAAGTCAAATTTCAAGAACTAATAAAGAAAGCAGAATATATGCTTAATTTATTAGACCAAAAGGAATTAGACTTTAATTCTATTCCTACTAAACAATCAGTCCTTTGCGGGTATTGCGAATTTAGTTGCGATTGTCCCGTATATGAGGACAAAGAGAATATTCCTGATGACTTGAAAGAGTTAATCAGGAAATATTCCGAAAAAAATATTAATAAAAAACGGATAGATAAAGAGTTAGATACCTTAAAAGAGGTAATAACTTCTTACGGTCCGTTTAAGACTGTCGTTGACGGTATAAAAGCAAATTATACCGCAACAATGGTGACAAGCCTTGACGCTAAGGCTATTAAGGCTAATGAGCCTGAGTTATACGAAATGTATTCGATAACTAAGGAGATAGCCAGACTGACCATATCTTAAAAATTTAAATTAATTTAAACCAATAAAAGCCATAACTCCATATTATTTGGATTATGGCTTTTTTTATTAAAAGGAGGCAATAATGGCAAGATTGCATGCGCAGTCAAAAATGGAATACTATCCTACTTGCAACGGGGATATTAACGACGCTTTAGTAGATATATCGGCAACAGTGCCGATAAGGGCGTTAGACCCCAGTTCAGGGGACGGTAGGACGCTAAAAATTATAAGGGAAAAGTTTAATACCGATGAAATTTACGGTATTGAACTTGACCATAACAGAGTAGAAGAAACGAAAGCAATCTGCGGAGCGGATAAAACGCTTTGGGCAGACGCTTTAATCGAGACGAGAATATCGCCTCGCTCATTTAACTTAATATTTATGAACCCGCCGTATGACAGCATAGCTGGATATGGGCAGAGAAGATTGGAGTTAGCTTTCTTAGAAAGATATACTCCGATATTATCGCCCGGCGGAATAATGGTATTAATCGTAAGCTCATCAATGCTGACTCATAACAGAGACACGCACGATGCGTTTAAAAAGATAGTATTTACTAATTTCTATATCGTAGCTCTTTATAAAAGCAACGATGAAACATTTAATCAGTATATACTAATCTTGAAAAAGAAAAAAAATCCGAAGCTTCCAAAAGAGTATAACCCTTTTTATTTAGACAAGAGTTATTACAATTGGAACTATTCGGATGTAAAAAAACAGCAGGACGAAACCTTTAATTATCCTGCCGATAATTTGAATATGTCAATCGACGCTATTCCAGACGAATTAAAAACTTTTAATTCGTTTAGACTTAGCACAGATGACTTATTAAAAGCCTCTAATGCTAATAAGGGAAGAATAGAACAAATCTTGACGGTATTAAAACCTCAAGATAAGTTTAAAACCTTATTGCCTTTAAAAAAGTCCCATATAACACTAATGCTTACAACAGGCGGGTTAAACGGGCATATTAAAGGCACTCCGTTTGTCATAAACGGTCAAATAGACCGTTCGGTTATGTCAAATACAGAAACCGAAATTGATGACGAAGGCAAGGAGAAAAGAATAGAAACAAAAATATCAAAGTTCACTCCTAAAGTATCGGTTATGAGAATAGATACAAAGGAAGTAAGAGAGCTTAATTAAACTAACTGCGGGGTTAACGCCCCGCATAAATAAGGAGAACAATATATGTTTTATTGCAGACAAGTAAAATCCGTAGCACTTACGGATTATATATTCTTGCCGTATTACTCAAGTGATGATCCTGAAGTCAGAATGGTATTAGCCCAGATAGCAGGTCGTCCTGTAGCGGTAGAAGCCGTTAAAGCGATGATTTTAAACAATACTACAATAGAATTTGAGGATAAGGAATCATCGGAGTATTACGAAATAAGAAGCAATAAAGAGAAATTCACTACGCATAAGTCGTCCGTTAACGGCATAACGACTGTTATTTTTCAAACAGAAGTAATAGAAGATATGTTTTTAAAAGGCGACAATGTTAAATTTATGGAAATATTAAGAAGAAAACTCCATATGCCGTTAATGAACGAATGGGCTGACGGCATATTGGAAAACTTCATAAAAGAAAGAGTAGTTAGACAGGCAATATCCAATATCGGTGATTATTATATATTTGCCGACTATAATCATAGGGCAAAAGAACTTATCGCTGACTTTATGGATAGTTTTACCTATGACGGCGATGTATCGGAGATCACTGAAATGCCTACCAATATCAGCGAGTTTACCGCTAAATATAAGAACGAATTATCTAAAATGATTTTAGATAAATGCGATGTCTTATATACGGGAGCCGAAGCTGATAAGATAGACTATACGCCTGTTCTAAACGGGTTTATTCCGTATAAACCGCAAATGGATGCGGCTAATGCGGTATCTAAGTTATTATCTCAGCCTAACCAGAATGCCGCTTTTATATCGGCAGAGATGGGTTGCGGTAAAACTTTAATGTCTCTGTTATCGGTTTACGGTTATTATATTAGAAATAACAAAAAACCGTTAAGGATACTTTTAATGCTCCCGCCTCATTTGTTAAATAAATGGGAGAGAGAGACAAAAAAGGTATTCGGTGATTTGTTATCTTCCGTAAAACATATAAAAACCGTTACCGATATTAATAATTTAAGAGAGGAATATAAAGTCAAACCTGTTAGAAACGGAATAGAAGTTTATTTCGTTTCAAGAGAGATGGCTAAACTCTCTTATTATTGGGAACATGCTTGCATAGATAAGAGCGTTAGCGAGCATGCATTAGCAAACAAAAAAGTCAAAAAAATTCCTTTTGTTTGCCCTAAATGCGGTTTAAAGCAGTTAGGTCATACGACAAAAAGGAATAAATGCGAAGCATGTGGCGAAGCTTTATGGCAGGCAACAAACAAAATAATGCGTGTATCTTTGATGGAATATATGAAAAAGAAATTACCGTCTGGTTATTTCGATTTATTTATTCTTGACGAGGCTCACGAAGAAAAAGGCGAGTCTGCCAGAGGAGTAGCCGCAGGACAAGCTGTTTCTATGGCAAAAAAGGCAATATTCCTGACAGGAACATTATCAGGCGGTAAACCGAGCACCTTACATTATCTTTTATGGAGAACTAATCCCAAAAAGATGAAAAAGGTATCCGAGTATAACTCCGTTATGATGACCGCTCAGAAATACGGCGTCATAGAAGAAGTTAGAAAGGAGACGGAGTCTGCTAATAAAATGTCAAGGAATAATAAAGTCCAAAGCAATATTAAAGAAAAGCCGGGTATTTCTCCAGCGATGCTGACCGACTTTTTCTTTGATAAAACAGTTTTTATGAAAAATGAAGACTTAAGGGCTGATTTGCCTGAATATACTGAATATGTTGATATAATTCCTCTTAAAGAGGAACATAAGAAAGCGTATAACAGGTTATCAGCTACGCTGTCATCTATCGTTAATATGTATTTAGCGCACGGAGATATGGGCATGCTTTCAAAGATGTTAGTATCTTTAACCGCTTATGCAGACAATCCTGTTTATGAAGAAATTAGAAACAGGGATGGAGAGATAGTGGCAAAAAGCGAGCCTTTAGACATAGAAACGAATAAAGAGGTCAAGCTGGTTGAGTTAGTATCCGAAAATAAAGCCAAAGGTCGTAAGGTTCTTGTATATTGCGAATTTACAAATATAAGAGACTTACAGCCCAGAGTTAAGGCTAAATTGGAGGAATACGGATTTAGCGCAGTAATACTGCCGTCTAATATAAAACCTGAAAAAAGAGAACAATGGATTATGGATAATACCAAAGATGTTGATGTTATGATTTGTAATCCCAGATTAGTATCTACAGGTCTTGATTTATATGATTTTCCGACTATCGTCTTTTATCAGACGAGCTATTCTGTTTATCTGTTAAGACAGGCAAGCAGAAGGTCTTGGAGAATCGGACAGACTAAGCCTGTTGAGGTTCATTTCCTAACTAATTTAGATACCATTCAGGACACGGCTATGCATTTAATAGCCGACAAAATGGTAAGTTCTCAAATATTTGAGGGTGAATTGCCTGAAGGCGGGTTAGAGGAGATGTCAACTGTCGAAGAGAAATCGTTTATTAAACAGTTGGCTGAATCTCTTAATGGCAGTATCCTTAGTGGCTCTCTCGAGTCATTATGGAAGAACAAAATGAGTAAGGAGGTAGAGGCAGATGACCTTATCGAGGTCGAAGCCGAACCTGTTAAAGAAACCGTAACGCAAACCGTTAAAACTGAAACCGTCCACGAGATTAAATCTAACAAGGGCGGTTCGGAAAAGTTTGTTTATACGGTTGTCTCTCAGGTTAAACTCTATCCTGATAAAGCCGCCAGTTTTACTATTGATAAACAGATGTATTTAATGAAGAACGGTAATATTTATAAAGTATCGGGTAAACCTAACGATATGAATAAAATATATGCCGGTAAATATGTTTGGAAAAATAGTAAAAAAACCAATAGCAAATACGCTGAATGCAAAACTGACGCAGGCATTTTCTATGTCGGCAAGAAAGCTAGCACAGGCGAATTTGTGGCTCTTAAATTAAGTAAATCAGTAGCATAAAACATTAATCCGCCTCCTTAAACGGGGGCGGATTTTAAAATAAGGAGGTATTAAATGTTATCGCATACAGCATTAGACTTAGACGGGGTAGTTTTTAATTACGAAAAAACTTTTCAAAAGGAAGCATTTAAACTCAATTTAGGTATATCTATTAAACATCCAGAGATATACAGCATGGCAAAAAGATACGAAATTACGCCTGAGACGGTATCTCTGATTAATTCAAAGATAGACTTTTCGGATATAGATATATATGACGAGGTCTTGCTTTTAAAAAGCCATATTAAAAATATCAAATGCTTTATAACATCCAGCCCTGCCGAGATATTAGACAAACGCAGAGATAATATTATTAAAGTATTTAACAAAGATATTCCTATTTATTACGCCGGTATTGACGAAAAACATAAAATCATATCAGAGTTAGGCATAAAATACTTTATAGATGACCATAATGCCGTAATTCATCATATAGAGAAAAACTGCCCCGATTGCAAAGCTATCTGGCTTGACAGGGGATATAAAGACAAAACATTGCCCGAACCTGATAATAAGATAAACAGTTTGACGGAGTTTTTCGGCAGTATAGTAATAAAAAGAAAATCTTAATTTAAAAGGAGGCAATACAATGTTAAAAAAAAATAAAAGAAAGGGCTATACAATAGTTGACTATCATATAGGTATCAATTGGTCGAAATATGATACTGTTATCGGTGATTTTGAGGGCTTTGACGGAATATTAGTGCATATAAGGACTTCATTGCACGAAGGCTTTGCAATCTACGATGACGAGGTAGTCAATGTGGTAAAACAATACCTGCAAAATAGACAAGATGATTCTGATTTTGCCGTAAAAATAGAAAATCAAAATAACAATGTGATTTGCAGTATAGTCAAATAACTAATTAAAGGAGGCTCAAAATGATTATTAGTATGATAGCAACGAGAAAGGAAGAAAAAGTCATCGTCAATAGTTTAGATAAGCGGATATTTGTAGTAACTTATTTTGACGGAGACAGAGTAGTCGGCGTATTTGTGGCTGACACTAAAGAAGAAATAGAGAACCTCAAGATAAGCATGATAAACGACGATTAATATTTATTAGCCCCCGACTATTGACCCTAAAGGTTGATAGTCGGGGGCTTTTTTATTTTTTTTGTTTTTTTTAACTTGACAAATAACTGGACTTGTTATAATAATAGTAATACTAAAACATTAACCACATTAATTAATTAATTTAAAAGGAGGCAGTATGAGCGCAAACAAACCATTAAACAAGAATCAGAGATTAGAAAAAAAAGTTGAAAAAGCTAAAGACCCATTAACAAGAGTCATAAGGGCAAAATCGGCAGAATTAAAAATGATAGCCGGGCGTATGGAGATAGCAGACGCTATTATATTCGCTCTCAGAAGCGAAAGCGGGCTTAAATATCCTAAAACCGTCGCAGACCAAGCCATTGAAGATTTTTTATCTATTTGCGAACAGATAGATAGCTTTAATGCTAAATATTTTAACTATATCCGCAGAGACGAAAAAAGCGAATACTTACCGCTTAAACTTTTCGGAGATAAAGACAAACCTAAAGCTAAATCCACTAAAGGAGACAGTAATGCAGATTAAAACCTTTTTTCCGAAAACATTGGATAGGTATCCTCTGTTTCTGAATTGGGAATTGGACGAGTTTGTCATGATGATGATTCCTTTTATTCTCTCATTCCCGACAAGGCAATTAATAATCGGCTTAATAGTCGGCATTATTATGATGAATATGTATATTCGTTTCTTTAAAAAAGGCAAACCTGAAAATTATCTTTTCCATATATTTTGGAAGAAAGGTTTGTTTAATCCAAAGGGCGTCCCGCCCGCTTATATTTCGAGGTTTACAGAATGAGTGTGAGAAGGTATTTAAACAATTACAAAAATCTGGTTATGAACAATAATGTTCTTAAAATAGCCATTATTGTTCTTTCCGCTGTTATCGTAATTGAGGCTGGTTTTATAATTAAGGCTTTAAATTCAGAGAAGACAATCGTCGTGCCTAACGTCTCAGGTAAATATGTGGTAGGCAATTCAACTGCTAATCCCGCATATGTTAAAGCAATGGGCACTTACCTTGTATCTTTAGTAAAAGACTTTACTCCTCAGACTATAAGCTCTAATTATGAACAATTTCTCAATTACGCCAGTCCGAGAGCATATGGGCTATTACAATCAACATTTGTATCAAATGAGAAAGCTTATAAACGAAACGACGCATCAAGTTTTTTCTCAATTAAGAGCGAGAAAGTTTATCCAGACAAAGTAGTTATAATAGGACATGACAGATTAATCATAGGTTCTAATGTAGTATCAAGTAAATCTCTAAAGATTAATCTGTTATATAAAATCGTTAACGGTGAATTCGAGGTGACAGGATATGTTGAAAAAAGTATTAATACTATCGGTTAGTTTTTGTTTATTGCTTTCGGCTTCCGCATTTGCGGCAATTCCTAAAGCGGCAACCCCTAAACAGGCAATAAATAACCAAAATTCAAAACAGAAACAGATTAAATACGTTAAATACGCTCGTCTTCATAGCGTAAATATGAATTACAATGCTTTGTCCGTTACATTGTCATATATTCCTACATATAAGACAAGCATAAGGGGGCATATATTTACGATTACCGTCCACAATGTATCGAGTAATATTAAAAAGCCCGTTCGTTTATTGAATGTAAACTCTAATGCCGTAGATAAGGCTTATTACTCTTATAATAAGCATACTCTTATCGTAACAGCGGTCTTAAGAAGGGCGTTCCGTAAAAATCAAATTACCGCAGTATCCGAAGGGCATATTATTGTCGTAAAGTTTCCGACTTTAAAATCCCGTCCTGTTTTATCTTTTCCGTCAGCTCCAAAAACGGTAAGCAATAGCAATTACTCTGTCAAATCATCTAAGACGGTTTATATCTCTTTAAAAAACATAACGATGATTACGACGCCTTTTCCTATTGATAAGATAATTTATTCAAAAGACCAAAATATTGAAATAACTAAGAGTTTAAATACCGCTTTTGTTAAAATTTTGCCGTTGGAAGAGCAAAAACCGAATGGAAGAATAAGTTATCTTTATAATTCACATCCGAGAGATATATATATAGTGACTCACGCAGGAACTTATTCTTTAAATTTGATACCTAGACGCATTCCGTCCGTAACCGTTATGCTTAAAAATCCTCAGATACCTAACGGTTTATCCGGCGTTGGCGTTGCTGGAAAACAGCCTGTTTTTACTCAGCCTGTTTTAAATACTGGCATAAACACAAATGTTTCTTATTACAAGTCTTCCGTTTATGTTAACAAACTATCAAATCTTATTAAGGACGCTTATTTTTTTAAAATTCCGTCGGGCTTTAGTTCTTTCGCTCTTAAAAAAACATATCATTTTAATCAGATTACGATTAAAGGGCTAAACGCTTGGGTAGGCAACGGTTTTATCATCCTTATTTATAGAATTTATGCCAATGTTCCCGTAAATCTTACGGAAAAGGAGTTCTTATGGATGTCTCCAAACCCGCTGGCTATATCTATCGCCAATCCGGTATTAAGACAAAAAGAAAATACAAGATTATTTATCGTGGAGGGAGCCAATGGACAATAAAAACGAACCTGTTGAAAAGCCAACGCCAGATTCAGAAAAAGACACTTTTATATCTAAAATCGGTCATAAATTAGGCTTAAGTCATTTAAAGAATGACGTTGCTAAAAGGAATAAGACGATAGCTATGGCTATTGCTTCTATTTTATTTATATCTTTGATTTTAGCTCTTATAATGAAACACGGAGCTCCTAAAAATCAACCGGTATATAAACATGCTCCTGTTAGCTTAATTGCTCCGAGCGGATTAGCAAAACATAATTGGATAGTTAATAACTCCGCTAAACTAAATACTCAATCTGCTCAATTAAAACAATTGGAATCTACGGTTAAAGGACTTAAAAAACAGTTAAAGAAAAAAGCACAAGCAAACGGATTACATAAGCCGCTGTTTAACGCTTTTCCGCCGCCTCCTCCTGTTTATAACGGGAATGGACGCATTTATAATAATAATGTAATAAACTCTAAACCGAAAGCTCAACCTATTTATAAAACTACCAGCGGACTTATAGGTTCGGTAAGCCTTGTCGTAAAAAAAAAGAACGCTCAGTCTCGATTTATAAGTCCTAATCAGCCGAAAACCGCTCCTGTTAAGACTGCGACATATACGAATACAAAACAACATAACAAGGATAATATCCTGCCCGGTTCGTTCGCTAAAGTAATATTGCTGACTGGAGCGGAAGTCCCTACGAACGGAGGCGGTTCCGTAGGACCTGTGCCTGTTCTTATGAGAGTAATATCCGACGATCAGTTGCCTAACTTTTTTAAAACAAACATAAAAAACTGTTTTATGTTAGGACAGGCAAAAGGTTCGCTCTCCGCAGGCAGAGCGTATATAAGGTTATCTAAATTGTCCTGCGTATCCAAAAACGGCAAATCTATGTCAGTTGATATATCCGCAACGGCGGTAGGAGAAGACGGCAAAGTCGGTTTGGCGGGCAAGGTCGTAACTAAGCAGGGCGCATTATTAGCGAGAGTATTAGTAGCAGGCTTTTTACAAGGCGTAGGTCAGGCATTCCAGCAAAGTTCCGAGAATCTGTCGTTTTCGGGATTAACAGGAACTACAACGCAACAACCTATTGTTCCAAGCGGAAGGGAGTTATTATCCGTAGGTATCGGCGGAGGCGTAGGTCAGGCAACGCAAAAATTAGCTCAATTCTATATGAATATGGCAAATAAAATGTTTCCTGTTATTCAATTAAACGCAGGCAGGAAAATAGATGTAATGTTCTTAAAGGGGGTATCTTTACCGTGAAAATAAAATTAATACTTTTAGGATTGTTAGGCTTTGCCGCCGTCTCTTTAGCTGGTTGTTCTTTAATGCCTTATTCAGGCAGTTTTAATTCAAACGGCATTAAATATGTAAGAGGCGTAAACGGCGGTTATATCGGCTCTCTTAATCAGGTATATAAACAATCTATTGTAGAACAGAAAAAAGAAAATCTTAATAAGGAGAATTACTAATGAATAAGAAAATAATAGCGGTTTTTTTATTTTTAGGCATAGGTATAATTCCCGCTCTGTTATCGGGATGCGCTACTACATACTCAGGAGATAAACTTCTTAAACTTCCCAGCGGCAGACCTGTTGAGAATAGAGCATATTACGAGTCTTTATTGTTAAAAAAATCAATACTGGCAAAAGATAAGACGAGATTAGAAGAGTCTTTGATTAATAGACCTAATACGCCTATATACATTCATTCCAAGATTTTAAGAATGCTGGTTATGCCGTATGTTGACACAGATAGCAGGCTTCATACTTATCAGTATATTTATTTTAAAATCAAAAAAGGCGGATGGCTCTTAGGCAATTATTTAATGCAGACGCATCAGTCAAAGGTTTTTAATCCGTTAGCTCACGTTAGCAATAAGCAGGCTAAACAGGTCAATATAACGACATATAGTCAATCCAAACATAAGCAGGCAAAGAATTATTCTAAATCAAAAGGCGGAGATAGTGTTATGCAAAGAGACTTCGCCGCTATGAAAAAGGAGAACGGACAGTGATTTTAGATAAGATAAAGACTTTTTTAGGCTTAAGCGAATTAGACGCTGTTAAAGCCGAAGAATTTTCAAGGTTTTTTGAGAAAGTTCCTTTGCATAAGTATTTATTCCCGAGAACATACGACAAAGACAACGATGTCTATATTATAGAAGACCCTATGTCTAAACCTGATTATTTAGGCTTTGGTTTTATCTTATATCCTAAAACTGTTATGGGAGCCGATACTTTAAAATTCCTTGAGACAGGTATTTATCAAAACCTGTCTATTCCCGACGATACCATTTTGCAGTGGAATTTATGGGGAGGCGATTTTATAGACCCTATGGTTAACGCTTACGTAAACAGAAAAGAAAGAGATATGCAAGAGATAGCGATGGAATACGCAAAATTTTTAAATGAGCATAAAAATAAAGGTTTTACTATAGACTGGCAGTCTCCTGTCAGAGATATTACCGCTTTTTTAACCGTTAAAGTTCCTTTTAATCTATCTGATGACGATTTAAAAAACGAATCTAAGGTTAATGAGATAGTATCTTTAAAAAATCAGATAAGTTCTACTTTAAATCAAGCTAATCTATTGCCTACTCCGTTAGACCCGGAGACACTGGTATTTTTTTATAGAATGTTTTTTAATCCTAACCATAATTACGGCGATCCTTTTATTTACGACGAAAACGAACTTATTAAAAGGCAGGCTATTTTAAGAGATACTATTATAACACAGCCTCATAGAGGTTCGTATATTAAAATAGATGACTATTATGGAAAGGCTTTAACCGTTAAGATATTTCCGCAAGAGTTCTCAAGTTTTGACTTGATAGACTTTTTAGGCTCTACGGAACACCTAAACAGAAATCAGATAAATACAAGATTTTTTTATTCTTTTGTTGTCAGAAAAGCAACAGATAAGGAAAAGCAAGCCTTAAGCAGTAAAAACGAATTAACTATGAAACAGAAAAGCTTCTCTGCTTTATCAAGAAAATTAAGAGATAGACAAGAGGATGCCACTATTTATGCCAGAGAGACAGAGGCGGGACAACAGGTATGGAAGGGCTTTCCGATATGGTATTTATACGATAAAGATTATACTAAATTAAATGATGCAGTATCTACACTTAAAAATACGGTAGCCCAAAAGGGAGTTGAAATACAGGAAGAACTTGTCGTTCTGCCTTATTTTTTAGCTTCTACTCCGTTTAACGTTTCAAGGGTTCTTACTGAATACGCTCCACGCAGGGCTTATTCTATGTTATCTTATAATGCCGCTCATTTAACTCCTCTGCAATCGGATTGGAAAGGTTCAGGCACTCCGACTATTCCTTTAATATCGAGAAGAGGTCAGCTTATGTTTATAGACCTATGGGATACTAACGGCGGTATGAATGCCAGTGTAGTAGGACCTATGGGACAAGGTAAATCCTTTTTCGTCAATCACATAATTTTTAATTATAAAACACTGCCTAACACTATTATACGGATAATAGACGTAGGAGCGAGTTATATGGGAATTGCGGAATTGTTTGGCGGTAAGTTTATAGAACCGTCTTTTGATAAACCTGTTTGCGTAAATCCTTTTTCCGATGTTAAAGACTTAAATCAAGAAATATCGCAATTAGTAGGCATAGTCGATAGAATGATTAAACCGACCAATGCCTGCACGGATACAGAGAGAGGACTTATTCAGTTAGCTATCAGGAATTGTTTTGAAAAATATGGCGATAATACGAATATAACACTAATAAGAGACGAAATACTGCAAATATCTAAAGATACGGAAGATGTTGAATTTAGAAAATTAGCTGATTATAACCTGCTCCCGTGGGCTAAAGGCGGACAATACGAAAAATTCTTTGACGGTAAATCGGATATAGACTTTGATAACAGTTTAATGGTCTTTGAGCTAGGCAAGATAAAAGACGATACGACACTTACAAACATTCTGCTTATGACTATATTTCATCATATAAATAAAGAAATCTATTACGGAGACAGAAGCGATAGAACGACTAAAAAATTAGTCATATGGGACGAGGCTTGGAGATTTGTTGATAATCCTTTAGTTTTGCCATTTATAGAAATGGGTTCCAGGGAATACAGAAAATTCGGAGCGTCGCTTATATTTATAACGCAATCTATATCGGATTTGCAGAAAAACAGCACGACTAAAACAATCAAACGCAATAGCGAATTTTTATTTGTTTTTTACCAAAAACCTGAAGAGTGGGAAAGGATTGTTAAAGACGACGAACTCTATATATCGGAATACGAAAAGAATTTATATAGAGATACGCTTCATACCGTAAAAGGCTCTTATTCCGAAATATTAGTTATGAGTTCGTCAGGCAAGGGCATAGGCAGACTTTTAATGCCGCCCGAGTTATATTGGCTTTATACGACTGATGCCACCGAAGTCGGTATCAGACAGAGATTTATAGATGCAGAGAACGGAGATGTTTTAAAAGCCGTTCAAAGATGCATAGAATACAAAAAAAATAATAAATAAGGAGAAAACACAGTGGACAAGAAAAAAATAGCCGTTTGGCTTATTACTTTTGTAATTTCTATCGGAGGCGGACTTATCGGAGCCAAAATTTACAATACTTATTTTAATAAGCCTGTTAAATTTTATCAATTTGATTTAGTAAAGGCTATAAAAAACGAAAACTCAGGTTTATACGGTGTAGCAAAAACGCCTGCCGAAGCAAATCGAATATTTACTGCTTATCTTAAGAAAATTAATAAACATCTTAAAAAATATTCCAAAAACGGAATAGTTTTTATTAAAGGAGCGGTAGTCGCTGGGAATGTAAAAGATATTACCAGTGATGTCATAGGCAAATGAAGATAACTGAATTTATCATTAAATATCGTCTGCCGTTATTGATATTATCGGCAATGCTGATAGGCTCTGTCTCTATCCTTACATATGCAAAGTATATAGGTTATTTCGGCTGGAATTACAGTACTTGTGTTAAGCCTAAGTATTTTTACATTAACAGGCTTGATAAAACCGTTCCGATAGGTTCGTTCTTTGTATTCAAGTTTAAGGGTTCTAATCTTTACCACAAGGGCTCTAAGTTCGTAAAGTATATGAGATGTCTGCCGGGCGATAAATTGATAACTAAAAAAGTTCAAAATCATTATACTTATTATTGCAACGGCAAATATTTAGGATACGGCAGAAACTATTCCGATCATGGCAAGGGATTTAAATTGCCTCATTTTATTTTTAACGGTATAATACCTAAAAACAGATATTTTGCTATGGGGACGGCTTGGGACGCATATGATTCAAGATATTGGGGATTTGTAAGAAAAAGAGAGATTATAGGAATAGCATATCCAATTATTAAATAATAAGGAGATTTAATTATGGGACTGTTAGACATGCTTAATAACAACAAAAACAGCAAGGAAGAAAAACCAAAAGAATACGTAAAAGAAGTAGAAAACATCAATTCTTATACCGAACCTAAAACGGCAGAAGAAAGGAATAAGATAATTAAAGATTACATTAAAACGGTTGTTAAAAAAAATGAATAAGATTATTTTTATTATCATCGCAGTTCTATTATTGCCAGCCGTATCTTACGGTATGACGGGTTCTACTTATCCGATTATAGAACCTAACCTGCTTACTCAAATTCAAAGCAGGGCAAAGGTAATAGAGGCTCATCCTAACAGAATGCAGAAAATATTTAAAAAGAAACTAATGCATTATGTTCCTACGCATGCTTATTTACCGCCGTCTGATAAAAGCTATATATTTTACCATGACATAATATATAAATTGCCTTTTTCTATTCCGAGAGTTCAAGGCGGCAAAGTAGTAGGTATTTTGTATCCTAAAGGATTTACCTTTCACGTGCTTAGATATATACCTTTTAATTTTCCGACAATTGTAAT
>Ga0207433_10001353_pt1 | contig 52917 bp, 41 predicted proteins | sample YelNatPaOPGAMG01_FD_187559 | JGI IMG/M metagenome (GOLD analysis project Ga0207433, IMG submission 187559) | Hot spring thermophilic microbial communities from Obsidian Pool, Yellowstone National Park, USA - OP-RAMG-01 (SPAdes) (version 3) | ecosystem: Environmental > Aquatic > Thermal springs...
TCCCCCCACAAAAACAAAAGAGGGAACGAGTAGCCCACATTAGCAACCCCGCCACGAGTGGGACCCAGAACGCTGGCGAACCCAAAGCCCGCGGGGGTGGGCAACCGGGGGTCCAGGGGGCTTCGCCCCCTGGCGGGGGGCCGTGGGGGGTGTCCCCCCACAAAAACAAAAGAGGGAACGAGTAGCCCACATTAGCGAACCCGCCACGAGTGGGACCCAGAACGCTGGCGAACCCAAAGCCCGCGGGGGTGGGGAACGGGGGTCCAGGGGGCGGAGCCCCCTGGCAGGGGATTGTGGGGGGTGTCCCCCCACAAAAACAAAAGAGGGAACGAGCAGCCCACATTAGCAACCAGGCCACGAGTGGGACCCAAAACGCTGGCAAACCCTAAGCCAACGGGGGTGGGCAATTGGCAAGTTTGCAGGAGTTGAAAGCTTGGCCAAGAGGCAGGAAAAGTTTTGCCAAATTTATAAATCCATGCTATCCTTAAGCCGAGGAGGGCTTATGCCGGGAAAATACCTAATCTTTGATGCCCATAACGACCTTTTGCACACCGCTTACAAAAGCTCGCTCAACATCCTCCTGAGGAATGCCCACGGCCATTCCGATATCCCCAGGCTTATGGAAGGAGGCATAACAGCTCAAGTCCTCGCCCTTTTTATCCCCACCGATGAGCTTCCTTCAGGCCCGCTTCGGTATACCCTTCACCTCATGGACATAGCTTTTAAGGCCTTGGAAGAAAGTGGGGGCAAGGTTGTGCTGGCCCGCAAGGCTGAAGATATAAAGAGGGCAAAGGAGGAAGAAAAATTGGCCATTATCCTGGCCATGGAGGGAGCCGAAGGCCTGGAAGAAGATTTGGCGGTCCTGAGGATGCTCCATAGGCTTGGGCTTAGGATGGTGGGAATTGCCTGGAGCCGCCGCAATCGGGCTGCCGATGGCGTCACCGAGGAAGGGCCCGATGAAGGCCTTACCCCTTACGGAGTAGAACTTGTTGAGGAATTGAACCGCTTGGGCATAATAATTGACATAAGCCACCTCGCCCCTAAGGGGGTAGCCCAGGTCCTCAAGCTCAGCAAGCACCCAGTAGTGGCCTCTCACTCTAACGCCTACGCCCTTTGCCCCCATTACCGTAACTTAACCGATGCCCAGATAAGGGCTATTGCGGAAAAGGGAGGAGTTATAGGGGTTAATTTTGTGCCGCGTTTCCTCTCCCCAAGGCCGGAAAAGGCTTCCATTGAAGATGTCCTTGACCACATTGACTATATCGCCAGGTTAGGGGGTATAGATTGCGTAGGGCTGGGCTCAGATTTTGATGGCTTCACCGATCCGCCACCAAGAGGGCTGGAGGACGTCACTTGCTTCCCCCGCATAGCCGATGGCTTGCTAAAAAGGGGCTACAGCGAGGATGCAGTGGAGAAAGTAATGGGGGGCAATTTCCTCAGGGTCTTTGCGGAAGTGGTGGGATGACCTCAAACTCTACAACCTCGGTTTGCAGCATTTTACCATCCAAGAACCCCACAGCTTGCACTCTGTGTTTGCCCTCCTTAAGGGGCCAAAGGAAGCGATAAGGCGGGCGCTCAAAGGAAGCCACCTTTTCCCCGTCCACTACTATCTCAACTCGCTCCAAGTTCAAAGCACTTTCCACCAAAATTTCGGCCTTCTGGTCCATTAGCGGAACAGAGTCCACCAGGCGGTAACGGGAATTGGGCCTTGGGCTTATGATTAGCAGCGGCTCTTCCTGAGAGTCTTTGGGGAATATGGGGAAGCCTTGCTCCCTTGCCCAGGCAATGGCCTCGGGTGGGAAGATGGTTACCACCTTTTCCACCACTCTTTCTGGGGGCGTGGAGGGCGAGGCGGGTAGGCCCGTAAGGGAGTCAATTTTAACCAAGCGGTGGAGGGAACAAGTCTGGGTAGGCTCGGTGCCGGCGATGAAAAGCTCACGGCGGCGGTGGGGACAGTAAGGGTTGGGTAGTTTACCCGAAAAGGCGCAAACCTCCAGCTCCACTATGCCTTCTGGCCTGGGGAAATCTTGTATCGGGAGGCCACGGTGGGCTTTTTCCATGAAATCGTGCCAAATAGGGGCAGCGCCTGTTATCCCCGAAACTTCATACATCGGGGAATGGTCCGCATTCCCCACCCAGACCCCTGTCACAAGCCTTGGGGTGTAGCCTATAGTCCAGTTATCCCGCCAATCGGTTGTGGTGCCGGTTTTGACGGCGGCAGGACGGCTGAGGTTAAGCACGCTTCCCCGCCCAAACCCTATGACCCTCGCCTCATCGTCCGAGAGGATGTTGGTTATGAGGTAAGCCACCCTCTCGTCCAAAACGCGAGGGCCAATCCGGGGCTTGGCTTCCCAAAGGCTCTGACCTTTGGAATCTTCCACCCTTAGGATGGCAAAAGGGGTAACCCTGTAGCCACCATTAGCGAAGGCAGCGTAGGCTGCCGTAAGCTCCAAAAGCGGCACTTCTCCTCCACCGAGTGTTAAGGAAAGGCCGTAGCGCTCTGCATCCTTAAGCGTCGTTATCCCCAATTCCTTGGCCAATTCCAGGACTTTTTCCACCCCAACCTCATCCAGGACCCGGACAGCGGGGACGTTTAGGGATGAACCAAGGGCTTCCCGCAGCGATACAGGGCCGTGATAAGTCCTATCGTAATTCATGGGGGTGTAAGGCTTGCCCTCAGCCGTTAAAAAGGTTGTCGGGACGTCCAAAAGCATTGAGGCCGGGGTGAAGCCTTGGCTCAGCGCAACGGCATAGGTGAAAGGCTTGAAAGCTGAGCCCGGTTGGCGTGGGACAATGGCCATGTTTATTGCTCCGCTTATGGAGGGATTGAAGAAATCCGGGCTCCCGACCATGGCCAAGATTTCACCGGTGGAAGGGTTGAGGGCTACGAGGGCTGCGTTGTTGACGTTGTGCGGAGGCTTTTCCTGGGCTAAGCGCTCAAGGTGCCTGCGGATAACCTCTTCCGCTTCCCGCTGTAAATCCAAATCAAGGGTTGTGTAAACGTGAAAGGTTCGGGTTTGGGAGGGTAATTGGAGGTGTTTTAGCTCTTCCTGAGCAAAGAAGACAAAGTGAGCGGCTTGGATTGGGAAAGGCGAGGGGGCGAATTGGAGCTTCTGGTTCAAGGCGAGCTGGGCCTCCTCCTGGGTTATGTAGCCGTTCTTCACCATAAGAGAGAGCACGATTTTGAGCCTGGCTCTGGCCTCCTCCGGATTCTGCAGTGGGTTGCAAGTTGACGGGCATTGTGGGAGGCCGGCCAGGAGAGCTCCTTCGGCCAGGGAAAGCTCCCCCACATCTTTGCCGAAGTAAGCTTCGGCGGCAGCTTTGATGCCGTAAGCGAAGTTCCCGTAATAGGTGTGGTTGAGGTAATAGGCCAGGATTTCGTCCTTGGGGTAGCGCAAAGTTATGAGCCAGGCCAGGGTTATCTCCCGGAGCTTGCGGCGCAAGGTCCTTTCGTATCGCTCCTCAGGGGGGAGGATGAAGTTTCGCACCACTTGCTGGGTTATGGTGCTTCCGCCCATGACAATTTCTCGGCCCCTTAGGTTGGCGATGATGGCCCTAAGTACCCCTTTGGGGTCAAAGCCGGGGTTGGAGTAGAAGGAAGCGTCTTCAGTAGCTATGGTCGCTTGGCGGATGAAGAGGGGGATTTCTTCCAGAGGTAAGGGTGAAAATTTGCCGCTGTGAGGGCCAGGGGCCTCGTAAAGGAGCCGGCCTTTGCGGTCATAGAACCTGACGGTATATAGACCCGCGGGTTCTGAAGGCAACACTGGCTCGGGCAAGCCTTCAAGCAACCAAGCCAAGAAGCCTATCAGGGGAAGCAATAAAACGAGGAGAAGCCATCGCTTCATTTTCGGTTCAGCTCATAGATGATACGGAGGCCTTTGAGGGTCAGCCAAGGGTCTACAATCTGGATAGCCTTAGTTTCCCGTGCGATGAGGTTGGCGAAGGCTCCCGTAGCGATAACCTTCATATCGGGGCCGAGCTCCTCCCGGAACCGAGCCACCATCCCTTCCACAAGCCCAGCGTAACCGAAAATCAGGCCTGATTGAATGCTATGGGTGGTATTAGTGCCGATAGCTTTTGGTGGGCGTTCCAGCTCTACTCTGGGAAGCTTGGCCGTGTGAAGGAAGAGAGCCTCTGCGGCTATGGCGATTCCGGGGGCAATTGCTCCTCCCAGGTAGTCTCCTTCTCTGGATATGGCATCAAAGATGGTGGCGGTGCTGAAATCCACAACACAGGCTGGTCCTCCGTAGAGGCGGAAGGCAGCTGCGGCATTGGCGACCCTATCGGCCCCCACTTCTCGGGGGTTATCGTAGCGGATTCGGACCCCAGTTTTCACCCCGGCGCGCACTACGAGGGGGGTGAGTTGAAAATAGCGCTGGCTTATCTCTTCAAAGGTGGAAGTAAGTGGTGGGACCACGCTGGAGATGACGACCCCCTCTATTTCTCTTGGGGAATAAGGGGTTTGGGAGAAGAGGGAGAGGATTAAGACAGCGTATTCGTCGGCAGTTCGGTGGTGCTGGGTGGAGATGCACCAGTGGGAAACGAGGGTTTCGCCATCCCAAAGGCCAATCACGATTTTAGTATTACCGATATCAATTGCCAAGAGCTTGCCCATGGTAACCTTTTGCTGATTGAATGATAAAGCAAAACTGTGGATTGCGCAAGGCTTTCCGGCCCAGCGTTTACAAAACTACGGTGACATCAACCGTCTTAATAGGCTCATTTTGCCTTCGTGGACGGTCCGCCAATCATCCAGAAGGATGCCTCCTGTGTCGCCGGAATTGGGATTGAGGGCCCAGTAAAAGAATATGCGGATTCTTTTTTCTAACAAGTAGTCCACGAAAGCATCTTGCCAAGTTTTATCTTTCCCCTCGTAACGCCCGCCGAATTCGCCGATACCCAGGGGGTACTGTCTTGCCATCCGGCCGAAGTGGACATCCCAAATGGCTGGCATATTAGAGGGGAAGTTAGAGTCATCAAAGTAAGGCTGATTGTAGACGCTTGGGCCATAGGTGTGGGGAAGATATAGGATGCGGTTGGGTGGGAAGGATTCATCCAAGACTATCGGATCATAGTAAGCTTCCGTTAGGTTTTCACCCCAGAAAGCTGCCAAGCCGCCGTTGTCGGATAAATTGCCCACTCCTTCCACCGCTACCACGATAAACGGGTTGGCGGATAAGACAGTCCTTGCCCCATCCAGTGCCAGTTCTTTCCAAGTAGCCCAAGTCAATTTGTAAGGTTCATTGCATATGTCTATCCCAAAGACATTGGGGAAAGATAGCGCAATCTCCGCCATCTTACGGAGGTGTGCCAGCCAGTCCTCTTTTGTGTATGAGCCGCCGAAAGGGGAGCCAGGTAGAGAACCACCGAGCAAGTAGGGGTCATAGGTGTGGAAGTCCAGTAGGACGTAGAGGTTGGCTTTGCGGGCTTCGTCCAAGAAATAAAGTAACCCTTCATAAGCATCGGCAGGGTAATTGTTGCTTTGAGCCCAGCCTGGGGTGGAATAGCCGCGCTCCAGAACTTGGGGAGAGATAGGAAGCCGCAAAGCGGTGAAGCCGAGGCCTCGGATTTGGCTTAAGAAATCTGGCACACTTCTTCCAGCCCAGAGGCCGTGGGGAGCCCGGTCTGGTGTCTCTATGCCGAACCAATTAATGCCGTAGATGGGTATTGTTTCGGTGCCCCGAAGGATACCTTGAGTGGTGGCTTGGTAGGGCTGAGGTGAAGGGATAGTATCGCAGAAAGCCCCGCCTTCCTGCAAGTTCAAGTTATAAGCAATGTAGCCAACAAAGCCTAAATCCTTAGCTCGTTTGCAAGCTTTCCAGGCCAGTGCGGGTCGGTCAGGTGGAGCATAGTCCAAAGCCAGCAAGGTTAGCCGGTCTTTGTAGGCCAGCACAGGCTCAGGGGGTTGCTCTTCGTAGATGTAGAACCCAGTGGCAAAATCGTAACTTGTGCTCAGGTCCTCGTAGAGGACAGCGTCCACACAGTTTGCTGTCCTTTTCAAAACAGTGAACCCTCGGTTCTGGACCAGGTATCCGCCAACTTCAGAACGAAGGTGGCAGATTAAATTGGCCATCGCTTCTTGAGTTGAGGTGAATATTTCCGCAGTATCCACAGTATCCAAGAAGAGTCCGGAATACCCTGCATTTCGTAGATTTCTGGCGCGCTCAGATACTATATTTTGCCAAGCCGGGCAACCAGGGTCCACATAATAGGAACCCCAATTAGGGTTCTGCCCCAAGATGCATTCGGGAGGGAGTTCATTGAGGGCAGGGTCATCAGGCTCTACTTCCCCTATAGTAAGATAGGCAACAACGCGGGTCCCGCCCGCTTGTAAGCTACGGATGGTATCTGAATTGAGGACTGGCTGGACAATGGCTAAGTTGGATTGAGCCAAGTGAGCCAAGTTTGGGGTTGCACTGTAGTCTATAGCGAATCGTGTAATTGTTGGGGCTGGTGGGGTAGGAGTTGCTCCTCCGAAGCGGAGGACAATGGGGAGGAAAATCTTCCAGCCCAAAACTGGTCCACTAAAGAAAAGGCCGCAAAAGAGGATAAGATTCTTCCACAAAGTCGGCTCTCGCTTTTGGCTCATTTCGCTAACCCCCCAAAGGCAAATTTACCGCTCCATTTTTAACCTGGGAAGTTGTTCAAACTCTGAAGTTGATTGTAATGATAAAGCAAAACTGTAGATTGCGCAAGGCTTGCCTGGCCGTAAACGACCGGGCTCAGCAAATGAGGGGCTCCAAAGTGCCCCTTTTATTCCGGAGGAGCATATCCCACGTCCCCCGCCAGGGGGCTTGCGCCCCCTGGACCCCCGTTTGCCCACCCCCGTAGGCTTAGGGTTCGTCAGGGTTTTGGGTCCCACTCGTGGCGAGGTTGCTAATGCGGGCAACTCGTTCCCATTTTGAATTTGTGGGGGGACACCCCCCACGGCCCCCCGCCAGGGGGCTTTGCCCCCTGGACCCCCGTTTGCCCACCCCCGTTGGCTTAGGGTTTGCCAGGGTTTTGGGTCCCACTCGTGGCGGGGTTGCTAATGTGGGCAGCTCGCCCCCTTTTGAATTTGTGGGGGGACACCCCCCACAACCCCCTGCCAGGGGGTTTTGCCCCCTGGACCCCCGTTTGCCCACCCCCGTGGGCTGAGGGTTTGCCGGCGTTTTGGGTCCCACTCGTGGCGGGGTTTACAGAGTGGGCTACTCGCCCCCAATTTTGGTTTCCTGGGGGCACATCCCCCAAGCCCCCTGGGAGGGGGCTTCGCCCCCTCTACCCCCGGTTTAATCAAGGGCGGCGAAGGCCGACCTTTTTCAAAGAGGCTGACTTCAGTCGGCGTGAACGGGGCACATCCCCCAAACCTCCTGCCAGGGGGCTTTGCCCCCTGGACCCCCGTTTGCCCACCCCCGTTGGCTTAGGGTTTGCCAGGGTTTTGGGTCCCACTCGTGGCGGGGTTGCTAATGCGGGCAACTCGTTCCCACTTTGAATTTGTGGGGGGGGACACCCCCATGTCCCTCGCCAAGGGGCTTCGCCCCCTGGACCCCCGTTTGCCCACCCCCGTTGGCTTAGGGTTCACCAGGGTTTTGGGGTTAACCTCTCCCGCGGTCCTCTTCGGAGCGAAAAGGGGAGAACTCCGCCAAATTTTCCCCCTTCCCTCGCAGGGAAGGGGCCAGGGGGTTAGGTCGGGAAGAAGGGCCGGATGCCCGAAAATTTGGGGCACGCCCGCTTGCTTGGACTTGCGTTTTTCGGCGTTTTGGTGTATATATTATTTAGCACTCTTGCTTCAAGAGTGCTAAACTTCGGAGGAGGAGGTGCGCCATGAGACTAAGGCCGCTTGGCGATAGGGTCGTGGTAGAACCTATTGAGAAGGAGGAAAGAACTCCTTCCGGCATAATCCTTCCGGAAACGGCTAAGGAAAAGCCCCAGGAAGGGAAAGTCATTGCTGTAGGGCCCGGCCGCCTTAACGACCAAGGCCAAAGGATTCCCTTAGATATAAAGGAGGGCGACCGGGTTATCTTCGCCAAATACGCTGGCACTGAGGTCAAACTGGACGACAAAAAGTACCTCATACTCAGGGAATCCGACATAATGGCCGTTATTGAGGAATAAAAATCTCAGCAAGGAGGTGGGACTATGGCTGCTAAGCAGTTGGTCTTTTCCGAAGAGGCAAGGCGCAACCTTAAAATCGGAGTTGATACTCTGGCCAATGCAGTGAAAGTTACTCTGGGGCCCAAGGGCCGCAACGTGGCCCTGGAAAAGAAATGGGGAGCCCCCACCGTTACTCACGACGGGGTAACGGTAGCCAAGGAAATTGAACTTAAGGACCCCTTCCAGAACATGGGGGCTCAACTCCTCAAAGAGGCCGCTACCAAGACTAACGATGTGGCCGGCGACGGCACCACTACCGCTACTGTCCTGGCGCAGATTATGGTTAACGAGGGACTTAAGAACATCGCCGCCGGCGCCAACCCCATGCTCCTTAAACGGGGAATTGAAAAAGCTACCAAGAAGGTCGTGGAAATCCTCAAGGGGATGGCCCGCGAACTTAAGAGCAAAGATGAAATCGCCCACGTGGCCGCCATCTCCGCTAACGACCGGGAGATTGGCAACCTCATCGCCGATGTCATGGATAAGGTGGGGAAGGACGGCGTCATCACCGTAGAGGAAGGCAAGGGCCTCGGCTTTGAGGTGGAATATGTGGAAGGTATGCAGTTTGACCGCGGTTACATCTCCCCTTACTTCATCACCAACCCCGAAACCATGGAAGCCGTCCTTGAGGACCCCTACATCCTCATCCACGACAAGAAAATCTCCTCCGCCGCCGATATCGTCCCGGTCCTGGAGAGGCTGGTCCAGGTGGGCAAGAGAGAACTTCTGGTCATCGCCGAGGACGTGGAAGGCGAAGCCCTGGCCACCCTCATCCTCAATAAGCTCCGTGGCGTGATTAACTGCGTAGCAGTCAAGGCTCCGGGCTTCGGCGAGAGGCGCAAGAGGATGCTTGAAGACATCGCCATCCTCACCGGTGGCCAGGTCATCTCCGAGGAACTCGGCCGCAAGCTGGAGAGCGTCACCATTGCCGACCTCGGCCGCGCCCGCAGGGTGGTGGTAACAAAGGACGATACCACCATCATTGAGGGTAAGGGTGACCCCAAGCAGATCAAGGGGCGGATTGAGCAAATAAAGGTGGAGATTGAGAAGACCACCTCCGACTACGACCGGGAGAAGCTCCAGGAGAGGCTGGCCAAGCTTGCTGGCGGGGTCGCCGTAATCAAGGTGGGTGCGGCTACCGAGGTTGAGCTCAAGGAGAAGAAGCACAGGGTTGAGGACGCCCTTAGCGCTACCAGGGCCGCTGTGGAAGAAGGGATTGTGCCTGGCGGCGGTGTGGCCCTCCTCAATGCCCAGGAGAAGCTGAACGATATAGAGGTGGAGTTCCCGGATGAGAGGACTGGGGTTGAGATTGTGAAGAGGGCCCTTGAGGAGCCGGCCAGGCAATTGGCCGAGAACGCTGGCTACGACGGGGCTGTGGTAGTTCAGGAGATAAGGCGCCGCCAGAAGGAGCTGAACAACCCGAACATCGGCTTTGACGTGCTGGAGGAAAATTACAGGGACATGTTTGAAGCCGGGATAATTGACCCGGTGAAGGTTACGAGGGCGGCGCTGGAAAACGCTGCCAGCATCGCGGCCATGATTTTGACCACAGAAGCCCTGGTGAGCGAGATACCGGAGAAGGAGAAGACCCCGCCGGCTCCGCCTGAGTATTAAGCGCGCTGAGGCCCCCTCCCCGTGAGGGGAGGGGGCTTTTTGTTTCGCTTCTACTCAGGAATTGACAAAATCGGCCTGAGGGGTTATAAAGCATAGGGAGAAAATTCGTGGAGGGGAAGAATTACGGCCGAGGGAATTTTCCTCAGCCTCGTAATCCCAGCCTATAACGAGGAAAAAAGGCTTCCCCGCACCCTCCAAAGGGTCTTAGATTACCTGGGGAAGCAAAGTTACTCTTGGGAAGTAATCGTAGTGGACGATGGAAGCGAGGACAGAACGGCCGAAATTGTGCAAAGCTTCCAGAACAGCAACCCATCCGTGCGCCTTATCCGCAACGAACACAAGGGCAAAGGCTACGCCGTAAGGACTGGGGTTCTGGCCTCGCAAGGCCAATACATCGTCTTCTCCGATGCCGACCTGGCTACCCCAATAGAGGAGTTGCCCAAGCTCCTTGAGCCATTGCAACAAGGCTACGATGTGGCCATAGGCTCAAGGGAGGGAGTAGGAGCGCGGCGCTACGGAGAGCCGTGGCATCGCCATATCATGGGAAGAATCTTCAATTTCCTGGTTCGGCTACTGGTGGTTGGCCATTACCAGGATACCCAATGCGGGTTCAAAGGCTTCCGGCGAGAAGCAGGCCATGACCTCTTCCGCCGCTCTAAGCTCTACGGAGAGGACGCGGCAGTGATAAAAGGGGGAGCAGTAACTGCTTTTGATGTGGAAATTTTGCTCTTGGCCCACAAAAGGGGCTATAAGGTCAAAGAAGTGCCTGTAGAATGGTACTACGGTGAAAACACAAAAGTCAACCCTTGGCGCGATTCCGTCCGCATGCTTAAAGACATCATCAAAGTGCGCTGGAACGATTGGCGTGGTCTATACGGCTGAGGAGATTGGAGGATGGCTTCTAAAGAGCTGGCCCATTGGCTCAAAGAACGCAAAGAACTAATAATGGTTAAGTGGATAAGGGCCGTTAGGAAAGCAAGCCCTGGCACCGATGCTCTCCTTTCTACCCGCGAGCTTGGCTCTCGCCACTTGGAAGCCCTGTATGATGCCTTCGTCTCAGCTTTAGAGACGGGTGATTACTCCGACTTAGAAGCCATCTTGGAGCAACTGGTCAGGGACCGCCTCAAGCGGGAATACAACCTGAGAGAGGTCTTGGTAATCGCTTTGGAGTTGAAGAAGACTTGCTGGGAAGAGCTGGTGAAAGAGTTCCCTTCAATCCAAGCCTTGGAATACCTCCAAGCGGCCGATGAGCTCTTCAATTTTATGACCATAAAGATGGCCAATACTTTCACCGAGGAAAGCTTTGCCTTCATCAAAAAACTCAACAAGAGCCTGGAGCAAAAGGTAAGGGAAAGGACTCAGGAGCTACAGCGGGCCAAAGAGGAACTGGAGCGCATAGACAAAGCTAAATCCGATTTTATCCGCATAGCAGCCCACGAGCTACGCACCCCCCTTACCCTAATCCAAGGTTACGTTGGGATGCTGGCAACGGAAGAATTGCCCGATAAAGAGCGCATTCGCCCCATCCTCCAAGGGCTCAACAAGGGGATAAAGAGGCTTGAATCCATAATCCGGGACCTCATAGACGTCTCTTACATTGATGCCGAGGTCCTGACTTTGAGCTTGCAGCCTGTATCCCTGCCCCAGATTTTCCAATCCCTCCTGGTAGAATTCCAGCCCGCCCTTCAAGCCAGGCGCCTCAACCTATCAATATCGGGCTTGGAAAACTTGCCTTTGGTTGAGGGTGACCCCCAACGCCTCAAGCAAGTTTTCTACAACCTCCTGAGCAATGCCATAAAATACACCCCCAATGGCGGTTCCATAACCGTCACCGGGGAACTGCTCCGAGGGGAGCAGGACTTCGTGCACATCATCGTTAAGGATACCGGGATAGGAATCCCCCCCGACAAGCTTGAGCGCATCTTTGACAAATTCTACAGGGTTGAGGACTTCAGGCTTCACAGCACCAGTAAAACCGATTTCAAAGGGGCAGGGCCTGGCCTTGGCCTCACCATCGCTAAAGGGATAGTGGAAGCCCATGGGGGTAAGATTTGGGCCGAAAGCCCCGGCTACGATGAAGAACGCTGCCCAGGAAGCTCCTTCCACGTCCTTCTCCCCATCAAAGCCCAACCTCGTAAAGCCGAATACATCCAGCAGATTAAGCTCCCGGTCAAGGCTGTGATTTTTGATTTGGACGGGGTCATCGTAGACACCGCGCCTTACCACTTCCAAGCTTGGCAAAAAGCTTTGGCTGAGTTCGGCCTGGAGATGAGCGAGGAACAGTTCCGCTCCACCTTCGGCATGCGGAACCAAGAGATACTCCGGACCCTGTTCGGCACGAAGCTTTCTTCTGAGCAGATTGAGGAGATTGGCCGGCGCAAAGAGGCCATATACCGAGAGCTTGTCTATAAGCACCTAACCCCAATGCCCGGCCTGCTGAGGCTCATCCAGGAACTAAAAGCCAGGCGGTTCCGTATCGCCGTGGCAACTTCTACCCCAAGAGCCAATGCTTCTTTAATCCTAAGGGCCCTTAAACTGGAGCACGAGCTGGCAGCCTTGGTGACCGAGGAAGACGTAGAAGAAGGTAAGCCCGACCCCGAAATCTTCCTCAAAGCGGCTGAGAAATGCTTGGCAAGCCCTGAAAATTGCATCGTGATAGAAGATTCGCCGGCTGGGATAAAGGCCGCCAAAGCCGCTGGGATGAAAGCCATCGCTTTAACAACCACCAGGCCTGCAGAGGAGCTTGGTGAGGCTGACCTGGTGGTGGAAAACCTTGCCATGCTAACTCCTGAAATCTTGGAAAGCTTGTTGGAAGTGGGGAAGCAATGAGCAAAAGCTTTTTCCTTACTCAAGGGGAAGAAGAACGAGCCATCTTGGTAGGGGTTGAACTCAAGGGCAGACCCTCCAGGTGGTCATTAGAAGACTCTCTCGCCGAGCTTGCCCAACTTGCTCGGACGGCCGGAGTCCAAGTGGTGGGGCAAACATATCAGAAGCTTGAGCGCATAAACCCTGCCACCTTAATCGGTCCGGGCAAGGTTGAAGAGCTTAAGGCTATGAAAGAAGCCTTGGGCTGCAACCTCATCATCTTTGACGAAGAGCTATCGCCTCGGCAGCAGAGGGAGCTGGAAAAAGCCCTCAAGGTCAAGATAATAGACCGCACGGTCCTAATCCTGGACATATTCGCCCAGCACGCCAAAACCCACGAGGGGCGAATCCAGGTAGAGCTGGCCCAATACCAATACCGGCTTCCTCGCCTAACCCGCTACTGGACCCACCTCTCGCGCCAGGTTGGGGGTCCGGCCGGGGGCCGCAGCACTATGAGAGGCCCCGGAGGCGGCAGCACCGGGGTGGGCCTTAGGGGTCCAGGTGAAACCCAGCTGGAAATGGACAGGCGCCGGATAAAGGAAAGGATTGCCCACCTCAAAGAGGAGCTTGAGCACATAAAAACCCACCGCCAACTCTACCGCCAGCGGAGGAAAAGCGTAGGGATACCGATAGTGGCCATAGTAGGCTACACTAACGCCGGCAAATCCACCCTACTTAATGCCTTGGCCAATGCCAATGTCTTAGTAGAAGACAAACTCTTCGCCACCCTTGACCCCACTACAAGGAGGGTCAAGCTTCCCAGCGGGAAAGAAGTGCTGGTTACTGATACGGTTGGGTTTATCCAGAAGCTCCCACCGCAACTTCTGGCCGCATTCCGAGCCACTCTGGAAGAGGTGCTTGATGCCGACATAATCATCCACGTGGTTGATATAACCAGCCCTCATGCCCTCAACCAGAGCCAGACCGTCTGGGATATCCTCCGTGAGCTTGGGGCCAACCATAAGCCGATAATTACCGCCTTGAACAAGATAGACAAGCTTGAAAACCCAAGCCAAGTGGAAGCCCTGGCCTCCTATTACCCCAACGTTGTCCCCATCTCCGCCCTGAAGAAGGTAGGCCTTGATAAGCTCATGGAGAAGGTGGAAGAGATTCTGAGGTCAAAATACGAATGGGTGGAGCTATTCATCCCCTACACCCAGAGCTACCTTTTAAGCTTATTCCGGCAGTGGGGGATAGTGGAGAGCGAGGAACACCGGGACGGTGGGGTCTACATCCGGGGCTATGCTCCGCCGGATTTGGCCAGCAAGCTGGCACGGATAAAGAGCACGGTAACGTAAGAAAGGAGAGGAAATGGACTCGCCTGTAAACATAAAGCCGGTAAGCCTTTGGCGCTTTTGCCCCTACTGCGCGAATCCTTTGGAAAAGCGTGAACTGTTCGGGCGAGAAAGGCTCTACTGCCCAGCATGCGGCAACGTCGTCTTCCAGGACCCGAAAGTTGGGGCCGGAGTGCTCTTGGAAGAGGACGGTAAAATCTTGCTGGTGAAGCGGGCCGTCCCGCCGGAAAAGGGGAAATGGGGACTTCCGGCTGGATTCATGGAATGGGATGAAACCCCGGAGGAGACGGCTAAGCGCGAGTGCCTTGAGGAAACAGGCTTAGAAGTAGAACTGCAGGGCCTTTTCGGCATCTTCCATTACACCGATGATTTCCGGGGGCCGGGCATAATCATCCTTTACAAAGCCAAGAGGGTAGGAGGAACCCTAACTCCGGGCGATGACGCCTCCGAAATCCGCTTCTTTTCTCCGGATGAGCTTCCTGAGGATATAGCCTTTGAGACCAACCGCAAAGCTCTAACCCTATGGAAGAAGCACCTCCTTAGCCCCTTAGGCCAAAAGTAAAGCCATCCTTGGCTACCCAACAAACCATTGCGGGACGCGAAGCACCCAAAGCAATCCCCTCGCGCCGGTCGGATATTGCTTCGCTTAGCTCGCAATGACGTTTAAATTCAAAGGAGGGAAAATATGCGTACCAAACCTTTCGTTATCCTTCACTCCAACGACATGCACGGCGACTTCCTGGCTGAGGTCCGGGGCGAAGAAGGGCGCCTAATCGGCGGGCTATCTTTGCTCTCCGGTTACCTCAACCGAGTGCGCCGGGAAGAGAAAAATGTCCTCTACGTCATCTCCGGCGACATGGTCCAAGGCTCACTAATAGATTCGGAGTTCAAAGGCATCTCCACCATTGAGCTAATGAACTACCTTGCACCGGATGTTGTCACCTTAGGCAACCACGAACTGGACTACGGCCTCCCTCACCTCCTCTTCCTGGAGAAAATGGCCAACTTCCCCATCGTCAATGCCAACCTCTACATCAAGAAGTACCACAAGCGCCTAATGCAGCCTTACATCATCCTCAACGTGGATGGATTTGACATAATGTTTATAGGCATAATCACCGAGAGTGTGCTCCAAGCTTTGAAAATGGACAGGGAAATCGGCACATTCATCACGGTGGAAGAAGCGGCGGCCGAAGTAGGGCGAATCTGCAATGCCTACAAAGACGAGGACATAGACCTGACCGTCCTCCTCACTCACATCGGGTTTGAATCGGACAAGGAGCTGGCGGCCATGCTGGACCCAGCCTGGGGGGTGGACTTGATAATCGGCGGGCATTCGCACACAATCCTGGACCAGCCGGCAGTAGTTAACGGCATTTTAATTGTCCAGGCCGGCGTTGGCACTGACCAGATCGGCCGTTTTGACATCTTGGTGGACGATGATACTAACTCCATCGTGGATTGGCGCTGGCAACTCATCCCGATTGATGACCGCTTGGCCGAGCCGGACCAGGAACTCCAGCGGTTCATTGAGTCTTACAAGGAGACGGTGGACCGCAAATATGGCACCATCATCTGCCGCTTCTCCCAGGCGCTGACGCATCCTCGGCGGGAGGAGGAAACGGCTCTGGGCAACCTCTTCGCCGACATCTTCGCTGAGCGTTCCGGCGCGGACGTGGTTCTGGTCGGCAGTGGCTCCATCCGCAGCAAATCTTTAGGCCCGACGGTGACTTTGGGGGACCTCTACGCGGCCTTCCCTTACGATGATGTGCTTTACCGCTGCACAATCACCGGGGCACAGCTGAAGGGAATCTTCGCCCACATCATGCGGCCTGAGAACCGGAACCGTGAAGGGGAATGCTATCAAGTCAACCGTGAAGTCCGAGCGGTCTACAACGATGCGGATAGGCGGCTGGAATCGCTAACCATTCGTGGCATTCCGGTTGCAGACGAAGGGCACTACACTGTTCTCCTCCAAGGCTACCACTACACTAACTCCGGCCCCAACTTGGGCCTGACCGCTGAGGAATTGACTGCCCTGGCTCCGCCTAAGGTAGTCAGCACTTCGGCGCGGGATGTCCTGGAGGAGCACTTGAGGACCCACAAGAACATCCGGAGCCAGGTGGAGGGGCGTTTAGTATACCGGTGAGAACAATTCTGCGGCATGTGCTGACCATTGTTTCAGCCCTGGGGCGCACCCGAGGCTGATTTCAAAGGCAATCCTATATCACGCCCAGTTCCCGCAGCACATCCAAAACCCGTGGCGTCTTCTACAGCCATTCTATTTTCAGCCAGAAGCCTGGGATGACCGAACTGTGGTAAATCCCTTCCGAGCCAGCCATCTCCACTTGGTACCGCCCTGGCCGTTTCAGGACGTAGAACTCTGCCTGCTCCCCTTCCGGGTCTATAAGCCAATACTCCGGAATCCCTGCCTGTGCATACTCGTAGAACTTTTCTCCCCTGTCCCGGCCCAAGCTTTCCGGGGATAGAATTTCCACGACCAGGTCAGCGGGGCCTTCCAGATGCGTTTCCTGCAGGCGGTCCAAGTGCTCCTTCGCCACGAACATCAGGTCAGGCTCTCGCCCCGACTGAGCCAGTTTCATTTGGAAAGGAGCGCTCAGGACAACGCCCAGTTGTCTGGCCTCTACGAAGGTGCGCAGAACTGCCGTGAGAAAGTCTGCAATATTTTGATGTTTCCGGCTGGCAAGGGTGTATTCCACCACCTCACCGTTTACCCACTCTGCCAGAGTATCCTCATCGGCCCATGCCAGGAACTCCTCGTAAGTCATCTGGCGGGGGCGGGGGAGCCGGAGCAGATATTCCAAAATCTCCCGCCGCAAGTCCTCATCCAGTGCCTCTGGCTCTTGCAACAACTTCAAAATTTCCTCTCGCCGTTCAGCCATTCCTCCTCCTCCAATCCCAAGGTTTTTGCTTGAACCGCAGGCCGACCGAAGGGAGGCCTGTCGGCTCAAAGTGCGGGTTGGCTGCTTTTTATCTTCCCTTTACCCGCTCCTCTTGCAGCAACTCTTCCCACACTTCCTGTGGGGTCTTACCTTCCCACCTCCTCACCCGTTCCTGCCACCAACTCAACTCCGCCTTCAGCTCCATACTCCCCCTCTCCTTTAACATCCCTAACAACCTTTCCGCCCTTTTTACCCAATCCCGGCTAAACCGCCATCCTCCTTTACCACTTACCAGGCTCTCTAACCCAGGCTTGGCTTCTATCAGAAGCCGTTCTGCCTCCCCCCGCAGCTTCTCATCCTGCAACAGAATTCTCACCACCTCCGGAGTATACCGGTAAACCAGTGCTACATAGACCTCCCCACCCGGCTCTGCCAACATCACCTCATCCCGAACTCGGCTCAAAAGCCTCCCATACTCCGCTACCTCCAAGGGCGATAGACCCCTTAGCACCGCCTCCTCCGGGAGCGCTACCCCTCCTTCTTCCGGCCTTATCCTCCGCTCCGGGAGCATCTGCCAGATTTCCCACCCTGTCTTGCCCGCAAACCGAGGTAGCCACCTCTTCCACCATTGAATTTCACTCTGTAATTCTGGGCTCGCTCTGCCCTCTACCTTTTCCAGAACCTTCATTGCTCGTTCCACCCAACCCCTCTCCAACCGTATCTTTCCTCTATCTCTCCGCTCAACCAATTCCTCCAGAAGCGGCCTCACCTCTTCCATAAGCTTGGCCACTTCCTGGCGAAGAGCCCTGTCCTCTAAGAGCAAAGCCGTTACCTCTGGAGCATACCGGTAAGTCAGCCGGATGTAGGTCTCCCCTTTGGGGTCAGGAGCCATCACCTCATCCCGCACCCGGCTAAGGAGGCGAGAGTAAGCCTCCCTCTCCCGAGGTGTCCGCTCCTTTAGCGCCGCCTCCTCAGCAGCTATCCACCACCCCCAGCCCGGGGTAGGAGTAGGAGTCGGGATTGGTGTCGGAGAAGGAGTAGGGGTTGGGATAGGTATCGGAGTAAAGGTAGGGGTTGGTGTAGGGGTAGGGGCGCCAACCACGGTGACTGTGATGACAGCATGAGGCCATCCCCTTTCGTGGAAGCAGAATTCTTCCTCTTCCTGAAGTGGTCTTATTTGTGGTACGGGAATGCCTTTACATGCATCTATGTGGAGGAGGTATTGCCCACCGGAGGGAGGGGCTTGTATAGGTACTTCCACAGTCATGCTCTCCCCCATCTCCAATGCAGGTAACCAGTCGGCTATGTGCCACTCGTTCGGGTCAGGGTTTCCCCCTGGTGCCGTCCACTGATACATTAAAGCTACCATTCCTGCCGGCCAAGTATAGGTGGAAGTATTCTGGACCATCAAAGAAGGGGTGAACAAGGCGTCTGCCGTGGCAGTAGGAGGAACAGTGTGGTTCAGGAGGTTCCAGCGGTCATCAGGGGTGTAAAGATTCCCATCCCGGTCTTGAAGGTGAACACCGGTGTAATAGTGGACGAGGATTTGGCGGTAGTCCTCCCAGTGCACGGGCCAGGGCATGTCGCCTTGAGCTGCATAGGAGCATTGGTTGCCTCGTGCCCAACGGCTGGCCCCTTCCTGACTCATCCCATGTCCGTGACCGGCATTATTGGCGTCACAGCCGGAACTAATGGGGTTTTCCACACTTCGGAGGTAGGCGTAAGCCCCCTGTGCTGTTCGGAGGTAAGCATCGGCTGAGAATTCGGAGAAAATGGGGCCTTTCCCGGGTTTGGGAGCGTAAATGAGGTAGAGACCTCTGGTTTCGTTGACCGCATCTTGGATGACCTGAGGGGAGTCAATGGACTCAAAGTACCAGGGGACAAAGACCTGGAATTCGTTAGAATTGTTGATTTCCTTGCGGCAGTTTCCCCAGAAATCTTCCGTTCCCTCATTGGCTCTCATGGCGCAATAGGCGTAGGTTCGGGCAACAACAGCCTGGGCCCTTAAGGCCAGGGGGTGGTAATAGGTCCCCATCTCCCTCGCAACTACATCCAGGAGGTAATCATCTTCTATGCTTACTGTGGCCGGGTTTGTGGTGTAAGGGTAAGGATATTGGGTGCCCTCACCAGGATATGCTGTGCACCCGTACCGATTGTCGGCTTCGTTCTGGGGGGTGGAAGGGTCGTCTGGCTGACACAAAGGCCTCTCCTCATCTTCAACCCTATTTCCGTAGCTATCCAATGGATACATTGTTACAGAAATGTTTTGGTATAATTCGGATTGAATCACCTTATTGCTTCCAAAGGGGAAGGGGCCTATTGCTAAGATAAATAAAGCGGTGATAAAAGCTATTTTCTTCAGCATCATCTCTGCACCTCCACAGGGAGAACGCAAAGAGCAGCTAACCCAGGCTCTGTGCAATTGAGGATAAGCTTCTTACCATCTGGTGACCAGGCAAAGGAACGACCGAGCAATGGGTTTGAAGGGAATAAATTCAATTTTCTCTCTTTGCCTGTGGATAACTCTATAAGACGATGTTCAATGATAGGAAAGCCTTCTTTATTAAGGTCAATAAATCCTGAAACAAGCAGGAAGCGACCATCAGGAGACCATTGTACAGTGTATATTCCAAAAGGCTCTGATAGGGAGACCTCTTGTAATGTCCCTATCTGAGGGTCCATGAGGAGGAGGAACCGGATGGGGTTAGGCAAATTACCTCTAGTGGCAATGATTGCTAACTTTTTCCCATCTGGGCTCCATTGGGCATCCATTGCCCAGCGAGGAAGCCCCTTCCCTCCTGGCCTTTCTGTGCCCAGGTCAAGCTCCTTTATCACCCCACCCTTCGTGTCCATCAAGAGGAAATGCTCACAGTTATACACAACCTGCCACTTCCCATCAGGTGAAACTGCCGTTTTATACTCCCAGCCATACGGCGTGGGAATGCGCATGGCATATTGGCCGAAGGGGATTCGCCTCTCTTCTGCCGAAGGGGTTACTAATCTGCCTCGCAGGACTTTCTCCTCCACATCATAAGCTAAAGCCCCCTTCCCCTCCTCTACTAACACTATCGGCAGTACAACATTTGAGGCCAATTTCTTCCTCTCCCCTGTTTCCAGCGATTGCCAGATTAAATCGCTTTGCTTGCGCGTTTCGTCATATTCCAAATAAACCAGCGCTCGCCGGGCAGGGTTCCATACCGGGTTTCCAGGGAAGGCCCCTTCGGCCAATCTCCTCACCTCTTTTGTCCCAACGTTGAAAACTTCAAAGGCGCTCCCTCTCCCCCCGGGTTTGATAGCCCTCCGGATGAGAACCTCTCCATTGGAAATCCATCCCAAAATTCGGAACCCTAACGTGTCCGTTAGCACAACTTTTGGCTCGCCGAAGCGAATTTGGTCCAAGGTGACATTTTCCCAGGGGGAAGGGGTAGGAGAGGGGGTGGGTAAAGATAAAGCTTTCCCCCACTTCTCTTCAGGCTTAAGGTAGCTTATAAGGGAAAGCAAGAGGATGAGGAAAAAGCCACCAAGAAGCAAACTGCCTACCCATTGGAAAATTTTCCTTATCATCGCCCACCTCCATAATGGTTAAAGGCCCAACCATTTCGCCTTTGCAACCTGTTGGAAGGGTTATACGGCATCCGCATATTCCTCCCTAAAGTTGACTTTACAGCATCCGGCCCTACGATGGGGTCTACTTTGAAGCGCTCACCAAAATTTTAGCATTAAGGAGCAGCCACGGCAAGCTCTTTCCCTTGACATCGCTCCTTGTTCCGGTTAGAATATACCCCGGAGGGGTATGCAGGGGAAAACGGAGGGGTTGCATGCCGGTTATAGATAATACTAAAACTCAAGCCAAGAGCGTGCCTTACGTGGATGTGGCTTTGTGCCACTCTTGCCGGAAGTGCATTGCGCGGCAGGCTTGCAAGAGCAAGGCTTTGACCCAGGTGGACCCAGGGGAGCCTCCGTTCGTGGATGCGAGCCGCTGTTACGGTTGCTATGCCTGTGTTGTGGAATGCCCGTTTGGAGCTATAATTATCCCACGCTGAAGGAGGAACTATGGCCCAGTTTATCAAGCAGAATCTGGCACCCCTCATAGTAATCCTCGTTTTAATCCTGGCTTATTTCCTCCTCAGGAATCGCCCAAGTTCCCTGAGCTCTATTGAGGAGTTCAACGCCTTGGTAAACGGCGGGAAGCCGGTTGTGGTGGAATTTTTCTCCAATACCTGAAGCGTCTGCCTCTTTTCAAAGCCCATCGTGGATGGGCTGGAGAAGGAATTGGCCGGGAAGGCTTCCCTTATCAGGCTGGATATCGCAGCAAGGCCAGGCCGTGACCTTGCTTACCGCTACTCGGTGAGAGCTCTGCCCACTTTCTTGGTCTTTGACGGCAAAGGCAATGTTGTACACCGCCAGTTCGGCATGCCAGACCGAGAAGCTATAATCAAGGCCGTGGAAAGCATAACAGGGAGGGAATAAGCATGGAGCTTTACGATGTCATAATCATAGGCTCAGGGCCTGCCGGCTTGAGCGCCGCTATCTATTCCGCCAGGTCCAAACTCAAAACTTTGGTGATTACAGGCCGGGCCGTAGGCGGGCAAGCGGCCCTCACAGCCGAGATTGAGAATTACCCCGGCTTCCCAGAGGGCATATCCGGCTTGGAGTTGACCCGCTTGATGCAGGAGCAGGCTAAGAAGTTCGGGGCCGAAATCCAAATGGACGAAGTCCTCAGCGTAAACCTCAAGGAACACCCCTTCACCGTTACCACTTACTCCGGGGATTACCAGTGCAAGGCTTTAATCATAGCCACTGGCGTTTCCCCGAGGAAGCTCGGAGTGCCAGGGGAGGAGGAATTCGTAGGCCGGGGGGTGTCCTTCTGCGCTACTTGCGATGGCTTCTTCTACCAGGACCGGGAAGTAGCAGTGGTCGGGGGAGGGGATAGCGCTCTCAAAGAGGCCCTCTACCTCACCCGCTTTGCCCGCAAGGTTTACATAATCCACAGAAGGGACCAGTTCCGAGCCGAAGCCATAATCCAGGAGAGGGCTCGCCAGAACGAGCGCATTGAGTTCATCCTCAACTCCGTGGTGACCGAAATCGTGGGGAAGGAGAAGGTGGAGGGGGTAAAAGTCCGCAACCTCAAGACCGGGAAAGAGTCTTTCCTGAAGGTGGACGGGGTTTTCGTTTACATCGGCAATGTGCCCAATACTTCGCTCTTCCAAGGGCAAATTGAGCTGGATGAACAGGGTTACATCGTTACCGATAGGGCTATGCACACCAGCGTGCCGGGTGTCTTTGCCGCCGGGGATGTCCAGGAGAGGGTCTTGGCTCAGGTGGTGACGGCGGCCGCATCCGGGGCCATCGCCGCTATGGAGGCCGAAAAGTACATCGCTCACCTTGAAGGTAAGGAGTACCCGGGGAAGGAGTGGAAGCCTTAAAGCCCAATCGTGGCCCTAAGGAGGTTTAGGGCGGATATCTCCAATAGGCCAACGCCAATACCTGCCAGGAAAAGGGGGATGATTTCTCCCCCTTTTTCTATTCCCTCGGGGTAGAAGTTGAAGGCCAGCTTGAGCAGGATTGTGTTTATCGCCCCCAGAAGGATTAGCGGACCAACAAGGCTCAGTAAGGCCAGAGGATAAAGCAAGAAGGGCCATTGGGTTCGGACAAGTGCCGCAAGCCCTATCCCCACAAGCAGATTAAGCACCAGTTCGGCGAAGTTCTCCAGGCTGCGGCGAGGAGCCGGGTTTTTGAGGACAACTGAATTGAAGAAGGGGACGAACAAGAAGCCCCAGGTCAGACCGTTCAGCACGCCCGTTATCAGCCTGAGCTCTTGAGAAGGGTGATAAAGCAGCGGCTCCCCTTGCCAGAACTCCACGAAGGAGTTCACGCCATCTATCCCCCAAAGGGCGACGAAAGCGGCCAGGACGACTAAGAGGCCAGGGGGAGGGAACAGGCTGGAATTCAGCCTTCTCCTCAGGGCCAGGAAGAGGGAAACGACTAAAAGGCCGAGGTAATTTCCGGTGCAGCGGGCGCACAGAGGGCTTTGCTTCCCACCGAAGAATAGGGAATGCTGAGGCAGGCGGTGGCAAACCCCCGATGCTACAAAGTAGGATTTGCCCAGGAAATCGTGGGGGGGAAGGCTCAGGAAAGCGGCTATCGCGGATAGGCCAAAGGCTAAGAGGATGAGCTTGGAAGAAGGCCTCATTTCTTGAATTCACCCACTATGTGGACTTTCCTCCCAGCCGGGATGAGCTTCTCTAAAAGCACGCTCAGGCGGAAGGACAAGGGACCGAAGGCTAAATAGGTTGGGTCTTCTACAAGGCGCACGGAAACTTTCTGAAGGCCGACTTTGGAAGCGATTTCCTCAATCCTCACCGGGGTATTGGCCAGGTAATGGGGTGGGAAGACGTCTTGGCTTTGGCGGCTGTAGAGGCTGGCCACGAGTGATTTCTGGAGTAGTCCCCCGACTTTGCTCAACGCCCACCCAAGGCGAGGAATCGGGTGCAGGAAATTGGGAGTGAGGAAGATGAAGCGGCCTCCGGGCTTAAGGACCCTGGCCACTTCCTCAAACGCTTTTTCCGGCTCGGCCAGGTGCTCCAGGACCCAGCTGGATATCACCAAATCAAAGGTCTGGGCTGGGAAGGGGAGTGCCTCGGCTAAGGCCTGGATTCTGGGGATGGATGGCGCTCTGTGCTCCCGCAGGGAGGCTAAATCGGCATCCACTCCAACCGTCAGCCCGGCCAAAGGGTGTAGGCGTTCAACGATTCCTCCCCTCCCGCAGCCCAGGTCCAGCAATTTGGCCTCAGGATTGAGGTAGGAAGCCACAAGCTCCTGGTAAACCTGGGTGGAAGGCTTCCAGCCAGGCTTGATTTTCCGGTAAAGAGCCCTGTAATGCTCCTGCTTGTCTTTCATCCGCACTGGGAGTAGCCGCAGTTCCGGCAGATGACGCACCCTTCGCTGAATTCCAGGAGGCTTCCGCACTCCGGGCATTCGGGTGAGAGGCCAAAATCAACCGCAGAGGTGGGCTTTGAGCTCGGCACGGCTGCCGGTGCGGTCGTCTCCTCTCCCTTCTGGGCCTTCATGTATCTTTCCATAGCCTTAGCGATAGCATCGGCACAGGAGAGGATTGGGCCACCGTTGTGCCAGGTGGGGGCCGGGCACCTTATCCCCTTAAGCTGCTTGATTATGGCCTGGGGGTTTATCCCGCTCCTCAAGGCCAATGAGATAAGCCTTCCTATCGCTTCCGATTGGGAGGCCACGCACCCACCCGATTTGCCCACCTGGAGGAACACCTCGCACAGCCCAACTTGGTCCTCGTTGACGGTGACATAGAGGTTGCGGCCGCAGCCCAGGGGTATCTTCTCGGTAGTGCCGCGGGTTATGAGCGGGCGTGGCCGAGGGGAGAGGATGCCGGGAAGGCCTGGTTGGGCAGCCTTCACCTCCTCCACCTTCTCCTCAACCCCTACGTTGAGGACTTGGGTCTCCCGGCTGCGGTCGCGGTACACAGTCACTCCTTTGCAACCGAGCTCGTAAGCCAAGAGGATGGCCTTCTCTACATCCTCAAGCTTGGCCTCAAAGGGCAGGTTTATCGTCTTGGAGATGCTGTTATCGGTCCAGCGTTGGAATGCAGCTTGCATCCGGACGTGCCACTCAGGGGCTATGTCTAAGGCGGTGACGAAGATGCGGCGCACGTCGGGCGGGATTTCTTCCATGTCCTGTATACGGCCGGTTTCTGCCACCTTCCTCATGATTTTGAGGTTGTAGAACCCTCGCTCTCGGGCCACTTTCTCAAAGAGGGGGTTGATTTCGGGGAAGGAGTCCTCATCCAGGATGTGCTTGCGGGTGAAGGCCAGAGCGAACAAAGGCTCAATGCCTGAGGAGCATCCGGCTATGATGGAGATGCTTCCTGTGGGGGCGATTGTGGTGGTGGCAGCGTTGCGGATTCCATACTTTTTGATTCGCTCCACAAGCCCGGCCCAATCAAAAGAGGAAGAGTTGGGTTCGGGGAAAGGCAGCTTGCCTTGGGTGTAGATTGAGCCTTCAAAAGCGGGGAAAAGCCCCCTCTCCTTCGCCAGCTCTACCGATTCCTCCTTGCTCCAGTAAGCGATGGCTTCCATTACCCTTTCGGCCACGCTTAGGGCTTCCTCTGAATCGTAGGGGATGCCCAGCTTTATGAGCATATCAGCGAAGCCCATGACCCCAATGCCAATCTTACGGGTTCTTAGGGTGGCTTCTTCTATCTGCGGGAGCGGTAGCTTGTTCACGGTTATGACATCGTCCAAGAAGCGGACGGCCAGCTTCACCGTGCGTTCCAGCTTTTCCCAATCAATTTGGCCGTCATCGGTCACCATGTGGGAGAGGTTTATGGAGCCCAAGTTGCACGATTCATAGGGCAATAGGGGCTGCTCGCCGCAGGGGTTAGTGGATTCAATTTGCCCCAGATGCGGTGTAGGGTTGAACTGATTTATTCGGTCCAAGAAAATGACGCCGGGCTCGCCGTTGCGCCATGCCCCTTCTACAATCTTGGCGAAAACTTCCCTCGCCTTGAGGCGCTTGACCACTTCCCCGTTGCGGGGGTTCACAAGCTCGTATTCCCCATCCTCTTTTAGAGCCTGCATGAACCGTTCGGTAACTGCCACGCTGATGTTGAAGTTGGCGAATGCCCCTTCTTTCTCCTTGCAGGAGATGAACTCCAGGATATCGGGGTGGTCAACTCGGAGGATTCCCATGTTAGCGCCACGGCGGCGGTTGTGGACTAAGAACCCATTAGCCACGAATTCAGAGCCCACTACCTCTATGTCCATCGTATAGGCCCTGCCCTTTTCCACACCCGTGACGCGGGTATAGACGTAGTCTTCCCTTACAAGCTCATCCTTTAACATCGGCTGCAGCTTTTCAGCAGAGAGCTGTTCTTCCAGGCGTTGCCTCTTGAGTTCGCTTCGGAATCCTATCGTCCTGGAGAAAAGCAGCAAGCTTGGCCTGTGGGAAATCCTTAGTTCATAGCGAGGATTTGCCCCGAGACCATTGCCCTTACGCTCCACTTCGGTAACCTGTGAGACGATACCAAGTGCCAGTAAGAGCTGTTGAACTTGCTCAATGAGCTCTTTGGAAATGCTGGAAAGGCGGACTTGCCCATTTGGCAAGATGTCTCCATCACCCTCAAAAAGTCCCCTCAAAAAAGCCCGAAGGCTTTCCGGGGAAGCTGTGCGAATGGCGGCGGGGACTTCGGCTTTCTTATCCAGCCCCGCCTTTTGCCACCACTCGGCCAAGGTTACGCTGTGCACCACAATCAGCGATGAAGCATCATTGTCCTTCTCCCTAACTGGATTCAGGCCAAACTTCCGTAGGGTCTCTTCAAGCCACCTCTCTACGTCCGGAGAGTCGTGAGGCACCGAGAAGACCAAACGTTCCGGCTTCCCGTTCAAAGTTGAAAGACCTCCGCTGGTGATAAAGTAGCCCACCAATTCGGCTAAATCTGGATTCATCCTCTCCGGCAAAATGAGAGGAGGACAAGGCGGCAAAGGAGCATCGTATCCGCTATAACCCCCCAGCCTCACCACTAACAAGTCGCCTGGCTTTATTTCCTCCGCCATCTTCCACCCGATTTGCCCATCCTCTGTAACCACCCGAATCAAGTGGTTATATGTAGCCTCCAAGCATAGGCCCAGATCCGTCTTGATGCAGTAAACTTCGGCCATACCGTTGTCCTGAGCAAGAAAAGCGGGCTCAAATCCATCACGCCCAAGCACCTCTTGATGCACGGGGTTTTCCCCCATCGGAGGTGAATTGAGAAACGAGCTTAGCCTTTGAAGGCCATTGGGGGTGCGGACCCATGTTCTGGCCGAGAGGCATCCGCCCTGTTTTATCACATCGGTGGCCGTATCAAAGACGCGCATGAAGCTTACAGGGCCGGAAGCAATCCCCCCTGTGGAGCGGACCACATCGCCCTTGGGGCGAAGGCGGGAGAAGCTGAAGCCTGTTCCCCCCCCTGACTGGTGAATAAGCGCCGTAGCCTTCACCGCTTCAAAGATGCTGGCCATGTCGTCTTCCACCGGGATTACGAAGCAGGCGCTAAGTTGCCCGATAGGGGTGCCCGCGTTCATGAGGCAATTGTGAACGGCTACACCATTTACAATGTAACTATTGTCGCCTTCAACTTCCAAGTTCCACACCTCCCCTTCGTAGGGGAACTCTTCCTTGGAAGAGATGGGGAGGAAGAATTGGCCGTTCAAGTTTAGGTAGAATCTCTGGTATCGGCGTGGCCGCACTTCTTTGTCATCCACGAGGGATACAAACTCTGCGCACTCTATCGGTGCAATGGAGAGCGAGTAGCAACGCTCTGTGAGCCTTTGATCGCGGCTACGGAAAGTTTCAAAGCTAAAGGGATAACCTTGTCTATAGAGCAACCATAGCACCTGTTCAGCAAGAGAGCGATTACAAAGGGTCAGGATAAAACGGTCACGTTGCTTCCCGTAATGATGGCATCCATCTCCACGGAACAGACCAACTAAAAGCCATTTCTGCTTTTGCGGAGGCAAATACATCATCCAAGAGGGGAGTTTTTTCTCATGGGAATTACTCCCAAGAAACTGAGCAAAGAAATTGGCCAAAGCGGCATTGTGCACAACAACGCTGGTGGCCGTCTCATGGGCATGTTCTTCTTTCGCCTCTATACCGAAAAGGCTTTTCAGTAGTTCCTTGACTTCCTCAATGTAGCTTTTCTCATGGCTACCAAACGAGAAACGCACCCTTCGCCTCTTCACTTCAGCGTTTCCTTCAGCCAGGTAGTAGCCAATAAGCAGGAGGAAGCGTTCATCTACTGGAACGGTTTCAAGGATGTAATTTCCTCTTGCCCAGAGCCCCCTTCCACCGGTAGGCGTATCTTTCAAGAAAGCAAGGCGTGTCTTATCCTCAACCACTTGGGTCAAGCCGTCCAATATCTCGCTGACCTTGATGTTCTCCCTATCCTGGATAGCAAAGGCATAAGGTTGGATAGCTACAAAATCGCCAGGGCGGAGGTCCTTGGCTGGTATCCATTGGGGCTTAGCGATAGGCTCAACCAGGTATGGACATCCTGGGCACTTTTTATAATTGCGGGTGCATACGCGGTTCTTTCTTTTCACACACAGAGCGGCTTCACGCTTGATGGCCAGAACAGGGTGATCAGGCGTTAGTTCTAAGGTATTAATGTCCAGCTTGCGCACCTGTATGCGCAGTAACGTCCCCTTGAATTGGCGACGATAGACCTTGGTGACCCTCTTTGTGGCTCCGGTGTGCGTGATCACATATTCGCCCACATTGACTTGAGAAATCGGCTTGCTGAAACCATCGGCCATGAGGATAGGGGCCCAGGGTACAAAACAAGGGCTATTCGGCAGAAAATCCAGGCTTGCCATCAACTGATAGAATTCCTCGGCCCACTCTTCCTTCCCCTTTTCCTCTGCTTCGGCGATGGCTTTAGCTACTCGGCGGAACATCTCTTCCGGGGTTTCTATGACGTTCCCTTTCTCATCTTTCCGCAGATAGCGCTTTTTGAGTACAGCGATGGCGGCAGGCGAAAGTTTCAGAGCCATTTTCGCACCTCCTTCCCTTTACTTTACTGCTCCAGTGGCAGCGGCGAAAAGCCGCAGGAAGTTCTCTCCAAGCCTTTCCTCTGGCGGGAATTGCTCCTTGAGCCGGTGGTTCCTCTTGAGCCTCTTTCCCCACCTTTCCTCCCAGCGGACCTTGTATTCCTCCAGTGAATTCTCCCCTCGGACGAAGCCGGCGGCTACTTCTCCGGCCAGCGCACCTGCAGCCATGGCCAGCGGTATCCCTCCTCCAGTTAGGGGGTCAACTTGCCCGGCCGCATCCCCTACCAGCATTATCCCTGGCCTTACGATTTCTTCCAGCGGGCGCAAGGGGACCAATCCGGTGATCAAGGTTACGGGGCTTCCTCGGGAAAGGGCGGGGATGGAATCTATGAACCGGACCAAGTAGTTTAGAGCCGGCTCCTTGGCCAAGTTGGCTTGCACCCCGAGGCCAACGTTGGCTTTCCCTTCCCCTTTCGGGAAGACCCAGGCATAACCACCAGGGGCGAACCCAGGGGTGAGGTAGTAGAGGGTGACGGATGGGTCCAAATCAATCCCCGAAAGGAGGAACTGGGCGCAGGAGATAGCCTCTTTCGGAGGGAGCGTGGTATCTATTCCGGCCCATCGGCCGGCTTCCGATTCAACCCCATCGGCAGCTATTACCACTTTCGCTTCCACTTCCCTCTCTTCCCCAGCCAGCTGAACCCTCACGCCTTTCACTTCTCCTCTCTCCAGGATGAGGCTGGCAGCCGGAGCCTTGACCACAACTCTAACACCGGCCTTGGCTGCTTCTTCGGCCAGGAAGCGGTCAAAGATTCGGCGTTCCAGGATGAATCCTTGCCCGCCCTGGAACGATTTCCAAAGCTTAAAGCCTTTCCCATCCTGGAAGTAGAAGGCTGCGCCGGTTATCGTTGAGGCCACGAAGGAAGGCATGGGCTCAAAGAACCTCCGCAAGGCCTCGGCTGAGATTCCTTCGGCGCAGCGGACCGGGCTTCCTATTTCCTGGCGTTTTTCCACCAGGAGCACCGAGGCGCCACCGCGGGCAGCGTGAAGGGCAGCCATGGAACCGGCCGGCCCCGCTCCTATCACTACAACATCGTAATAGGGAGAGAGCGAGAGGTTTGCCTTTGGGGAAAATTTCGGGGTGGACAATGCCCCGCTTGGGCAAGCCTTCACGCACAGGCCACAATCGTTGCAGGCCTGGCTGACCGTAAGCCTTGTTTCGGCCAGGGAGAGGGCTTTTTGGGGGCAAAGGCTCACGCATCCCCCGCAGTAAGAACAGAGGGCCGGCTCAACTTTTACCATCACCTTCCTCCCAAAAGCTTGTCAATCTCCTTCTTCAGGCTTTCCAAATCTTCCAAGGGCAAGTAAACCGAGGCAAAGCGGATGTAAGCCACTTCGTCCAGCTCTTTGAGCTTTTCCAGGACCATCTGGCCGATGAGGCGGCTTGGGACTTCGGCCTTGCCCATGGCTCGGATTTTGTCCTCAACCTCATCGGCTAACTTCTCAATGGCTTCGTAGGGTATGGGCCTCTTAGCGCAGGCTTTGCGGATTCCGGCCAGTAGCTTTTCCCGGTCAAATTCTTCCCTCCGGCCATCCCGCTTAATCACCATAGGGGTGGCCATGACCGTTTCGTAGGAGGTGAACTTTTTCCCGCAGTTTTTGCAAAGCCTCCGCCTCCTTATCCCTTTGGGGCTGTGGCGGGTATCGGTCACTTTTGATTCGGTGCTTCCGCAATAAGGACACCTGAGCATTTCCCCCTCTTTACATAACATACTAAATGTTTGGCCTTTTGATGCCTTGCCTACAAAATTTAGTTTACCACACTTTGGCCTCGGGGGCAAGCCCTGGAACCTTAAAATTTGGCAGAAGCTTGGGCCTGGCCTATAATCACCCAAAAGCGATGTTGGTTGCGATAATCGTAAGCTACAACGTTCGCCAATACCTTGAGCGCTGCCTTGAGACGCTCTTAGCCGACCTCGCCACCTCAGGGGTGGGAGGAGAAGTCTGGGTCTTTGATAACGCTTCAACCGATGGAAGCCCGGAAATGGTAAAGGAAAAATTCCCCGAAGTCAAGCTCCACGCCCACGAGGCCAACATAGGCTTTGCTTCGGCCAATAACTTCGTGATGCGAAAGCTTCTGGCCTCCCCTTCCCCACCCGATTACTTCTTCATCCTCAACCCCGATACGGAAGTCCTCCCTGGGGCGACCAGAACGCTTGTGAAGTTCATGGAGGAAAACCCCCAGGCAGCGTTGGTCGGGCCCAAGCTTCTCAACCCCGATGGTTCAATTCAGCCCTCAGCCTTCAAGTTCCCCGGCCTTGTCCAGACCTTCTTTGACTTTTTCCCAACCCATCCTCGCCTCTATTCTTCTCCTCTGAACGGCCGCTATCCAGGCTTCCTCTACCGGAAGGGGAAGCCCTTCGCCATAGACCACCCCCTCGGAGCAGCCATGCTTGTCCGCCGCAAGGCTGTGGAAGAGGTCGGGCTCATGGATGAAGGCTTTTTCATTTACTGTGAGGAGATTGATTGGTGCCTTCGGTTCAAAAAGGCGGGCTGGCGTATCTACTGCGTCCCCCAGGCCGAGGTCATACATCACATCGCCAAGAGCACTTCGCGCTTTCCGGAAAAGGCGATGGTTGAGCTTTGGAAGAGCCGCTACCGGTTCTTCTCTAAGCACAAGGGCCTACTGTTCGTGAAGGCTTTCCGAACATTGGTGAACTTAGGCCTGAATTATTGGGCCATGAGGGATTCGCGCTTGGCGAGGGAGGGGCTCATAAGCCCTGAGGAGCTGAGCAGACGCCTGGAAACTTACAAAACCATAAGAGGGGTCCTGAGCCAATGAAGGGAATCACTGCCTTGGTCCTGACCCTGAACGAGGAAGATAACATAGCCGAATGCCTCAAAACCCTCCTCTGGGCCGATGAGGTTGTGGTTCTGGATTCGGGAAGCGCCGACCGCACGGTGGAAATCGCCCGGAGTCTGGGGGCTAAGGTCTTCTTTCACCCCTTCAAAAACTATGCCGACCAGCGCAACTATGCCCTCAGCCTGGTCCGGACGGAATGGGTCTTTTTCGTTGATGCCGATGAGAGGGTGTCTCCAGAGCTGGCTGCGGAGGTTCGGGAGGCGGCGCAGGAGGAAGGGTTTTCCGGGTGGTGGGTTCCGCGCCAGAACTACATCTGTGGCCGTTGGATACGCCATGGCGGCTGGTATCCCGATTACCAGCTTCGCCTTTTGCGTCCGGAGGCGGCGCACTACGACCCGGCCTGGGAAGTGCATGAGATTGTGGTGATGGAGGGGAAAACCGGCTACCTCCGCAACCACCTCATCCACTACAATTACCGAACTTGGGGGGAGTTCATCTCCCGCCAGAAAGCTTACCTTCCCCTTGAGGTCAGGACTCTGCGGAGGCGTGGGATGAGGGCTAAGGTTTGGAGCCCCCTATCCATGCCGGTCAGGGAATTTTGGCGGCGCTACATCCGGCTTGAGGGCTACAAGGACGGACTTTACGGCTTAATCCTGGCCTCAATCTTGGCCTTTTACACGATGCTGGCTTACGGAGCTCTCCTCAAACCAGAAAGGCCATCGGCCTGAAGGCAATCATGCCCCTTTCAAACCGAACTTTGGGCAATCCCCACTCGTCGGTAGAGGGGTCTTCCACAGGGTAGCCGAGTGGCCCTTCTGCCCCGCCCTTTTCGTAGATGTAGTAATCCCTTATGGGCCCGTAGAGGATGTAAGCCTTTGAGGTTCCGTCCCTGAGCATTATGATGGATTTGAAGGAGCCATCCGGCCGCTGGAAATCCTGGACCCAACCGTTACCCCAGCGATGGACCGGCACTCCACCACCGTTGTCAAATGGCAAGCCGAGGTTCTTTTCACCCCCGTGCCTAAGGTAACACTCAATTATCGGCCAATAGATGCGGCCGGAGGCATCCCTCCCTACTTGCACCGGGACATCCAGAAGGGCCGGGTTCCGGGAAATGTTGGCCCACTCCTGAAAGCGGTAATATATCGGCTTGCGGGCAAGAGTGCCAAAGCCAGCTTGGGTGTAGAGGCCCTTGGTAGTTCCAGGGAAATCCCTGAGGCAGAACCATACGGCGGCTTGAACTCTATCATCCTTGAGGAGGGTGTAGAAGGCCGCTGCCATCGCCGCCGCCTGAAAATCGTCCCCCTGTTCCGAATCCCACCCGATTTCTGAGACGTAAATTCGGGTTGAGGTGGATTTCCCCTCGTAGAGGGTTATGCTCTCCCAGATGGCGTTGAGGTAAGTTCGCAGGGTCGCTTGGATGTAATCCGGGCTTTTGTCCCGGGTCTGGCCTATGTAGGGGTGGTAACCGACTCCATCAAGCGGGTAGGAGCCGAGGGAGCTTTTCACTTCCCCCCATCCCAGTTCCCTTATCCCGTAGTAATACATCTGGCGCAAGTATGATGCTCCGGTATCGGCCCCTGTGGGGAGGTCGTGGGCCAGGATAGGGCCAGAGATTATGCGGACGTTGAACTTTGGCTTGACAGCAAGGTATACTTCTTTCTGGATTCGGGCCATCCAGTAGGGGTGGAAGAGGCTGGTGGTTCCGCCGAACCAGCTGTTGGGTTCATTTATCAGCTCAAAAACCCACACTCGGTCGCTGAAGTGCTCCACGATGGTGTAGACGTTTTCCACATATCTCCGGAGCCAATCCTCAGCTCCGGGGCCTGGTGTCTTACGGCGGAAGTTATCTCCAGGGCCAGGCTTTACAGATTCCAAGCCTACAAGGCCGTATATGGCCACATTCTTGGCCAGAAGCCCATCCACTATGGCGTCAAAAGTCTCAAACCATGTCTTGCCACAGTAGAGGGAGCGGTCGGCCGGAGAACTCCACGGGCCGAGGATGAAATTGAGGCGAACCATGCTGGTCCCGGTCTCAGCTATGATTCTCGGCTCGGCCATTTGAGGAGCAGGGCAGCCTGTCGGCTCAAGCGGGCTGTTGCCGTCAAGCCCAATCTTAGACGAAGGAGCAAGAGCCATCTTCATCCCTCCTCAAGGATTTGGCGGTATACTTTAAAAGTTTGGGAAGCTATCACCTTCTGGGTGAACCTTTCCAGAACCCTCTCACGGCCCTTTTGCGCCAGGTGAAGGCGCAGGGCTTCATCGGCCATGAGCCTGAGGATTGATTCCCTCAAGGCTTCCGCATCCCCTTCGGGGAAGAGCAAGCCTGCATCTCCTATGACGTTGGGGATTTCTCCGCACGTGGAACCTATGACCGGAACCTCACAGGCCATGGCTTCCACCAATACCCGCCCGAACTGCTCTTTCCAGTTGGGCTTTGAAAGGGAAGGGAGGACCAATAGGTCAAGCTGGCGGTAGAAATCGGGAAGCTGCCAGGAGGGGAGGAAGGGCAGGAAGGAGGTGCGCTCGGAGATTCCCAGCTCAGAGGCAAGCTTCTCCAGCTCCTGGCGCTTCGGCCCAGTCCCCAAAATGAGCAACCGCCAATCCCCTCTTACCCCAGCCATGGCTTTGAGCAATAGGTGAACCCCCTTCTCCTCCACAAGCCTTCCCGCATAGCCTATAGTGAAGGGGCCGCCATTTTTCCGAGCGGAGCCAGGCTTGAAAGTTTCTTCGTCCACTCCAAACTGCGGTATCAGGCTTATCTCTCCTCGGTATCCCTTGCGCCTCAGCACTTCCATGGCTTCTCGGTTCCCGGCGATGGCCCAGGAGGCCTTTCGGTAATTGTATTGCTCAAACCAGGAGAAGGGAGGGGGGTAAAGGCGGTAGAGGTTCTGCCAAGTGAAGAAAAGGGCCTTGGCTCTTGCCCTCTTGGCCAGGACCATGGCCTGGAAGGTGGCCAAGTTGTATGGCTCTTCGTCAATGTGGACCAACTCTGGCCGGACGGTGCGCATGTAGAACGGGAGGCGGAGGTAAAAGTGGAGGTGGTAGTTGCCGTTGAAGGCGAGGCTGTCCACCAGAAGTTTGTAGCCCTCTGCGCCCTCTTCCAGAGGCAAGACCCCCCTCTCATCCCGCCAGAAACTGGGGACCACAAGGAACATTTCAACCCCGAGCTTGGCCAGCTCTTCAAGCTTCTTGCGGTAGGCTTTGAGGACGCAGGCCTTGGAAACCATCAGGACACGCATGCTTGGCCTTCCTTTACCTCCTCCAGTATTCCCCATACTCCCCTTTCAGGCCCCTCTTCAGAATCGCCCCCCTTCTCTTCCCTGAGCGCTACCAGGCGCACGGGGGTTATCACGTTGGAGAGAGGATTCGGGCTTAAGGCAAAGACACGGATGTAATTGTCGGTGAGGCCGGAGCAGAGGTAAAGGTCACCGTGGCGTTCTGGCGTTTCCCAGAGGACCTCCATGGTGCGGCCCAGGAAGCGGGATTGGAAGGTCCTTTCGCTCCGCCGCCCTATTTCGGCCACGAGCTTCTCCCTCTTTCTCTTGATTCTCCCCGGAACTTGGCCTTTCATGGAAGCAGCTGGTGTCCCTGGACGAGGGGAGTAGGGGAAGACGTGGATGCGGGCAAATTGCATTTTCTCTATGAACTCAAGGCTCTGGCGGAATTCTTCATCTGTCTCCCCCGGGAAGCCTACCATGACATCGGTGGTCACAGCTAAATCTGGGATAGAGGAGCGGGCTTCTTCCACAAGGCGAGCGTATTGAGCTGTGGTGTAGCGCCGCCCCATCCTCTTCAAAGTCTCATCGCACCCGCTCTGCAAGGGAAGATGCAAATGCCGGCACAGCCTTGGGTCCTGCCATAGGGAGAAGAAGTTCGGGGGTATATCCCAAGGCTCCAGGGAAGAAAGCCTCAGCCTTCGGATGGGGGTCGCATTGAGCAATGCTTTCACAAGGCTTACGAGGTCAACCCCGAGGTCACGGCCGTAACCCCCAAGGTGTATTCCGGTGAGAACTACCTCCTGGTAACCGACTTCGGCCAGCTTTCGGACTTCTTCCACAATGTCTGGGATGGGTCGGCTCCTTTCCCGTCCCCTCGCTATACGGATGATGCAGTAAGTGCAGAAGTTATTGCATCCGTCCTGGATTTTGACGAAAGCCCTGGTATTGCCTGGGGATGGGAGTAGGGGGAGAGCATGAGGGGCTCTTGCCCCAGCCAGGATTTGGGGGAGGAATTCCTTATCGGCGTTCTTCACCACTAAGCTGACCCCTTCGATGGAGGAGGCTTCCTCCGAGGCAATTTCGGCATAGCATCCCGTAACCACTATCTTAGCCTTGGGGTTCAGGCGATGCATCCTCCTTATTAGCTGGCGGGACTTGTGAGAAGCAGCCCCGGTCACGGTGCAGGTATTGACCACAATGAAATCGGCCTCTTGGGGGGAGGAAGCAAGCCCATGGCCCAAGGCCACGATTTCCCTCTCCCAGGCCTCTTGCTCGCTCCTATTGGCCTTGCAACCGAGAAAGGTGAAGTAGACCTTCATCTATTTGCCCCAAAGCGCTCTCCCCGACGGTTAAGTCTACTTCTGAATTCGTTTGACAAACCGCTCAATTCTCTCCAGCGCCTCCTCTATCTTCTCGTAAGCAGTGGCGTAAGAACAGCGGACAAACCCTTCCCCGCATTCTCCGAAAGCGTTCCCCGGCACCACCGCTACCTTCTCTTCGTAGAGGAGCCTTTCCGAGAATTCTTCTGAGCTTAGGCCAGTCGCCCTTATGGATGGAAAGGCGTAGAAAGCCCCCTTGGGCTCAAAGCACTCAAGCCCGATATCGTTAAGTCCCTTGGTAATTAGGCGACGGCGCCGGTCGTACTCCGCCACCATCTTCTGGACGTATTCCTCGCCGCAGCGCAGGGCTTCAAGAGCCGCTACCTGGGCAGTTGTGGGGGCACACATTATGGCATACTGATGCACCTTGCGTATCTGGGCCATGATGTTCGCCGGAGCACACACGTAACCTATCCGCCAGCCAGTCATGGCGTAGGATTTGGAAAAGCCTCCAAGGAGCACAGTCCTTCCTTTCATCCCCGGCAGGGAGGCAAAGCAAGTGTGTTTAACTCCGTAGACCAAGCGGTCATAAATTTCATCGGAGATTACCAAGAGGTCGTATTTTTCTGCCAGGGCAGCGATTTCGGCCAATTTCTCTCGGCTCATTACTGCGCCCGTTGGGTTATTGGGGTAACCCAAGAGGATGGCTTTGGTCCGGGGCGTAATCTTCGGCTCAATCTGAGAAGCCGAAACCTCAAAATTATCCTCAAGCTTTGCCGATACCACCACCGGCACCCCACCGGCAAAGATTACCGCCGGCTTGTAAGCCACAAAGCATGGCTCCACTACGATGACTTCTTCCCCCGGCTCCACCGTAGCCAACAGGGAAATGTGCAGCGCCTCCGATACCCCAACCGTTATCAAAATTTCGGTCTCGGGGTCGTAGCTTACTCCGTAAAGTTTCTCCAAATGTTGGGATAGGGCCTGCCGCAGTTCAAGGATTCCGGAATTGGAAGTGTAGTGAGTCTCGCCCCGGCGCAGGGAAGCTATCCCAGCCTCAATGATGGGCTCCGGCGTCACGAAATCGGGTTCCCCTATCCCCAGGGAGATGACGTCTTTCATGGTAGCGGCGATATCAAAGAACCGCCTTATCCCCGAAGGTGGTATTTCCCTTATCCGCTTGGCCGTGAATTCCCTCATGGCTCATCCTCCTTGTTGGAATGTTTGGAAGAACAGTTCATTCAAGAACTCGCGCAAAGGCTTCACGTTCTCCGGAGCACTCTCCGCATGCAAGGTTAAAGTGCGGATTTTATCCCCTTCCCAAGCGTAGATTGTGTAAGTGAAGCCATCGGGTACTGGTTTGCCTAACTCTTGGCCCAGGAGCGGGCGGATTTGCCTCAAGGCTTCCTCTACTGCCTTTGCCTCCACCTTAGCACGAGCATGCTGGTTTAGCTTGCGGTCCAGGTATAGGGCGGTGCCGTCTTCGGCCAAAAGTATTTCCCGGCTAAACCCGGCTACTCCTCCCGTAAGCCGCGCCCTCAAGACCACACCTTTGGGCAAGCCATCAACCTCTTGGGTCCTCCTTACCTCCAAATAGGGGAGGCCATTTGGATTAACCCTAACCTCAGCCTCTAAGAGGAATAGCCTGTCGGTATCTTGAGGGGAAAGGCCAGGGTTTTCCCAACGGGTTGCGTATATGGCGCCGGTTATGTCGGCGAAGGCCACATCGCTTCTGGTCACCGGCGGGCCGCTCCCTGCCTCTCCGAAGATGTCAAACCAGCGATAGTAAGCCAGTATCTTGACGTTCTTGCCCTCCCAAGCCTTCGGCTCCCTCAGAATTTCCCCAATTGGCGTTACTCCGTTCCAAAGCGCAGGCTTCGGCATCCCCCTAACGCACGATATGGCCAAGAAAATGAGGGCAATCAGCTTAAATTTCTTTAACAAACCATTCATCGTATTCCTCCCAGTAAAGGAGTGAGAAGCGTTTGCCGCCGGCCTTGACCCGAAAGAGAGGGCCTTCGGGGGTTAGGGAGGAGGCTTCCACTTCCTCCACTTCGCACCTTCTATCCCCTATGGAAAAAGCCTTAGGCTCCTGGGGGTATTTGTAACTTGAAAGGCATTCCACCTTACAGGCTTTCCAGCTCAAATGTCCCCGCATTCACTTGAGAGGAATCGCCAACATTTAGTTGCTGGTAAGTCCCCTGGTAAATGACCTCAGAGCCTATGAGGGAGAAGGCCAGGACTGCTCTCTCTATGAAGGCCCCTTCATTGATTACGGAATCCCGGATTATGGATTCTTCCACCACCACCCTTTCGGCTATGGAGACATAAGGGCCGATGATTGAGCGGCTTATTCTGGCGGAGGGAGCGATATAGACGGGCGGGATTATTATTGAATCCTGCGTTGCCGGGTAACTGCTCCCCATCTTTTCCAAGAGGTAGCGGTTTGTATCAAGCAAAGTTTCGGGCTTGCCGCAGTCCTTCCAGACCTTCACCGGCCGGGTGATGAAGCGGGCTCCTTGGTCTATCATGATTTGGAGGGCATCGGCCAGGTAAAATTCCCCTTTGAGCTGGATATTGCGTGCCATCTGCTCCTCAATGCACCTTATGAGCCAATCGGCATCTTTTATGTAGTAGAGGCCGATTACTGCCAGCTTATTTTCCTTAGTCGGTGGCTTCTCTATAATCCTGGTCACGAATCCATCCCTAACCTCAGCCACTCCAAACCGCCTTGGGTCCTCAACCTCTTTCACGAAGAAAACCCCATCGGCCTCCAGCTCATCAAGTCCTGAGAGGTCAGCCTCGGCGATGGTATCGGAGTAAGTGATGAGGATGGGGCCGTGGAGGCGTTCCCTGGCCAACCATAGGGCATGGGATTGCCCTTTAAGCTCCTTCTGCTCAAAGTAACTGCTCTTAGGCAAGCGGTAAGCGGACTCAATATACTCCCGGATTTTATCCCCCAGGTGCCCTACGATGAACACGTATTCTTCCACCTCCAGGCCTGAGAACTGGTCCAATATGTGGCCTATTATGGGCTTTCCGGCCACCACAACCAAGGGTTTAGGTCGGGTATGGGTATGTGGTCTGAGGCGTGTCCCGAGCCCTGCCAGCGGGATAACCACTTTCATTGCCTAATCCTCCGCATGCGGGTTGAAACCGGAAGAAGTATATAACATCTTCCCATGCCTGTCAAAGGTTTGCCGCCTTCCGGTGCTGATGATATAATCAACTTGAGCTTTTCCGCTGGATTTGGGGGAGGGGGCAGCATGGAAAAGCAAAAACCTTCTTTTAAAGCTTATTTATGGGAAAAGCTTAACCCTGAGAATTTATTATTGTTTGGTGGAATTTACTTTATACTTGCTTTGGGTTACCATTTCATTCGGCCACAAATCTCTCCTTTTTGCCAGCAATTCTTAAACTTATTAGGGCAGCCTCGTTGCTCTCCTTATTTTTTTCTTAAATTAGGGCTACTTTACTGTATTAACGTGCCTCTTTATTGCTTTGGTGTATTTTGTAGCATAAAAGAAAGCATGATCGGTCTGTTGAGTTATATTTTCCCTGATATCAGCATTATGGTCACTTTTGCAATCTTTGTTATAGGGTTAGGCCTTAAGAAATATGAGGAAGAAGTGAAGAAATATGAGGAAAAGAGAATAGCAAAGATGCTGAATGAATTAATGTTCTTACCTCCAAAGGAAGCGGTGAAAAGACTGCGTGATTATTATAGCGAGATTAAGGAAGGAGAAGGACTTAATAAGCTCAGCGATATAGTCCGCGAAAAAAAGGAGGACTTTTTAGAAGCTGCATTAGAGATTGGAGATAAAAAAATAGTGGATTTGCTTAGTGAAAGCCTTGGAGAGCAAAGTTCACGACTGAAGTTTTTAAGAGGATACCTTGGGGAAGATTGGAAGGAGCTACGCACCAATTTACCAAATTGGCTGGAAGAATTTTGGAAGGAGGAGAAATGGAGAAAGGCTATTTACGAAGCTGCAGCAAAATGCTATGAAGCCGCGGTAAAATCAGATGCTGGGTTTACTGCTGAAGATTTGTGGAAGGAATGGTTTAAACCACCCTCAAGCCGTAAGCTTTTACAGGTACTGAGTGAAGGGGTAAAATTGCCTGAAGATAAGCAGAGACTCCTTGGGCCAAGGGTTGAAATCCCTTGGCCCAGGGAAAAGGAGAGGCCTGAAAACCCGAATATCCTAATATGGTGCAAAGCTATGGGCATTGATTTTAACCCTTTTGGGCCCGAATATGCAGAAGAAGACCATTTATTGAGCAAATATTATGTGTTTCCCGATTTTTGGGATAGATTCTTACAACCTTATCCAACCCTCGTCCTTGGGCCAGAAGGCTCAGGTAAAAGTGCCCTCGGATTATACCTTGCCCATCATCTGCGCGAGAGCTATAAAAGCTTTCAGGACAAAACTTTAGCTATTCTTATGCCCGCAACTGAGCCTGCTCCAGAAGCCTTGCCTTTTTCCATAGCGGAAACCTTAGCTCTGCGAACTATTGAACTTGTAGCCCGTAACCCCTTTGCTTTTCTTGAGGCCCCTATGTCCCAAAAAGGACCTTTAATTCGTTTGTGGTTATCTTCTATCCCAAACATTAGGGCTGAGCTGGCTGCAAATGGTCTTGATGGCAGGCTTTTATATTTAGTCGCCGAGGAGGTTGAAAGATTAGGCCCAGGCATTAGGCTTTCTTATTTTCCCCTCTCAATGCTTATAGAATTGCTCTCGCCTTTAATCCCTCTGTTAGGGGAATTTAAGCCTATTTACTTAGTAACGGATTTAAAAGCTTTATTACCTGAAAGCTATGATTTAACCTTATGGCTTGAACAGTGGGTCTTTTTAACACCATCTCTTCTAAGGGCTGGCTTTTACCCCAAAATCCTCTGTGTTAGCCCTTATTCATTTGCCCCTCAAGAATTTGCAAGAACTGTAGGCTGGGAGTGGGATGTTTTTGTGCTGGATTGGGATGAGGCAAAGCTTGTAAAAATGGTGGAAGAGCGCATAAGGGCAACAGGGCGTGCATCTTTTGACGAATTTTGTAAGCCGCCGTTAAGAGGAGTAGCGGAGAAAATGGCCAAAGCCGCAAAGGGCTCTCCCAGGAAACTTATCCGCTTGGGCAATGAAATCCTCCTGCGAGCTGCAGAGCATTTAGATGACCCACTTATAACAACTGAGGATTTGAAGGGGATACTGCTTTGAAGGCTGTGGGTTTTGAGGCTTTCGCTTCGCTAAAAGCTGAAGAAGAAGGCGAATGGCTTCTTGAAGCCTTTGTCCCTCCCCATGATTTCAATTACTTAATCGGACCTCGCTCGCTCATAATCTTAGGAAAGGAAGGAGTGGGTAAAACGACTTTGTACCGCGCACTCCTCAATTATGCTCAGCCCTATTACCTTACAGTTGAGTGGGAACCCTCTTTCCCCACGGTAACCCCATCCAAAATAGAAGGCTTATTGGAAATGGTCCGAGCCCTGTTCCAATCTATAGCTTTAGCCTTACTGAAACGAATAGCCAATGAGCCCTACTTGACCAGTGCCCCAGAATGGGCTAAGAGTTTTATCTACTCTTTTGCTCGCTATGCCTTGGGAGAGAAGTGGCAGGAAGAGCTTAGCGCCAGGGGGCTTTCCGAGTTCATCTTTATACTTTCCTCATCAAGCCCTTTCCCTCCATCCCTGAGCAGTTCTCCTCCCCTTTGTATGGCTGAGCTCATCAAAGCCATTTCCTCTTTAGGCCTAAAAGGGATCTGGATTATGGGAGATTACCTTGATAAGTGGCTATTGATTGATAAAGAAATGGCCGTAGAATGCACAAAAGCTTTCTTTTCAGCTTTGCCCCTCTTTGAAGTCCCCGGCTTTTGTTTCAAAATGGTCTTCCCTCATGGGCCTGGGCTGTCCGAATTGACCAAAGCCAGCGGGATAGAGAGGAGGCGGATTGACATTTACCGGCTTAGCTGGTCAAAGGAGGAATTAAGGAACATCGTGGAAAGGAGATTTCAAGTAGCCAGTGGTGGAAGTGTGAGCTCTCTTTCCCAAGTTATAGAGCCTGAGGCATTGCCGGAACTCATTTCCTGGCTTGAGAGGTGGGGAGGGGATTGCCCGAAGGGCTGGCTGGAAGCAGTTCGCCCTTTAGCTTTCTCCTATTTCAGCTCCGCTTCGGGGAGGCCTTTAAAGAAAGAGGAGTGGCTTGAAGTGCGCCGCTCTATACCACCAAGGCTTATCTTGAATGCTGAGGAGAAAAAAGTTATAGTTGGCTGGCGAGAAGTAGAAGACATACCCGAAAGCCTCTTTTCTATCCTCGCCTATCTAAATGAAAGGGCAGGGAAGATATGTAGCCGCGAAGAGCTTTATTTTAAAGCCTACAGGAAGCTTCACGCAGTGCCCCAAAGCCCCGCAGAGCCAGGCTGGGAAGAGCCTTGGTCCTGGTCAGGTGTATTGGATAACCTCTTATACCGCCTGCGCCAGCTCATTGAGCCTGACCCTGCTGACCCCGTGCTATTGATAGCCGTACGGGGGAAGGGGGTAAAGCTTGAGAGGTTGCTCTAAGGTTTCTCTAAGCTAACTCAAAGGTTAAGACGCAGGAAAGTGTGGTAAAATAAAAATCACGATATTATCGCTTCAAGGCGGGAGGCTATGAATAATGAGCGGGAAAAATGGCTTAATAGCTTAGGGTTGCGTTTTGACCCATTTCTTTATTTAGAAGCCAGTGAAGACCCACACCTTTTTGATTACGTTGTAATACGCGATGAAATCCTCCGCAAAGTCTGGGTAGAAAGTCATTCCCTTGTTTTTGCTCCCCCTGGTGGAGGCAAGACAGCCCTTAGGCTTTATTTCACCCGAGCTTGTTGGTTGCCTCCAGCACGCGGTTTCCCTTTCCCTCTCTCTTATGATATCCCGCGCTTCCTCCCCTGGGATGATGCTCCGTCTTTAGAAAGCCACCTTAGAGCTATCTTAAGGGTCGCAGCGGCAACCATTCTTACTATGCTGGCCCTTCGCCCCTTCCTTTGGGAAGAGTTACCGGCTGAAAGGCGCTTTTCTGCAGTGTCTCTCCTCAATTCAGCTCTTCCCTTACCACTTGGCTTTTACCTTGAACAGATGAAAGCAGCCAAAAGCCCAGAGCCTCTCTTCAACTCTTTCGGGAGAGCCCTGGCTTTTTCCGGCGTTCATCCTCACTTTGAGAAACTGCTTGAAATGCTTAGTTCCGTTGAACCTAAGCCTTTACCTAACTTAAGAAAGCAATGGGAAATTTTCTTAGAACTTGTTGAAGCCATGGGTTTTGCTGGAGTATACCTTCTGGTAGATGGATTGGATTTTGCCTATGAAACCCAAGCCTCAGGCGAGAAAGCTTTAGCCTTAATTAAACCTCTATTAAACGCTGTGCCTGAACTGGAAAGCAATAGGGTGTTCTTGAAAGCTTTCCTCCCTGAAGATTATATGGCGATAATTGGAAAGCCGTTCTCTTTCCTGAGCATAACCATTGAATGGGACAAGCCTTTCCTTAAAGAACTTATCCGCCGGCGTCTCCAAGTGGCCAGCGGCGGCTCCATAACAAGTTTGGATTCCCTCTGTTCCCCTCCATTACGGGACCTTGAAGACGTAATACTGGAAAGCACTCCCTTTTTACTGCCGAGAGCCGTTATCCAAACCATTTCCGAACTATTTGATGTCCACTTAAAGAGGGCTGGTCCCGAAGGCCCATTAGAGGCTGAAGATGTTGAAAATTTAAAAAAGCGCCAGGGGAGGGCAAACTATGTTCCCGGAATACGATGAAAGTTTATTTGTTGATCGTGATAAAGAGATTGACTCCATCCGAGAAATGGTGCGCTCACTGAACCGAGGGCTCCCTTTAAAGGAGCGCACCATTTTTATCTTCGGGCCTATGGGTATCGGCAAAACTTGGCTTTTAAGGCGCTTGTGCACGGTTCTGAAAGAAGAAGCTTTTACCTTTTACATTGACCTCTCAAAAGAGCTCGCGGTGAAAGCGGAGGAAGCTGAGGGTAGGGAAAAGATTAGACTACTAATGGACCATCAGATAGCCGAACAGTTAGAGAAATGGGGAATTACCCTCACTAAAGGAGAAGAGGTCTCTTTGGATGAACTTTCCCGCTGGCTTGTTTACGATGTTGATAGACTGCTTGAGGCAAATCCGGGTAAGAGTTTAGTATTATGCTTGGACAGCATTGATAAAATCCGATGGGAAATATTGGGCTTGGTGGAGGATTACATTATGGTGCCTTTACTGCGCCTTCCGCGGGTTTTATTGCTTGTGGGGGGAAGGCGTTACATTTACCCCTGGCGTGCCCCTGAGATTCGGGTTTATCATAGAACAATGCTGCTTAATAAATTTAACCCAGAAGACTCAAAAGAGCAGGTAGAAAAGATTGAAGCAAGGGTTAGGAGTTTGGAGGAAATTGGGCGCATTCATTGGCTTAAGGAAGCATTGGGTTATCCCTGGCTTAATTACCTTGCAGCAACGGAAGAACATGTGGAGCAAATTCCCGAAAAGGTAATAAATGAGGCTTTTAAGGATTTGCCAAAGGACTTATTGCCTGTTATTGAGCAACTCTCGGTCCTGCGCTATTTTGACGAGACTCGCATGCAGTTGCTGGTCAATAGTTACGCCAATAAGCCTTTTACGGAGCGTAAGGAATTGGTGAGAAAGCTTCAGGACTTGGGTTTAGCCCGCTGGGATGAGGAAAAAGGGCTGGGATACGTCTTGGATAGCGGCCTTAGGATTATCTTGGAAACCAAATTGCGGAGGGATAAGCCTGAGAAGTGGCAAGAACTTCACCAAAAAGCTTGCGAGTTTTACGATGACTGGGCAAAAGACCCGAAATATGGTAAAATTTGGGAAGAAGAGGCAAAATACCACCGAGAAAAACTTGAGGAGGGGGCCAAATGTTAGTATCTTTCTTGCCTGGGATGCCAGCAGCAGGTGTAGTACCCCTTGTAGGCCGCCGGAAAGAGCTGGAAGAAATCCGAAAAGCCGTTGAAGCTGAAGAAACCAGGATTGTTTACATAACAGGGCAAGGCGGCATCGGCAAAACCAGGCTCGTTCAAGAGGTTCTGAATGAATTGAGGGAAAATCGCAAGCTTGCGGTAGCCCAAGAGCTTATTGATTTCTATCACATTGTAAACCGGTCTTTGGAAGGTTTGCTGGAGGCCATTAGAACCAGCGTCGGTTTGGATTTACCTCGCTATCAAGAAGCCAGGGAAGAATTGGAGAGGCTTGTATTAACAGCAGGGGCTACTTTTAGGGAAATTGATGAGAAGCGAAGAGAAATGGCCAAGGTCTTTCTTGAAGAGTGGAATGAGAAAAGCGAGGAGAAGCGCATTGTAGTAGCCTTTGATACCCTGGAAAAGCTCCACTACGAGAGCGACCGAGTGCAGGAGCTTCCTGGGGTGGAGTTGGAATATCCTGTAGTGCGGAGTTGGCTTTTCAAAGAATTTCTACCCAAAGCCTCTAATACCCTAATCCTCCTGGCTGGTAGGCCGAGGAAAGCTTTGGAAAGGGAGCTAAAGGAAACCTTGAAAGATAAACTGGTGGAAATTGAACTTGGGGCTTTTTCTGAAGAGGAAACTGAAGCTTATTTTGAGGCCATAAAGAACAACCTTGCGGAAGGAAGCATAGAGAGACAGAGGCTTGAGAAGCTCAGCACAGAAATGCGTAAAGTAATCAATATCTTAACAGGGGGGCGACCAATCCTCATCTCCCTCGTGGCCGATTACCTGGCCACAGCGGACCTGTTGCTCCCAATTTTTGGAGAGCCTTTTGAAAAAGTAGCTGGCTATTCTGAGAAAGAATTGGAAAGGGCGAGAGCTCAAGTGGAAAGGGAGCTGGTAAACCAATTCAGGGAATTGCCCGACCCGCTAAGGTATACAGTCTACTACTTGGCTTGGACCAGGAAAGGGATGGAACCAGAGCTTCTGGCCAAAATAATGGGGTTAAACGCTGAAGAAGCCACGGAAAAGCTGGGAAAAGCCCGGAAGCTTTCCTTCGTTAAAAGCAGGCCAGGCGATAGTAGAGTTTTCTTGCACGATGAAATGTATGAGCTTGCAGAGAAACACATTTTCCCCCTAACACCACCTGGTGAACATGAAAGGATTTATAGTTCATGCATTAGATTTTACGAGGAGAAAATAGAGACCTTGCAAGACGAATTGGCTAAGCTTTATAGAGAAAGAGGCAAGACTCAAGAGCTTGCCCAGAAAAGACGAGAGCTTATGGAAGCCAAAGCTGCTTTGGTCCATTATGGGCTAATGCATGAACCAAGCAATGGGTTTTCCCTTTACTTCAAAGCTGCTGAAGAAGCTTACCATGGAGCTGATATTGAGGCTGATATGCTGCTGAGGGAAGAAATTCTGGACTTCCTCGCCCTAAAATTTGCAGAAGGCGAAGAAGTGAATGGCCTAAAGAGGAAGGAAGTAGAAGCCGAGCTAAGCACAAGGTGGGTCAAAAGGCTTATAAACCTGGGAAAGTTTGAGGAAGCTTTGGAAATTGCAACCAAAATTGAAGGCTTAGTGAAAGAAGTGCCTATATTTGAAGTGGATTTACTCATATCAAAAGCTTTTGCCCAAATAATGATGTGGAAGGACATTGAAACAGCAGGTAAATGGCTTAATGAAGCAGTTAAACGCTTAGAGGAGATGCTGGAGAAGGAGCCGAGTAATGAAATTGTAATGCTCCTTTTGGCTAAAGCATTAAACTACATGGGTTATTTATGCAGAATCAAGGGCCAATATAGAAAGGCTATAGAAAATTACAACAAGGCTATTGCCTACCAAAGGGCGCTTAAATTGGAAGCACAGCAAGCTGAAACACTTAACAACTCGGCCTTTGCTTTGGCTGAGGCTGGGGAACCTCATACGGCTATGGCCCAAGCTCAGGATGCTCTGCAACTTCGCCTCAAGCTCGGTTTCCCTTACCCCATCGGCTTGAGCTACAATACCATGGCGCTTGTGGAGATTCGCCACTCGGATTACCCCAGGGCCAGGGGTTACGCGGAAAAGGCCAGGGAAATTTTTGAAGAAATAGGTAACCGCCGCGGGGTGGGGCTTGCTTATTTGGCTTTGGCGGAAGCTCTTCTCAGGTTAAGCGCCAAACCTGCCCTAACGCCGGAAGAGCTCTCCTGGGATAGGAGGCTTCAATTGCTTGAAGAGGCAGAAAGGTTGGCCAAAGAGGCTTTGTATATATTCCAGCGCCTTTACCCTGAAGAGGAGCGCGAAATAGAAGCTTGGCTAAGGCTCGGATGTGCCTGCAGGGACCAAGCCAGATTCCGCAGGGAGGCAGGTAAGGAGGGGGCTGAAGAAAAAGCACGGGAAGCAATGAAGTGCTTTGAAAAAGTGGTAGAGCGAGCAAAAGATAAAATGCCCTACAGGGCTGTAGAAGCCATTGTGGATGAAGCTTGGCTGAAATATTATATGGATAAAAAGGATGAAGCAAGGGCCAAAACTGAAGAAGCTCTTGAGTTGATTCCAGAGGTTTATAGGATGGAGAAGTTACCTAAAGAGCTTAGAAAGCTTGAGGAATTTTCTCACAATGCCTGCTTACCCTTCTGGGCTCAGTTAGGAAAGATAGAGGTTTTAAGAGGAGTAATGGCTTTTGACGAGTTTGAAAAAAACAAGGATAGGAGCAAATTAGAGGAAGCGATAAAGCATTTTGCCCGTGGGCTTGCTTATAATGAGCTCGTCTCCGAGCATTCCCACGGCTTCCATCTGGCCCTCTTCACTGTTTATGATAGGCTCAAAGGCTTAAATGTAATGGAAATTAAGACAGCATATGATGTCTTGGAAGAATTTGAAAAAGAGGAGCCAGCTTTTAAGCTTGGAAGGGAACGGGTTCGGCTTTGGGATAAGATGGAAAAGTGGTTTGGAGGTTACGAGATTTACCAAAAGCTGTCTCCGCAGCTGGCTAAAGGCCAACCGTTAAAGAGCCTTGCTGAATAGCTTCGTTGTTGATTGTACAGGCTTTCTGCCTAAAAGGCGATTGAAGCGGCGGATAAAGGGCTCATCCTGGAGAAGCTGGGAAGCGTGAGGGATAGGGCCTTTGTAATGCGGTGCCGTCGTTAAGCTTCTGTTACCTCTGGAATTGCCCCCCCTTTGCGCGCTGATTGTTAGTTGACTTTCTTCGCCTCTGGCTGCCATCGGTTTGGAGAGGCCGGTTCTGTTGTTCGTGGGGCTAAGCATCACGCTTCATGCGGCCTTGGCCTGGAACGTCATCGCAAGCCTGGGCAAAGCCTCGCTTCATCCCAAACATCGGGGGGATTGCTTCAGCGGCTTGTGCCGCCTCGCAATGACTTGAGGAACCCCTAAGGCCTTCGGAACGTCTAAAAATTGGAGGCGGCAAAATTGCCAGCCCTCACTTTAAGCGAGGAGGTAGTAAGATGAGAAGCGCTCTTCAAGCTTTGCTCATCGGCTTGTTTCTCCTGGGCCTGGTTGCAGGATGCGCACATCCATTGGTAGGCCCAGCTTCAGCAGAGGTCGCCCAATCTAATTTGGCAAGGGATATGAACCCCAACGTCCCCGCTCAAGACTTGCGGGAGCTGGTCCAAGGCAACAGTGCTTTCGCTTTTGACTTATATCAGGCTTTGCGGGAACAAGAGAGCGGCAACTTCTTCTATTCCCCCTTCAGCATTTCCATTGCTCTGGCGATGACTTGGGCAGGTGCCCGGGGCAAGACGGAGCAGGAAATGGCGGACGTCCTCCACTTTACTTTGCCCCAAGAGCGCCTCCATCCGGCTTTCAATGCGCTGGACCTGGAACTGGCTCACCGGGGTCAGAGCAAGAAGGGACAAGGATTACGGCTACACCTCGCCAATGCTATCTGGGGCCAATGTGGTTACCGGTTCCTTCCGCAGTTCCTGGACACTCTGGCCCGCAATTACGGTGCCGGGCTGAAGCTTCTGGACTTCAAGGGCGACCCAGAGAGGGCGAGGAAAGTCATCAATGATTGGGTCAGCGAACGGACCGAGGGCCGCATCCAGGACCTAATCCCCAAAGGTGTGATTGACTTATTGACCCGCCTTGTTTTGACGAACGCCATCTATTTCAAAGCTGCCTGGGCCGAACTTTTTGACAAAAACTTGACCGCCGATGGCCAATTCTACCTGCTGGATGAAAGCCAGGTCATTGTGCCGATGATGCAGCAGACGACTGAACTCGGCTACATGAAAGGGGAAGGTTTCCAGGTAGTAGAGCTGCCATACGAAGGCGGGGAAGTGTCAATGGTCATCTTCCTGCCGGACATGGGGCAGTTTGAGGAGTTTGAGAGGTCATTGAGCGCCAAGCAAGTAGAGGAGATTTTAGGCAAGCTGGAGTATCCAGAAGTAGCTTTGAAAATGCCTCGCTTTCGGGTGGAATCGGCCTTCAAGCTTGCCCAAACGCTGGCGGCGATGGGCATGCCTTCTGCTTTCCAGCCAGGTCAGGCTGACTTTTCGGGTATGGATGGCACGCGCACCCTTTACATCAGTGCGGTTTTGCACAAAGCTTTCGTCTCGGTGGATGAAGCCGGCACTGAGGCCGCTGCAGCGACAGCAGTTGTCGTTAAAAAGACTGCTCTTCCCAGCATGAGGGTGGAGGTAACGGTGAACCGCCCGTTCATTTTCCTCATCCGTGACCGTCTAACCGGCACCATCCTATTTGTCGGGCGGGTGGTCAATCCTGGCTCATAGGGAACCTTATTTCGTCCGATTTCCCTCAGCCTTGGTTCACAGCCAGGGGGCTTTGGCCCCCCGTTTTGCCCACCCCCGTTGGGTTAGGGTTTGCCGTGGTTTTGGGTCCCACTCGTGGCGTGCTGGCAAAAGTGGGCTACTCGCCCCTTTTAAGGTTTTTTGGGGGCACATCCCCCAAACCCCCTGCCAGGGGGGCTTCGCCCCCCTGGACCCCCCATTGCCCATCCTCGTTTGCTGAGGGTTTGCCGTGGTTTTGGGCCCCACTCGTGGCGGGGGTGCAAAAGTTGGCGAAGGCCAACCTCTGTCCAGGGGAAATTGGCTATGTAGCCCAGATTGCATTACAATTTTGTAGCTAAAAAACTCGGCTTCGGAGGTTGTATGGCTAAAATGCAGAGGTGGCTGCTTGGGGTAAGCGTGGCGCTCATCTTGGCTCTGGGCACTTGCACAAAGGCCCCTACCCCCACTAAGCCAACTTTAATCCTGGCAACAACTACCAGCACTCAGGACTCAGGCTTGCTGGATGCGCTGGTCCCGCTCTTTGAGAAGCAAACAGGATACCGAGTCAAGACTGTCGCCGTCGGTACGGGTGCTGCCTTGCAGATGGGCCGCGACGGGAATGCCGATGTCCTCCTGGTGCACGCACCGGCCGCCGAGAAGGAGTTTATGGAAGCCGGCTGGGGTAAAGACCGGTTCCTGGTTATGCACAACGATTTCGTGATTGTCGGACCAGGGGCGGACCCGGCTGGCATCCGAGGCTCGCCAACGGCTGCGGAGGCTTTCCGGAGGATAGCTGCAGCCAGCTCTACCTTCATTAGCCGAGGCGATGCCTCCGGCACACATCAGCTGGAGCTTAAGCTGTGGGATAAGGCCGGAATTGACCCCAAAAGGCAGGCTTGGTATGTGGAGAGCGGGCAGGGGATGGGTGCCACCCTAACCATCGCCTCCGAAAAGAACGCTTACACCTTGACCGACCGAGCCACTTATCTGGCTTACCGGACCAGCCTGAAGCTGGAAATCCTTGTAGAAGGTGACCCGGCTTTGCTGAACGTCTACCACGTAATCACAGTTAACCCTGAGAAGTGGCCCAAGGTCAACTACGAAGGGGCGCTGGCCTTCGCCCGATTTTTGATAGACCCTGCCACGCAGGAAATAATCGGCCGATTCGGGGTGGATAGGTTCGGACAGCCTCTTTTCTACCCCGATGCCAACAAAACCGATGAGGAGTTGGGTTCGCCGTGAGGTTAATCTGGGAAGGCATCCTAAATGCTGTGCAATTGCTTTTAAGTAGCGACCCGGAGATTTGGCAAATCACCCTGCTTTCCCTCCGTGTCTCCGGCCTGGCCACGATTATTAGTTTAATCATAGGCTTGCCTTTGGGAACAGTATTGGCGCTGGGGCGATTCCCAGGCCGCTCTTTCCTCCTCAGCTTGGTCAACACCGGGATGGCTCTCCCTCCCGTCGTGGTCGGGCTGGTTGTTTGCATATTCCTCTGGCGCAATGGCCCCTTCGGCTTTCTGAACCTGATTTACACCCCCGCAGCCATTGTCATCGCTCAGACTATAATCGCTACCCCGGTGGTTACAGGGCTTACGGCAGCGGCGCTTCAGCAGCTTGACCCCCTCCTGCGCCTGCAGTTGCTGGGGCTGGGGGCCTCTCACCTCCAGATGGTCCTGGCCCTGTGGTGGGAAGCTCGCTTACCCCTCCTGGCGGCACTGATGGCCGGCTTCGGCTCGGTTATATCCGAAGTTGGCGCTTCCATGATGGTGGGAGGGAACATCAAAGGGCAAACGCGCGTCCTGACCACGGCCATCGTTTTGGAGACAAGCCGGGGCGAATTTGCGCGAGCTATAGCCCTCAGCATCTTGCTCCTCGCCTTGGCTTACATGGTAAACCTGACGCTTACTTGGATTCAGCAGCGGGGGGCCAGGCAATGAAGACACTGCTTGAAGTCCGCAATTTGGTAGTCCGCTACGGTGAACGAACGGTCTTAGAAGTTGAGCACCTGGCCGTTGCCCAAGGGGAGGTGCTGGCGGTCATCGGGCCCAATGGGGCTGGGAAGACTACTCTGCTTTTGGCTCTGGCGCGCTTGGTCCGGCCAGCGCAGGGGGAAATACTCTTCCGGGGGCGTCCGCTTAGCCCACGGGATGACCACGAATATCGCCGGCACTTGGCTTTGGTTCTGCAGGAGCCGCTTCTGCTGAGTGCCTCTGTCTTTGACAACGTAGCACTTGGCCTACGTTTCCGCGGCCTGTCCAGGGCCGAGATTGCCCGGAGGGTAGAAACGTGGCTGGAGAAATTGGGCATCGGGCACTTGCGGGACCGACCAGCAACCCAGCTTTCGGGCGGGGAGGCGCAGCGGGTCAGCTTAGCGCGAGCGTTCGTCCTTCAACCTGACCTGCTCCTCCTGGACGAGCCCTTCGGTGCGCTGGACCCGCCAACCCGTTCCGGCCTATTGGAGGATTTGCAGTCCCTTTTGGCGGAGACAGGCCAGACAACTGTCTTTGTCACGCACGACTTGGATGAGGCCCTGATGCTTGGTGACCGGGTAGCCGTGCTTCTGGGCGGCCGTCTGCGGCAAGTCGGCCCACCGGAGCAAGTTTTCGCCGAGCCTGCCGACCCAGAGGTAGCGGCCTTTGTCGGAGTGGAGACAATTGTAGCGGGGCGAGTTGTTGCCTCTGAAGAGGGGCGGGCAATTGTAGAAGTGAACGGCCTCCACTTGGAGGCGGTGGGGGAGCTACCTCCTGGGCGGGAAGTTCTCTTCTGCCTGCGGCCTGAGGATGTGACCATTTGGCTTAAGGGCGAGGTGCCCTCAACCAGTGCTCGCAACCGCCTTTCGGGGACCATCAAGCGTCTTACGCCGCAGGGGCCGCTTTTGCGGGTGGTGGTAGACTGTGGCTTCACGCTCACTGCTTTTGTCACGCGTGCCTCGGCCAGAGAGATGAACCTAAGGGAAGGGATGGAAGTTATCGCCTCCTTCAAAGCCAGCGCAGCTCGGCTTATCCCCCGCTAAGTCCTCCCTTCTGTTTCGGGGCGGGGTCGGGGGAGAGGTCAGCTTCCCACCGAGTGGGACCCAAGCCGCTGGCGAACCCCTCGGGGCGAGCCCCTTCGGGGCGTGGCCCAAAGCCAACGGGGTGGGCAAAGGGGGGGTCCAGGGGGGCGGAGCCCCCATGGCAGGGGGTTGTGGGGGGTGTGCCCCGTTCACGCCGACTGAAGTCAGCCTCTTTGAAAAAGGTCGGCCTTCGCCGACCTTAATTAAAGCGGGGGTGGAGGGGGCGCAGCCCCATCCCAGGGGGTTTGGGGGATGTGCCCCTCCGACCTAACCCCCTGACCCCCTTCCCTGCGAGGGAGAGCGCTGAGAAAGTGGTAAGAATATTGAAGTTGTGGTATGATTTGCCAACTTTATCTCTCGGCGGAGGGGGCTGCAATGTTGAGAGAAAACTACTATCGGCCATTTACTGAGGTAGACCAGGAG
>Ga0207433_10001358_pt1 | contig 52848 bp, 59 predicted proteins | sample YelNatPaOPGAMG01_FD_187559 | JGI IMG/M metagenome (GOLD analysis project Ga0207433, IMG submission 187559) | Hot spring thermophilic microbial communities from Obsidian Pool, Yellowstone National Park, USA - OP-RAMG-01 (SPAdes) (version 3) | ecosystem: Environmental > Aquatic > Thermal springs...
TCATGTCCATGGTGATCACTCCTTGTCCTCTGCTGCTCAAAAAAACAGCAGAGTAGGTTGTTCACCTGGCTCAATTTTGGGTCGGCACGACCCTCAAAAGCGGCTCAGTTTTCGGTCGGCGCCAACACTGAAGTCACAGATTCTGGCCAACGCCCGTATCAAGTCGCTCCTCGGCGATCTCTATATGGGCGTGGATACGGACTGCTCGACCGCTATCGAGGCGCTGTCCTTCGGTCAAAGCATCGAAAGCCTTAATTTGTCTCCACAGGTCAAGTACAAGCTGCGCAACGGGCATCCGATTGAAGCCTGCAGGACGCTGGTTGCCGCACTGGAACCCGTCCACACGGGACTGCAGCAGGTTGAGAGCCTGAGCAATGCTTTGTCTCAGTTCGGGAAGTTTGAACTGGAAACCTGGACGGGCACACCTGCAGACGAGGACTTGGAGCAATTTGTCAGCGCCCTGCATGACAGAGTTCAAAAGGCAGTCAAAAATCAGGACCTTCTGATTCCTTGGTCGCTGTATCTGACCCGCCGCAAGGAGGCCAACGAGCTGGCCTTGTCTGAGTTCGTCGAGCTTCTTGAGAGAAAGCGGATCAAACCTGATGAACTGTCAGACGCCTACGCCTATTGCACCTACAGCACGATCACTCGGGAAGCCTTCCGCAACATCCCCCAGCTTGGGCGCTTTACTGGCCTCAAGCACAACCAGATCCGCGACGAGTTCAAACGACTGGACAAGGAGATTATTGCTCTGCGTGGCAAGGCAATCGCCTACGAATGCACTCGCAAGGCCTCTCCGCCTCCCGGCAGGAACGGTGCTCGCGTCGATGATCGGACTGAGATGGTTCTCCTGAACTACCTCATGCCTCAGCAACGACCACGCATGCCTGTTCGGAAAATTCTCACCCGAGCCGGTAGGGCGATTCAGTCGCTCAAGCCCTGCTTCATGATGGGACCTCAAGCCGTGGCCCAGTATCTAGCTCCTGGGGCCATCAAGTTTGACCTCGTCATCATGGACGAAGCATCCCAGTTGAAACCCGAGGTGGCTATTGGCTCGATCGCCCGTGGTGGTCAATTGGTGGTGGTGGGTGATCCGAAGCAGCTGCCCCCGACGTCGTTCTTCTCCCGGATGACCCAGGACGGTGAAGGTAGTGACGATCATTTCACCACCACGGATGCCGAGAGCATTCTTGACGTTTGCTCATCGCATTTCAGGCCGACTCGCTCCCTACGCTGGCATTACCGCTCACAGCATCACTCGTTGATCGCTTTTTCAAACCACAGCTTCTACCGTGGCAATTTGGTGATCTTCCCTTCACCGTATGGTCAGGGCGGCAAGCTCGGTGTGCGTGCCGTCTACTTGGCTGATGCCATCTATGAAAACCAAACCAATCTGCGCGAGGCTAAGCGGGTCGTCGATGCGGTCGCTGAGCACATCGCAACTCGCCCCAACGAGTCTCTTGGCGTCGTCACGCTGAACATCAAGCAGCGTGACTTGATCGCAGAACTGCTGGAAGAGCGACTGAGATCGGTTCGCGGTGCTGACTCTTACCGAGACCATTGGAAGTCCGAGGGTCAGGACTTGTTCATCAATAACCTGGAGAACATCCAAGGGAATGAGCGCGACGCCATCATCATCTCTACGACTTTTGGCAAGCCACCAGGATCCAGCGCTGTACGTCAAAACTTTGGCCCCATCAGTCGGCAAGGCGGCTGGCGTCGACTGAACGTGCTATTCACCCGTGCCAAGAAGTCAATCGCCCTGTACACATCCCTTCGCCCCGAAGACATTGTGATGGATGGCACCACTCCAGAGGGCACCAAGGCGCTGCGCAATTACCTTGAGTACACCCGCACAGGCTCATTGCCGACCATCGAGGAAACAGACCGCGAGCCAGACAGTGATTTCGAGATTTCCGTCATGGACATGCTCAAGATGCGTGGCTATGAAGTCACCCCTCAGCTCGGTGTGGCGGGATACCGCATTGACATCGCCGTCAGGCATCCAGACGCACCCGGATCGTATCTGGCAGCAATCGAATGCGACGGGGCTACCTACCACTCTGCTTTGTCAGTTCGTGATCGTGACCGCATCCGTCAGGAGATCCTTGAGTCACTTGGCTGGCGAGGTCGCATTTGGCGTATCTGGTCAACAGACTGGTTCCGCACTCCACGACAAGAATCGGACAAGCTCATCAACTTCCTTGAGTCTTTGCGCAAGAGCTGGAAGCCCGAGCACACATCAGGAGAAGCCTGGGTCGAAGAAGGACAAGATGCTGGACAACTCACTGCCAGCGCGAATCAGCAAATCGAATCAATTGAGAACACGGCTCAAGCCGAGAGGGAGCGAGAGGCGGTTAGCTCGGTACTGATCGACACAGAAGATGACCTCGAAATCGAGGTAGGTGACGTAGTTCGATACATCGATCTTGCTCGTCCCAACGACGTTATGACTGTCCAGATCACCAGAGGTAAAGACGACTTTGCCAACGGGATTGTGAATGAAAGTCGTCCTCTGGCGCAGGCAATACTCGGGGCTGTCGTAGGCGACGAGGTAGTGCTTCACCTTGCGGGAAGCGCATCCAAGACATTCCAGGTCGTAGAAATAGTTCGGCCCAGAACAATAACCAAGAGTTGAGCGAGCACGGCGTACGCAAAAGGGAAAGAAAAACACAATGGCCAAGACACTTGAAGCCCACGACAAACTGATCCGGGAGATCTTCGAAGGCGGCTACCAGTTCGAGATTCCGGACTACCAGCGCCCCTACGCCTGGACAATCGAGCAGGCCACAGAGCTGTTCGATGATCTGTACTCGGCGATGCAGGACGCGCGTGTCCCGGGGGCCAGCAGCCAATACTTCCTGGGTAGCATCGTTCTGATCAAGAACGACCGGGACCCGAAGTCATCGGTAGTTGACGGCCAGCAACGCCTGTCTACGCTCACGATGCTGTTCGCCGTATTGCGCACCGTGATGCCGGACGCGGCAGACGACATCACCGACTTCCTCTACAAAAAGGGCAAGGTCAGTCTTGGCGAGAAGAACGAGTACCGCCTGACAGCTCGCGAGGAGGATGCCGACTTCTTCCGCACCAACATTCAGGAACCGGGTGGCATCGCACAGTTGGTCGCCAGTACCGACAAGCTGAAAGACAGCCGTCTGCGTTACCGCGAAAACGCCACGCTGCTGCTCGAAAAGGCCAAGGCGCTTCCGCCTGCCGAACTGATCGCTCTGTGGCAGTTCCTCGCCAACGACTGCTCGCTGGTTGTCATCTCCACGCCCGACCTCGAAGCCGCATACCGCATCTTCTCTGTACTCAACAACCGGGGACTCGACCTCGCGCCTATCGATATCATCAAGGCGCAGGTGCTTGGCCTGATCCGCACCACGGCAGGCGACGTCAAAAGCCGCGCCTACGCCAAAGAGTGGAGCCGGATCGAAAGCTCGCTGGGCCGCGACGCCTTCGGTGACCTGTTTGGCCACATCCGCAGCATCTACGCCAAGAAGAAGCAGAAGTACATCCTGGTCAAGGAGTTCCAGGAGCACGTTACCGAGTACAAAACCCCTATCGACCTCGTCGACAAGGTCATCAAGCCCTACGCCGAGGTGTGGGACTTCGTGCGCGATGCCGACTTCGAAGCCACCGAGCACGCCGAGACGATCAACGAGCACCTGTCTTGGCTCAACCGCGTGGACTTCAAGGACTGGGTGCCCCCGGCACTGGTCTATTTCAAGCGCTTCCGGCAGCAGCCCAAGCGACTCTCCGAATTTTTCCAGTCACTGGAACGCCTGACCTATTTCCTGCTGGTCACCAAGGTGGGCATCAACGAGCGCATCGACACCTACGCCGCGCTCACCAAGGAAATCGAGCCGGACACCTTCAAGGGGGATCTCGCCGCGCTCACCACGCTCGCCCTGACAGACGCGCAAAAGCGCAAGTTCGTCGCGGCACTCGATGGAGACGTTTACGACGATCTGCCCAAGGCACGGATGGCGCTGGTCTTGCGTCTTGAGTCCTTGGTGCGCGCCCCCGGCGTGCAGCTTCAGGATGCCGTGTCGCTCGAGCACGTGCTGCCGCAAACACCGCCAGATGGCTCGGACTGGCTCAAGTGGTTCCCCGATGAGAACGAGCGGGAAGCGTGGACACACCGGCTGGCTAACTTGGTTCCGCTGGATAGGAACAAAAACTCGTCCGCCAGCAACTACGACTTTGCCAAGAAGAAGGACGCCTACTTCAGGGGCAAAGGCAAGGCGTCGCCCTTCGTGCTGACGCAGGAAGTCAGATCAGAAAGCGAGTGGACGCCCACGCTTCTGGCCGAACGCCAGAAACGCCTTGTGGGCGTACTCAAAGAACATTGGAATCTCGCCGTCGCCACAGGCACGGCGGCGAGCTGAGGAACGTATCGATGCAGAAGAAACAACAACAAGACCAAAGCCAGATCAAGTGGATTTCCGACTTCATCTGGAACATCGCTGACGACCGCCTGCGCGATGTCTACGTGCGAGGCAAGTACCGCGACGTGATCCTGCCCTTCACCGTACTGCGACGGCTCGATGCCGTGCTCGAAGCGACGAAGGACGCGGTGCTGGAGCGCAAGAAGTTCCTCGACACCCACAAGGTGGCCGAGCAGGACGGCGCGCTGCGTATGGCGGCCGGTCAGGCGTTCTACAACGTCTCGGAATTCACTCTGGCCAAACTGAAGGCCAGCGCGGCAGGGCAGCGCCTGCGCGATGACTTCATTGCGTATCTAGACGGCTTCTCGCCCAACGTGCAGGAGATCCTCACCAAGTTCAACTTCCGCAACCAGATCCAGAAGCTGGTGGATTCGCACGTCCTGGGCTACCTGATCGACGACTTCCTCGACCCCGAGGTCAATCTCGCGCCGCTGCCGGTGAAAGATGCCGACGGCCGCATCAAGCTGCCCGCGCTGGACAACCACGGCATGGGCACGGTGTTCGAGGAGCTGATCCGCCGCTTCAACGAAGACAACAACGAAGAGGCAGGCGAACACTTCACCCCGCGCGACGTGGTGCAGCTCATGGCCAAGCTGCTGTTCCTGCCGGTGGCCGACCGGATCGAGTCCAGCACCTATTCGCTCTACGACGGCTCCTGCGGCACCGGCGGCATGCTCACCGTGGCAGAGGAAGAACTTCACGAACTGGCCGAGCAGCACGGTAAGGAAGTTTCCATTCACCTGTTTGGCCAAGAGATCAGCGATGAAACCTACGCCATCTGCAAGGCCGACCTGCTCTTGAAGGGCGAAGGAGCGGAAGCCGAGAACATCGTCGGCGGCGCGGACAAATCCACCCTGTCCGCCGACCAGTTCCGCAGCCGCGAGTTCGATTTCATGATCTCCAACCCGCCCTACGGCAAGAGTTGGAAGACCGATCTGGAGCGCATGGGCGGCAAGAAGGAACTCAATGACCCGCGCTTCATCGTCAGCCACGCGGGCAACAACGAGTTCAAGCTCATCACCCGTTCCAGCGACGGGCAGCTCATGTTCCAGGTGAACAAGCTGCAAAAGATGAAGCACAACACGCCGCTGGGCAGCCGCATCGCGCTGGTGCATAACGGCTCGGCGCTGTTCACCGGCGACGCGGGCCAGGGCGAGAGCAACATCCGCCGCTGGGTGCTGGAGAACGACTGGCTGGAAGCCATCATCGCCCTGCCGCTCAACATCTTCTACAACACCGGCATCGCCACCTACATCTGGGTGCTGGCCAACAAGAAGGCCGCCCACCGCAAAGGCAAGGTGCAGTTGATCGACGCCTCGCAGTGGTTCCAGCCACTGCGCCGCAACCTTGGCAAGAAGAACTGCGAACTGAGTGATGCCGATATTGCCCGCATCCTCGACCTGTATCTGGGCGAGACGCCGCAACCCCCCAAAGACGCCGAACACAGCAAGTGGTTCGACACCCAGGACTTCGGCTACTGGAAGATCACCGTCGAGCGCCCGCTGCGGCTCAAAAGCCAGCTTTCCGGCGAACGCATCGAGACGCTGCGTTTTGCTTCCGGCGACGAGGCGCTGCGCGCCGAGATCTATGCCACCCACGGCGAGGCGCTCTATACCGAGTTCGCCAAGCGCAAACCGGCCATCGAGGCCTGGCTGAAAGGCGAGGACGAGTTTGATGCCGACGACAGCGAAGACAGCGAAAGCGGCGATGACGGCGAGGCCCCCGCCGCCCGCAAGGCCGTGCCCGCCAAGCGCCGCAAGAAGCTGCTTGACGCAACGACGTGGCAGCGCGACAAGGGGCTGATGGAGGTGGCGCAACGGGTGCAGAAGGCCCTGGGCAGTGCCGTGTTCGACGACCACAATGAGTTCCGCACCCGCTTCGATGCTGCGCTCAAGGCACAAGGCGACAAGCTCGGAGGGCCGGAAAAGAAGGCCATCTACAAGGCGGTGAGCTAGCGCGATGAAGCCGCGCCGCCGGTTTACGCCCGCCGCACTAAGCTCAAGGCGGGCGAGCATTTCGAGCCCGGCTTCGATGGCGCCTACCTGGAGACCGTGGGCAAGGATCGCTTCATGGTCGAGTACGAGCCCGACAGCGAGCTGCGCGACACCGAGCAGGTGCCGTTGAAGGAGCCAGGCGGCATCGACGCCTTCTTCGCCCGCGAAGTGCTGCCGCACGCGCCGGACGCCTGGATCGCCACGGACAAGACCCAGATCGGCTACGAGATTTCGTTCGCCCGCTACTTCTACAAGCCCGCACCGCTGCGCACGCTGGCGGAGATTCGCGCCGACATCCTCGCGCTGGAACAGCAGAGCGAGGGTTTGCTGCACAAGATCGTGGGAGGCGCGTAATGACGGTGGCGAGCGCGTACCCGAACTACCGGCAGCCGAAGATGCGCTGGTTGCCCGCTGTGCCGGAACACTGGAACGAGCAACGCGCCAAGACCTTTTTCCGCGAGGTGGATGAGCGTTCGAAGACCGGACAGGAAGAACTGCTGTCGGTGTCTCACCTCACCGGCGTTACTCCGCGCAGCCAGAAGAATGTCACGATGTTCAAGGCAGCGAGCTACGTTGGCTCCAAGCTGTGCCGCCCCGGCGACATCGTCATCAACACGCTGTGGGCGTGGATGGGGGCGCTTGGTGCGAGCAGACACGTGGGCATCGTCAGTCCCGCCTATGGCGTGTACCGCCCGCACCACGCCGACAGCTTCAACCCGGCGTATCTCGATTACCTGCTGCGCACTCGAGCCTACGTGGCCGAATACATCGGACGTTCGACCGGCATCCGATCCTCGCGCCTGCGCCTGTACCCGAACCAGTTCCTCGATATCCCGCTGCTTCAGCCCCCACGCCCCGAGCAAGACCAGATCGTGGCCTACCTGCGCGCGCAGGATGCGCACATCGCCCGCTTCATCAAGGCCAAGCGCGAACTCATCAAGCTGCTGACCGAACAGAAACTGCGCATCATCGACCACGCCGTCACGCGCGGCCTCGATCCCTACGTCCGCCTCAAGCCGTCCGGTATTGAATGGCTGGGCGATGTGCCGGAGCATTGGGAAGTTCGAAAACTCAAGTTCGCCACGAAACGAATCGTTGGAGGCTCCACGCCGAAAAGCGACGAGCCTTCCTATTGGGATGGCGGTATCGTCTGGGTGACGCCACGCGACATCAGCAAAACCGATTCCTTGCACACGTCGCTGCGTACCATCACGGCAGCTGGCTTGCATTCCTGCGCGGCTGCATTTGTGCCCCCCGGAAGCATCGTCATTACCTCACGCGCACCGGTTGGTAACGTTGCTATCGCGCGAGTTGAGCTTTGCACGAATCAGGGTTGCAAGGCCGTGGTGCCTGCGTCGGATATCGCCATCAGCGACTTTTTGTACCTGCTGTTGCTTCGCATGAAGGAACGGCTTCAGGTTCTTGCAAACGGTACGACATTCGCGGAGATCGGCACGTGGGCGCTTGCCAATGAGTTCATTCCAGTTCCGCCTGTCTCTGAACAGCAAGCCATCTGCCGCTGGATCAGCGATGAATGCCAGCCGCTGGACGATGCCATCGCCCGCACCGAAGACGAAATCAAACTGATCCGCGAATACCGCGACCGGCAGATTGCCGATGTGGTCACCGGCCAGGTGGACGTGCGTGGCTGGCAACCCGGCCCGGACGACGTGGTAGACGACGCGGCGCTGGCCGCGCTGAGCGACGACCAAGAGGATGTGACCGAAGAGGAGGATGGCGATGGCGAAGACTGACACCAGCGAGCGTTGGTTCGAGGCGCGCGTGGTGCGCGGCCTGACCGGCGTGCCGCAGCCCGAGTACAGCCATGCGCTGGCTCCCACGGACTTCGCCGCCACCCACAACGGCTACGTGCAGGGCAAGCCCACCGACTACAACCGCGATGTGGCGCTGGATGTGGCGCAGTTGCTGGCCTTCTTGCAGACCACCCAGCCCAAGGCAGTGGAGACACTGGAGCTGGGGGTGGACGGCATCAAACGCACCCAGTTCCTGCACCGCCTGCAAGGGGAGATCACCAAGCGCGGCGTGGTGGATGTACTGCGCAAGGGCGTAAGCCACGGGCCAGTACACGTCGATCTCTACAAGCTGCTGCCCACGCCGGGCAATGCCGCCGCGGCGGATGCCTTCGGCAAGAACATCTTCAGCGTCACCCGGCAGGTGCGCTACAGCAACGATTCCGGCAACGAACTGGACTTAGTCGTCTTCATCAATGGCCTGCCGGTGCTGACCTTCGAGTTAAAAAACTCGCTGACCAAGCAGACCCTGGCCGACGCCATCGTCCAGTACCAGACCACGCGCGACCCGAAGGAGCTGCTGTTCCAGATGGGCCGCTGTATCGCCCATTTCGCTGTGGACGACAACGAGGCCGCGTTCTGCACCGAACTCACGGGCAAGGCCTCGTGGTTCCTGCCGTTCAACCAGGGCTGGAACAGCGGTGCGGGCAATCCGCCCAACCCGAATGGCCTGAAAACGGACTACCTGTGGAAGCAGGTGCTGACCCGCGAGTCGCTGGCCAACATCATCGAGAGTTACGCGCAGGTGGTGGAGGAGGAAGAAGCAGACGCCATCGGCAAGAAGCGAAAGAAGCGCAAGCAGATCTTCCCGCGCTTCCATCAGTTGCGCACGGTGCGTGCGCTGCTGCGCCGCGCTCATACCGATGGGGTGGGCAGGCGCTATCTGATCCAGCATTCGGCAGGCAGTGGCAAGAGCAACACGATTGCCTGGCTGGCGCACCAGTTGGTGGAGCTGCGCCGCAAGGATGACCCTTCGAGGCCGCAGTTCGATTCCATCATCGTCATCACTGACCGGCGCGCACTGGACACACAGATTGCCCGCACCATCAAGGGGTACGACCACGTGGCGGCGATCTTCGGCCATTCTGACAACGCGCAGGAACTGCGTGAGTACCTGCGCCGGGGCAAGAAGATCATCGTCACCACGGTGCAGAAATTCCCGTTCATCCTCGATGAGCTGGAAGACCTTTCCAGCAAGCGCTTCGCGCTGTTGATCGACGAAGCGCATTCCAGCCAAGGCGGCAAGACCACGGCGCGAATGCACGAAGCCCTCGGCGGCCAAGCCGCCGCTCAAGATTCCAGCGGCAAGGTGGCCGAGGAGGCGTTCGAGGAGGACAGCACGCAGGATGCGGTCAATGCCGAAATCGAGAAGCGCATCGCCTCGCGCAAGCTGCTGGCCAACGCCAGCTACTTCGCATTCACAGCCACGCCCAAGAACAAGACGCTGGAGTTGTTCGGCGAGAGGGTCGTGGTCGGCGACAAGGTGCAGTTCCGCTCGCCCGAAGAACTGACCTACACCACCAAGCAGGCCATCCAGGAGAAGTTCATCCTCGACGTGGTGGAAAACTACACCCCCTACGACAGCTTCTACCAAGTAGCCAAGACGGTGGCGGACGACCCGGAATTCGACAAGGCCAAGGCGCTGAAGAAGATCCGCCACTACGTCGAATCGCACGACAAGGCCATCCGCCGCAAGGCCGAGATCATGGTCGATCACTTCATCGCGCAGGTGGCGGGCAAGCAGAAGATCGGTGGCAAGGCGCGGGCGATGATCGTCTGCAACGGCATCGCCCGGGCAATCGACTACTGGCGCGAGGTGTCGGACTACCTCACGCAGATCAAGAGCCCATACAAGGCCATCGTGGCGTACTCGGGCGAGTTCGAGATTGGCGGCCAGAAGAAGACCGAGGCCGATCTGAACGGGTTTCCGAGCAAGGACATTCCGGCCAATCTCAAGCAAGACCCATATCGCTTCCTGATCGTTGCCAACAAGTTCGTCACCGGCTTCGATGAGCCCTTGCTGCACACGATGTACGTGGACAAGCCGCTGGCGGGTGTGCTGGCAGTGCAGACCCTGTCACGTTTGAACCGGGCCCATCCGCAGAAGCACGACACCTTCGTACTCGACTTTGCCGACAACGCCGAAGCGGTGAAGGCGGCGTTCCAGGACTACTACCGTGCGACCATCCAGACCGGCGAAACCGACGCCAACAAGTTGCACGACCTGAAGGCCGAACTCGACGAGCAGCAGGTGTACAGCTGGCAGCAGGTGGAGGAATTGGTGGCGCTCTACCTTGGCGGGGCTGATCGGGACAAGCTCGACCCCATCCTCGATGCGTGCGTGGTCGAATACACGGACAAGCTCGGCGAGGACGATCAGGTCAAGTTCAAGGGCAAAGCCAAGGCTTTTGTTCGCAGTTACGGCTTTCTTGCCGCGATCCTGAGCTATGGCCACCCGACGTGGGAGAAGCTCTCGATTTTCCTGAATTTCCTCATCCCCAAGCTGCCCGCGCCCAAGGAGGAAGACCTCTCCAAGGGTGTCCTGGAGACCATCGACATGGACAGCTACCGGGTGGAGGCTAAAGCGGCGCTGAAGATGGCGATGGACGACGCCGATGCCACCGTCGAGCCGGTGCCGCCCGGTGGTGGAGGCGGCAAGGGGGAGCCCGACGTCGACAGGTTGTCGAACATCGTGCGCGAGTTTAACGACCTGTTCGGCAACATCGAGTGGAAGGACGAAGACAAGATCCGCAAGGTCATCGCCGAAGAAATCCCGGCGCGGGTGGCGCAGGACAAGGCCTACCAGAACGCGCAGGCGAACTCCGACAAGCAAAACGCCCGGCTTGAGCACGACAAGGCGCTCAACCGGGTGGTGCTGGAGCTGCTGTCCGACCATACGGAGCTGTTCAAGCAGTTCAGCGACAACCCCAACTTCAAGCGCTGGCTGACGGACACGGTGTTCGATGCGACCTATCAGCCGGGCGCGGTTCCGCCGAAGGCACCGCCGCAGACAGGGGCGTCGGCGTGATGACCGCGACGAGAGAGGAATGGGTATGGAATTGAATCTGGCGAAAACCGTCGTCGGGTACCTCAAGGCGCACCCGGATGAAAAATTCACCGCGCGGCAGATCGCCGACTGGGTGTTTGCCAGCTATCCCGAGCAGTGTCAGGCCAAGAAGCAGAGCAGCCAACGGATCGAAACGGATGCCGAATTGGTGCAGCAGATCGTGCGCGAGATCAGTTCCCAGTTGCCGCGCCTGCAAAGGAAGCATCTGGAACTGAAGACGACCGAGGGGCGGCCGCGCAAGCACTACTACTCGGAGCGGACGGACAGCGCCGAGGTGGCAGCGGTCGAGAGCGAGGGGGCTGCGTCAACGACGGATGCGAGCACCTTGAAGATTGATGAGCACGCGCTGTACCCGATGTTGTCGCAGTACCTGTGGGAGGAGTTCGGGGTGTTCTCCAAGCGCATCGACGAAAAGCGCTCATTGAACAAGCGCGGGCCCAACGGCAACCGCTGGCTGTACCCGGACGTGGTCGGCATGGAGGATTTGGGCGCAGACTGGCACCAGGAGGTGCGCGACTGCGTCAACCAGTATTCCGACAAGCGCACCAAGTTGTGGTCTTTCGAGGTCAAGCTGCTGATCAATCGCTCGAACGTGCGCGAGTGCTTTTTTCAGGCCGTATCGAACTCGTCCTGGGCCAACTTCGGTTATCTGGTCGCTGCGGAAATCGGCGGCACCGACACACTGAAGGAACTGCGGATGCTCTTCGCGGCCCACGGCATTGGCTTCATCAAGCTGGACGTCGACAACCCTGCCGACAGTCAGGTGCTGATTCCGGCGCGTGAGCGCGACGAGATCGATTGGGACATGGCCAATCGGCTGGCCACGGAGAACCGGGACTTTTTGGAGTACGTGAAGCTGGTGAAACAGTTCTACCAGACCGGCGAGGCGCGCCCGGCGGACTGGGATGTTCCCGAGACGGGGGACTGACGGGTTATTCCAGATGGCCGATCACGTCGAGGCGTTCATCGCCACGCTGAAACGCCCCGAACCAGCCGTCGCGCGAGTCGGCGCGCGTGCGGCTCACCAGCAACGTGAACCTCTCGCAGCCGCGCCCCTTGGCGGTGGCGAAGTCGGTGGTGTCGAATTTGGCCTCGCGCACCAGCGTCGTGGCCACCGACTTCATGGCCGACTCGAACAGGTCAAGCAGGTTGTCTTGCAGGCTGGCGTCAATGTTGCGCGAGGTTACGTCATCAATGACTGCGCGCTTGAATCGGTTACTCATGACTATTACTCCTTGGTGGCGTGGATGACATGAACGCGCTGTTCAGACGGAAAGCCAAGCTCTTCCACGTGCTTCTGCAATCAGGCGTTGCGAAGCAGCCAAGCGGCCTCTGCCTCGCGCCGAGTGACGAGTCCCGGCAGCACTTTTCCGCCGCCATAAACCCATCGGTTCAGCTCTTGCCGGGCAGCAACCCAGTCCCTCTGATTGACCCGCCGCCGAAGCGTCGACGCCTGCAGCCGCCCCGCCCCGAGGTTGAAGGTGAAATCGACGATGGCAGCGAGTCGCCCCTCTGGTTCAGCTGCCAGCACCGGGCAGTAGCGCAGCGTGGCTCACTTGGTCGGTTCTCCCAAAGCATTTGCCTGCTCCCGATACCACCTCTGAAACTCCACCACCATCAGCGTCGTCTGCGCGGCATCCTCGGCTAGTTTTTCGCAGGTGGCAGCGCTGGCTTGCTGTCCGGCAGCAGGTACAGGGTCGGCGGGGGCTGCGTCAGTTCCGGTGGCAACGACGGAAACTTCGGGCACTGCGCCGGAATGACTTGTGGCGTGGTGGCGCACGCGCCGAGGAACGCGGGCAAGCAGATCGCGGCGATCCGCCACAATTTTGGCTTTCTCGGTTTCAAATTCATTCGATATCTCCTGGTTAATGGTGGTCTGATGGGTGGTCACAACCGCGACCTGCTCCGCTTGTTTTGCCATGGCCTGTGCTTGCATGGCCTTCTCGGCATTCCATTGCGCCGTGACGTGCTGTTCGCCATACCGGTAGCCGCCCAGGAACACCGCCAACGTGAGTGCGACAGCGCCGATCAGCCGCCACGGCAGCCATTTCAGAATTTCGATGACCGGAAACATCACGCACCTCCTCCCGGCTCGGTCTTGGCCTTGAATCCAAGAGCAGCGCCACCGGCGGCGAGCGTCGCGCCCAGCCCAATGCCGAATGCCTGCATGTCAAAGGGGTGTCCTTGGCCGACCACCGAATAGATGGCAAGTCCCAGGAACACGACCACCCCTTGCGCCCAGAGCACGCGCCCGATGTCGAAACTCTCGCCATCGGCGGTGGTGAAGCAGTCTTTGAGCAACTTCATCATGCTGTTTGCTCCTCGTTGAACTCGGCCTCTTCGGCCAGACGCCGGTGCAGGAGTCCTGCTATTACCCGCCCCGCATCCCGGTCCCACAGCGGGAACTGCGCCGCAGCCGCCGCCAGACTCCCCGCATTGAGATCGCGCAACAGCGTCGAGCGCGCAAAGGCGCCAACTCCGAGGTTGAACACGAAGTCCACCAGGGCATCGAACTCGGCCTGCTTGAGCGGCACGGTGACCAGCCGGTTGACCGCGGCGGCAGCTTCCCGGGTGTCCTGCTCCAGCCAGGCCAGCGCCTGCTCGCGCGTGCAGGTCATGCCCTCCATCACACCCTGGGTGTGGCCGTAGCCGATCGTCCAGACACATCCGGTATCCGCATAGGCTTGCAGCCGACAGCCTTCGAAGCGTTCGGTCAGCTGCTCACCCGCCTTGCTGTAGGTCATCGGCGGCTTCATCGCGCGTCTCCCTGGTACTGCGGTTCATTGGCCAGCACCCAGGCCCAGAGCCGATCGAACGCCTGCATGTAGTAGTCCGCCAGGCCTGGCGAAGCCGTGAAGCACAGATCGTTCATTTGCTGGCTGGCGCTGGTGGAGTAGTTCCACGATCCATCCTCCACGCCGACTTTGCCGTCAGGCGTCCAGATCACGGTGGCCTTCAGATGCACGATCTGGTGGTGCACGGGGCTCGTGCCGATGAGGAAGTGCTCGCCATCGGCGAGCCCCGCCTCGCGAAGACGCGCGATCTGCGGCGCCTCGGCGCGCCCCGCGGCCTGGGTGTGATCGAAAATCACCTTCACGTCGGCGCTACACCGATGCGCTTCGATCAGCGCGTCGAAGAAGGGCTGCAGGGTGCAGCCGTAGATCATGGTGCGCAGCTTGGCGCCAGGAGCGGCGGCCCCGGCCAGGAACGCCTCGAAGGCTTTGAGGCCATCGGCGTAGGGGGTGATGATGCGGGTCTGCTCGGCGGTCTCATGCAGGATGCCGAGGGCGGCGAGGACTTGACTCATGGCTTGATCACTCCGTGCAGCACACCCCAAATGACCGCCAGGCCGCTGCCGACGACGGACAGCCACATGACGGCGCGCGCCCCGCCCTTGGCGGTGAGAAAGGTCTGCTTCATCTCGGCGAACTCCTCCGACTGCTTGTGGTGGAAGGCCTCGATGTAGCGGGCCAGCAGCCGGAACTCGGGCGATTCGATGGCATCGATCTCCGCACGTAGGGCGTCGATCGTGGTTTGAGGGGGGTGGGGTTCGGTCATGGCAAATGCTCCTTTCAATCGACCCTTGATAAAAAAATGCCGCCTCGGGTCACCCCAGGCGGCAGCCAGTGCAAAGCAGGACGTCAGAGGTTCTGGTCGCGCGCCGTCAGGGCCCGATCGCAGTGCCCCGGATCCAGGCGATCGAGCAGCGCGCACAGCAGGCAGCCCCAGCGGGCGGGCCGGGCGTGCGCCGCGCGGCTGCTGATGGTCTGGCCCAGCGCGCCATTGGCCGCGACGTTGCCCAGGTCGTCGAAGCCGATAGCGATCAGCCACGCGCGCTGCGGATTGCGGACGATGGCCCAGGCCATGCGTGCGAGCGCCAGAGGTGCCACCAGCCACAGGGCGAACCAGATCAAGATCAACGGCCAACGTTTCATAGAGAACTCCTTGCAGGTGACATGGAATGAATCGGAATGACGCGACGTGACACGGTGTCCGCACCGGCAGGGGTGTCGCTGCCGAACAGGTCCCGGCGCGCATCGGGCAGGGGCTCGCCCTCCAGCGTGTCGATGCGCAGCGGCACGGCCCCGGTGAGCAACTCGAACGCCAGGGCGAACACCCCCACCGCGTCCGAATAGGCCGCGTCGCAACTGGTCTGCCACAGCGGGCCTTCGAGGAACATGCAAGATCCCCGGCAGATGTGCAGCACTGGGCAGCGCGGGCACTCGGGGCGCCGGCTCCAGTGCGTCCCGGAGGCCAGCGCCACGCGCTCGAGCGCGGCCGTTGTGCCCAGGCGATGGGGCTGGCCATTGGGGGCTGCCGTGCCGGCCGCCACGTTCTGGCAGGTCAGCACATTGCCGTGCAGATCGACGGCGAGGTGATCCGGGCGGTCCATGCCGCACTTCTGGCCCAGGGATGAGGCCGGGCGGCGATGTGCGATGCTGGCCATAAACGCCTCGACCTTGCCGCGCAGCGCGCCGAAGTTGCTGGCGTGTCCTGCGCGCGCCTCGGCCAAGGCAAGCCGGCGAAACGCCGCGTGCTCCGCGGAGCTGCGCAGGCACGCGCGCGCACCGGCCTCGTCGTAGGCATCGATCCAATGCCCTTCGCCGATCGGCACGTCGGCGTCGCCCGTGAGGGCGACGAAGAACGCCTGGATAGCGGCCCGGCTGGCATTGCCCCGGTGCAGCATCGCGTTGAAGGAGATGCGCCCCTGCGGTTTGAGCCTGCGGTACAAGTCCAGGATGGCCGCGCGGGTGGCCGGCACCTCCAGCGGATCGGGTCCACGCGCGGCCTGCCCAGGACCATCGTGCGAGATGCCCACCGCAAAGCCCATGCGGTCGAACCAATCGACCTTGGCCGCATCGAGCAGCGCGCCGTTGGTGATCAGGAGCAAGCCTGCATCGGGATAGCGCTCGCGCACCGCCTCAGCCAGGGGCTGCAGCAGCTTCCAGTACACCAGCGGCTCGCCGCCCCAGAATTCGAAGATGGGCGCGCGATCCCCCTCGACGCGCAGCCAGGATCCCAGTGTCGCCAGGAAGGCGTCGATACGCCCGGCGCCTTCCTGCGCGAGCCGCTGGCTGGCCTGGTTGCAGTAGCTGCAGGCGTAGTTGCACTGCAGCCCGAGTTGGATCTTGATCCACCGAAACGGCCCGTTCTTGCGCCCAGGCGCACCACGCGAGACGGCGGCCACCGGCTGCCATGGCGCGGGCGGCGGGATCTCGAAGGGCATCGCCACGGGCCGCCCATCTCCCTGCGTGAGGCTCGATGTGACGTTGTCGTAGACGAAGCGCTGCCGGCCCTGGGGTCCCAGGGCCTCGATGACAAAGCGCATGGGGTCAGGAGGCGGTGGGCGCGGCGACTGTGCCGCTGGTGGTCGCCGTCGCCGAACTCGGCGGTGCTGTCACGGCCGCTGCGGCGGCCAGGGCCGATTGGGACGCTGCGAGGTAGGCCTTTTGCACCGCGCGCACCTGGGTCTTGACCGCGACGATGTTGGCCAGCATCGCGTCTTGCGGGATGAGCGTCTGCACCCCCGCCTGGGTGAGGTCGCTGCTCACGGCGGCAAACCACGCCGGCTGCTGCGCTGCGGGCAGTGCCGCAAAGAGTTCCAGCACCGCCGAGGTCAGCAGGTCGACCTGCTGCTCCAGGGCCATGACCGCATCCGGGATGCAGATTTGCGACATCGCGTCGATCTTGGCCTTGTAGGCCGCCTGCAGGTGGGCCAGTTCCGGGTAGAGGTCGGACGCGATCGTCATCGCAAAGCGCTTGGGATTGGCAGCCACCGTGTAGGGCAGCGTGCAATCTGTTGGCACGGCGGCCACCAGCGCGACCCGGTCGATGCTGTTGCCGCAGCACAGCACAAAGAGCGGCGCCTGGGCGTTGACGCCATGGGCGCCTTGCATCCAGGCGACGAAGTCCTTGGAGTCGACCTGCTCGGAACCGGGCGCGGTGATCCAGCGCCCCAGGAAGTCCTGGTAGATCAGCAGGGACGACAGCGGCGCAAACACCGAGGCGAGATCCAGGGTCAGTGTCTGCGATCCCGCGCCGGACAACACGGGCTGGGACGGCGTGCCGGCAATCGCGCATGGCGCGGCGAAACCGGCGGCCTTGGGGTCGCTGGTCAGGAGTACGGTGGTCATGATGCAAAGTCTCCCTTGTGGAATGTCAGCAATATCAGCAATGCCGCGCCAGATTGCGTCCTATTGCGCCCAATCGCGCAGCACCGCCGCCAGGTTTTGTGCAGCCTCGAGCGTCACCGCGTCGTACAGCGATGCCCGAAATCCTCCCAGGCTGCGGTGGCCGTCCAGTCCCGAGATGCCGGCGTCGGTCAACGCTCGGCGCAGTGACGCGCCGCGCGCTGGGTCGGCCAGGCCGAACGCGACGTTCACCTGCGAGCGCCACGCCGCTTGGGCGTGCGGGGCATAGACGTCGGGGTTCGCGTCCAGCGCCGCGTAGACCGCTGCCGCCTTGGCTGCGTTGATATGCGCCATGCGCTCCAGATCTCCGATCTCGTCGCGCAGCCAGCGCAGCACGAGCAGCATCGTGTAGATCGCGGCCACTGGTGGTGTGTTGTAGATCGAGCCGGCCTTCGCATGCACGCGCCAGTCGAGCAGCCGCGGTAAGCCGAGCGCCGGCGGGCGATCCAGCAGCGCCTTGCGCACCAGCACCACGGTCACGCCGGCAGGGCCGATGTTTTTCTGCGCATGCGCATAGATCACGTCGTGCGACTCGATGTTCACCGGCCGCGACAGGAAGTCCGAACTCATGTCGCAGACCACCAGCCGCGCCGGAACGCACGGCGGGGCCATGCGGAACTGCAGGCCCTCGACGGTTTCGTTGCTGATGTAGTGCAGGATCCCCGCCCCCCGGAGATCGAGGCCGCTCCACTGCGGCAACTCCCGGTAGCCGTTCGTCTCGCCATCCCAGACGCACCGAGGCGCACAGACCGATGCGGCCTCGGCCATCGCTTTGGCGCTCCAGTAGCCGCCGCGAACCCAATCCACCGGCGTGTTCTGTGCGCAGCCCAAGTTGGTCAGCGCCATCGAGAACTGCAGCGAGGCGCCGCCTTGCAGGAAAAGCACCTCCCAATCATCGCCGGCGCCGAGCAGCGCGCGCAGGATCTGCTGCGCCTCGTCCACCACCGCGCGGAACCAGTCGCTGCGGTGGCTGATGCCCAGAATCGACAACCCGACCTCGGGCACTTCGAGCATCGCCTGCGCCATTTGGTCGAGTACGACCTGCGGCATGGCCCCGGGGCCGCCGGAGAAGTTGTGCGCGTTGCGCCAGGCGGCGTTCATCGGCACAGCCGCTTCGGATCCCACCGAAACGCCTTGTAATCAAAGCCTTCCTCGTTCACCCCAGCGCCGACGACGTATCCATTGACCAGGATCGGCACGCCGTCCGTGCGCGGCAGGTACAGGGGGGTCTCGGGGCCGTAGCCTTCAACCTCGATCACCGCCTGCTCACGCCAGCCGCTCATGTGTGCGAACGCATAGCCGTCGCCGGCACGCATGCTGGCGTTGTCACGCAGCCCGCCGATGTGTCCGGTCTCAGCTTCGATGCGCCACTGCTCAGAATTGGCCGACCACCACCACTCGGCGCCGGCGGCGTCGCGGGTCCAGTAGCCGTGTTCCTCGCTCCAGATCTGCGAGCCGTCGGCGAACGCCATCATGCGGCGCTCGCCCAGCAGTGGCCGGTCGACGTAGCGAACCTGCACGGGCCGGCCATCGGCTCCCATCAGCCAGTCGCCAGGCTGCACGCGCTCGATCGGGCACTCGGTACCACCTGCCATCCGCACGCGGGCGCCCGCCGGAAAACAACTGCAATTGCAGTTGCAGTTCGCCAGACTGGACGCCACGGTGGCTGAGCCCGCCGTGCGGGCGTAGTTGGCCGTGGTGGCGTAGTTGACGCTGAAGTTCGAGGGATTCCAGACATAGAAATTGGCCCCGTCGTTGCTGCCCACCAGCCACGTGGGCTGCCCGCCTTGTCCGCTCCAGTTCAGGTCCCACGCCGCACCGTCGGCGCGCAGCGGGTGGGCGCGGCTTGCGCTCGCCGCGTTGCCCGAGATGTTGATGCCGTAGGTGCCACCGTTGTTTTGCACGATGGCGGTGGTGTCGACCCCGCCCACGGCGACGTGGTTGTTGGAGCGATCGAACGTGAGGATTGAGCCGCCGCTTGCCGAGTACAGGCCCCAGGCGCTGGCGTTGTTGTAGAGGTAGGCGGGGCTTTGGCCCGCACCGACGGCGCCCACCTGGGCTTCGCCGCCTGGGTTGCTCGTGAACAGGCTGCCATTGACCGTGCCGCCGCTGGCGCCGCCCACGGTCGACACCGTGCCCGCGTTGCCCGCGATACTGCTCGGAAACGCGATCGGCGCGGTGGCCACCGCCGTGACCTGGCCCTTGGCGTTGGTGGTCAGCACCGGCACGGTCGTGGCGTCGCCCGCGGTGCCGGGGTTGGGGTTGACGGTGGGCAAGGTGACCGCGATGCTCACGTTGCCGCTGCCGTCGAAGCTGGCCGATCCGGTGAGGTCGCCGGTGAGGGCCAGGGTCACCGCCTGCTGCAGCTTTTTGGCCTGCGCGGCCACGACGTTGTAGACGGCCGCCAGCGCGCCCCAGGCCGTGCCTTTGAACTTCTCCCAAAAGCCGTTGGCGCTGTTGAAGCGCACGGCACCCACCGGCAGGTTGGCCGGGCTGGTGGTGGCCGGGTCGAGTCCCTGCGCCAGATCAGAGGCCAGCGCGTTGATCTCTGCGGTGACGTCCACATAGGGATCCGTCACCTGCGGTTTGGAGAAATCCGAGGTGTTGCTCATGCGGCGATCCTTTCCATACCTTCAATACCCTTTGGCGGCCCAGGACACCGCGCCCGAGGTGCGCTGCCCGGCAGGGGTGAACAGATAGACGCTGAAGCCGCTCGGGTTCGCCTGCCCCGAGAAGTCGTAGAGCGCCACGAGTGGCGTGGTGCCTGCTGGCGTGACGGTGATGCTGGTGACGTCGACAAAGGGCACGTTGAAGGCGACCGGCGTGCCGCTGGCGTCCGCCGCGTTGGCCAGCACGGTGCCGGCATCGTTCTTGAGCTTGACGGACAGCTTGATCTCCAGGCGCGAGATCTCCAGCAGCGACGTCGCATCGAGCGCCGTGACGGTGAGACGCACCTTGACCCAGCGAAAGTCGGTCAGATACACGTTGGCGCCTGCGTAGTCGGTCCAGGGGCCGGTGGGCCCCACGTTGCTGCTGCTGATCGTCACCGCCCACTGCGGGGAACCGGCCACGACCGTGGTGGTCGGGGTGACCTGCACGTTGGTGGCCGCGAGCACCGCGCCGTAGTCGATGACTTCCTCGTAGGAGCCTGCAGGCAGCGCGGGCTGGGCGTAGATCGGCAGCCCTGCGGCGATCTGGTCCCGCGGGGCGTTCCAGGACCGCGCACTGAAGTGCTGCGCCCAGGTCGATGCGGTGTCCACCGGCAAGGTGATCGCCCCCTCGTCGAGCACGGTGTTGGTGAGCGTGCCACTGAAGGTCGAGAAAATATCCGCGTGCAGCACGTAGTCGGGTGGCGCGTTGACGGTGGCCGTCACCGCCCCGGGCGTGCCCACGTTGCCGGCCGAGTCGACGGCGGCGATCCAGTAGCGGTAGGTGCCCGCGCTGGTCTCGAACACCGTGGTGAACAGCCCCGCCTGGGTGCCGATGATCTGCGCCGCATCGAAGCTACCAGACGCCGGCCCCCGGCGCACCTGGTAGGTGACGACCGGCAGCGTGGCGGTGGCGTCGGTCCAGGTCAGCAGCACGTTGTTGTCGATGACCTGGGCGCTTAACGTGGGCGCTGCGGGCGGGGTGACCACCAATTGGGCCATTGCCCAGGCGCCTGGGTTGCCGGCGGCGTCGACCGCGGCGATCCAGAAGGTCTGGGTACCCGCCCAATCGACCTTGCTCTGGTACTGCGTGGTCTTGTTGTTGGCGATGACTCGCGCTGCGGCCGCCTGCGCGCCGGTGGCGATCACGTAATGGTCCACCGGGAACATACTGGCCGGAAGCAGCCAGCCCAGCACGTAGTGATCCCCCGAGAGGCTGGCCGTGACGCTGGGCGCTTGCGGGGCGGTGACCGTGAGGCTCGCGGGCGTGGCGCCCGCAGATTCGACCAGCAGCAGGTTGCGCGCCTTGATCCACCAGTCGTATTGGGTTTGCGGCAGCGGCGGCACGTGGGCCGAGGTGCCGGCGTAAAAGCCCACCCGCGTGCCAGAGGCCCAGTCGACACCCTCGCGGATCTCGTAGTCGTAGCGCATCGGGTCGGCCACATCGGTCCAACTCAACAGGACGCCGTTGCTTTGCACCGCCGCCTGAAACCCCTCCACATCGACGATGGTCGGCGGTGGCGGCGATGCAGGCGTCACAACCAGCGTTGTCGATGGCGAGACTTGGCCGAGCGCCGAGAATGCCGTGACGGTCAAGGTGTACGGCACGCCGACCTCGAGGTTGTCGAGATCCACGCTGTGCTGATCGGTCGTGATCGTGGTGGCCGGGGCGTTCGCTTTGTTCCAGACCACCCGGTAGCGGCACGCCCCGCTTGCGCTCCAGGACACGGTACCCCGCAGGCCCGCTACGCCGATGTCGATCACGTAGCGCGACACCAGCAGATTCAGGTTGGACGGCGCGGCAGGAACGGCGGCAATCAGGCTGGTGGCCGGGGTGCTGAGCGCGAGACCGTCCTCGACAAAGGCATACTTGCTGGCGTTGTACGCCACGGCGGCGACTTCGATCTGCGCGGTGTCCACCTCGGTGAGGGTGACCACCTGCCAGAGTTCGGGTTGAACCTGGGCGTCGCTGAGCAGCACCAGCGCGCCAGGCACGGGCGTCTGGGGCAGTGCTGCTGCCAGCACGATCTGGTTGCCATTGACGTCAGCCACCGCCTGCGTCGCCAGGCTCCCGTCGGGCAGGAGCACTTGCGCCGAGAGGCCGCTGGACGCCGGTGGCGCCGCATCGAGTGTGAGGGTGAGCAAGTCTGCGGAGACGTCCAGCATCCGTCCGCCCATGCGCACGCCGGCGCGCGTCGGGTCGCTGGTCTGGATGATGTCGCCCGGGGCCAGATACATCCCGTCCATCGCGCAACGAAACGTCACCGTCTCGGTTTGCAGGCTCTCCGAGTACAGCAGCCACTTGCCCAGGCGATGCGCCTGGCCGCGGCGAGTGCAGCCCAGGGCACGCACCTGGGCGGTGATGACGCCGTACTTGGCCACCAACGCGTCGTCCTGGACGTACTCGACGACGGTGGCGTAGCCGTTATCCGGGTCGTTCCACGTCACCTGCGCCACGGTGTGACGCGCGCGCAGGCTGGTGCCCTGGTAGGAGAACGTCCCACCCACGACATTGGCCGGCGCGAACATCATCACCGCATCGGCGGGCGCATCCTGGCTGACGTGCAGCGTGCCTGCCCCCCAATAGACGATGGCCCGAAAGATGGAGGCCATGTGCTGCACGGCGGCGTAGGCGTCCTGCTGCGAGGCCAGCAGCAGGTTGCAGGTAAAGCGCGGCTCCATGCCACCAAAACCATCGGGCACGCTCTGGTCGCAGTATTGGCCGATGGTGTAGAGCGACCATTTGTCGATGCTGCTCGCCTCGATCAGTCCGCCCAGGCCGTAGCGTTCGTTGGTGAGCAGGTCGTAGAAGCACCACGCCGGGTTGTCGGTCCAGGCCAATTGGAATGTGCCGTCCCAGGTTCCGGTGTAGTTGCGCGTGGCCGGGTCATAGTTGCTCGGGACCTGCACGATCAGGCCCTTGACGTCGTAGGCCCGCGCCGGGATGTGATCGAACTGCATGGCGTCGATGGCGATGGCCGCCATCGCGGTGTGCGGATAGGCCAGGCTCGCGTTGGACACCAGCGTGAGCGCCTCAAAGTACAGATCGTTGGCCAGGAGCGAACTGCCCGAATCAGGCGTCAGGCGCGTGACCTGGACCTCCCACGGCCCCGTTCCCGACAGGGGAATCAGGTAGTCGCGGGTGTACGGGCTCGTGGTCTTGCCGCTGAAGCTGTCGCTGACCACGGTGACAAAGCCGCCGCCGTTGGTGTTGAGCGCGATCTGAAAGGCCAGCGACGTGCCGCCAATGTTGCCGCTCTTCGGGTCCGTATCGGTCAGCGCCGGGGTCATGAGGGACACGCGTAGAGCGTTGACGTTGGCCGCCGTGACCGCCTGCACGATGGGCGTGGCCTGGTAGACCTTGGCGTGGACCGAGATCGTGTTTTGTGCGTCGGAGCCGGCGTAGCCTGCCGCGTTGGTCACGCCGACCGCGCCTGGCGTGCCGGTGGCATACTCGAACACGAAGCCGTTGAAGTTCCACGAGCCGTCGGCGTTTTGTAGCGGGGTCTTGTCCAGAAAGACCGACTGCGCGCCGTTGGCCAGGCCCACGATCGGGCCTTCGCACCAGGCGTCCAGGACCAGCGCTTTCTGCGAGGAGCGCAGGGTGTTGGGGGACTCGGACACGCCGCCGCTGCCGCCACCGCCCTTGCCACCGCCTCCCGCGCCGCGAATGAGAGGGTTCGTGCGCATCACGATCCGCCCAGGTAGGCGCTCTGGTTGGTGGTGTAGGTCAGCGTGCCGCCGCTCTTGGTCGTCGTCGTCACCTGGCCGCCTGGGGTCTGGCCGATGGGCACGTCGAAGGACTGCAGGGACGCGGAGACGACCTGCGAGCCGATCATCAGTCGTCCGTAGAGGATGGGCACCGGGTTGCCTTGGCTCGTGGTGTTGACCGGGCCGCTGAACGCGGTGGAGTTTTGGCTGTTGGGCAGGTTGGTCTGCGGCGCGTGGGTGAGCATCTGCGACAGCCCCCCGAGCACCAGGGTGACACCGAAGGACAGCGCCATGCTGCCCATGGCGGTCGTGGTGAGCGTTCCGCCGGCAAGCGATGCCCCGCCGGTGTAGAAGGCGGCCACGATCATCGCCGCGCCCAGCAGGATCTCGCCCACGCCGTGCCCGGCGCCCGAGACTTGAGGCAGGAAGCGGATGTCGGCGGCTGGCAGGCGCAGTTCCTCACGATCTGTCACCGCCGCGCCGTCGAGCTTGACGAGGTAGCGCCCCTGCGCAAACGCCTTGCGAAAACCCGGGTGCAGCGCGCACAGGGCGCGCACGGCGTCCAGCGCATCGGCGCAGTCCAGGCGATGCACGCGTCCGAAGCGCTGGCCCAAGGGGCCGTACAGACGGATGGTCTTGAGCATGAGATGTTCTGTCAAAAGTGCGGGAATCCCGTATAATTGGAGCCATGCGCACCGTCATCGAGACCCCGACCTTTCAGAGGCAAGCCGATCGGATCTGGTCCGAGGACGAGCGTCTGGAATTCATCGCCTGGATCGCGGAGCATGCGGACGCGGGCGACGTGATTCCGGGGGCTGACGGGGCACGCAAGGTGCGCTGGCGGCGTGCGGGCACTGGTAAGTCCGGTGGCGCGCGCGTGATCTACTTCAATCTGACTGACGAGGAAGCGGTGCTGCTGGTGGCGGTGTACGCCAAGGCTGAGCGGGAAAACCTACTTCCCAAAGACATCCGAAAGGTGGTGTGACATGGACGTGGACAAGATTGCCAAGGCCATCGAAGCCGACGCGGGCGAGTCGCTGCCCGATCTGCGCCAGGCGCTGGCCGAGGCCCAGGCGCGGGTGGGACGGGTCACGACCCCCGAGCAACTGCTCGTGCGGCGTGCGCGCTTGGCCTGCGGTCTGACGCAGCCGGCGTTTGCCGAGCGCATTGGCACGCCGGTCGCCACCCTGCGTGACTGGGAGCAGGGTCGCTTCGCGCCGCCGGGCGGTGTGCTGTGCCTGCTGCGACTCATCGCGCGGCACCCGGCTCTGGCGGAGGAGCTCGCGGCGTAGGCGGATCGAGAACTTGGACTGTGCGCATTCGTTGAAGCGCCTTCGCCATCCCGACGCGATGCGTCGTTCATCGCAGATCCCGGTGCCGTACCACTTTGCGCGTCGCACGCCGCCAGGCGCCTCCAAAGACGTCGCGGCTGGATAGGCGCCCGGCGCAGTGCTGCACGATGAGGTTGTCGCCCAGGTGCACGGCAGCGTGGTTGATGACGGGCGAGCCGATTTGCATCAGCAGCACGTCATGCTGGGTCAGAGTGTCAAAAGGCACTTCGATGAATCCGGCCTGCGGGAAGCCTTCGGCGTAGAGGTCGCCCCCGTGCAGCCACCACTGCACGTCACGGTGAAAGTCCGGCAGCTCGATGTGCAGGGTCTGCCGGTAGTAATCGCGGATGAGGCTGTAGCAGTCGAGCACACCGTGATGGAAACTGCGCCCGATCAGCGGCGCCACATAGCCGCTGGGGGCGAACTCGTGCACGGTACCAACCGGCCAGTTGACGATCAGCCACGGCAGCCCCGATGCCTCGCAGCCGACGCGGTCGGCCTGGCTGGGCTCGGGCGCCGCGTAGGGGTGCGAGTGCACGATGCGCACGATCTCGCCCTGGTCTTCGGCCCTGGCGAAGTCGGCGGGCGAGAGCACGAAGTGCTCCTCGGGCGAGGCGGCCAGGTTGGCGCAGGGGAGATAGCGCAGTTTGCCCTGGCGCACGATCACCACGCCGCAGCATTCGCGGGGGGCCTGGGCTTGCGCATGGGCGCGAATGGCCGCAAGGATCGATTCAGGCATCGGCGTCATGAGGTGCCGATCCCGCAGCCGGGAAAACCGCCGAAGTTCATCAACGCGGGCGGGGCAAAGCGCAGCGCGCAATCGGACAGCCGCTTGCCACAGACGTCCTGGGCAGGGTCTGCGGTCGGGTTGCCGGCAGCGTCGGCCACCGCGCCGCCCGTGTAGCCGCAGTCGGCGCCGCGGTAGACCCAGGGGCAGGCGTTCTGGATGAACTGGCGCCGGGGCAGCCTGACCGCCACCATGTCCAAGGCGCTGGCCAGATCGAACTGGAGAAGCTGGGGCGTTTCCTGCGCCTTGCGATCGACGAACCAGATCTGCCGCGGCAGTTCTTGGGTGGGATCGGCCGTGGAGTTGATGCCGCCGGGGAAATTGGCCGCATCCAGAAAGCGCGCGAAGGTGCGGATGCGCGTGAGCTTGCAGCCGGCGAAATCGTTGTACTGGCGCGCGAGCGCGCCAAGAATGCCCTGCGCATTGGAGGCGGAGAGCTTGGGCCTGGGCAGCGCGCCCGTGCCCGACATCTTGAAGCCTTGCGCCTCGATGGGATAGCGCGAATAGGTTTGGCCGGCCCAGAGGATGTCGGCGCTCAGGCCGTTGGTGCCGGCGTGCCAGTAAAGGGTGGAGCCGCCCTGCAGGGACAGATCGAGCGCGAACAACTCGATCAACGCGGACGGCGAGAGGGACTGGATTTCTGCGCGAATGGACATGGTGATTCAACTCGGTCGGCGGCCCTGATCTGTTCAGCGCCGGTTCAAGCGCCGAAGACCTGCTCGAAGGTGGCGGTGATGCTCACGACGCCACCGGGCTTGTCGTACTTGCTCCAGTTCTGGCACAGGACCAACACCGGCGCAGTGGCGCGTGGCGGCGTCCATGCGAACGGCAAGTAGCCGCCCTGCGCCTGCAAGAAGTCGTCGATCGCATCGGCCTCCTGGCTGGAGGCGCAGTGCAACTGCAGCGCCCATTGGCCAGGCTGGTTGTTGATGCCCTGGGGGACGTTTTGTTGATAGCCGTCGCCAAACTTGGCCGTCCAGAGCAGCGGCTTGCGCTGCGCGACGACGGAGGCGGCGTCCCAGGCGAAGACTGGTGCGCTGGAAGTGCTCATGTGATGTGCCTACGCCGGGTTCATCAGGCCGCCAGGGCGCATCTCGGTGAGCAGGATCTGACGCACATGCTCGCCGATCATCGCGCCCACACCCTGCATCGCGGCCGCCCCTTGCGGGCCGGACAGGCTCGCCGAGCCGTCGTGGTTGACCACCACGTTCACATCGCCGTGGTAACTGGCACCTCCCTTGGAGACGGTGCCGCTGCTGATCGCCTGGCGCAACTGGTGGTTGGGCACGACGGTGCCGGAAGCGCCCATCTTGACGAGCTCGGGTCCGCGTTCGCCCACGAGATACAAGCCACCGGCCTCGACCGCGCCGCCCGCCGCGCGCGCGCCGGACAGGAACGTACCAATCGCCCCGACCCAGCCGGTAGACGCCCCGGACATCATGCCGGCCACGCCGGCCATGGCTTTCTCGGCAGCGATCTTCAGGAGATCCTGGATGATCGAGGCGGCCAGTTGCCGGAAATTGAGTCGGCCGGTTTCGGCGAACTGGACCAGAGCGCTGGTCGCGCTCTGGAAAGCCCCGACGATGGACTGCCGGATCTTGGCCCCGGTCAGCACGGCGCGTTGGGCCACTTGCTGCAGGCCGGCCTGGATCGCCAGGGTCGGATCGTTATTGAAGGCCTCCGTCGCCTTCTTCTTCTGGGCCTCCAGCGCGTTGACCTGCTGGGCGTACCCCACGGCGGAGGCCAGGATCGCGCGTTGCTGGGCCTGCGTCAGGTTCACCCCCTTGGCCAGGGCGTCGTTGATGCGCTGCTGCGCCTTGGCCTGCTGATTCAGGATCTCGGTCATGGCGGCCTGCTGCTCCCGGGTCTTGCCGATGAGCAGCAAGGCGTTCTCGCGCTTGGCGATGTCCTGCTGGCGCCCCTGATCGACGCCTTGCATCTGGCTCTGGAAGGCCTGCGTGGCCTTGAGCTGCTTGAGCCGCGCGGTCTCGTCATCGATTGCCTTGGCTGCGGCCAAGTACTGCGCCTTCTGCGTGGCGGTCAGCGGCGCAAACCCCTCGGCCTTGCGGCGCGCGTCGCTGAGCTTGCCCTGGGTGAGGGTGAACTCCGCAAGCGCCTGCTTGGCGTTGTCGACTTTGCCGTGGTACTGGCTCCAGTCGAACGCCGAGGCGTCGAGCGCCGCCTTCTCGCGGGCAAGACCCTGCAGGGCCTGCGCGAAGGGGTCAGTCTTGGCGTGCGGGGAATGCGCCACCCTCGCTCTGCCCGGCACGGTGGGATTGCGCAGTGCAGCTTCTTGCGCCGCTTCCTCGGCGCGGCGGCGACGCTCTTGCGCGACATCCCGCGCGTGGCGGGCCGCGGCGTCGCGGGCGACGCTGCCCCACGCGCGCGAGGCCACCAGGCCCGCAGTGCCGACGTAGTCGGTGTTCATCGCCGAGGTGATCGCCTGGTTGACCGCACCGCCGAACTCCTTGACCGCATCGACGCCGCCGCGCAGGTGCGCTCGAAACGCCGTGAAACCAAAGTCGCCATGCAGTGCGGCCACAAAGCCCTTGCCGAAGGCACGGGCCGTGCTCATGGCCGATGCAAAACCCTGGGTCACCAGGCTGGCGACCCCGTTCACCAGAACATGGACCGCCTGGATGCCGCCCCACACGAAACCAATGCTGACGTTGACGAAATCCTTCAGATACGTCCTGGCGAGCGACACGGCTTTGCCGAAGTCGGACTCGACGCTCTGCCAGCCGATGCCCATCTCGGCCAGGAATCGACTCCAGGCGACCGACGTGCCCGCGAAGGCGTCGCGCAGGGCTCCCAGCGCCGAGACCACCGCCCCGCGCACGGCATCCCAGGCGCCGCCGATGAACTCGCCGACCGAGGCCGTGGTGCCGCCCAGCGTGATGACGCTGTTGCGAAACACGTAGAGCGCCGCTGCCGCTGCCGTGAGCGCCACGGCAGCGGCCCCGATGGGGTTGGCGGCCATGGCCACGGTCAGTCCGTCCACGGCCTCGGTCAGCCCGGCGAACACCCCGACGCCGACCTCGCCCGAGGTCACGAACGCAGCTTGCAAGAACTTGACGCTTGCAGTCACTCCCTCGATCGCCGCCGGCAGGATCTTGACCACACCGAGAAATCCGATCGCACCCGCCGCCAGCGCAGGCAGGATCGGCAGCAGTCCCTGCAATGCAGGGGCGATGGCGCCGATCGCGGTGAACTTCCATTGGTTGAGTTTCCACGTCAGTGCCTGCCACGCATACTCCAGACGCTTGGCCTTCTCGGCCTGCGCGTCGGTGATGAATCCGTTGACCTTGCCTTCCTCGCCCAGGCGCTGCAGCATGGGGATCAGTTCCGAGCCCGAGCGCCCGAAGAGTTGCATGGCGATGGCCGACTTGGCCGCCCCGTTTTGCATGTGCACGAAGCTTTTGGCTACATCCATGAGCACGGCGTCTGAACTGCGAAGGCGTCCATGCGCATCGGTGACCGCCACGCCCATCGCCTTGAACGCATCCTTGCTCGACTTGAGCCCTTCCTGGGCGTTCCACATCGCGCGCCCGAGCTTGGCCGCAACCTGGCCCACGCTGCCCATGCTCACGCCGGTGATCTGCGCCTCGCGCTGCATGTCGGACAGAATGGCGACCGACAGCCCCGTCTGCTCGCTCATCTCTTTGAGGCGCACCGCCGACTCGATGGAGGATTTGGCGACTTCGATGAGACCAGCGACCCCGGCGACGGCTCCGAGCTTCTCGATGGAGGCGCCGATCGCACCCAGCGCGCCTTCCAGGCGTTCGGCGTGGTCCTTGGCGACCTCCATGGCCGACTCCATCTGGTGCATGGAGCGCTTCATCAGGTAGGCGGCGCGTTCCAGCGCCGAATCAAAGCGCGCGGTGTTGGCCGACAGATCAATGTTGAGGGCGCCGAGGGCTCCGGACATGGTGGGTGCTCAAGGGGTTGCCGGATTGCCGGCGGTTGGGGATTCGGGGCTTTGCTGACGTGCCTGCAAGGCCTTCAGATACATCGCCAGACGCCAGTCGGCGGCGCTCAAGCCATCAACGAGCGGCGCATCGGAAGGTTCGGCTGGCCGGGTGAACAACAGAAAATCCTGCGGGGCGAACGGCTCGGTCCTCGCCTTGGGATCGCGATGGATCTCGGCCAGCAGCGCGCGCAACTGCGCCTGCACGACATCGAGCATCGGGGCACCGAAAGGCTCGACGGCGGCGAAGCGCTGCCAATCGAGCCACTCCGAGGCCGACAGCGTGGCCTCCAACTCCTGAACCGTGCGGCTCAGGGCGAGCGCCAGGCGGTGCTTGACCTGGCGCTCGGGGGTCAGTTTCCCGCGTCGGCCCCGTAGCCGTTGATGCGCAGCACAGCGGCAGCGAGCTTCTCCACGGCGGCATTGCCGGCCTCGGCGAAACGCTCGATGTCGGCGTCGGTGAACACGGCCTGACCGTCCTTGCGCACGCTGCGCACGACCAGGCCGTAGCCGAACGCTCGCGTGCGGCGCGTGGCGTCCTTCTCGGCTTCGGCCGCCTTGCGGATCTCGGCGACGTCGCGCTCGCGCAGTTCGACGAGCTCGACCGTGCCCACGCCGGGCAGGTCGTAGGGTTCGGTCTTGGGGGTGACGGCCGCGAAAAACGCAGCCGCAGGATGAATCGAGGAGATGGATGGCTGGGTCATGGTGGATTACACGGTCGGGTTGGCCAGGCTGCCCCAGACGATCGAGACGGGGCCGGAAATGCGCAGGGTGCAGGCGAGTTCGAGCTTGCCGTTGACCTTGGCGTCGGGCGTCTCAGCACTCACACAGTAGGCACAAAAGGAGAAGGTGGCGGGTTGAGCAAGCTGCGCGCCCAGGGTGATCTGGTACAGCGACAGCGTCTTGTTCGCCTTCTCGACGAACATCTGCTGCTGGCCCTTGCCGCCGGTGAAATTCATCGTCACCGCCACCGACCCGGAGTCCTCCAGCCCCAGGACGAACTCCTTGGCCAGAGACTGCAGGTGGGTGACGTCGATCTCGTCGACCTTCTGCCCGGAGGGTTTGATCTCCACCGCCTCCTCCAGGGGTTGCCAGACGGTGGTGGTGGCCGCCGCCGCGGTGGCGATGACGGACGCGGTCAGCGGTTGGGTCGTGGGCGCAGCGCCGCCCCAGGCGATGGAAGAAAACTGGCTTCGAAGTGCATTGCTCATGGCGAGGGTCTCATGATGAGGGGCTCAGGGATTGGGGAACCACAGTTGCAGATCCAGCAGCGTGCGGCGCAGCTGGGAGTCGTGTTCGAACAAGCTTTGGCGCGAGACGGCCACGCCGCCGAAGGCCGCCGTCAAGGCGTCGTGCGCGGCCTGCGCGAGAGCATTGGCCTGCGCGCGCGTGGCGGCATAGACGTCGATCTGGTAGCGAGAGGGCACCAGGGAACTCTCGCCACCCAAGGTGTAGGCATCCGGAGGCAGCGCGATCTCGGCATAGACGAGGTACGGCGCGACGTCGCCTTCCTCGGCCGCATCAGGGCGGATGGGGATACCGGAGAGCGCGGCGATCGATCGCAGGGTCTGGGCCACCAGCGGGTCGTGATTCACGGTGTGTAATGAATCTTGCGGCGGGCTTTGGCGATGTTGGCCTGGCAGACCGCCACGAAGCGATCGAGCGCGGCCTGCTTGGCGCTCTCGAACGCCGGGCGCATGAAGGGGCGCATATCCATCTTGCTCGTGCCAAACTCGATGAAGCGCCAGAAATACGCCTGGTGCTGGTCGCGGAAGGTGACGATAGTCTGGGCGCTGTGCTGGCTGTGGCGCACCTTCTTGCGTACGATCTGCTGGCGCAGCCAGCCCGGGGTGGCCATCCCGCCACCGTGCAGCCTGTAGGCGTCGTGGGCGAGTGGCACCTTGGCGCGCGCTTCCTTGACGATCGGCAGTGCTGCAGAGGTCAGCGCCCCCTGCAGCGCACGTCCGCCGATCTTGGGGCCGAGCGCGAGCAGTTCGGCTTCAATCGCCTGCAGTCCTTCCACCTGAAATTCGATCATGTTCCGGGGTCCACGGCGCCCTTGCTGCACAGCAAGGCCAGTTCCACATTCACGGCGTCCATGCGCAGCACGGCCAGGACGGTATAAACGTCCGCGCCGGACACGACGCGCATCCCCGGGGTGAGTCCGGCCCGGTAGCGCACAAAAATGCGGCTCGTGACCTCGCCGTGTACTTCTTGCGCCGCCAGCAGTTCGCGCCCCGACAGGTCTTCGACCAGCGCGCTGATGTGGGTCAGCAGCGGCTGCCACGCGGCGGGGCCCGGTTGCCCCAGCGCGTCTTCGGCGCCCGGCGCGCGCGCGAGGATGCTGACGCGGTGGCGGTAGGTACCGGCAGCGACGATGCCTGTGCTCAAGGTCATTCAGAACCTCGGCGGTACGGTCAGGGGCTCGAGCAGCGACTGCATGTAGTCGGGCGGCAGCTCCTCGAAGCCTGAGCCGCGCAGCTTGAGCATGAACATCTCGCGCTGGGCATAGGCCCAGGCGCAGGCCATCAGAATCCAGATGCGCACGCTCGGATAGCGGCTCACGAAATCGGCCGGCGCGAACCCCGCCAGATAGGTGATCTCCACCGCGCGCTCGGACCGCCCGGTCTGCGGCCAGTTGCCCTGCAGCGGGACACCCGGCTGCGCATAAGGCGGTGATCGCGTCCATGCGGGCACGCTCAAGGGCGCCAGCAGCAGTTCGCGCCCGCGGTTCACCGTGTCGAGCATCGACGGATCGAGGCTCACGCGCTGGTTCTCGGCCTGCGGGTCGGCGTAGGTGATGGCCTGCACGCTCTGGATGCCGGCGTGCGCCAGGACCAGGGGACGGCCGAATGGCGGGAAACCGTCCATCGTCTGCAGATAGGTCGCCTGCCGGATCGCCGCGCCCGTGCGCACCTCGGCCTGGGCACGGGCGCCGGCGATGAGGCCCTGGATCAGGGCGTCGTCGGCCGTGAGGTCGGCGTCGATACGCGCCTGTGCCTTGACCTCGGCCAGCAGCACCGGCTCGCCCTGGAAGGGGTCACCGGGTGCCGCGGGCTGGACGGACAGCAGCAGGGCCATACCGAATTACTTCTGCAGTTGCGGTGTGGGCGCCTTGCCCTTCGGGAGCGTGTCCGGGGCGACGGGCGCGTCCAGGCCTTCAGCAAACTTGCGCTGGATCAGCGTGTCGGCCAGATCGTCGGCGAACGCGGCCACGTCGTCCTTGCGATAGCCGTTCCACCACTTCAGAAAGCGGATGTCCTTCATGTCGGGAGTCCTTGCAAAGGTTGTTCAGTGGGCGCGGCAGCGGCGCGCCCGTCAGGGGGTCAGGTTCAGCGGTACCAGGTCACACCCTGCAGCACGGCAATCGCCTGGGGGTGACGCGGACCGAAGTCGTTCTCGGTCAGCAGCCGGATAAGCGTGAGGTCGCGCTGGAAGGCGCTGACGCTCGTGCCGCTGGTCGGGTCGGTGTAGGCACCGTCCTGACTGATGGCCACCGACAGGTTCAGCGATTCCCCGATGACCATCTGCGCAAAGTCCACGAAGTAGATCTCCGAGCAGTTGCCCCCGCCGTTGGGCGTGGACAGGTTGGTCGGGATCTGCGTGGTCTGCGCGAACGGGTATCCCCGGAACATCCCTTGGTCGATCTCGGGGAAAACGCGGTTGCCGGTGGTGGTGAGCAGGTCGCGCAGGAACTGCACCGAGTCCGGGTGCATGAGCCAGCCGGGCTTGCGCATGCGCACGTTGGCGCGGCGCAGCGCCAGCACCATGCGACCGGCATCGGTCATGATGGCCTGCGCCAGCGCCTGGCCGGTCAGCGGCGCCGTGGGCGGCGTGGCCCAGGTGGTGCCCGCGGGAGCCGCGCCCGGCGTGCCCGAGGCCGGCTCGATGGGGGTGGCCGACAGCACATTGGCCGGCAGGCACCAGTTGCGCAGGCCCACCGGCGTGGCGTTGGTGCCGTCGCCGCGGATGAAGGCCGCGTCCTCGGCCGTGGCCATCGAGATCGCGGTGTCCTCGACGATGAGCTGGTCCACGCGCTCGTCGATGCCGGCGAAGCGGATGAGATCATTGCCGATGGGCACCAGACACGCCAGCTTCTTGGCCACGAGTTGCACGTCGTCGAAGCTCTGCTGGGACACCGGCGCGTCGCTGTCGCGCCCGATGTAGCCGGCCAGCGCCCCGCCAGCGATGCGCGGCATGGTCAGGTTGCCGTTGGTCAGCGGCAGGGTCAGCGGCCCCATGGAGCGCACCACCGCGTTGGGCACCAGACGCTCGATGACGGTGGCCGCCAGTACGTTGGGGATCAGCACCGCGCCGCCAGAGGCCGTGACCGAGGACAGCGCGGCGGCCACCTCCACGCCGATGCCGTCGCGGCTCATGGCGCGCTGGGCGAACTCGGCGCCGGCAGCGAGGTTCCCCGGGGCGTGCTTGAGCGCACCGATGATCCCGGAGAACACGCTCATGTTGCGCCGCGTGCGCTCGGCGGGATCGCGGGGCCGGGTGTAGATGATCGGCTCGCCCGCCTGACCGACGGGGGCGTGCTGAGCCTGTACGCTGGTTTGCACGGCAGGCGCCAGACGATCGACGGCCACGGCGTCGAGCTTGCCCTGCTCAAGCACATCGACGGGTGTGGCGGCGGCCATGGCCAGGGTGCGCGATATGGCTTGCGCGCCCTCGAGCACGGCCAGGCGCCGGCCCAGCGCATCGAAGGCCGGAGCGATGGCGTCGAACTCCGCCTGCTCGGCTTCCATGAGAGGCTCCGCCTGGGCCTTGTCGGCCAGTTCCTTCGCGCGTTGACTAAAAGCGGCGCGTTCGCTTTTTAGGGTCTGGATGGCATCCATGGGGGTTTCCTGGTGGGTCCACAAACGAATCCGCCCGCTTGATGCGGGCGGCAAGATCTGAAGCGCGAACGCGGTTCAGGGTCGGGGGGATGGCCTCCAGATCCTGGAGACCATCGTGTTTGGTTCAAAGGTGCGCGGCGATCTCCAGGGCTTGCGCATGGAGCACTGCCGTTGCTCGCCCAGAGGAAATCGGCCACAATGCGCACAACAACACCCGCCACGCCTCTCGACGATGCGCACCCCGGCGGGTTTCTTTTTTGCGGAGGCGTTTCTTGAAGTTCGCCAAGCCCGCACTGCCGGTGAACGACCAGTGGGTCGTACCCAGTCGGCAGATCAAATCCGCGCGGCGATCTCCAGCGCCTGCGCGCGCAGCGTCATGGCATGACGGCGCTGCGCCTGCTGCCGCTGCTGCGCGGCACCGGCCTGCGCCAGTCCGGCCAGTCTGTCGATGGCCTCCTGCGGCGTCTCCATCTGATCGGCCAGGCCCTGTGAGAGCGCATCTGCACCGTGCAACACGCCAGCCTGCAGGCCCACGATCCGTTCAGGCGGCAGATTGCGGTGGGTCGAGACGGCAGCCACGAATTGGTCGAAAGCGTTGTCCACCTGCGCTTGCAATTCCTGCTGCGCCACATCCGACAGCGGCGCGTGCGAAGCGCCGTGGAGCTTTTTGTCGCCGCGGTAGATGGCGGTGATCTTCACGCCCGCCTTGTCGTTGGCGCCCGAGAGATCGCGGTGCAGTGCCACCACCCCGACGGACCCCACCGCGCCGGTGGGGCTGACGCTCACGCTGTCGCAGGTGGATGCGAGCAGGTAGGCCGCCGACAAGGCGTTGAAGTTGACGATGGCCGTGGTGGGCTTGGTCGCCCGGGCGATCTTGCCCGCCAGTTCAAAGGCGCCTTGGACCGAACCCCCCGGCGAGTCGATGTCCAGCGCAATCTGCCGCACATCGGGGTCGGCCAGCGCCGCGTCCAGTTGCGCGCCGATCCGGTCGTAGCTGGAGGTGCCCATGCAGGCGGTCATCGCATTGCCTCGGGGAACGAGCGCGCCATGCACCGGGATGACAGCCACGCCTGCGGCCTTGATGGCGTCAGGCGCGAGCACCTTGGTTTGCGCCGCGCTCGCCCCGACGGACAAGCGCTCACGACCCTCGATCAAGACGGCGTGCGCCCACTCGTCGGCCAGGTCGGCCAGGGCGGGTGTCGCCATCAGCGGCTGGTTGTAGATCAGTCCGCGCAGGTAGGGGTAAGCGTCATGCATCCTGGGTCTCCATCATGTCGTGCAGCGTTCTCGGCGCCGTGGTCGAGGGGGCACCCGGCGTCCTGGCCGGAGCCGGGGCCGGCTGCGTCGCGTCGGCCATGTTCAGCGGTTGCAGGTAAGCGTCGCCGCGCGCGATGGAGGGCATTCCCTCAGCGCGGCGAATGTCGTTGATCGACAGCCATCCCCACTGCCTGCCCATGGCGTAGGCGGCGTAGCGCGAGGACAGATCCCCGCGCAGCAACTCACGCACATCCAGGCGGATGACGATTCCATCCTCGCGCTCCTGCGGCAGCAGGAGATCACGCTCCATCGCCTCCTCGTGGCGCTTGATCCAGGACATGAGCGTGTGGGTGAGGAACTCGAGCGACTGCTGCTCGATGTTGGCGTTCGTCGCCCGGTTCAGGTCGCCGAGCATGTGCGGCGGGATGCCGTAGATGCGCGCGATGTCGCCTGCCGAATAGCGCCGCTGCTCGATCAACTGCGCATCGGCGTTGCTCATGGACAGCGGCGTGAAGGCCATGCCCTCTTGCAGCAGCGCCACGCGCCCGGCGTTGTCCGCCCCGGCGTACTTCTCCTCCCAATTGCGGGTGATGCGCTCGATCATCGCCGGATCCTTGATGGGCGGCGCGGTCGCGGGGCGCGTGAGCGTGCCGGTCAGGTTCGTGCCGTTGCCGAACACCCGCCCGGTGTGGCGCTCCCCGGCCATCGCGACCCCGATGGCCTCGCGGTGCAGCGCGATTGGCGACAGCCCCGTGTAAGCGTTGTCGGAGATCCAGCGCACATGGTGGATGTCGCCCATGGCGTACATCCCCTCGATGCCGTCCGGCGCGCGCAGGATGCGGTAATACGGCAGCCGATCCACTGGGCTGACGTACACGATGACCCGGTCTGAGTTGATCGGGTAGAGGCTCTTGATCGTGCCGTCCGGGTTGCGGAACTTGAGTGCGAAGGCGTTGCCGCGCAAGCCCAGTTGCGTCTGCAGGAACTCGCGGAACTGGTACGGCGTCTGGAAGGCATTGGGCGCGGTGCGCAGGATCGGCAGCAGCGGATGATCCGCGATGGGTTCCTTCGATCCATCCGGCGCGTGCCGAAAGACTCCCGCGGGCAGCTTGGCCACTGACTCGGCAAGGAGGGTGACCGCGCGCTGCACGGCGGTCAGGGCCAGGGCCGTCTGCGGCGTGACCGTGGCGCCGGTGGCCGCGCGCCCGTAGCCAGAACCCAGGAAGGCCCCCAGCCAGCCGCCGCCCGTGCCGCTGGCCGGGTTGCCGCTGCCGGGAAACAGGATGTCGGAGAACCACATCAGGGCTTGCCGCGCTCGAGCGCCACATTGCGCGCCACAGCAAAGCTGGCCAGCAGCGCCAGCGCTCCGGCCAGAATCATGCCCGCGCGCCAGTCCAGGCAAGCCACGCCGGCCACGAGCAGCGCGGCCCCCGCCAGCGCCAGCAGACCGGCGCGCAGGTCGGCGCGGCGCAGCCGCTCGGTCTTGTCCTGGGCGGTTTCCATCAGATGCCTACTCCCTCGTCGTAAATCGATGTGCCCTGGATCACCGGCGTGCCGAGCATCGCGCGCGACAGTGCCATGATCAGCGCCACAATGCCGTCGATCTTGTTCTCCGGGCGTTCTTTGCGCGGATAGATGTTGTCCTTGGCGTCCAGCCGTGCGACCACGTTGGAGGCCATCCAGGCCAGCACCGGATCGCCGTCGTGCGCCAGACGTTTGCTGAGCACCAGTGCCTGCAACGCCTTCATCGGCTCGGAGAAATTCAGCACCGTGGGCCGCACCTCGATCATCGGCATGCCTTCGGCGAGCATGTGCGAGGACAGTTGCGTGGCCTGGAACGGGTCGAACGCCACGGCCTGCACCGCAAAGCGCGCGGCGATGTCGCGCAGGTCGGCCTCGATGGTGTCGAAATCGGTGACGTTGCCTGGGGTTTCGATGAGCCGCCCGGCGCCCGCCCAGCCGGCGTACTGGCTGTTGGCCGCGCCCTGCACCGCGTCCTCGGGCAGGTAGTGCCGGCAGAACACGGCAAAACCGTCCGCGCCCTGCCGGAGCACCAGCACGAGCGCGGCGATGTCCACCTTGCTGGCCAGATCCAGCCCGATCCAGCAGGGTTGTCCCTCGAAGGCCTCCAGATCCAGGCCGGCATCGGCGCAGGCGTCCCAGGCGCGCATGTCCATCCAGGGCGAATCGGCGCTGACCCACACGTTCAGGTGCTTGGTCTGGAACGCGGCCGCAGCCGAAGGCAGTTGCAGCGCCTTGGCCTGTAGCGACAGCACCGCGTCCGCATCGATCGACACGCCCCAGTTGGGGTTGGCTTTGATCAGTGCGCTCTCGTGCGTCCAGTCGTCGCCCTCGTCCAGGCCGTGGATGATGCCGAACTGCCGCTCGTCCTGCATCACGCCGTCGAGCATGCGGGTCACGCCCGTTCGAACCTCGTAACAGATGCCCGCGCGGTCGCTGCCCGCCGTGGTGATGACCCACAGCAGGGAGTTGTCGCGCTTGCCGGTGGCCGTCTCCACCACGTCGTAGACCGTGCGGGTCTTGTGGGCGTGCAATTCGTCCACGCAGCCGAAGTGGATGTTCAGGCCGTCCAGGGTCGAGCCTTCTGCCGACAGGGGCTCGAAGCGCGAGGCGCTGCTCAAGACATGCAGGTTGTGCGCGCCGATGCCCACGCCGAAGCGCCGGCAAAATCCTGGACTCCTGCGGGCCATGGTCTGTGCCACGCCGAAGACGATGCGCGCCTGGTCGCGGGTGGTGGCCAAGCTGTACACCTCGGCGCCCATCTCGCCGTCCACCGCCAGCATGTACAGCGCCAGCGCCGAGGACAAGGCGCTCTTGCCGTTGCCCCGCGGCACCTCGATGTAGGCGCGCCGAAAGCGCCGCCGTCCCGCCGCGTTCACCCAACCGAACACGGTGGTCAGGATGAAGATCTGCCAGGGGGCCAGCGCGATCGGATGGCCCGCCAGAGGTCCCTTGATGTGCGGCAGCCGCTCGATGACGCTGCAAACGCGATCGGCGGGGCGAAACGTGCGCCCGGCCGCGTCCTCGAGCGGCGGGTTGAATCGGTACGGCGCCTGCGCGTCCGACCAGCGCTCCAGGTCGTCGAGTTGGCGCTGGCAGGCACGGCGCACCCAGTGGCAGGCGGGGACGTCGCCGGCCACGACGGACTGGGCGTAGTGGTGGGCCTTGGCGGCGTAATGGCCCGGAGTCGTGGTCATCTGGATACGATGGGGTTTACTACAACGTTTGCGATGCGTCGCAGCATGGTGAGGTCCATCAATCGGAGGCAGCATGGCGACCACCAAACTCTTCAAGAGCGGCAATTCGCAAGCCGTGTGCATCCCGGCGGAGCTGGCCTACAGCACGACCGACCTGGATCTGGTCATCGAGCGGCACGGCGACGAGTTGCGCATCTACCCCGCGCAGCGGCGCCTGGGCGACGTGCCGGGCAAGCTGGCCCGGTTCTCGCCGGACTTCACGGTGCCGGGGCGCGAGGAGCAGGAACAAGTCGAAGCCGACCAATGAGAGCGGCGTCGTGTGGCCGCGCCTCCAAGGTGCGCCGATTGTGTTGACGAAAGCTATACGCTAGCGCTACAATTCGTATATCTATTGTGTAGGCGTTAGGATCATCATGCGCGATGCTGCAATCAACCTGCGAGCGCTGCCCGAGCAACGCGATCTGATTGATCACGCGGCCCAATTGCTCGGCAAAAATCGTTCGGACTTCATGCTCGAAGCGGCTTGCGACAGGGCCCAATCGGTCGTGCTCGATCAGGTGTTTTTCCATCTGGATGCTGAGAAGTTTCGCCAGTTCACCCAATTGCTGGACGCAGCGCCGGCCACGAACCCGGGGCTGGAGCGTCTCATGGCAGTCAAGGCGCCGTGGCAAAACAAGGCATGAGCCTGCGACTACAGGCGCCGCAGGCGTTGTCCAGCGGGCACCGGGTCGATACGTTCGCGTGCGGCGAGTCTGTGCTCGACGATTGGCTCAAGCGCCGGGCTTTACCGAATCAGATCAGTGGAGCCAGTCGCACTTTCGTCGTGGCCGATCTCGATCAGATCGTCTACGGTTATTACGCCTTGGCGGCGGGCGCCGTCTCTCACCAGGCGGCCACCGGTGCGGTCCGACGCAATATGCCCGACCCGATCCCCGTCATGGTGCTCGCACGCCTTGCGGTCGATCAGAGCGCCCAGGGGATGCAACTTGGCGGCGCCTTGCTGCGCGATGCCGTCAACCGCGCCGTTGCAGTGTCTGCCCAGGCTGGCGTACGCGCCGTGCTGGTGCATGCGATGCACGACCGTGCCCGAACGTTTTACGAGCACTACGGCTTCCGAGTCTCTCCAGCGCACCCCATGACCTTGATGCTGCGCCTGAGCTCGGTACAGCCCTGAAGCATCAGAAGTCCGCCCAGGGGTCGTCGAGCTTGGGGGGCTGCGCCTGGGGCACCTGCACCCGCGCGCGCGAGACCGGCGTGAACCCGAGCTCCGCCTCGCACTCCTTGAGCGAGCGCGACAACTCCATCTGCAACTCGAACAGGATCGAGCGCGCGGGCATGCCGTGGCGATCCTTGGTCAAGAGGCCGCCGACACCGCGCTTGGAAATCTCGCGCACGACGTCGCGGTACTGCGCCAGCAGCTCGCAGTAGCGCTCCAGCAGCGCGGCGTTGTTGGCGTGCAGGACCCCGGGCGGCTTGCTGCCGACGAGGTAGCGCCAGAGGTCGGCGGCCGCCTCGCGCATCTCCAGCGGCGGATCCGACAGCATTGCGGCCGCTTGCGGCTCAGCGGCGTTGGTACGCGACTTGCGCAGCGTGCCCTTGACGGCCTTGACGGCGGTCGGCAGGGGTTTGCGCCCGGCGCCGGTTCGCGCCCCCCCGGAGCGCCCGGGCTTACCGGCCACGGGCCGGCTCCATTTGAAAAAACACCATCATTTGAATTTGGCTGCGCAAAAATTGGCCCTGGCGCGCGGATCGCCGCGGGTTGTTGCGGAAGTTTCAGACCCCCCTTACCCCGTCGGGCGGCGGGCGTTGCCGAAGCCGCCGTCCTCGCGCGCGGTCTTGCGGTTGTGGCACGCCGCGCACAGCGGCTGCAGGTTGCCCGGTGCGTTGTGGCCGGGGTTGTTGTCGATGTGATCGACGACCGTGGCGGCGCGCCACAGGCCTTGCGCCGCGCAATGGCGGCACAGCGGCTCGGCGCGCAGCACCTGCTCACGCAGGGTGCGCCAGGCCGCGCCGTTGGTGGGCAGCGCGCGGCATTGCCGGCGACGGCGGGCCTGCGCGTTGCCGTCCCATTGGCGCCGGTCGGACTGATGCGCATCGCAATAGCCGGGTGTGCTGACCAGCGCGGCGCAGCCGGGGTGGCGGCAGGGAGTCGGGGCGCGCACGGGCATGAATCCATCGGTATCCGTTTCGTGCCGCGGAAAGGCTTGGCTTGTGGGCGCGACAGCGCGTTAATGCCATCACCATCCACCCAGCACGGAGTCCACCATGAGTGTTCAACTCACCACCGCCCAGCACGCCATCCTCGCCAAGGCCATCAACACCAGCGGCGGCAAGATCCTCTGGTTCCCCGACCACATCAAGGGGGGCGCGCGCAAGAAGGTGCTGGAAGGCCTGTTCAAGCGCGCCCTCATCGCGCCCGATGGCGAGGGCTGGTGCATCGCCGCCGAGGGCTTTGATGCCATGGGTATGAAGCGCCCCCAGGTCAACGCCGAGCACAAATCGAAGTTCGAGGCCAAACTCGACGCGATCATCGCCAACGCCGAAGCGGCGCAGGACGACACCGCAGACGCGGACGCAGAGATCGAAGCCGCCGTCGCCCAAGACGAGGCATCCTTCAAAACGCCCGTCAAAGCGCCTCGTACCCGTGCCAACAGCAAGCAAGCCGAAGTGCTCCGGATGCTGCAACGCCCAGAGGGCGCAACCATCGGCCAGATTTGCACCGCCACCGGCTGGCAGGCCCATACGGTGCGCGGCACCTTCGCCGGAGCGTTCAAGAAGAAGCTTGGCCTGGCCATCGTGTCGGACAAGCCGCAGGGCGGCGAGCGGGTCTACCGCATCGCCTGATCAGCAAGATCGATCAAGAGGCCAAGCTCGAGTGCATGACTGAATCAGTCGGACACGGCATCAAACGCTTGGCTTGTGCCCACAGTAGCGCGGTAATGCAGTCATCGCAACGCAGCAAGGAAAGGACAGCAAAATGACCATCTACTACAAGAAATTCTCCGAAGCCCGCAAGAACTGCGCCCCCGGCTACACCACTCTGTACTGCGCCAAGATGAACGCCTACTACAACGGGTTCGCGTTTTGATGCGCACCACCACGCCAATCCCCGTCACCCAGAACGAAACCTGGGGCTTTTACGGCGCGATGTCGGAGCAGGCCAGCAACGCCTGGCCGCAGGCGTGCACCGTCATCTCGAACGCCACCGGCCAGTCCCTCGACTCGGTGCGTGCTTTCCTCGACAGCCGCTTTGGTCGGCACTTTGCCGACGACGTGCACAACGCGCTGGACGAGGGCAAGACCCTGCAGGACGCCATCCACGCGGCAACAGGGCGCTGGATGGGCTGGACGATTGGACGCCAGACCAGCAAGCAATACGGCATCCCCGTTGGGCTGCCCTACCTGACCGGCTTTGTGATTTACGCCACCGTCATGGAAGACATCGACGACTGATCGAACGCCGCGCCATCCCCTTCGCGGGTGGCCTGCTTGCCGGTGAACTCCTCCCACCTGCGCACAATCACGTCGACGTACTTGGGGTCGAGTTCGATCAGTCGCGCCACGCGGCCTGACTTCTCTGCGGCGACCAAGGTCGTGCCGGAACCCCCGAAGGGATCGAGCACCACATTGCCGGGTCGGCTCGAATTGCGGATCGCACGTTCGACCAGTTCCACCGGCTTCATCGTCGGGTGCAGGTCGTTCTTCTGCGGCTTCTTGATCGCCCAGACGTCGCCCTGATCACGGTCGCCGCACCAGTGGCGTGTCGCACCCTCGGGCCATCCGTACAGGATCGGCTCGTACTGGCGCTGGTAGTCGGCGTGGCCCAGCGTGAAGGTGTTCTTGGCCCAGATGATGAAGGTCGACCACTTGCCACCGGCGGCGCGGAAGGCGGCCTGCAGCACATCCAGTTCGCTCGACGACATCGCCACGTACATCCCGCCCCGGCAATGCGCCACGGTGGGGGTCAGCGCCGCCAGCAGGAAGTCGTAGAACCCGTCGCCCAGGTTGTCGTTCAGGATCGCGCGATCCTTGCCTCGCATTTTGTCCTTCGCGCTGTTGGCGTAGTTCACGTTGTAGGGCGGGTCGGTAAAGACCATGTCCGCCACGCCGCCCTGCATCAGACGGTCGTAGCTCTCGGCTACGGTCGCGTCGCCGCACAGCAGCCGGTGCGGGCCCATGACCCAGACATCGCCCGGGCGCGAGATCGGCGTCTCGCAGACTTCTGGCACCGCATCCTCATCGGTCTGACCCTCGTTGTTCGGCTCGTCGCCCGCGATCAGTTCGGCCAGGGCGTCGGCGTCGAATCCGGTGATGTCGAGGTCGAAGCCGTCCAGCTGCAAGGCTTCCAGTTCGATCCGCAACATCGCGTCGTCCCAGCCTGCGTTCTCGGCGATGCGGTTGTCCGCAATGACCAGGGCGCGGCGTTGGGTCGGGCTCAGGTGATCGAGTACGACCACGGGCACGATCTCCAGCCCGAGTTTCTGGGCGGCAGCCAGCCGACCGTGTCCAGCGACGATGATGCCGTCACTGCCTGCAAGGATCGGATTGGTGAAGCCAAATTCGGCAATCGATGCGGCGATCTGCGCCACTTGCTCCTCGGAGTGGGTTCGCGCATTGCGTGCATAGGGCAGCAGTTTGGCGGTTGGCCACTGTTCGATCTTGTCGGCCAGCCAGTTCATGCCAGCACCTCATCATCAACGGTGGTGGCGCGCTCGGCGGCAACCTGTTCGAACGATTGACCTGTTGCCAGCAGCGTGACCGGCACGCCAGGGTGGTTCTGCTGAAAGCGCTTGATGGCCACATCCACGTACTCCGGTGCGATCTCCATGCTGCGGCAGACGCGACCCGTGCGCTCGGCGGCCAGCATCGTGGTGCCGCTGCCGCCGAAGGGTTCGAACACGATGTCGCCCGCGTCCGTGTAGGCCTCGATCACGAACTCCGGCAGCGCGACCGGGAACACGGCGGGGTGGTCGATGTCCTGACCGATCTTGCCCTTGTGGCGCATCACGCGGATCACGCTGTCGGGAATACGCGTGTCCTGTGTCGGCAGGCCCTTGTGCGTCCAGCCGCCGACTTCGCCGTCCTTGCCGCGCATCGCGGTGGACGACCCGTCTGCGCGCAGGTGCGATTCCTGCCCAGCGTGCTTGCAGGGCACGATCTTGTTCGGCTTGCGGGCCTCAAAGTTGAAGTGGAAGACGAACTCGAAGCTCGGCGCGAATCGACCCGCCCAGTCACCGGGCATCCCCGGCCCCTGATCCCAGACGTACCAGGCGAAACGCCGCCAGCCCTGGCTGCGCATCCAGCCGAGCCACGCGTCCCAATACGGGATCACTTCGTTGTCGCGGTGGATGAGGCCAAGGTTGACCAGCACCTGACCGTCTCCAGCCATCGGCAAATGGGCAAACACACCGCGCATCAGGCCATCCCAATCCTTGACACCGCCGCTGGTGTAGTCGCGCTGGTTGCCGTAGGGCGGCGAGGTGAAGCACAGCTGCGCGGCATCACCCTGCATCAGCTTGGCGACAACGGCTGGGTCGGCGGCGTCGCCACAAATCAGGCGGTGCGAGCCGATGGCCCAGACATCGCCGGGGCGCGACACCGCCACGGCGGGCGTGTCCGGCACGTCATCCGCTGCGTCCGGTTCGTCGACGTCCGGCTCTGCCTTGGCATCGGCGTCGGTCACCTCACCGGTGAGCAGCGCCTCGATCTCGGCATCCTCGAAACCCGTCAGGGCAAGGTCGTATCCCGCGTCGGACAGCTCGGCCAGTTCGAGCGCCAACATCTCCGCAACCCAGCCAGCGTCAAGCGCCAAGCGGTTGTCGGCGATCACCAGCGCGCGTTTTTGCGCGACAGTCAAATGGGCCAGTTCGATCACCGGCACCTGATCGAGCCCCAGCTTGCGGGCAGCAGCCAGACGCCCGTGGCCCGCGATGATGCCGTTGTCGCCATCAACCAGAACCGGGTTTGTCCAGCCGTATTCGACGATGCTGGCGGCGATCTTGGCGATCTGCGCATCGGAATGCGTGCGAGGATTGCGGGCGTAGGGAATCAGCGCCTCGACCTTGCGGTACTCGACGTTGAGCGTGTTCAAAGAGGATGTCCTGAAAGTAGAAAACCCGCCGACGAAGCCGTGGGCGGGTTTTGGGGGTTAGTGCGAACTGGCGGGTGCGAACTGCGAACCGTGCGAACCTTGGTTCGCACCCTGACGCTAAAAAAGCGCCGCGCTCGCGCCCCCCGCATTGCACTTTCGGGAGGAAGGACCCGTCGCGATCGCGTCGGTCTGCCCCAAGTCAACTCTGTCCAGAAGATAGCTCGAATACTACGGGCAACCGGGGTGATTTGTTGCATGAGGAAAAGTCGCTCATGCCATCGCACACCATCTGGCTCGCGACTGCTCGCGCCAAAACACGCTAATTCACGACGAACGAGCAACCCCATTGAGCCTGTCGGCCACGAGCTGCAGTGCGCGCTGCCACCGCCGCCATGCCGTCGTTCGATCGCAGGCAAACCGCGTCGAGATGTCGCGCCAGCCGTATCGCTTGGCACGCATCCAGATCAGGTGCCGCTCCTCGACCTCGAGCCAGAGCACCCAGCGCATCGTCTCCAGCATCTGCTCCACCGCTTCGGGGCTTGGAGGGAAGGGTCGGTAGACCGGCTCGTCGGCCGAGAAGAGTTCCCACTGCTGGCGAACAATCTGTGGCCAGGTGTTGAAGTAGCCTTGCACGCGCACGGGCGGCAGACGTCGTCCGGTGGTTGCGGCATCCTCGAAGCGTGCTGCGACGTCCTCGATGGTCCACAGGGTGGCGGTCCTAGTCACGGCGGCGTCCTCCCACTCCGTACAAGCGCTCGCCGATGCGGCGAACGAACTCGCGCTCGACGAAGTCCAGACGGTCGTCGGACTCCTTGACCACCAGGATGTGCTGCTCGCGCCAGCCCTGCTGCTTGACGGCCTCTACGTCGGTGGTCTCGGGCTGCAGGCGTCCGAGGGGGCAACGGTAGGAGGGGGTGTGCATCTTCATCTCACACCTCCTGCGTCTCGATCGCCCAATGCAGGATGGCGAGCGCATCGGCTTCGTTGTCGTCACCGGGACGGTGGCCACGTTGGGTGACCGACGCGATCATCTCGTCCTTGCCGGCGTTGCCTTTGCCGGTCGCGTGCTTCTTGATCGTCCCCACGGGCACGCCCTGGTACGGGATGCCGTGGTGCTCGCACCAAGCCGTGAGGTGGCCCATGAAGCCGCCGTAGGCGTGCGCGGCATCCACGCCCGCATGCCGACGGACTTCCTCGAAGTACACCGCGTTGATGTGGTCGCAAGCCGTGAGCAGTTCGGCCAGCCAACGCTTGAAGCGCAGGAAGCGCATGCCCCCGCCCTCGAACCGCTGCGGCTTGAACTGCTCGGTGCCACTCGTGATCGTTCCGTCCAGGTGCAGCAGTGCCCAACCGGTACGGGTGCCCAGATCGAGGGCCAGGATCGTCGTATTCATCTCTTGCTCCATTTCTGGGGCGAGTGACGGATGTGACGGGTTTGCCGGTTACCTCTCTATCGTGTGCGTACGCGCACGCGTAAGGGGTTAATCAGTAGACCTGTCAAATCCGTCACTCGACCCCGTATCAGTCGTCTCGGTAGGGATAGCCGCCCCCGTAAGGCTTCGGACGCAGGCTGATGCCAGCCAGCGCCCGCGCACCCCCGGTCAAGCGGCACTTCTCGAACTTGCGTGTGGCCATGAGTTCAGCGAAGCGCTTGACAGAGCCGACGTACTCGCCGGCCCGCTCTGCCCATTCACGCCAGTCGGTGAACAACTCCGACACGCCCTCGCGGTGGCTCTTGGAGAGCAGGCAACGCTCCTCGATCCACTGACCCAGTGCGTCCTCGGCCTCGAAGTACTCCTCGGTGGCAGACACCACGCACGGCGGCGGCTGCAGCCCGTCGCGCTGCCACGCGAGGCAGCCGTCGATCGCCCAGGCCAGGATCCCGTCCCGTTCGGCCAGCAGGCGCTCCGTGAGTTGGCCGTCGCGCTTCTCGGGCGGCACCGTCACCGTGAACGGGATCAGGTGGAGGCGGCGCTTCATGGCTTCGTCCACGTTGCGGATCGATGGCTTGTGGTTGCCAGCGATCACCAACTTGAACTGCGGGAAGTACTCGAAGAAGTCCTGCCGCATGAAGCGCGCCGACACCTTGTCGCCGCCGGTGATGGCCTTGACCTTGGACTCGTTCCAGCGCCGCCCCTGTTCGGTTTCGATCGATGCCACGAAGCGCGCGCCGCGCAGTCCGGCGAGGTCGGTCGGGTGCCGATCGCCGCGTGCCTCCATGAACGTGTCCATCGGCGCGCTGGTGGCGTAGTCCCCCAGGATCGTGGCCAGCGTGTTCACGAACACCGACTTGCCGTTGGCGCCCGTGCCGTAGAGGAAGAACAGCGCGTGCGCGCTGGTGGCGCCGGTCAGGCAGTAGCCGACCATGCGCTGCAGGTAGGCCTGCAAGTCCTGGTCGCCCCCGGTCACGTCGTCGAGGAACGAGCGCCAGCGCGGGCAGTCCCCTCGCGGTGTGGCCGTCGCCAACTTCGTCATCCGATCGGCGCGGTCGTGCAGACGCAGCCGACCGGTGCGCAGATCGACCACCCCGCCCGGCGTGTTCAACGCAAAGAGATCCGCGTCCCACTCCTCGGACGTTGACGAGTGACGACGGTCGGAGCGCGCCAGCCGATCCACGCCGCCCACGGTGCCGCTGGCCAGCAGCTTCGCCGCCAGTCGGTGCGAGTCGACCTTGAGCGCCGCCTCCCGGCAGATGGAGCGGATCAGGTGGTGCGACAGCAGGGTCTCGTCGGGCTGCCAGCGGCTGCCTGTCCACACCAGCCACTTGCCCCACGCCGCGCAGTACCGCCAGTCGTCGGCATAGCGCGAGGTGAAGGCCAGCGCCAAGGCATCGTCCGTCGCCCAGACCGTGGCTTCCTGCGAGCGCGCGGTGTTCAACGGCTTGATGCACATGCGTGGGCCGCAGGCGATGAACCCCTGGATGTCGAACCCTTCGTTGATGGCATCCGCCGCGTCCCAGCCGTCCGGCTTGTCGTCGGGTGGGAGCAACACGTCACAGGACGCGGCGCCCACCGTCAGGAGCGCCTGCGCAGCCGACATGGCGTACTCCCAGCCCGGCTTGTCGCGGTCGGGCCACACAAGGACGGCCTTGCCCTGCAGCGGGGTCCAGTCGGTCTTGTCCACTGGCGCGTTGGCGCCGTGCATGGCCGTGGTCGCCACGACGCCCGCACCGATCAAGGCCTGCGCGCACTTCTCACCTTCGGTCAGGACCACCGTCTCGGCCGCCACCAGTCCGGGCTGATTAAACAGGGGCCGGGGTTCGGGCGGCGCCATCTTGCGGCGCTTGGCATCCCAAGGGCGGAACTCCTTCTTCCGTCCAGGCGGGTCGTAGCGATAGACGACCGCGATCAACTGTCCGGCGGCATCGAGGTAGTCCCACTTGGCAGTGGCCGGACCGAGGTCATCGACCAGAGCCTCCTTCTTGACCTTGCGGGTCGGCGTAGCCGGGGCGCGGCCGACCAGGTCACCGGCGTACTGCAGGACTTTCGGGAAATCCTGCGTCACGTTCACGCCGAGGTAGGCCGCCAGCAGGCCGAAGATGTCGCCACCATCGCCGGTCGCACGGTCGGTCCACAGTCCTGCCTTCTCGCCGTCGAGCACGACCTCGAGACTGTCGCCGGGGCTACCCAATGCGTCGCCGATCAGGAACTTGCCCCGGCGCTTCTTGCCCGCGGGGAACATGGCAAACAGCACCGATTCCAAGCGCGCGAGCAGGTCTGCACGCACAGCATCGCGTTCCGGCGTCACCGTCACCTCGTGAAGCGGCTCGATCTCATTGAAGTCCAGCATCGGCGCCCTCTCCGGTGGCCTCGACGCTCACCTGCGTCTGCTGGGCGTTGATCCAGTCCGCGAGTTCGTTCAACTTGAAGCGCACGAGCTTTCCGACCAGGTAATGGGGCAGGCCGAGCCGGTGACGTACCTTGGGTTGGGTGAGCCAGTGCATGGGCAGGTTCAGGCACAACGCCGCCTCGCGTGCGTTGACCAGACGCTCGCCAAGCACCTGGGCCAGCGGTGAATTGCTCATGGTGTGTTTCTCCAGCACCGGTCCTGCCATTGGCACATCCGGCATTCGAAGTGGGTGGAATCGTTGAACCCGCGCGGCAGCAGTTCGTCGGCGTCGGTTGCTGAGATCACCTTGACCGCGCGGTCCGACATGCGCTGCGCCAGTGCGGCATCGAAGGGCACCAGCTCCGCGTAGATCTCCATCGTGTCAGCATTGATCGCCGTGAAAAGCGCAGGGTGCTCGTGCAGTTCGAGATAGGCCTGGTAGACCGCCACCTGGGCCGCGTAGATCGGCTTGGCCACGGCCAGACGGTTCTTCTCGAGCTCGCGCCAGGACTTCGAGCCGAGGCACTTGTTCTCCCAGAGCGCCGGGTATCCGCAGCCCTGCCCCAGGTCCGGACCGTCGACGACCACGCCGTCGATATGCCCTTGCAGCCGTCCATCGACGGCAACGAAGCCAAACTGCTCACCGTTGGCGTTGCGCGTGCGCAGGTCGAACCCCGCGTCGCGCAGCCAGGTCACCGCACAGTCCTCGATGACGTGGCCGCGTTCAAAGATGCGAAGCAGCCGCCCATCAGGGTCACGTCCAGGATCAACCGGGGCTTGTGCGAACTCGTACTGCAGCGCGCGCTCGCACGCCATGCCCAGGCGCGAGCCGCCAAGATAGCCACGCGGTGTCTGCCGAGCGCGAGCGTGCTGCATGCCCGCGTCCACGAGAGCGGTGACCTGACCCGACAGGCTGGCCGAGGAGTTGAAGTCGATCATGGTTTCCCCCCTTCGGCGACCGCCCAAGGCAAGTCGTCTTCCATGTCGGCGAAGGGGCTCGCCAGCGGATCGGCCGTCGGCGGCATACCGCGCACGGTCGGGAACTTGCTCGCCTCGTGGTGCTCGACCATAGACTCGGTGTAGCAGGTGACGATGGCATCGATCACCTGCATCGCCTCAGCTTCGGAGTACTCACCCAGCGGCTTGGCAAAGCCGATCTCGCCCGCCACCTCACCGAAAGCCTTGAGGCACTTCTTCATCGCGGCCAGTTCGACATCAGACGGATCGATCATGGCGACCTCCGTCTTGTCGATGCGGCCTTCCTTGGCGCGCAGCCAGTTGCGGTACAGCGCATGGAACGCGTCCTGGCAACGGCGCGAGCAGAACACCCAGTCGATGGGGTAGCGCCGAGGATCGCCCACACCGTGTCGGTTGTCGGTGTGGCCGAATCCCCGCGCCTGACGTTCGCAGACCCAGCATTTCACGCGTCCCCCTCATTGAGCCCAGGCGGGTTTGCCCGGGATGGCAGGACGCGCGGCTTGCGGCGCCGGGGCGGAAACACGCGACCGCGCAGTGGGCACGGCAGCGCCGGGCGCGCCACCGATGGCCTGCAGGTAGTCGGGCTGGTCGGGCTCGACGGCCATCTTCACGACGTTACGCAGTTCGCCTCGGCCGTCCTTCTCGACGTCGATGCGCGCGACGAACTCCAGGCCGTCGAGCTCGTGGAAGCCCTGAATGCGGCGGGCAGCCGCGGCCTGGGGCGAGTTGTCCTGCGGGCGAACGTTGCGCGCGCTGTTGAGTGCGGCACGGAGGAAGGCCCGCCCCATATTGGCCCACGCCGGCCCCTTCGGACTGTGCAAGCCGATGTTAGACCACAGCTTGCGGCGTGCGTACTCACCCTCCAGCACGACGAACTCGCAGGCCAGGTAGACCGATCCGGTCTCGAAGCTCTGCGTGGCGTAACCGCCGGTCCAGCCCTGGGCCGCGTCGTCGTGGCCACCGGGCTTGATCGTCATGCGCACGCGGGCGACGGTGCCTTTGGGGATGAGGTCGAAGCTCTGCTGCTGTTCGGCGTCGTTGAAATCGTGCCAGTTGGACATGGCTTACTCCTTGGATGTCTGGGGTTGGGTGGCGGCGGCGCATTTGGCGATCAGCGCGCGCAGGTCGGGCGGCTCCAGCAGCTCGAGCTGGCCGGAGCGGTCTTTGGCCGGGTAGCCGTAGGGATTGAGCGTGTGGCAAACAAAGGCACGGTAGGCGCTGCCGTCCTCGGCCTTGATCTCGGCCAGCGTCACCACCTCGTCGACGATCCCCGGCAGCTCGGCCGCCGTCTTGGCACCCTCGATTTGCGGGGCGTACACCTTGCGGTTGAAGTCGTCGACACGCTCGTCGAGGATGGCGACGAAGACGACGTGCTTGCCCCGCGCGTGCTGCAAGTGTGTGAGCGCGGTCAGCATCTCGGTGCCGAGCAAGCCATAGGCGCCGCGCGTGTCTGGCTTGCCGGTACGCTCTGAGATCGCCTGCGGCTGGGTCTTGGCCCAGATGAGCGCCAGCCGCGCGAGCACGGTGATGCTGTCGACGAAGTAGCAGTCGTACTTCGCCAGTTGCGCCGGGTCGCCGTAGCGCTCGCACACGTGCCGGTAGTGCGCCTCCGAGAACAGCGCCTCGGCCGGCAACGCCGGGTTCGGGCCAGCCAGGAAGACGACCAGGTCGCGGAACTCGGGCCAGGTGGTCGGCCGCACGCAGTCGCCGCGCCAGTCCTTCACCGCGAGGTCCCCGGCTTCCAGGTCGACGAACAGCGTCGAGGCCTCGGGCAGGGTCTTGATCTGGCTGGTCTTGCCGATGCCGCTCTTGCCCAGCAGCACCAGCTTGACGCCCTGCTTCTCGCGCAGCCGCTGGTCGGCGGTGATGATGGGAAGGGCCATCACGCCACCTCCTTCAGCAGTTCGGCGACCGCGGGGTTCCAGAGGATCTGGTAGCCGCTGTGGCCGTTGCGGGAGTAAGGCATCGCCTCAGCCCAGGCTTCGCCGGCCTCGGTCAGTTCCCACTCGTCGCGCTCGTTGCGCAGCTGCAGGCCCCGTGCCGCGAGTCGCTGGTTGGTCGCCCGGGCGGTGATGCCGAGCAGCTTGCCGAGCTGGATCGCGTTGAGCGAGCACGTCGGCTCGTTGGCGGCAGGCAGTGCTCGACGCAGCGTCTCGACCGAGAGCCCGGTGTTCTCGTGGATGCAGGTCAGCGTCGCGGCCATCGCGATGCCGGGCTTCACGCCCGGGACCTTCGCTACCGCCTCGCCGATCAGCAGGAGGGAGGCGACGCGGTCGTGGGTTGGCGCGGGCAGCGCCAGCGGCCCGCCGCGCCCAGCGTAGGCGCCGGTCTTGCGGATGGCCGGCAGCACCTCGCTGGTCACCCAGCGCTTGAAGCGCTTGGCCTCGGGCTTTCGGCTCTTGAGGATCGCGGAGTACAGGCCGGACTCGTTGATGACCAGCATCTCCTGGTCGCCCGATGGGGTACGCACAATCTGCGTACCCTTCTCGTCATCATCGAGCGAGCGGGTCATGTCGCTGGCCATGCGGTATTCGAGGGACTGGGCGACATCCGCCGCGACGAACCACGGTTCGCCCTGGGTATCGGTGACGACCCGGACCGGACGGCCTTCGAAATCAAACGGAATCAGTTCGGTGCTCATGGATCAGTCCTCGGAGGCAAAGGCCAGCCGGAA
>Ga0207433_10001362_pt1 | contig 52826 bp, 53 predicted proteins | sample YelNatPaOPGAMG01_FD_187559 | JGI IMG/M metagenome (GOLD analysis project Ga0207433, IMG submission 187559) | Hot spring thermophilic microbial communities from Obsidian Pool, Yellowstone National Park, USA - OP-RAMG-01 (SPAdes) (version 3) | ecosystem: Environmental > Aquatic > Thermal springs...
TCGATCAGTCGTTGCCAGTCGCTCTGGCTGCGTCGCGGGTTCATATCGCACTCCTGCTCAGTGAAAACAAAAGCAGGTTAGAGCTCGCCAGCCAGCCCGGAAAGTACGGTGCCGTTTGAGCGGTTACGAGGAGCAGGCATCCTAGGCTGTTTTTACCGCGTGAGATTTCGCATGGGGACGGAGTCGTATCGTTATCAGTGCCTATCCGGATGCTTCGGCGACTTGCCTTGTTCCGAAGTATGTTTATACTTATGGATAAACAGCAGCAGGAAGGAGATTGGAATGGAAACTACACTGGTTCTCAGGAAATGGGGCAATAATCTGGGGGTACGTCTGCCGGCGGCTATTGCCAGGGATGCAGGCTTCCAGTCCGGTCAGGAGGTGCGATTGCGTGTCGAGGACGGACGAGTGATCGTGGAGCCTATTGTGTCCGCGGATCTCCGCTTGGAAGAGCGCTTACGTTTGTTTGATCCTGCGCGGCACGGAGGAGAAGTGATGGCGGATGCCCGGATTGGCGCTGAGCAGTCATGAAAGAAGGGTGGGTGCCAGATCGCCGGGAGATTATTTGGATCGACTGTAGTCCCCAGTCCGGACGCGAGATGAAGGACCGCTACCCGTTTTTTGTGCTTTCGCCGCGAGATTTCAATGATCGTACTTCCCTGGTGATCGGTTTGCCGATGACCACGGCGGAATATAACTCCGACAACCCATTCGCGATTGCGGCGGGCATTGCCTCTGGGCGGAAGGCAGGGAAAACCAGTTTTATTCTGTGCCATCAACCAAAGTCCTTTGACTGGAGGGCAAGGCAGGCGGCCCCTCATCCGATGAAAACCGTTTCAGATGCTGCTTTTGGACAAGTGTGCGCCATCTTGAATCAGATCATTCAGGTGGCCTGAGAGGGTGGTCTAAACGAACCGCTCGCCGAGCGGCGTTCTTCCCTGCACAAAGCGAGCGCATCGCGGGCATCGATCTCGGGCGTACGCCGCCGCCCGAACCCAGCGCTTTCGGCAGGTCTCGGGCGAGGTGCCCTGCAGAGCTTTCAGCAGGAAGATACCTGTTATTGCGTCAGCACCAGACGCCAAGCGACTGGGCCGCCAAGGGGCAGCCCAGCTCCAAAGACCGTCGCAAAACCGGATGTTTTCCCGGAACTATTCTGACTGGCAGCGCTCTGTAGCAAGACGTGGCCATTAAACGTACTGACCGACGGGGTGTATGCGGAACCTCGGCCAATTATGAATCCCTGAGTGATCGCTGTCCCGGAAGAACTGACGAATGCGCCGGACGGGAAAACGCCATTACTCAAGCCATAGATGTAATAGACTGCAGTACTGGAACCGCAGGACTTTGCCGGCGCAGGAACGGTAACTGGCACGATGACATTACCGCCACTGATCAACGCCTGATCGCTGATGGTCGAACCTGGGGGCAAGGGAGAAATAGAGTTGCTCGTTACCGATCCGCTTTGCGCAGTGTACGTGCCTCCACTCCAGCTTCCAGCACCTCCAGCGTAGGCAGTCCACACTGGCGACCAGACGTTGTTTATCTGTTTGAAAAGAGTGATGCCGCTTGGACCTTGCACACGTAGGTAATTTGCGCCCTGATAATAGGTGCCGCCAATGAACTGGACGTTGGTTTGTAAAGCGGTGGAGAATTCTTTGGCGTAATTTCCAATTTCCGTGAAATCGTTGGAAATAGATAGATTCGTAACGGTATTCTTAGCCGTCAGCACGCTTAGCAACTCGCTATTAGACATCTCGTAGACATTGCCGCTCGAATCGCCTAAGAACAAATTGCCACTAGCATCAATATAAGGGGTCGCTGTGTTAGTGAAGGGTAGCGGGTCAAGATAGCTTGCTCCCGTTCCAACATTTAGAACGCCAAGATAACTGCCAGAACTCGTATTCAAAGCGAAAAGAGCCCACGTGGTGCCAAAATTACTGGCCCCAGATGTTTGCACTTGATAGTACACTGGCGCGCTTGGTTGAGGTTGTGAATAGCCTGACAATACATACTGACTTACGACTGATTTCAAGCCAGGGCTTGTCGTGCCGCTGAGCTGCAGATCGTAGATAATTCCCCCGTTATTGGCTACGCCTACCACATAGGTATGCCAGTGCTTACCATTATAGGCATCAATGGTAGAAAAAGCGCCCATGTTATTACCCTGCCAGAAGGCCTGATAATTCTGTAGGGAGGATAGTAGCCCACCCGGCATCCAGCCCCAAAGCAGCGTTGGGCTACCAGTATTGTTGTAGCCCAAGGCGTACAGGAAGCCGTCATTATCGGCAAAGAGCACCGCATTTTGGCGACTGGCATGACTGCTTGCGAAGGCTAGATACCCTGCGTTGCTCAGCAGGCTGGCACTATAGGGGGGCACCAGTACCTGCGCGGGGACGAGATTGGCAGGCAGACCAACATACCAGCCCGATTGCCTACCCCCCAGGTACTGTCCGTTAGAGTAGGAGGGATCGGTGGTGTAGTTGGCAATGTCCGACGCCGTCAGATTCGTCGTAGTGATTGCGAAAGCCGCGGAGTTGGTGGATGCGACGGACGAGAATGTTTGCGGTGGACCGCTATTGTTGTTTCCAACTCCCAGCGGAGTTGTAAACAGGCTGGTAGATCGTGTCGCCGCTGTCATGTTCCCATTTGCGGTCCAACTAGCTGAGCTACTAGCGGCTCCAGTGCTGGTTACCTGATAGGCGTACAGATCTCCCTGACCGGTCACTGGGTTGACGTTCTTGAGAAGGAATTCCAGAGAACCTGGGCCGACGGTAGGCGGTGCTGCATAGGAAGAAACCACGCTCTTGCCGAGAATGTTGGCGACGATGCTATTCAAAGCAGCCTGTACCCCAGCTTGAGAATTGGCAGAATAATAACTGGATGTGCCCCCCGCCTGCGCCATGGCATTGAGGACAGCCTGACCCTGCAGCGCGACCGCTTGCTGCGCTGACGTGGTATTCGCGACGTCTGGGTCTACAGCGGATCCGACACCTAGAATATAAGTTGTGATACCCTCATTCGCTAGAGTCTGGATGTTACTGATCGCCTCCGCGACCGCGGGGCTTTGCGTCATCCCAAAGGACTGAGCAGAGGCACTGCCGAGCGGTGGGTAAATATGGCCGGATGTCCCCATCGTTGGCTGCCCATCAGTGATAAAGATCACATATTTTTTGCCGCAAGTTGTCGGCGGAGCGGGCATACTGTTCGAAATCTGCTTAGAAGATCCGGAATAATAATCAATTGCTGTCTGAAACGCCCCAGCGACGGGCGAATATCCTGCGCTCGCGCTAATCGGATACTTTGAGGATGCATAATCTATGTTTGAATTCGAAAAGACTTCGGGGGATAGAGCTAGCTGCAGCGCCGCAAGCTGGGCGGGGCTTCCGGCTTGTATCGGCACCACCATATTACCTTGATCAGACAGAAGCGCGTTGTTATTGAATGCCAGGCCCCGCTGGGAGAACCACGTGTCATATGAAGAAGCAATATATCCTGCACTCGTTGGAGAAAGGCTGATTGCTGGATAGTAAGAATAGATGGGGCTGTTGTTTATTATTTGATTTTCGTAAGCGCTCAATCCTTGGCTGTAATTGTTGCTAAAACGTTTGAAAGATCCGCTTATGAAGTTGCTCCCACTGGATCCCTGAGTATACAGCACATCGTTTATTACCGGATTGTCTGATGTGTCGTAAACGTAAAGATAAGGATCAGATATGGATCCTGCTCCTTGGCCGAACCAATTCTGGATTTGTGTGCAACTAGTACTATTATAGGCTTGGTAGCATGGGTTTGATAGGGCGGCTGTGTAGCCATTTGGGATGGATGTTGCACTTGTTCCGAAAGAAAAGTCATTTGTGTACTGGTTTTGTTGATATGTGCCCCGCCATGTTTGAATTACGTTGTAAGGATTTGGCTGGCTGCTCATGTAGTAAACATATGTATTATATAGGTATGTTCCTTGTTTCGTCTGTGATTCGGTGTAAGCGCCGAGATAGTCTTCAAGGCCGAACTGAATATTATTTGCATATAAAGGGGTTGCCAGAATATTGGCAAGTGGTACCTCCACCCCATTGAGCATGGATGGTGAATTATCGACGTACCCGTTATTGCTAATCGTTGCACAAGCTGATACTGCAGCAGCAGTCAAGCCGCTGCTGCCGCAAGATACTGTAAATTGATTACGGGCGCCAGCGGAACCGAGAGCAGGTGGCGTAAAATTGTTGGTAGTGTAGTAGGCGGGAGAGCTAGAAGTTTGATTTTGTGGAACGGTCCCGGAGCCAGTCATGATGGCGCCAGATAAGTTCGTTGACCACGTTGGTGCGGTGCTGGAGCTCGTCGCATATCCCTGTGTAGCTTGCAATACTCCCGCCATACCCTGCGAATTGTCCAGAATAATGAGCACTTGCGGCTGGTCTTTAGTTGGGATGTTTAATCCTCCACTCGCCTGAGCTACGGGGATCAAGCCCTGCAACGGCAACAGGTTAATGCCCAGAGCCAAAACAATCGCCAGCCCCTTGCGGGCCACTCTTTTTATCGTGCGCTGTTTCATGATGCCATCACCTTTCGTAAAACTGCTTGCACTGTCACGCCCAGGCCACCACCATTGGTCTTCATAGTATGCACAAACACCACATAATAACGGGATTGTGCGCCGCCATTGTTGCTTCCCGTCTGTGACTGTTCATTGCCAGCAATCTGAGTGGACATTCCACCCGAGGGAAAAATTACATATTCCACCCGATAGCTAAACGCTCCATAGCTCACGGTACCAATGGAATGACAAGTGCTATTGGCTACACACTGAGTCCAGAATGTGGGGTCAGAGGGAGCCTGAATAGGTGAGTTACTGCTTACCGTGGCTGACGAATAACCCGTCGTTGGCATATTCATGAGGAAATAGGGCGCGAGTGCACTGCTGTTTGTTGCCGCAGTAATTTCTGGCCAGGTCGGTTGTGTATTCAGCCACGCCGCCGCATTCTGCAACCCTGTATCCGTAGCCTCCTGGGCGGCGTTCTGCACTGCCAGATTGCTGGCGATCAGGGTATTGTTTTTGTTGAGGTAGAGGTAGGCCATGACCGCCAGGGTAACGGCAAAGATCAGTACCAGCACGATGAGCAGGATGGCGCCTTGCTCCCGCTGTGCGGTGCCGCTGTTGGGGAGCCGCTCACCGATTGCTGTATTCTGCGGCTTCATTGCTCCCCCCAGATCCCGTTGCGCACGGGAATGATGCTTTGAAAGAGATGATACTCGTAGTGACGGCAATTACCCTGTAGGCAACCGGGACCACCGCTAGTAGGCACGGTATAGGTTTGGCCGAGGATGTCGAAACTGGCGGGGCTCAAACTATTGGGCAGGTACCGGGTACTACGGATCAGCATGGCTAACTGCACAGCGACAATGGATTGCGTAGCGCTTGGCGTATACTTCTCTGGTGCTACCCAGCTCTGCACGCTGCCATTGGTCCCCAGCCCATACAGCATCTGAATATCGACGACACCGCTTGCCAGAGCTTGCGGTGCCGGCGCTGCTGCCTGCGCTCCCGTATATTGGGTCATATAGAGCGTGGGCGTGCTGCCGGCGGGGGTTTCCATGATCTGGAATTGCTGGAAGAGAAAATTCTGGAAGCCTAAATTATAAAGGCTTGCTCCGGCACCTATAGTGGTCGTGCTGCCATTGGAGCCGGGAAGTGGGGTCAGGAAAATTTGATTGGGGTTTAACGATAACGACGTGCCACAAGACTTTCCGGAATTAAGACCAACCGCATTACTTGGTAAATTCGTTATTTGCCCTGCCAAGCAGGCACCACTGCCACCTGATGGAGTAAGCAGGACGTAATCACAAACTTGTAGCGCTTGCGTGCTGGCAACTGGAATATTTTCTGAATGACCTCCACCACGATTACCTGTCACCGTGGTTGCCGGTGCTCCGCCAAAGCTACCTCCGCCAATGACGGTGCTGAAGGCATAGGTGGAAATCCCGCTGCTGCTCGATGGGTCATAGCTGCTCCCAGAGCTCTGAGGAGAAGCTGTAATGGCTACTAGCGCAGCGGGTGAGCCGGTACTGGTGTTTCCCACCACCCCATTGGGACACTGACTGTAACTGGGCAGCCCGTAGCCCGCCGACTCGATGGCCTGGCGCATGATGGCCATGGCATTACGGCCCCGTTGCCACATCTCGCCATTGGCGGATTGCTGGCTGACGCCCTGGCTGGTGTGTAAAAAGAAGCTGAAGATCGCCGTGGAGAGCAGGCCCACCACCGCCAGCGCCACCAACAGTTCGACCAGTGAGAGACCGAACTGGCGATCTGCTTTGCTTGCAAGGAATTCCTTGGTCGCTCTCATATCAGTATCCCACGATGGTTTGGGTTTGATAGCTGGCGCCATTACCCCAGCTCACTATCACCGAAGCATTGCAGGGGCACTGGCTGGCGCCACTCATGGCGCTTGCGGTGATCGAAACGGTCGCCTGCAGTGGCATCCCATAGGCACTCATTACCGAAGACACCGGTGCCAGCAAGGAGTTACTGGCTGAAGTGGCGCTCGCGGTGGCGCCATTCAGATTCAAGGCATTCGCCCCATTGGCTCGTAACACGCCTACAGCACTCTGAGCGATCTCGAAGCCGGAGGTGAGGTTCTGGTTTTGTGCCGACATACTGAAACTGTTCAGAAAGAGGCCAATGATTCCCAGGGAGCCAATGGCAAAGATGACGAGGGCGACCATCGCTTCAATCAGGGTCAGCCCCTGTTGACGCTGGGCTGAGCTCATCTGCTGAGCTGGGCTGGTGTGCGTCTTGGCGCTCATTGGAGGGTACACACGCTGCTGTTGGAGGACGCGGTGGCGCAGTTGCGCAGGTTGCCGGCGCCGCTGAGCTGCACCAGCCAGTAGCCGTAGTAGGCCGCATTGGTGCCCACCGTTCCAAAGGTCACGTTGGCGCTGGTGACGGTGCCTGTCGAGCCGTATACCATCCCGGTGGGTGTAATACTGAAGGTGCTGCCAGTCAGAACATTGCAGACGGTATTGGGGTAACGGCTGGCAAAGGAGGTGGCCGGCATCTGAGGTGCTGACTGCGAGACGTTGGGAGCCGCTGGCGTGATGGTCCAGGAGCAGGGGTTACCTTGAATGGTTACCTGCACGGGATATCCTGACCGGATCGCGTAGCCCTGCGCCCAGGCGAGATCCTGCTGCAGATGTCCGGAAGCCCCTTGGATGCGCGCCCGGGTCATCCAGATGTTGAACTGGGGAATGGCAACGGCGGCTACGATGGCCATGATGGCAATGAGGATCATGAGTTCCACCAGAGTGAAACCCATGGCTGTGACGCGCATCCGCCCGTGCTTCGCGATCACGTCCCCGCCGCCTCCCTCGTTCCAATATCTGCCACGCTCATGCTCCCCTTCCATGTCATGAACGTCTAAATAGTCGAAACGACACAGATTGCCAGATTTTGCAGCGGGGGAAGCTGCCTGCTGCTGAACCGTGACGTTCGTTGGGAATGGCGAGTGTTGGGGATGGTCACTCCCCCGGCTGCGTGGCGTCGTGCAGCAAGACCGTCTGGCTGAACTGCAAAAACTCGTCCAGGTGCTTTTCCAGGATGCTGATCGTGATGGAGAGTTGCAGTTCCTGGTAGCTATGTACGGCAATGTTGCGAAAGCCAACCATGCGTTTGAGGCTGTCAGCCAGCGCCGCCTCGATCCAGCCGCCTTGCGCCAGCAGCGCAAATACATCGCGCGCGCTTTGGGGTACGCCCAACCGTTCGCGGCGAATCAGGTGCTGGCCCATGTCCAGCGCCGCTTCGCAGGCACGTTGGATGTTCAGGATAGCGGCATCCTGGCGGGTGAAATTGCTGGCGAAGGTGGCGGGGTCGGCAGTGTATTCTTCCCGAGCCCGCACCACACAGCGCTCGATGATTGCGGCCTTGTTCAGTAACACGTCATCGGCCATAAACGGTTCCTCTTTGGCGAATATCCGCCAGCAGCCCGGCGCGGGCGGCGTCCAGTGCGGTTTTTTCACTGAGCACGGCGGCCTCGAACAAGGCTGCTTGGGCATCCTTGGTCCACCAGCGCTGGCCGGTGCTGAGGATCTGGTATTGCAGGACGGTAGAAGCCGCACGTAGGTCGAGCAGATCGACTGCGCAGCCCGCCACATCGGATAAGTCTCCCGCCAGCTCAAACAAGGTCAGAGGATCAGCATAGCCCTCCACCAGCACGGCCAGATCCAGGTCACTGTCCGGCCCTGCCGTGCCGCTGATGCGGCTACCAAAGGCGTAGATCGCCAGCAGCTTGGGCACGCGGACTTGCAAGGTTTGCATGATTGCCGGGCGGTTCATGCGAGATCCCGCTTCATCGAAATTCCCCTGGGCTTTGCGTTGGAAGGTCAAAAGTATACCGATGCGGCAGCGCCATAGACAGTCGCCGCTTGTCGAGAATCCGATGCCGGAATTTGACAGGAAGCCGGGCCAACCAGTATGCTTTCGCGCTCGATTGGGGGATCGTCTAGCGGTAGGACAGCGGACTCTGACTCCGCTAACCGTGGTTCGAATCCACGTCCCCCAGCCAAGTAAAATCAAGGCTCTAGCAGAAATGCTGGGGCCTTTTCTTTTGGCCGTGGGGGAAATTTGGGGGAATTGCCCACAACAACCGGCGAGACGAAGCTTGTCCCAAGAGACCTGCATCGAGGGCAATTCTGGAGGTCGATTCCCCCATTATTCCCCCATATCGCCGATGCTCGGGACCAGAAACCAGTAAAAACAATTCGATAGGTTGAATGGTCAACGGATAGTATATCCGTTGTTGCGGTTTTTTGTGTGTAGTCGCATAATGAGATCAGGCCGAGAGGTGCGCCAACACCTGCCCGACCCTACCACCGGCAAACCTGACAGGAGGCCGCCAATGGATACCCAGATCATACCAGCCAGCGCCGCCCCCCTCACCTTTTGGAGGGCCTGACTATGGCATACATCGAGAAGAGAACCGGAAAACAAGGGACCACCTACAAAGTACAGATACGGCGGAAAGGTCATCCCACCATCACCCAGAGTTTTGCCCGCAAGACCGACGCGGAATCATGGGCGCGCAAGACAGAAGCGGACCTGGAGCGCGGCCAACTATTCCCCGAAAGAGAGGCCCAGAAGCGCACGGTCGAGGATGCCGCCAAGAAATATCTCGCCGAGCACGTCCCAGGCATGGCGCATCCCGAAGATCGAACCCGGCATATTCGCTGGTGGATAGATCAGGTAGGGGAAATGCGTCTGGTCGATCTACGGCCAGAGGTCGTCAATGCGAAGATTCAGGAACTCGCCCAAACCCCTACCCGTCGCGGCGGTACGCTGGCAGCTAGCACGATCAGGCATTATCAGATAGCGATAACTCACCTGCTGAACATGGCTCGCAAGTGGGGATGGATACAGCATCCAGACACTGAGCGAGTCATCAAGCCCAAGGTCGATAACGACCGCCAGCGATACCTTACCGATGAAGAACTCCCCCGATTGCTGGCGGCGGTCAAGGGTCATCAAGACCTGGAACTGCTAACCGTGCTGGCGCTGGGAACGGGAGCGCGCGCGGGGGAATTGCTATCCCTTGCATGGGACCAGATCGATCAAAAGCGCGGCCTGATAACGCTCTACAAGACCAAGAACGGGGACCCCCGAACCATCCCCCTACCAGAGGCGGCCAGACCCCTCTTGGCGGCCCGTATTCGTCGCCTAGGGGTGCGATTGGTATTCCCTAGCAGGCGAGACCCGGAGAAGCCAACCAACGTAAGAAACGCATGGTTAAAGGCCCTGGAACTTGCCGAGATCAAAGACCTACACTTTCACGATCTGCGGCATAGCGCGGCATCCTATCTGGTGCAAGAGGGAATCTCGCTAGTGCAGGTCGCGGCGTTGCTCGGTCATCGTGATTTGAAAATGACCCGTCGGTATTCGCACCTTGCCCCGGAACATCTGGCCCACCTAGGCGCGCGGCTAGATCGAAAGATTAAAGGGGGTGCAGCATGAGCCAGATCGACCCGGTAACACTGGCAGCAATCCGCCAAGAACAGGCTCCCGAATGGGTCAGGGTCGAAGATGCTCAACGAGAGCACGGCATCACCGATGGGCAGGTGCTGAGCGCATGGAGAGAGCAGCGCATCGAGGTTGCTATCGAGATCGCCCCTTGCGAGTTTTGGTCCGACCCAGGCAGTAATCCGCCAGTTTACATCCACCTCGGCGGCCCGCTGCGGCTTCCTCAAGAGGCCATCGCGCAATTCAGCGCCGGGGACGTTGCCGAGGTCTCTGCGGTATGGTCGCCGCCACTTTTTGGGAATGATGGGGCCATGCTGGATTTTGGCCGCTATTTGGTCCTAGAGAAGGCAATCAAGGCCCGTCTAGGTGCCCTCTGGATTGATCGTCGTCAGATCGCCCGGATACTGGAGCGCCCAGCGGCAAAGGTGCTTGCCGAAGTCCTGGAAGCGGCAAGAGTCGCCGAGGAAGAACCGAAACCGCAAAGAGGGCGGGCAATGGATGCCCAGATAGAGAAGCTGCTAGAGGTCATCGACGCCGAAGGGTACGACCGGATGTCCTTGCCAGACGGAAGCAAAAGTAAGGTTTTGAGGCTCGCCGTCGAGCGATTCCCGACCACCTTTCCGCCCAAAACTGGAGCGGGAACTGCCTGGAAAAGGGCCAGCGAGCGCGGCCTGATTCGTCACGAACAGAAGCGCTAGCGTTATGCTCAGGGGTGGAAATTTTCCACCCCATTTTTTCCACCCCCAGCACAAACCCAATAGCGGTAACGGTCTGGAGTTCCCACCAATTTTCCCACCCTAGAAACACGCATTTCCACCGTTGAAACAATAAGTTATGGCGTTATTCTGCAAACCATCGCCACATGGGGCGAAATTGGAGAATGCGTCGTATGGATACACAGCAAACACTCTTCACGGTTAATGAACTCGCTCAGATTGAACCCGGCTTGACGGTCGGCGGTTTGCGCCACCTGATTTTTCATCGAGGCTCCGATCTGGAGGCCGAGGGCGTCATCGTCCGCTTTGGTCGAAAAATTTTGATCGACCGCATCAGGTTAGTTGAATGGCTGCGCGCTGGAAACGCCAAGCGGGTGGCGTGACATGAGAGATAAAGCATCTGCAAAAGAATGGGCGTTGCAGTGCCTGCAATCCGGGAAGGTCATCGATCACCCGCAGGCCATTATTGGCGGGCATGGGTGGCGGCTCGCAGCGCGGATTTACGATCTTCGGAAAGAAGGCCACCGAATTCTGACGGCACGCGGAAGCGGCGGCATTGCCAAGTACCATCTTCCAGATGACAGGCAGCTTGATCTATTCGCGGGAGAAGGCCCGGCGGCAACCGGGCCAGATCACAACGGAGAGACCGCCAAGGAGGACGATCATGCAGAATGTTGACGCTTTTAAGGAGCCGTCGCAAGGTGCAATGACATTTGCACCGCCATCCGAAGCGTTGCCGGAAGTTCTGCCGGAGCAGATAAAAGCCCTGCCGCGCTGGTTACTGTGGCGTGCTGAGCCTTTTGCCGATGACGCAACCAGAAAACCGCGAAAGGTCCCTTACTATGCCACCGGGGAACGCCGTCAAGGGCCGCTAGACTCGCCAGAGGACATTGCCCGTCTCTCGACCTTTGAGACCGCCTGGAGCATCTACAATGGCGCGCCTGACCGATGGGCAGGCATTGGCTTTGCTGTCACCGGCGAGGGAATTGCCGCGTTCGATCTAGATGCCTGTCTGGACGATGCCGGAGATTTGATCGCGGGCACCGCTGCTGAGGAGATCGCCCAAGAAGCGACGAACGCCGGTCTATATGCAGAGACCTCACCATCTCGCAGAGGGCTGCGAATCTTCGGCGAATCAACGATTCTCGAGCCTCTCAAGGATGCCGCTACGGGCGTTGAGTACTATGCAAAAGGGCGATTTCTAACCGTCACTGGCCGCGTTCGCTTCAATCCCGGGGGCTGGGGTAGCCTGCGCCCAATCCGTGCCCGTCTGAAGCGCCCTGACGCCAGCAATGGGGCATCTGGACCAGCTCCAGAGGATGCCGGGCAGTACGTCCACCCGGCAACCGTGCGCGATCTGCGTTCCGCGTTGCTCTTCCTGCGGTCCGATGATCGCGGCCTATGGATACGCATGGGCCATGCGCTGAAAACCCTAGGCGAGACTGGCCGCGGACTCTGGCTTGAATGGTCCAGCACGTCGGAAAAGTTCGACCCTGCTGACGCCTCGCGTACTTGGGAAACTCTCAGACCGACCAGCACCAGTCATGAAGCTGTATTTGCTGAGGCACAACGGCAAGGCTGGACCAACCCAGGCAAAAGCTACCGTGAAGAGATGCGCCCAGATGCCGGAGAGCGCCAGCCATTTTTTGAGCCAATCGGCGGCCTTATCTCCAATCCCAAGCCAATTGACTGGCTAGTCAAAAACTACCTAGAAAAAGGCAGCGTCTCGGTTTTGCTTGGTGAACCTGGCCGGGGAAAAACTTACCTTGCTCTTTCATGGGCTTGCGCGGTCGCAACTGGCAGCGATTGGGCTGGACAACGGGTCCAGCAAGCGCCGGTCCTGCTAATTGCTGGCGAAGGTCAGCAAGCTGTAATCCGTCGTGCTGTGGCTTGGCACACCATCCACGGCGGCCTGGACGATGCCCCCCTGAACATCTCGCGTGGCGCTGTGTCGCTGAACTCTGATGCTTTCGAGGCGGTTATGGCCGAGATTTTAGAAATGCCGGAGCCTCCAGGTCTGGTCATCATTGACACGCTGGCCCGATGTCTAGACGGCGACGAAAACGCGCCGGAGCCTATGGGCGGTTTTGTAAAAGCTATGGACCGGCTACGGGATGAGACAGGAGCAACCGTCCTTGCCTTGCATCATCCAGGCAAGGCAGACCCCAGAGACCCACGCGGTCATAGCAGCCTGCGGGGTGCGATCGATAGCCTTTTTCTGTTGGAGGCCCGGCAGGACGGCGTTGCGCTGATAAACACCAAACAACGAGGCGGCCAGCCATCAAAGGCCAAATTTTTCCGATTCCGCCAAGCGGAATTGCCCGAAGGATGGCGAGACCCAGAAGCGCCGAATGAACCGGTTTATGACGCCATCGTTGAGGCGTGCAGTCCGCTGGAAAATCCAGAAGATGATGACCAAACGAAGGGTTTGAAAGACGCCCAGCGGCAGGCACTGGCAATACTGCAACGTCTGGAGGCCGAGTACCAGCGCAACCTTGCCGCCGATGGAAGAGACCCCGAGGCGGCGCGGGTCGTTCTCAAAGACTGGCGCGATGCCTGCAAAGAGGGCGAAATCGCGGTCAAGCATTTCTCCAGAATCAGGAGAAGCCTGCAGGACCGGGAACTAATCGGCTTTGATGGTCTCTTTGCCTGGACTCTCCCCAAAACCCCAAACACCCCGAATGGGGCAAATGGGGATGCCCACAATTCCCCCAATACCCCAAATGCCTTTAGGCATGGGGGGTTTGGGGAGTGGGTCGGGTCTATCACCAATGATGAAGAAAAAGTAGCAGAGGAGATGCAAGCATGAGCGGTCCGTATTCCTTCGGCACCATGCGAGACCCCGCCGAGCTGGGGGGGCTTTGCATCTTCGATGATGACGGCGCGGAAACTCTGGTTAGTTGGGCCAGAGGGCACGGCATCCCCGCCGCCGTCGAGCTGTTTGCCCGATGGCTGCAAGAGGAGATCGAGGACGCGGCCGCGCAGAAAGATCGAGCCCGGGCAGTGGAGTTGCGGCGGTCAAAGTTCCGCCTGGTGGCCGACCGCGGGGGCGATACTGAAAAATCATGAAAATCTCGCGCGCGTGAGGTGCCCAGTTTCGTCACATGTACACGCGCGCGCGCACGCGCGAGGCACCCGGCACACCAAGCAAGAAATATCGGCCATAGATGCGTTGTGAGCCACTTTCGTGGGCATGGCAACCCCTTTACACCACAGCGGCAGCAAAACGGCTCAGAAGCCATCTATGCGCCAGCAACAGGCATTCGGTCACTCTGGCCGGTTCTCTCCCCCTGCGCGGCGAGAATTTTCGGAACTATAAAAACGGCCCCGACTTCGGCGCTGTTTCCGGCTCCATCGTGAGCGCCATTGTGAACGCTGAAACATAGCGGCGGCGGGTGTTTCACGGTTATCTTGAAAGTATCGTGAGCGGCTGGATGAATTGGGCTCATGGGCACCGCGCCAGGCCCTGCAGACCATCCTTGGATGGTGTTCTTCGAGATCTATTCTTGGGGGAAATTTGGGGGAATCGAGGGGGAAAAGTGGCGATATTCGGCAACACGGCATAGTATCCGCTTTCATCTATGGTCCTGTTTTTCCTGTTATTTCATGCTACCTTGTGTTGTAACTTGTTGATCTATAAGGGACTCTGACTCCGCTAACCGTGGTTCGAATCCACGTCCCCCAGCCAAGTAAAATCAAGGCTCTAGCAGAAATGCTGGGGCCTTTTCTCTTGGCCGTGGGACACTGGCAGGGCTGCTACTACGCGGCGTTACCGTGAAAATCTCTGAGAGAGTTCCCTTCCGCCATCGCAATACAAGGTGGCGCGACCGTCGCGGACAAAACCTACCAGCTGCACGTGATTTTTTCTGGCAATGTCCACCGCCATGCTGCTCACACCGGAGATGGCTGCTACCAACGGAATTCGCCAGGCGAGAGCCTTGCGCACGATCTCGAAGGGCAGTCGTGAGGAGACTGCCAGAATATCTGCCGAGCCGGGAACGGCACCGCGGGCCAAGGCGGCGCCGATGACCTTGTCGACGGCATTGTGGCGACCGATGTCCTCGCGCACCAGGATCTCTCCGTCGGTAAAGCGAAGGGCGGCAGCGTGGCAGTTGCCGCTTTGCTGGTGGAGACACTGCTGTGCCGCGAGTTCCGCCATGGTTGCATGAATTTGCTCCGGATCAGGCAAATTCCGGGCGGCGGGTAACGGCGCGAAGGGCTGCAGGCCGCGAAAGTCGGGACAACCGCAAAGCCCGCAGGCGCTGGCGCCGGGGAGTGCCCGGCGGTGGCTGGCGGCGCGATCCATGGCAGTCGCATGCAACTGCAAATAGATGGCGGTGCCCTCCGCTGTACTCTCGATTTCCAGTGCCAGAATCTCTTCGGGCGTTCGTACGATGTCCTCGGTCCAGAGAAAGCCCCGCGCAAAATCCGCCAGATCGTGGGGAGTTGCGAGCATGACGGCATAAACCTCGCCGCTGAGCACGAAGGAAACCGGGGACTCCTCGACCAGGCTTTGCGCTTGCCCCTGCCAACTCGCCTTGAGGCCGGGACTGTCATCAGCTATCTGCGATTTTTCTGCCGCCACCGGGTACCTAGCCTTCAGTCATCCCTATTCGTAGAGTGTAGTCCAGCGCTGCGCGCCGCTTCGACGCCCAGCGCCGCCCAATCGACATCACTCTCGCCACGGGCAGCAAGGGCCAGAAAGCGCTCGCGCAGGGCGCCAAAAAAAGGCATGGGCACGGCCAGCTTCTCTGCGGCTTCGCCCACCAGGCGAAGATCCTTTTGCCCCAGGGGCGCGGCAAAGCCGGCGGGGCGTATGGCGCGATCAGCAATGAGCTTGCCGTAATTGCGATGTACGGGGGCGGTGAAGAGGGATCGGGTGAGGAAATCGAGATAGGCATAGCGGTCGACGCCGCCTTTCTCGACCAAGGCCATGGCTTCGCCCATGGATTCGATGGTGGAAGCAATCAGGAAATTGCCACTGAGCTTGACCAGATTGGCGAGCTCCGGCCGCGGCGAAACCCACCAGAGGTCCTGCCCCACCCGCAGGAAGACTGGCCGCAATCTTTCTACGATTTCTTCCTCTCCACCGGCTACCAGAAACAGTTTGCCAGCAGCCGCGGCGTCGGGGCGCCCGAACACCGGCAGGGAAACGAAGTGCTGCCCAGCCGCCGCGTGACGCTCGGCAAGTTCGGCTGCCAGAGCCACGCTGATGGTGCTGCACGACACATGGACCGCGCCTTCGGGCAGGCTTTCCAGCAGGGCCCCTGGTGCCAGCACGACATCACGCAGCGCCTGATCGTCCGCCAGCATGGTAAAGACCAGCTCACGATCTGTCATTGCTCCGGGATGAGCGACGGCCCTGGCACCCTTGGCCAGCAGCGGCTTCGACGCCGCGGAGTTACGGTTGTAGACGACCAGATCCGCCTGCGAATCCAGAAGGCGTTGCGCCATTCCGCTACCCATCCGTCCGAGTCCCAAAAAACCGATTTTCATGCCACCTCCTAAACATTCATACCAGTTGGTTTAAAGCTAGGCCCTCAGCAGCCTGCGGTCAAGAAATCCATAGCCTCCCGTAAGCATCTGCGCCTGGCAGACACTATGCAGTCTGCCACAACCTGTTACACTCCCTATATGAGCAAAATCATGGAACAGTACTCCGCCCTTTCCCAACCCTGGACCTTTACCAAGATGCATGGCCTGGGTAACGACTTTGTCGTGCTCGATGGTGTGCGTCAGTCCTTTTCCTTGCGGCCGGAGGATTGCCGACGGATTGCCGATCGTCACTTTGGCATTGGTTGTGATCAGATTTTATTGGTGGAACCGGCCACCGACCCCGATTGCGATTTTCGCTATCGCATCTTCAACGCCGATGGCAGTGAGGTAAATCAGTGCGGTAACGGTGCGCGCTGCTTTGCCGTTTTCGTGCGGCGCAGTGGTCTGAGCGACAAGAATCCCATCCGGGTGGAGACCCGTGCTGGGCAGATGTCGCTCCACAGCCGGCCGGATGGTCTGGTGGAGGTGGATATGGGAGTGCCGATTCTCGACCCTGCCGCCATCCCTTTTCGCGCTGAAGCCCCTGCCAAGGAGTATGCGTTGCCTTTCCGCGGCCAGGCGTTGCCGATTGCCGCGGTGAGCATGGGCAATCCGCACCTGCTGCTGGCGGTCGACCAATGCGACAGCGCCCCGGTTGCCGACTGGGGCCCGGAGCTGGAGCAGCACCCCGCCTTTCCCGAGCGCTGCAATGTCGGCTTTCTCGAAATTCAGGACCCTGCACACCTGCGCCTGCGTACTTGGGAGCGCGGGGCGGGGGAGACCCTCGCCTGTGGTAGTAACGCCTGTGCGGCGGTGGTGGCGGGCCAGCTCTGGGAGCGGCTAGCCGATACGGTGCAAGTCACCCTTCCCGGGGGTACACTGGAAATTCGCTGGGCGGGTCCTGGTACGCCACTGTATATGGTAGGGCCCGCAGAAGTGGTTTTTGATGGTACCTGGATCCCCGAAGGAGAAAAGACATGAGTCAGCAGCTTCTGGATGCCATTGCCCGCAATCTGCAGGTACCTGCCGGGCAGATCGCTTTTCTGCACAAGCTGGAAGAGAACGAGCTGGAACTGCTCGCGCAATTCATCGCCCAGCTCGAGATCCATGCACGATCCGAGCAGTATAGCGACACCCATTGGGAGGATGACTGAGGGATGCAGGACGAGGCTGCCGCACAGTGCCGCGCCTATCTGCAGGCGCACCCCGAATTTTTGCTGCAGGAACCGGATCTGCTGCAAGAACTGACGCTGCCCCATCTGGGCGTTGGCTCTGCCAGCTCTCTGCTCGAACGCCAGGTGCAGCGCCTGCGCGACGAACGCGATCAGTTGCAGCACTATGTCGATACGCTGCTCCGTCAGGCGCAGCGGCAAACGGAGTTGGGACGGCATCTCGGCCGCCTCGCCGTCGAGCTGTTACTGGCGCAGAGTCCGGGCGCTTGCGTGGCGGCCTTGCGCCGCAGTCTGGAAGAAGATTTCGCCGTGGAGTCCTTTGTGATGCTGACGGGGCCGCAATCCTGCCTGCCCGATGCCATCACCCTGGAGGAAAGTGACTGGCAACGCTTGGCGGATGATCGAGAGGCCCGGGCCGGCGTGCAACTGGAGGAAGGCGAACTGCGCCGGTATTTTCCGGCAGCGGCATCCCTGCCGGCGTCGCTGGCCAGTATCCGCGTATGCGGCGCAGGCTGTAGCGCGCTGATTTTGCTGGCCAGTGCAGACCCCGAACGCTATGGCGCCGACATGGCAACCGACCTGCTCGAGCAAATCTCCCGGCTGTTCTCTGCGGCCCTGCAACGCTGCGCCGGCAGCGATCGTGATGCCTAGCGAAATCGACTTGCAGATCGAGGCGTTTTTACAGAGCGCCCCGACGTGCCTGGCCGCCCGCTCCGTCGTCGCCTACCGCGAGGATTTGCAGTTGTGGCAGGCGTTTTTCACCGCGGAAAAGATCTCTTCCCTGACCGACATCCAGGCCCCTCAGCTTCGTCATTTCCTGCTCCGCGAACACCAGCGAGGGGTGTCGGTGCGCAGTCTGCGCCGCCGCTTTGCTGCCCTGCGCGCCTGGTTCCGCTGGCTGCGCCAGCAGGATCCACAAATTGTAGATCCGAGTCGCGGCCTGCCCATGCCCAAGGGCGAACAGCATTTTCCCGATTGGCTGGGGATCGATGTGGCGCAGAAGCTCCTCGACACCCAGGCAGACGCCGGGAATGACTGGCTGCAATTGCGCGATCAAGCCATCCTCGAACTGCTCTATTCGAGTGCCTTGCGGGTCTCGGAGCTGGTGCAGCTGCAGCGCCACGATCTCCATCTGGAGGCGGGCCTGCTGCGCGTTCTCGGCAAAGGCCAAAAGCAGCGCATCGTGCCCGTGGGTCGCATGGCGCGGGGGGCCCTGCAACGCTATCTGGCGCGGCGACCAGAAAGCACGGAGACAGCCCTTTTTCTCAATCGCCTTGGTCGTCCTCTGGGCGTGCGGGGCGTGCAGTATCTGGTCGACAAGGCCGGACGAGAGCGTCTAGGGCAGCGTTTGCATCCTCACAGTCTGCGCCACAGTGCTGCCAGCCATCTGCTGCAGTCCTCCGGCGATTTGCGTGCCGTCCAGGAATTTCTCGGCCATGCACAGATTGATACCACCGCCATTTATACCCATCTGGATTATCAGCATCTGGCCCAGGTCTACGATCAGGCGCACCCGCACGCCAAGCACAAGGAGCAGTCGCATGAGTGAAGCAACAACCCTGCACGGCACCACCATCCTCTCGGTACGCCGTGGGGAGAACGTGGTGATGGCCGGGGATGGTCAGGTCACTTTTGGCAATACCGTCATGAAGGGCAATGCGCGCAAGGTGCGACGCATCGAGCCGGGGGTGCTGACCGGCTTTGCCGGAGCCACCGCCGACGCGTTTACGCTCTTGGAGCGTTTCGAGGCCAAACTCAAGGCGCATCCGGGACAGCTCGCCAAGGCTGCGGTGGAGCTCGCCAAGGAGTGGCGCACCGACCGGGTATTGCGCCGTTTGGAGGCGATGCTGGCGGTGGCGGATCGCAGTCAGAGCCTGATCATCACCGGGCAAGGCGACGTCCTCGAACCGGAGCATGGCATCATCGCCATTGGCTCGGGCGGCCCCTACGCCCTCGCCGCCGCCCGCGCCCTTCTGGAAAACAGCGATCTGCCCGCCCGCGCGGTTGCCGAGCAGGCCTTGGCGATTGCCGGGGACATCTGCATTTACACCAATCAACAACGTACCGTGGAAGAATTGTCATGAAAATGAGTGAAATGACCCCGCGCGAGATCGTGCAGGAGCTCGACAAATATATCATCGGCCAGGCGGAGGCGAAGCGCGCCGTTGCCGTTGCCCTGCGCAATCGCTGGCGTCGCGCCCAGGTGGATGGTCCGCTGCGGAAGGAAATCACCCCCAAGAACATCCTCATGATTGGCCCTACCGGGGTGGGTAAGACGGAGATCGCGCGGCGACTGGCTCAGCTTGCGAGTGCTCCCTTTCTGAAGGTGGAGGCCACCAAGTTCACCGAGGTGGGCTATGTGGGCAAGGATGTCGAATCGATCATTCGTGACCTGGCGGAGATCGCCGTGAATCTGCTGCGCAGCGAGCGGCAGGCCGCCAATAGCCAGCGCGCCGAGGAGCTGGCGGAGGATCGCCTGCTTGATATCCTCGTTCCTGGACCGCGCGACAGCAGTATCCCGCGGCAGGACGAAGGCACGCGGCAGAAGTTCCGCAAGATGCTGCGCGAAGGACGTCTGGACCAGCAGGAGATCGAGATCGAACTGGCGGCGCCTAAGGCCAGTGTCGAGATCATGACCCCGCCCGGCATGGAGGAAATGAGTGCTCAGCTACGCGATCTGTTCAGCAACATGGCGCCGCAAAAGACGGCCAAGCGCAAGATGCCCATTGCCGAGGCGCGCAAGCTGCTCTGTGAGGAGGAGGCGGCCAAACTGGTCAATGAGGACGAAGTGCGCAGCCTGGCCCTGGAGCGGGTGCAGGAGGATGGCATCGTCTTCATCGACGAAATCGACAAGGTTACCTCGCGGGGCAGTGGGCAAAGCGCGGCAGAGGTCTCCCGCGAGGGAGTGCAACGCGATCTCCTGCCGCTGATCGAAGGGGCGAGCGTCAGCACTCGCTATGGCGTGGTCAAGACCGACCATATCCTGTTCATTGCCTCGGGGGCCTTTCATCTCAGCAAGCCCGCCGACCTGATCCCAGAGCTGCAGGGGCGTCTGCCCATTCGTGTCGAATTGCAGGCGCTGCAGGCAGACGATCTGGAGCGCATTCTGCGCGAGCCGGAAAACGCCCTGATCCGCCAGTACAGCGCCTTGCTGGCGGCGGACGGCGTCACCCTGCAGTTCGAGGACTCCGGCATCCGCCGCATTGCCGAGATTGCCCAGCAGGTGAATGAGCGGGTCGAAAACATCGGTGCCCGCCGCCTGCACACGGTAATGGAACGCCTGCTGGAAGAGATTGCCTTTCAGGCGCCGGACCACGACGGCCAGCCGCTGCGGATCGACGCCGACTATGTCGATGGCCGCCTGAATGACCTGGCTGCCGACGAGGACCTGTCCCGCTACATCCTCTAGGCCTTGTTCCCCGCCTCGGCGTCTGTCAGCCGCAGGAGTTCGAGCTGGCTGTTGAGAATCCGCACATCCTGCTGCTGACGCGCCACCGGGATACCTTCCGCCAGCAAGGACTCCATGACGCCGGCGCGTAGATCCGTCTGCACATTGAACATCAGGTTGCAATCGCGCAGATACACACGCAGATAGACCACGATCCCGTTCGTATTCACGTCGAGAATCAGGGCCGAGGGCGGGATGATGCTGGGATCATCCTGCATGACGTCCGGGTGCCTTTGCGCAACTGCCACCAGGAGTTCCTTGACCCGATCGAGATTGGCGTTATGTTCCACCGTAAAGGGTAACATCAGGCGTACCACGCTATTGGAATGCATCCAGTTGGTGACCTGCCCGGAGATGATCTCGGAATTGGGCACAAAGACTTCGGTGCGGTCAAAGGTGAGGATGAGGGTGTAGCGGATGCTGATGCGCTGGACATAACCCTCGGCGCTGCCGACCTTGATCCAGTCTCCTACCTTGATCGGTCGTTCGAAGATCAAAATAATGCCCGAGACGAAATTGTTGACCATGGTCTGCAGGCCAAAGCCAATACCGACCGATAAGGCGCTGGCAATCAGGGTCAGCTTTTCCAGTGGCACCCCGGCAAGCCCAATGCCAATCAACAGGCTCAGGGTGATGGAGACATATTTGCTCAGGATAACCAAGGAGTAGCGTGCTCCACTGTCCAGAGAAAACATGCCCAGAAAATTGTCGAGTCGTCGGGTACTGAATTCCACCAGACGCAGTAATAGCGCCAGAATGATGATGGCAGCGACGACATGTGCGGGGACGATTCTGACGCCACTGACGGTAAAACCATCCAGAAAATAGTGTCCGATATAGCGCAGACCCTCTTTGGGCATGCCCCAGTTCAGGGCCAGGGCAACGACTCCAGCGCAGAGGATGCTGAGCTGCGCAATCACTCGCAGCAGGTAGAAAGGCAGGGAACCCTTGTGGGGATAATGGCGAAAATAGCTGCGCTGTAGCCACCACAGTAGTCCCACAGCGACGACAATGATGGCACTCGTCCACAGATGCTGAATCAGCAAGGAAGCCCTCCCGTAGATCGTAGAGAAAATGGGGAAGGGAGCGGAAATTAGGGCTTGATGTAGGCGAACCCCTGCGCCTGCGCCTCGCCCAAAGCGAGGACGCCGACAGGTGCCACTTGGCTCCCTTCTGGGCGGCCTGCGGCATCAAGCTCGTAGGCCGTCAGACTATTCTGACAAAAGAAAAATTCTACCCCTTGGGCGACCAAGGCAGTGGCCTCCCGCCGCCAGAGCCCTTCTGCCCACAGGGGAATGGGGGCAGAACCATTGGCGATCACTCGCAGCCGAACGCCGGCATCAGAGCGCAGTGCATTGCGGAGATTGCCGAGGAGCAAGGGCCATTTGCCCGGCTCATCGATATGAAAGACCAGTGTAGCGACAGGTTTCAAGCTGCGGCGTTCTCTAGCAGCCTCTGCCGCAATTTGTTCATGCTACTCTTTTCCAGTTGCCGCACGCGCTCCGCCGAAACCCCGAGCTCCTCGCCAAGGGATTGCAAGGTCTTGGGTTCCTCACTCAGCCAGCGATTCTCGATGATGTAGCGATCGCGAGGCGGCAACGTGGCCAAGGCGCTGCGCAGCCCACGCTCGCGTGAGCGGTCCCAATCGCTTTCGATGATCTGCTCGACCGAAGACACGCCCTGATCCGCCAACTCGAAGGTACGAGCGTGCCCTTCCTCGTCCTCGCTGCTGTGGTCGAGGGAATAGTCATGCCCCGCCATGCGACCTTCCATCTCTAGCACCTCGCGCTGGCTTACCCCGAGTTCCTCGGCAATGGCCTCGCTCTCACTCAGGTTCATCCAGCCCGTATCGCTGCGACTGGAACGCAGGTTGAAGAAGAGCTTGCGCTGCGCCTTGGTGGTTGCCACCTTGACGATCCGCCAGTTGCGCAGGATGAATTCGTGCATCTCGGCCTTGATCCAGTGTACCGCGAAGGACACCAGGCGCACCCCGTGGTCGGGGTCAAAACGTTTGACCGCCTTCATCAGACCGATGTTGCCTTCCTGAATCAGATCCGCCTCGGGCAGGCCATAGCCACGATAGACGCGGGCGACGCGCACGACAAAACGCAGGTGGCTCAGCACGAGGGCCTTGGCTGCCTCCATATCGTCCCGCTCGCGCAGACGCTGTGCATAGTCCCGCTCTTCTTCGGCGCTCAACAACGGCTGCGCATTGACAAAGCGCAGGTATGCCGCCATGCCGTCTACACTCGCCAAATCTCTGTTCGCGATCGCCAGTTCATTCATTGCCTGTCTCCTGTTTCCGCTCTGAGTATAGACCCGTGCCATGGGCAAAGGTTTACTCCGAACAACTTTTCTCTACATGGGGACGTGCATCCGGGATTTCAAGAGACGGTATTGTTGAGATGTCGGCCCACCGCCACCAAGGAACCCAGCCAGCCCAATGCGGCGCTGATGAGCACCAGGAGAAACCCCTCGCCGACTGTCAGAGCATGCAGGGGAAAGCTCGTGCCGTAGAGGCTCGCCAGATGATTGACGGGCCCCTGCAGGATGGCAAAGGCGATGGCCACGATCAACCAGGCCAGGAATCCGGCGAGTATGCCCTGGATCAGGCCCTGATACAGAAAGGGGCGGCGAATGAAACTCTTGGTTGCCCCGACCAGGGAACTGATCTCGATCTCGTCGCGACGCTGCTCGATATGCAGGCGGATGGTGTTGCCCATCACCAGCACCGCACCCAGGGCCAACAGGATGGCGAGGATGTAGACTGCCCGTGTACCGAGGGCCACGATGGCCTGCAGTCGGGCCACCCATTTCAGGTCCGACTGGGCGCTGCGCACGATAGGCTCGTGGCTCCACTGCTGGACCTGCGCTTCCAGACTGCTGGGGCTTTGCGCCAGAGGGTTCAGTTCGACGATCAGGGAGGCCGGTAGGGGGTTCTCGCCCAGTGTCTGGATGGCTGCGGTCATCCCCGCATAGCGCTGAAAATCCGCCAGGGCGCGATTCTTGTCGACAAAGCGCACGGCCACGACGCCAGGGCTCTGCTGGAGCTGACGACGAAGTTGGGCGACGGCCTGGGGACTGGCATCATCGTGCAGATAGAGCGAAATCTGCGCCTGATTGTGCCAGCTGGCGAGGAGCTGCTGCAGGTTGCTCAGCGCGGTAAACAAGCCGACGGGCAGGGCGAATACGACTGCGAGGGCGATGATGGTGAGTGCCGTGGCGATGGGTTGGCGCAGCAGCGTATCCCGCGCATTGCCAAGGGCCTGCAGGCGTATGTGAAGGCTCATGCTTTCTCCTGCAACTGTCCGTGGGCAAGGTGCAGGGTGCGTACGCCCATGCGGTCCACCTGACCCTGATCGTGGGTTGCCACCAGCACCGTGGTGCCGTGCCGATAAAAATCGCGGAACATGTCCAGGATTTCGCTACTGAGTTCGGGATCGAGATTGCCGGTCGGTTCATCGGCCAGCAGGATCTCCGGGGTGTGCACGATGGCCCGGGCAATACCCACCCGCTGTTGTTCACCGCCCGAGAGGGTCTCGGGAAATTCCCGCCAGTGTTCTCCCAGCCCTACCTTGTCGAGGGCAGCACGCACGCGATGGTCGAGTTGCCGCGCGGACATGCCCGCCACCTGCAAGGTCAGCGCGACATTGGCGTAGACGGTGCGGTCCATGAGCAGCTTGTGGTCCTGAAAGACGACCCCGACGCGCCGTCGATACGCCGGGATGTGGCGGCGACGCAGGGTGGCCAAGTCTACCCCGGCGACGCGCAGGGTGCCGTGGCTCACCGCTTCCAGCCGGGTCAACAGCTTCAGCAGGGTACTCTTGCCCGCGCCGGATGGACCCGTAAGCAAGGCCATTTCGCCCTTGCCCAACTGCAGATTGAGCTCGCGCAGGACGTGACGACGTCCTGGATAGTGCTTGGTGACATTGATGAACTCGATCATGCAGACTCCCGCGCAAACAAGGCATCGACAAAGGCCTCGGCATCGAAGGGACGGAGGTCTTCCACCCCCTCGCCGACGCCGATGAAACGGATAGGAATGGGCAGCGCCTGAGCGATGGCCGCCACCACGCCGCCCTTGGCGGTGCCATCCAGCTTGGTGATGCAAATGCCGGTGAGGCCTACCGCAGCGTGAAACTGTTGGGCCTGCTGCAAGGCATTCTGGCCGGTACCGGCATCCAGCACCAGCCAGATCTGCTGCGGGGCGCCGGGATCCTGCTTGCCAAGAACGCGCTTCACCTTTTTTAACTCTTCCATCAGATGGCCCTGGGTATGCAGGCGCCCGGCCGTATCGGCAATGAGGAGGTCGGCACCGCGCGAGCGGGCCGCGGCAAAGGCATCAAAGATCACCGAGGCGCTATCGGCACCACTGCCTTGGGCAATCACCGGTACTTGCACCCGCGTCCCCCATCCCTGCAACTGCTCCACTGCCGCGGCGCGGAAGGTATCTCCAGCCGCCAGCAGAACCGCAAAGCCCTCCCTTTTCCAGCGCGCGGCCAACTTGCCGATGGTGGTGGTCTTGCCGGCACCGTTGATGCCCACCATCATCAGCACCTGGGTTTGCCCTTGTTTTGGCGCCCAAGGCTCGCAACGGGGCTGTAAGAGATCGAGGAGAGACTGACGGATGGCTTGCTGCAGCGCCGCCGGGTCGCTCAGCTCCTTGCGACGGACCTTTTCGGTGACAGCTTGCATGATGCTGCGGGTGGCAGGCACGCCGACATCAGACTGCAAGAGGATGGCCTCCAGATCCTCCAGAAGCTCGTCATCGATTTCTTTTTTGCCGAGCACGAGGCGTGCAACACCCTCGCTCAGTTGTTCGCGGGAGCGGCTCAGTCCCGCTTTCAGACGGGCAAAGAGGCTTTTCTTGGGTGCCTCTGCAGGCGGTTGCGTGTCGGTTTCCCCTACCGTCGGGGAAGCCGCCCTCTCGATCTCATCGCCTGCGGTCGTGGCGGGAGCCGGCTGCGCCTCGTTCAGCGTAGTCCCGGGCTCCGCGAGGGGCGCTTCCGGCGCCGGCTGGCTTTCTTCTGGGGGCTCGGCGGCAGGAACCGGGCTGGTCGGAGTGTCGGGTACGGAAGGTAGCGGCTCTTGGCTTGGCTCCGCGGGTTCGGGAACCGATGGCGTTTCCTCTGCGGGGGTGCTTTTGTTACGCTTGAACCAAGAAAAAACCATGATCTGTGGGCCAACCTCATTGTCGCTGTCGGCCCGCATTATCTCGCGAAGGACGAACTCGAACAATCTCTTGGAGACGCGATGTCGGTTGCCATCATTGCCGGGAAGTTGCGCGGCAAGAAATTACAGACGGCCAGCGGTGCCAGTATCCGGCCTACACCAGGCGTAGTGCGCGAGCGTCTGTTCAACTGGCTGGCGACGGAAAATGCGGGTGCCCGGGTGCTCGACCTCTTTGCTGGGACCGGCGCTTTGGGGCTGGAGGCCTGGTCGCGAGGTGCCGAACGGGTGGACTTTGTCGAGAGTGCGGCCGCGCACCGACGAATTCTGGAGAAAAACCTTGCCAGTTGTGACCCCGACGCAAAGCTCCGCCTGCTCGGCCACGATGCGCTCAGCATCCTACCCCGGCTGGCACGGCAGTACGATCTGGTGCTTGCCGATCCGCCCTTTGCGGCGGGCTGGCCGGAGCGCCTGCGGCCCCTCCTGCTGGGCGAAAACAGCCCGGTACATGCGGGAGGGTGGCTATATCTGGAGGCCAATGCTGTGGAGCTCTGGCGGGAAAGCGAACTACCCGCCGGCTGGGAGTGGTATCGCAGCGGTCGTTGCGGCGCCAGCCACTATGTGCTGCTGCACTTGCAGGAGGGGGAAGCATGAGCCAGAACGAGAGTCCGCGCCGTATCGTTTATCCTGGCACCTTCGATCCGATCACTCTCGGACATGAGGACTTGGTGCGTCGTGCTACCGGCCTTTTTGATGAGGTAGTCGTCGCCGTCGCCGCCGAGACACCCAAACGGACCATTTTTCCTCTGGACGAGCGGGTAGCGTTGGCCGAGGCCTGCTTGGCGGGAATCCCGGGGGTGCGGGTCCGGCCATTTCAGGGGCTCCTCCTGCATCTGCTGCAGGCTGAGGGGGTACGGGTCATTCTCCGTGGACTGCGCGCGGTTTCCGATTTTGAGCATGAGTTTCAGCTGGCATCGATTCAGCGACGCATGGATCTGCGTGTGGAGACCTTGTTTCTCATGACTTCGGACGCCCACACTTTCCTGTCGTCGAGTCTGGTGCGCGAAATCAGTCGTCTGGGCGGTGACGTGAGCGCCTTTGTGCAGCCCGTCGTTGCCGATGCCCTGCGTCGGCGCTTTGCCCCGCAAGGCTAGGAAAGCGTAGAATCAGTCCAGTTTCTTCTTGGGGTGCTTTTCCATGTCGTTGCACATTCTTGACAACTGCATCAATTGTGACGTTTGCGAACCCGAATGTCCCAACGGTGCCATTCACATGGGGCCGCAGATCTATGTCATTGAGCCAGGGCTTTGTACCCAGTGTGTGGGTCACTACGATACCCCGCAGTGCCAGGAGGTTTGTCCGGTAGACTGCATCGAGCTCGATCCCGCCAACCCGGAATCGGCAGAGGCCTTGCAGGAAAAATTCCTGCTCCTGACCGGCCAGATCTGATCTTTGCGGCAGCGACGCTGCCTGAATCAGATGGCTTTCGCGTCCAGGGCGTTCTGTACCAAATTGCTGACTCTTTCCAGTTCCTGAACTTGCTGCTGCGTGTTGCTGCGCTGTGTCTGCAAGTGTTCTACCCGACCGTCGATGCTATCCATGGCCAGTGAGATGCGCTCCAGTGCCTCGAGCTCTTCGGCCGCTTTGCGATGGTAGCTTTCCAGGTACTGATTCATGACGGCCATGACCTCGTCCACCCAGTTCTGCGCGTCGCGGCGCGTGTCGACGATATAGTCACGCACCTTGCCAGCCACCGTGAGAAACGCCTTGCGAACGACGGAGCTTTGCGTGTTCACCGCAATTTCCAGCATCATGCCGAAACGTTCGTAACTCTCTGCCATGGCCAATAGCTCGGCGCGACGGGGAAGTATGGCATAGGGGATGGTGGCCAAGGCCGGTAAGGAATAGCGTTGCTGCAACGCGGCGTACTCCTTGGTGATTTCACCATTGACCCTTTCCGCACCAGCCAGCGCCAGGTCGAATTGCCGGGTGGCCTCGGCGAAAAAGTTGCGAAAGCGATCGACGATACCCGCCGTGGTCCAGGCGGAAAGCATCTCGCCCTTGGCATTGCTGATGATCAAGTCAAAGGTGGCGGTGGAGAGCGGGGCGAACAAATGTTCCTGGACAGATTCCTGAAAGGCCAGCTTCCGTCCCTCGAAGGTGCTTCGGTCTTGCTCGAAATGCGCCAGACGCTGTTGATGCTGGCGAACCAGTTTCGGTACTTTTTCGCCGGTGCGGTCCTTGAGCTCTTGCAGGCCCTGGATTTGCGTGACCAGATGCCGGTCCTGCTCGGCCAGCTGTGCTTTTTGCTCGGTCAGGATGCGCTTTGCTAGAGTCCTGCTCTTCTGCTCCAGGGCTGCGCGGTGGCCCGGGATGATCAATTCGGCGATGGCTTTTTCCAGCTCCAGAATGCCGCTGCGCTGCAATACTTCCTCATTGCCGCGGATGCGAGCCAGAAGCGCCTTCTGGCCGCTGATGGGGATCACCTGCGCACGGGTAATTCCCAAACGCTCCGCCGTGCGCTGTGCCTGGGCCTCGATTTCTTCCTCGATTTCGAAGGGATCACGCAGCTCATCCCAGAGGGTGTCGACCTTGTTCAAGAGGACGAGTTGGTGTTGATTCCGGTTGCGTTTGAGGTATTGCTCCCAAATGGTCAGGTCACTTTGCGTAACCCCTGTATCGATCCCGAGAATGAAGAGCAGGGCATCGGCATTGGCGAGCATGCTGAAGGTCAGTTCGGGTTCCGCGCCGATGGCGTTCAAACCGGGCGTATCGAGCACGGTCAGGCCGGCGTCGAGGATCGGATGGGGCAGAAAGAGCATGGAGTGCCGCCAGCGCGGAATCAGGACCTTGCCCAGCCCGCAGGAGGGACAGACGCTGCTCTCCTGACCCTTGGCCACGCGGTTGAGGGGTGGACAGAGTCCCAGGCGCCTGGCTTCTTCGATTGCGACACAAATGGTCTCGGTCAAGACCTTCAAACGCTGGCCCTGGTTGCCGCCTTCCTCACAACTGAGCCGTACCCACGCGCTGCCCGCCCGTTTGAGCTTTTCGATGCTGACATCCATGCTGCGGCTGGCGATGGGCAAGAGCTGCAGTCCCGCGCGGCCTTGTGGGGCACCGCGGATTTCTACTGGGCACATGGTGGTCTGGCCGGTGCTGGAGGGCAGGAAACGCTGGCCGAGATCGGCAAACAATAGGGCGTTGATCAGTTCGGTCTTACCACGGGAAAACTCACCCACCACCGCCAGGCGTAGATTGTCCTGTTCGACCTCGAAGGCGAGGTTTTCAAGCTGAAGAATGCTCCCCCCGGGAAGCAACCCGAGATCGCCGGTGAGCTCGGCCAGTTGATGCAGCGATTGTGCTACCTCCTCTCGCCACAGCCGAAAGGATCGCAAGCCTTGCAGAATCGGCGAATCATTCAATGAATTTGGCATGTCGCTCCCGTTCGCTGCCTCTAGCGCTGGCAATGTCCACAGTAAAATGACGAGCGGCCCCCGATACGCGCGGCGCGCAGAGCTTTGCCGCAGCGGATACAGGGTTCCTCCTCGCGTCCGTACACGGCCAGAGATAGTCGAAAATAGCCCTTTCTGCCATCGGGGCGGGTAAAGTCGCGCAGGGTGGTGCCGCCGGCGGTGATAGCCTCCTGTAGGATCTCCACGATTGCCTGATGCAAGCGGCGAAAGCGGGGCAGAGCGATGCGCCCGGCCGCCCGGCGGGGATCGATCCCGGCACGGAACAGCGACTCGTTGGCGTAGATATTGCCCACGCCGACCACAACGTGGGCATCCATGAGGAAGCTCTTGATGGGCTGCTGATGCCCGCGACTGCGAGCAAAGAGATAATCTGCATCAAATTCGCTGCCCAAGGGTTCCGGCCCGAGGCCCTGTAACAGCGGATCGCTGGCCCAGTCCTCGCCCCAGAGGAACAGACCGAAGCGTCGGGGGTCATGAAAACGCAGGCAATTGCCGTCCTCCAGAAGCAGATCGACATGGTCATGTCGCTGCGCGACGGTATCTTGTGGCACGACGCGCAAATGCCCGGACATGCCCAGGTGCAGCAGGAGTTGGCCCTGATCGAGATCGGCCAGTAGGTATTTCCCGCGACGGCGCAGACGGGCGATCCTTTGTCCCTGTAAGCGGGCGGCGAGATCGTCATTGACAGGGCGCCGCAGACGCGCTTCACGCACAGTGACCGCCGCGATGCGCCGATCCACGAGATGCGGCTCGATGCCGCGCCGCGTGACCTCCACTTCGGGCAATTCAGGCATATAGAGTACTCCAGAAGGCGCTGCTCACCCGCTCGCGACCGGCCAGATCCCGATGCGTCTCCACTCCCTCCCAGCCATACGCGCGCAAGAGTTGGCGTAGCGCCGGCCCTTGCTCGTGGCCGTGCTCGAAAGCGATCTGGGTCTGGGGCTCCAGGTGGGCGGGGAGTCCGGCGAGAATGGCTTGGTAGGCCTCCAGTCCGGTCTCTCCGGCCACCAGGGCGCTGATGGGCTCTGCGCCGAGCTCGGCCAGATGGGGATCATCAGTCGCCAGATAGGGCGGGTTGCTCAACACGAGTGAAAAGTGCTGTCCTGCCGGTAACGCCTGACACCAGTCTCCGGCACACCAATGCACCGACAGCCCCAGGGCCGCCCCATTCTGGCGGGCGACGGCCAGGGCGTCCTCGCACCGGTCCACGGCCCAGTACTCCAGATCCGGTCGCGCCCGAGCCAGGGCGAGGATGATGGCGCCGCTACCGGTACCGAGATCGAGCACTGACCCCTTCTCGGGCAGATGCTCCAGGGCCCAACGTACCAGGGTTTCTGTATCTGGGCGGGGAATGAGGACGTGGGGATCGACGCGCAGATCGAGGTCCATGAACGACCAGTGGCCAAGGCAATAGGGTAGAGGCTCGCCAACCATGCGGCGGGCAAGCAGCGCCAACAAGTGGCTACGGCGCGTTTCTCCTAGAGGCGCCTGGGGATGGCTCCAGAGTTCGGTGCCGCTGTCCAGGATCTCCTCCAGAAGCCAGCGGGCCTCTTGCGCCGGCGCATCGCTACGCGCCGCAAGTTGGGTGCCGAGCCAGGCAAGCCAGTGCCGCAGAGAATCTTCGGCGGCGGGTACCTCAGGCATCATCACCTAGATTTTGCAGAAGATCGGCCTGATGTTCACGCAGGAGTGCCTCATAGAGAGGGTCCAGATCCCCGGCGATGATTGCCTCCAGGCGATACAGGGTCAGATTGATGCGATGGTCCGTTACGCGGCCCTGGGGAAAATTGTAGGTACGGATGCGTTCCGAGCGGTCACCCGAGCCGACCAGGGAGCGCCGTGTCGCGGCAGTGGCGCTTTGTTGCTTTTCCTGCGCCATTTCCATCAGGCGGGCCTGCAACAGGGCCATGGCCTTGGCGCGATTTTTGTGTTGCGAACGGTCTTCCTGGCAGGCGACCACGAGCCCCGTGGGCAGATGGGTGATGCGCACCGCCGAATCGGTCTTATTGACATGTTGGCCGCCGGCGCCACTGGCGCGGAAGGTGTCGATGCGCAGGTCACTGCTCTGTATCTCTATTCCTTCGATCTCGTCCACCTCCGGCAGAACGGCCACGGTGCAGGCCGAGGTATGAATGCGCCCCTGCGCCTCGGTATCCGGCACCCGCTGTACACGGTGCCCGCCGGATTCGAACTTGAAGCGGGAATAGGCGCCCCGCCCGGAGATTTCCAGTACCACCTCGCGGTAGCCGCCGCGCTCGGACTCCGAGGCGGAAAGGATGGTGACGCCGAAACCCTTGGTCTGGGCATAGCGGGTATACATACGCGCCAAATCACCGGCAAACAGCGCTGCCTCCTCGCCACCGGTGCCGGCACGGATCTCCAGAAAGACGTTGCGTTCGTCCTGCGGATCCTTGGGGAGCAGGCGCAGGCGCAGCTCCGCCTCGAGTTCGGCAAGTTCGCTCTCCGCCGCGGCCAGTTCTTCGCTCGCCAGGCCGCGCAGTTCGACATCGCTCTCTTCGCGCAGGATGCGCAGGGCATCGTCACGTGCTGCCTGCCGGCGTTCCTGTTGCGCGAGCAGGTCACGCAACGGTTGCAGTTCGCCCAGCTCACGGGACAAGGCTTGATATTGCTGCGGGTCCTGTAAAACTTCGGGGCTTGCAAGACGATGTTCGAGTTCTTCGGCACGCAGGCTCAACTGCTCGAGCTGGCCCGCCAAACGGGGGCTAAGACTCATCCTTCTGCGTCGCTGAGATGAAAGAGGATGTCGAGAGAGGCGACCAGGGCCTCGCTGGTGGCTTCCTGGCAGGGCTGGCGTAAGGTCGAGATGGGGTCGTGCAGGACCTTGTTCATGAGCGCCTTCGAGAAGGCGTCCAGCACTGCCTCGGGGTCCTGCCCATGCTGCAGATAGTGTCGGAAACGCTGTAACTCCACCTGCCGCGCCTGCTCGACGTGCTCCCGCAAGCGACGAATGGCGGGCACCACTTCCAGGCTGTCGCGCCATTGCTGAAACCCATCGGCCTCTTGGGCAATGATCTGCTCCGCCTCGGTCGCCGCTTCGCGCCGCGCCTGCATGCCGGCCTGGGCGATGTCGTTGAGGTCGTCGATGGTATACAGATAGCAGCCGTCGAGCTCGTCAATGGCAGGGTCGAGGTCACGCGGCACGGCCAGATCGAGAAAGAGTAGACTGCCACGCTCGTGTGGCAACCCGGGCTGAACGTCAGCGGAGTGCAGGATCACTTGGGGGCTCGCGGTACAGCTCAGAACCAGATCGACTTTGGGAAGCAGGGCCGCCGCATCTTCCAGGGGATGCGCCTGCCCATCCAGGCGATTGGCGAGCAGGCGAGCGCGCTCGGGACTGCGGTTGGCGACGTGAAATCCATCCAGGTCATGCTCGCGCAGGTGCGTGGCGACCAGTTCGATGGTCTCGCCCGCACCGATGAGCAGCACCCGCTTGCCCTGCAGGGAACCCAGCAACTGCCGCGCCAGGGTCACTGCCGCATAGGCCACGCTCACCGGCGCTGCACCAATGGCGGTTTCCGTGCGCACCTGTTTGGCGACACGGAAGGCCCAGTGCAGCAGACGGTTGAGGACGGGCCCGGTACTGTCGCTGTCCGCTGCGATCTGGTAGGCGTCTTTCACCTGGCCCAAAATCTGCGGTTCGCCGATGATCATGGAATCGAGGCCACAAACCACGCGAAACAGATGCTGTACGGCTGCCGCGTCATGAAAGCTGAAGCTGTTGCCGGTCAAGAGATCGGCGTCGATACCGTGAAAGTCGGCCAGCCAATGCTGCAGATGACTTTCTCTGGGGCCCGACCCGCCGTAGGTGTAGATTTCGGTGCGGTTGCAGGTGGAAACGATCAGGGCTTCCCTGGCCAGATTTTGGGCCAGTAGATCCCGGTGGGCCGCTGCCAGTTGCTCCGGCGCAAATGCGACTTTTTCGCGAACCTCGATGGGTGCGCTGTGATGACTCAAACCGTAGCAAAAAATGGTGGTACCATCCGTAACATTGGGACCTGATAATACCCGCGCATTGTCCGCAAGGCGTGTCCGGATTGCAAGCCGCTGGGGCTGGCGCTATTGTCGGCGCATCGCGGTGGGCAGGGAATGGTATGGGCAGGAAGATGCAGTGGCGTTGGCTGGCCTTGATAGTATTTGGGTTGTCTCCCTGGGCCGGGGCGAGCGTCCAGTTGACGGGGGAGAGTCTGTACTACCTCCTCAGTGCAGAGTTTGCCACCCAACAACAGGATCCCGCAGTCGCCATCCCGGCCTGGCAGCACAGCGTTGACCAACTCCCCACGGCGCCCATATTGGCGGCGGCAGCCAAGGCCGCAGCGCAGCTTGGAGATCTGCCCAAGGCACTGCTTTGGGCCAAGAGATGGCATGAATTGGCACCCGAGGACAGCGAGTCCGCGCGCTTTGAAGCCGGTCTGCTCCTTGCCGATGGTCAGGAGCCGGCGGCCCTGGAACTGCTGCAGGCGACGCTGGCGCGTTTTCCCGATGAGGAGCGGGTGAGTAGCCAACTGGCCGAATTGCTGGCACAGCATGGCCGTTTTGGTGATGCAGAACGACTGCTCCACACGGTCATCCAGAATCATCCCCATTCTGCTGCCGCGCAGCTCGCCCTGGGTCGCCTTGCCTTGCTGCAGAAGCAGCCGAAACGCGCAGCCGAGGCCTTTGCTGCGGCACTGCGACTGCGCCCGGACTGGGAAGAGGCGGCGGTATTGCAGGCCGAAAGTCTACGCCAACAGGGGAACTCCCTGGCGGCGTTGCAGATGCTGCAGGGCTTCTGTGCCGCACATCCGAGCGCCGTGCAGGCGCGTAGCTATCTGGCCACGCTCTACCTCAGTCTCGGTGGACAAACACAAGCCTATCGGGTATTGCAGCAGATCAGCCTGTTGCAGCCGGATCAACCCAAGGTCTGGAACCAGTTGCTACCCCTGGCCATTGCCGAAAGGGACTGGCCGGGGGCCCAGCAGGCGCTGGAGCATTTCCGCGAGCTGGCTCCGCACTCGCCACTGGTTCCCTACTACCAAGGGCGTATCGCGGAAGGTCAAAAGGCATGGTCGAAGGCGCGGGAGGCGTATGCCAAGCTGGCTGGTACGCCTTTGGCAGATGAGGCGCAGTTGCGCATCGCCCAGACCTATTATGCGCAAGGGCAAAAGAGCAAGGCGCTGGCGGAGCTGCAGAAACTGCAGGCACGACACCCGAACGATGCGCAGATTCCTCTCCTGCGTGCGCAATTACTGCAGGAAGAGGGCGATTATGCCGCTGCCGCGCAGCTGCTCGATCAGGCCCTGGAGCACCACCCCCGCGATGCCGCCCTGTGGTATGCCCGTGGCGCCATCGCCGAATTGCAAAAGGACTATGCCGGCATGGAAAAGGCCATGCGCATCGTCATCGAGCTGCGCCCAGATGATGCGCAAGCCTATAACTTCATCGGTTACAGCCTGCTCGAACGACGCCAGCAACTGGCGCAGGCCGGGGCGTATCTCGAAAAGGCCATCCAGCTGGCCCCCGAAGACGCCAACATCCAGGATAGCATGGGCTGGTATTACCACCTGCAGGGTGATCAAAAGAAGGCTCTGGTCTACCTGCAAAAAGCCCATGCCCAGCTGGGCGACGAGCCGGAAGTACTCGATCATCTGGGTCGGGTCCTCTGGCAGCTGGGGCGTCAGCAGGAGGCGCGTGCCCTGTGGCAGCGTGGCCTCGAAAAGCATCCCGACAGTAAGGAGTTACAGGAGGCCCTGTTGCACCCATGAAAGGTCTGATGCGGCAGAACTGGCGGGCCTTGGCCATTCCCGCCCTGCTTTTGCTCGGCGCCTGCGCCCAGCTACCCGCCCCGACGGGGCGGGCGCAGCTCGTCCTGCCGGCGCAGCAGCGGGCGCAGGTTCTCGCCTCGGTACCGCGCTGGACGGCTACGGGCCAGGCCTCCCTGCGCAGCCCGCGTGAGAGCCAGAGTTTTGGCTTTGTCTGGCGGCAGCAGGCAAGCGGCGAGCAGCTCCGTATTCTGGGGCCCCTGGGCAACACGGTCGCCGAATTACGCGATGACGGTACGCAGGCCGAGCTGCTGGAAGCCAGTGGTAAGCGCCTGACGGCGAGTACCATGAGCGTCTTGCTCGAACGGCTACTCGGGGTTGCATTGCCCGTTGCGGAACTCCCCCAGTGGCTGCTCGGCATTCCGCCAGCCGGGCAAGTGGATGCCTACGATGCCGCCGGGCTGCCGCAGCGTGCGCGCTGGGGCAGCTGGCAATTGCAATATCTGCGCTTTGACGCTGTGGGAGGCTTGCAGATGCCGGCCCTTCTGCAGGCCTCCGGGCCAGATGACCTGCAGTTGCGCATCGCGGTCAGCAACTGGCAACTGGGGCAATGATGTACGAGCAATGGTATCCGGCGCCGGCCAAACTGAATCTGATGTTGCGGGTCATCGGTCAGCGCGACGATGGCTATCACCTTCTGCAAAGCGTCTTTCAGTTTCTGGACCTGCGCGACGATCTGCACTTTGCCTCGGCGCCATCCGGCGTGTTTCGCTCCTTTGGCGGGCCTGCAGGCCTGGCGCCGGAAAAGGAACTGACTCTGCGCGCTGCGCGCCTCCTCGCCGAGCGCTGCGGCGTGCGCGAAGGCGTGGAGATTACCCTGCGCAAGCACTTGCCCGAGGGAGGCGGCGTGGGCGGAGGTTCGTCTGATGCCGCCACTACCCTGCTGGTGCTCAACCATCTCTGGAACTGCGCCCTGTCACGGGCGGAATTGATCTCTCTGGGTGCTACCCTCGGTGCCGATGTACCCATTTTCCTCTTTGGCCGCAGCGCCTGGGCGGAAGGCATCGGCGAGATCCTGCAGCCCATGCCGCCGATCCCGGAGCTCCCGTATCTGCTCGTGCACCCCGGCGTATCCGTCGCCACCGCGGAAATTTTCCGCGCCCCCGAATTGACACGCCAACACCCGCCCAGCACAATATCGGCGTTTTTGGGGGGAGAGCAGGAGAACACCCTGGAGCCCCTGGTCCGGAGTCGCTACCCTGTCATTGCCGAGTGCATCGATTGGCTGCGTGCCCAGGGCCTGCGGAATGCAAGATTGACGGGCAGCGGTGCCTGCTGTTTTGCCGAAGTTCCGGAAGAGACGGCGAATGGCGTCCTTCTCGACCGTCTGCCAGCGTCGTGGCGTGGGTGGTTGGTGAGAGGATGTAACCGCCACCCGCTTCTCGAACTTCTCCCGGAAATCCCTGCTGGGGCGTAGCCAAGCGGTAAGGCACCGGATTTTGATTCCGGCATTCCCAGGTTCGAATCCTGGCGCCCCAGCCATTTTATTTTTGCGGACAGTGCAGAGGTATCCATCCTTTCATGTCTCACGGTAGCCTGATGGTATTCAGCGGGAACGCCAATCCCGCCCTGGCAGCACAGATCGTCAAATTTCTCCAGATCCCCCTGGGGCGGGCGGAGGTCAGCCGCTTCAGTGACGGCGAGGTCTTCGTCGAGATTCTGGAAAATGTCCGCGGTCACGACGTTTTCGTTTTGCAACCCACCTGTGCCCCGACCAACGATCATCTCATGGAACTGTTGGCCATGATCGACGCCCTCAAGCGCGCCTCGGCCAATCGCATTACTGCCGTCATGCCGTACTTTGGCTATGCGCGGCAGGATCGCAAATCCCGTGCCCGCACAGCGATCACCGCCAAACTCGTCGCCGATCTGGTAACCACCGCCGGCGCGCACCGCGTCCTGACCATGGACCTGCATGCGGACCAGATCCAGGGCTTTTTCGACGTTCCGGTAGACAACATCTACGCCTCCCCCATTCTGCTCGGCGACATCTGGCGGCAGAATCCGGAAAATCTCATGGTGGTATCCCCCGACGTTGGTGGTGTGGTGCGCGCCCGTGCCATCGCCAAGCGTCTGGAAGTCGATCTCGCCATCATCGACAAACGCCGGCCGCGTCCCAACGAATCGGTGGTCATGAACATCATCGGTGAAGTGGATGAGCGCAGTTGTGTGTTGGTGGATGACATGGTCGATACCGCCAATACCCTTTGCGAGGCAGCCCATGCCCTGAAGACGCGGGGGGCACTGCGCGTGAGCGCCTACTGCACTCACCCGGTGCTATCCGGCAAGGCGATCGAGCGCATCAGCGGCTCCGACCTCGACGAACTGGTGGTGACCGATACCATCCCCCTGAGCAGCGAGGCGCGCGCCTGTGACAAGATTCGCGTGCTCTCGGTCGCTGAACTCTTTGCCGAAACCATCCGCCGGATTGCCGAGGAAGACTCCGTCAGTTCCCTGTTCATGGACTGATTTTCAGGAGTACGGAGCGGCCTGACCGTCGAGGGTTTTGTGATTGGGGAGTTGCGGGGCGGGCGTTGCGGCGTTTCCTTCGATGACAGTCAACGGATGTGGGTCGGGCCGGTCAACATCGTTCACCAACCAAGTATGCAGAAAAAAGTACGCGACCACCGCTAAGAGAAGGACCAGCGTACTCCAAACCCAGGCGTAAGCGCTGGCATTATTGCCCTCTTTCGTCATTCTTGCTCCTAAAAAATTTTCATCAATGCGCGCACGAAACTCTGCTCTTGTTCCTGTCGTGGCGTCTGGGCTGCGGGAGGCAGATAGCCCGCCAAAAAGTATCCCAGCTTGCTAGGGCTGCCATCTGTCCCAGGATCGGCCAGGGTGCCAGTCTGCGGATCGTAGCGCGCGGTGACGACGTCGGGCGGTCGGAAAAAGCCGGTATCCGGCATGCCCTGTAGAGCCGTCCCCATATAGCGTATCCAGATCGGCAGGGCCTCGCGGGCCCCCGCCGCCCAGGTCCCCATGCTATGGTTATCGTCGTAGCCCACCCATACCGAGGTCGTGATATCCGGATTGAAGCCATTGAACCAGGCGTTTTCTTCGGCATTGGTGGTGCCGGTTTTTCCGGCGAGGTCATGGCGATGCAGGATCTGCGCGGCGACCCCCGTCCCGACCCGGATCACCCTCTCCATCATCCGCGTCATCAGATAGGCCACCCCCGGGGGGATGACCGTCTGCCGGGCGGGTGGCTGATAGGCCAAGGGGCAGTGCAGAAGCGCCACGTCGGTGCCGTTGGCGGTGACCACCTTGCGAATGAGATAGGGATGGGGCAGAAAGCCGCCACTGGAGAAGGTGGCATAGGCGCGCGCCATTTGTAGGGGCGTGAAATCGCCGGCGCCGAGCACCATGGACGGGGTTGCTGGTACCTGTTTGGCGGGAAAGCCAAAGCGCTGCACGTAGGTTTTCGCATAAGGAATGCCCACATCCATGAGCAGGCGCACGCTCGGCACATTGTGGGAATCTGCCAGATCCTCCCAAATGGGGAAGGGGGTATTGGAAAAGGTGCGACTGTAGTTGGTGGGCGCGTAGATCTGTCCATCTGCCAGATGGATGATCAGGGGCGTGTCAGCAATCAACGAAACTGGGGTGTAGTAGCCCTTGTGACCACTGGCCAGCAGCGTTGGCGCGTCGATGGCCGAGGAATAGACAAAGGGCTTGAAGCCCGATCCCGGTTGTCGGTAAGAATACAGGGCGCGATCAAAATGACTGAGTTCGTAGCTGAAGCCGCCGACCAGGGCAAGGATGGCGCCGCTGTGACTATTCAGCGAAACCAGGGCGCCCTGGACGTGGGGGATCTGCGCCAACTGCCAGCCAGGGTGCGGAACATCGTGCCAGACCTTGGTACCCCAGACAGGATTGCCGGTGCCTTCCGTCGCTGCGGCGACATAGTGCCGCACCCAGATGAGATCGCCAGCTGCCAGTACCTGATTCACGCTCGTCGGGCGCTGGCCGTTGGGGCGTAGCCGGGCCCAGGCCACGTCTGGAAGACGCAGGTCGGCCTGCCGTTCTCCTTCGATGTCAATTCGCGCTCTCTGCGCATCGACATTTTCCACCACCGCCCAGCGCAGGTTGGCCGGGTCGAAGTCCGGTAACATGGGCGGACGCTGTCCATGCAGAGCGGCCTGGAGCATCTCTCCGCGCAGTTGCGCAATCGGGCCACGCCAAGCCTTCGGGTCCATACTATCGAGGCCCATGGCGTAATTTTCCAGGCCAATTGCCACATCTTGGTTGGCTGCCCGCTGATCGCGCGGATCGATACTGGTATAGACCCGCAGGCCGCTACGATAGGTAAAGTCGGGGCCAAAATGCTTTTCCAGCCAGCTACGGATCCAGTCGGTGGCGTAGGGAGCCAGATTGCTTGCCGGGGCGTGGTAGCGGGCGCGAATTGGCTCGGCCATGGCGCGTTGCGCAGCAGCCTCGCTGATGAACCCCAGTTTTGCCATGCGTCGCAGTACATAATCGCGCCGGGTCTTGGCCGAGGCCGGCGAAGCGATGGGGTTGAACACCGACGGGGCAGCCGGCAAGCCTGCCAGAGTCGCCATCTCGCCCAAACTCAGTTGCGAGACCGTCTTGCCGTAATAGGTTTCGGCGGCGGCCTGCACTCCGTAGGCGCCTTCGCCCAGATAAATCTTGTTGACGTAGAGATCGAGGATCTGCGCGCGATCGAGATGTTGCGCCAGTTTATAGGCGAGCAGGATCTCTGCCACCTTGCGGGTGATGGTCTTTTTGGGGGTCAGATAAAAATTGCGGGCAACCTGCTCGGTGATCGTGCTGGCCCCCTGCACTGGTCCCCAATGAATGAGGTCCACCCAGGCAGCGCGAACGATGCCGGGAAAACTGACCGGATAATACAGCGGGTTGTGGCTGTAGAACTTGGAATTTTCGGCGGCGATGAAGGCATCTTGCAGGCGCTTCGGAACCTGACGGATGGGCAGGGCGTAGCGCAACTGCGGACCGATGACCTGCAGGAGCTTACCGTTGCCGGCATAGATTCGTAGCGGCTCGGCCGGATGCCAATGTTCCAGTGCTTGTACCGGAGGAAGTTCCTGGTAGATACGATAGGTCCAGAAAGCAACGGCAACAGCGGCGTTCACCAATACGAAGAGAACGACAAAGACCAGCCAGAACCGCCAGCTGCGCTGGCGGAAGAAGGTAGTCGCAGTCATCGTTCAGGCCTCGCGGGAGCGCGATCGTACGCCGCTCACAATGCACCCTGCGCGCGATGCCAGAGACGGCCGAACCAGCCGGCCTTGGCCACCGCATTTTTCGCCAGAACCGGCTCCGACTTCAGGACTTTGCCCTGCCAGAGGATGTCGAGGGTGCCCACGTTGCTGTTGGCCTTGATCGGGGCCTGCAGGTTGCTGGCGGCGACGAAGCGGCTTTCCACCTTACCTTGACTGGGCCGGGGAATGGCCACGTTGATCGCTTTGGGGGTGATGATCGAGAGAGTCTCCGGGCTCCAGCCGATCCGCTTGATTTGTGCCACCATCGCGCCGGCCGGGTAGACCTGCTGTTGCTGCCAGCCATGAAAACCGTAGTGGAGCATGGCGGCGGCATCGGTACCGGCGACGGCACGGGAGCTGGCGCCCAGGATGACCGCTACTAGGCCCCGGCCATCCTGGCTGGCGCTGACGGCCAGATCCCAGTTGTTGGCGGAGGCCAAGCCGACTCCCAGACCAGTGATACCGTGCTGCCCTGCCAGCGGGTTGTAGTTGTACTGGGTGATGTGGTTGTAGCGGTAACTTGCCTGCCCTGCGACCTTCTCTATCTGCGGGAATTTCACCACCAGGGCGCGTGCCAAGCGGGCGATGTCGAGCGCCGTACTGCGCTGTCCGGGCGTCGGCATGCCATCGGGATTGACGAAATGGGTTTGGGTCAGCCCCATGCTGGCGGCTTCGCGGTTCATCAGGTCGACAAAACCGGCAACACTACCTGCCACTGATTGGGCGATGGCAATGGCGGCGTCATTACCCCCGTCGATCAGCAGGCCATGAGTAAGCTGGTCGACGGTAACCGGCAGCCCGGGCTGGATGAACATGCGCGAGCCAGGGGCATGCCAGGCATCGACGCTTACCGAGACCTGCTGGTCGGATTGCAACATCTTCTGCGCTTCTGCCTGGTAGAGCAGATAGGCCGTCATTAGTTTTACCAGGCCCGAGGGGTCATAGCTCGCTTGCCCATTTTGGTCGAGCAGGACTTGATCGGTATTCACGTCGATCAGCACCGCCGCCTTGACGCCAGAAATCTGTGGCGCCGGCATGGGGGGTGCGGCGGGCAGGGTGGGGGTGGGTACGACGGCATAGGCAGTGCTGGAGACCAGCAAAACAGCAAAAAACGCGGCGGTTTTCTTCATAGGGGCGGCAGAACTCTTCAGGAAAGATTTCCCTTTGGAAAAACTGCCGCCGGGAAAAGTTCCCGCCGCCTAGCTGCGACTGGCGCGGTAGCGCTCGATCAGTGCCTGGGTAGAGCTGTCGTGGGGATGATGGGTTTTGCCCTGTAGGTCCGATTCGACGCGCGTGGCCAAGACCTTACCGAGCTCTACCCCCCACTGGTCAAAGGAGTCGATGCCCCAGATCACCCCTTGGGTGAAGACGCTGTGTTCGTAGAGGGCGACCAGGGCACCCAGAGAAAACGGTGTGAGGGCATCGACGAGGAGCAGATTGCTGGGCCGATTGCCGGGGGAAACCCGGTGGGGAATCTGTGCTTCGGGTACCCCCAGGGCACGCAGTTCGTCCGCCGAACGGCCAAAGGCCAGGGCCTCACTTTGTGCAAAGAGATTGGCCATGAGCAGGTCATGTTGATCGCGGTATTCGCTGAGGGGCGCAATAAAACCAATCAAATCGCAGGGCACCAAACGGGTTCCCTGATGCAGCAACTGATAAAAGGAATGTTGGCCGTCGGTGCCTGGTTCCCCCCAGATGATCGGGCCGCTATCTACGGAGAGAGGGTTCCCTGCCAGATCTACCCGTTTGCCGTTACTCTCCATCTGCAGTTGCTGCAGATAGGCGGGAAAGCGGGCGAGGTCGTGGGCGTAGGGCAGGATCGCCTGGCTCTGAGCGCCCCAGAAGTTGTTGTACCAGACCGAGATCAAACCTAGCAGGACAGGCAGGTTCTGCGCCAGTTCGGCATGCCGAAAGTGTTCATCCATGGCATGGAAACCGCGCAACATCTCGGTAAAGGCCGCCGAACCGATCGCCAGCATGGTGGCCAGGCCGATGGCAGAATCCATCGAGTAGCGCCCGCCTACCCAGTCCCAGAAGCCAAAGCTATGCTCCGGATTCATACCAAAGGCGGCGACCGCCTTGTCATTGGTAGAGACTGCAACAAAGTGTTGCTCCACCGCCGCCTCGCCCAGGGCCGCTACCAGCCAGCGTCGGGCGGCGTGGGCATTGGTCATGGTTTCCAGGGTAGTAAAAGTCTTCGAGGCGATGATGAACAGAGTTTCTTCGGGGTTGATCTCGGCGAGTACCGCAGCGAGCGCCGCACCATCGACGTTCGCCACGAAGTGCTCGCGGATACCTGCCATCCGCTGCTGGCGCAAGGCCCGATAGGCCATCTCCGGCCCCAGGTAAGAGCCGCCGATACCGATGTTGACGATCTGGCGCAGGGCTTTGCCCGTCGCGCCCAGCCACTCGCCCTGGTGGACCTTGTCGCAGAAGGTCATCATGCGCTGCAGAACCGCGTGCACCTCGGGCACGACGTTGACGCCCTGATCGCAGATCTGGGCATCTTTCGGTGCGCGCAGGGCGCAATGCAGGACAGCGCGATCTTCGGTGCTATTGATATGCTCGCCAGCGAACATGGCGGCGCGCCGCGCTTCCAGACCGCGCTCCCGCGCCAGATCGATCAGTGCCGCCAGAGTTTCCGGCCGTAGGCAGTTCTTCGAATAGTCCAGGTAGATGCCACAGGCCTCGGCGGTCATGTGGCTGCCGCGCTCGGGATCCGCGTCGAAGAGGTCGACGATCTTCGCATTACCCCAATCCTCTCGTTGCTTCTGCACTCGCTGCCAGGCCGATAAATCCTGCAATCTTGTTGCGCACATGTTCACTCTCCTGGGCTTGCCAAGTTGATTGGGAGATTCTTCAGAAAGAGTAGGAGAAGGACATGGCAGGCGCAAGGATAAAAATTGAACAAAATATCTAGATATATGATTATATTGGGTTATTTGGACGAGTGCGGTGCAAATGAACCGATGCTTTTGGTGCATTTGAACGGGCTGCGACTGGCTATATCACCAATTCCTTATTCTTTCTGCCGTTCCCTCCGCCAGAAATGTGGCACGCCCTTTGCTCGCCAGGGGGCAGTAGTTCACCTATAACCTTAGCGAGTCGAGGAATCAGCAATGATCATCGAAAACAGTTTACCCGTCCTGCTCAGTCGGCTGGACTTTGCGTGGATCACGACCATGCACATCCTCTGGACGCCGTTGACCATCGGCATGTCCTGGCTGCTATTTTTCCTGGAGATTGCTTGGCTGCGTACCGGTGACGAGCGCTGGTATAAGCTCAATCGCTTCTTCGAGAAGATCTTTATCATCAACTTTGGTGCCGGTGTGGCGACCGGGGTGACCATGGAGATGGCCTTCGGTATCCTTTATGGCCCTTTCTCTCAGGCCGCGGGCCCGTTCTTTGGCAATATCCTGGGCTTCGAGACCATTACCGCCTTCATGTACGAAGCTGGCTTCATTGGCCTGATGGTCTTTGGCTGGGGTAAGGTCAGCAAGGGCATGCACGCCTTTGCCACCTTCAACGTCGGCCTGTCCTCTAGTCTTTCGGCAATGTGGATCCTGGTCGCCAATTCCTGGATGCAGACCCCCAACGGTGTCGTGCTCAAGGATGGCCTCTTCCAGGTCGAGAACTGGTGGCACGCCATCCTCAATGACAACTTTGTCTGGGGCTTCCCGCACATGTGGGTGGCAACGGTGGAGTTGTCTCTCTTCGTCATGGCTGGCGTGAGTGCTTGGTTCATTCTCAAGAATCGCAACGCCGATCTCTTCACCAAGATGCTCAAGCCCACCCTTCTCGCCTTGCTCATCGTGACGCCCATCCAGATCTTTATCGGTGATAGCGTCGGCAAGGATGTGGCGGATACCCAGCCGACCTCTCTGGCGGCCATGGAAGGGCACTACCATACCTATCTGCCGGATGGAAAGCCGAACACCAGCTGGAACCTGATCGCCATCCCCAATGCCAACAACGACGGCAACCTCTTCCAGATCTCCATACCGCATGTCTTGAGTCTGCTGGAAACGCATACCTGGGACGGTGTAGTGAAGGGTATGGACCAGTTTGCGCCCGAGGATCGCCCGGATGTCTGGGTACCCTTCTACGCCTTCCGGGTGATGGTGGCGATTGGTTTCTTCCTCTTCTTCGTGGCGCTCTGGGGCAACTGGTTGCGCCTGCGTGGCAAGCTCAATGCCGAATCGCTACGCAAGAATCCCTGGTTCCTGCGGGTAGTAGTCTTCTCTGCCTTCCTGCCCTACCTCGCGATCTGGACCGGTTGGTGGGTACGTGAAATCGGCCGCCAGCCTTGGGTGGTCTACGGCCTGATGCGTACCTATCAGGGGGTCAGCCACATGAGCGTGGCCCAGGAAGTCATCTGGTTTGCTGGCTACATCGTCTTTGAACTTCTGGTGTGGGCGGGTGCCTGGTACTTCTTCGCCCGCGTCATTGCCAAGGGGGTGGACGGTATTGCCCCATCGGATCAGCTCTTCCACCACGGGGAAGAGGGCGATGCGCACGCCGGCGGTGGACACGCGCAGGCCAGCTTCGCCAAGCCAATGCTGAAGGCTGAGCGCTAAGCCTCGTGGGGTGGCCTGTGCCACTCCATTCACGGTTTTTTACGGAGGTTACCATGGATTTTACCCACGACATCGTGCGGATTACCTCAGCTCTATCTACTTGGTGGTGGATTTTGCTGGGGCTGATGTTTCTGTTTTATATCGCTTTGGATGGCGCCGACCTGGGTGCCGGAATTTTTGCGTTGTTTTCTAAGGATGAAGACGAACGTGGCGCGATCATGGCGTCGATGGCTGGTTTTTGGGACGGCAACGAGACCTGGCTGGTCGTGGCCGGCGGCGTGCTCTTTGGCGCCTTTCCGCTGGTCTATGGCTCAGCGTTCAACTACCTGATGATCCCGCTGATGATCGCCCTTTGGGCCATCATTATGCGTGCTGTGGCCTTCGAGTTCCATGTCCATGCCCGTTCCAGCCGCAAGGTCTGGGGCTGGTTCTTTGCTATCGGCAGTCTGCTGGCGCCGTTCTTTGCTGGTGTCGCCCTGGGCGCTAGCCTGCAGGGTTTCCCCATGCAGAACGGCCTGGCCATGGCGCATATTGCCGGGAGGGACTACAGCACCCCGGTCATGCACTTCTCAGGCACCGCACTGACCTGGCTGACGCCTTTCAGCATCTGGACGGGTTTTGGTGCGGTCATCGCCGCGGGGCTGGCCGGTGGCCTGTACCTCTGCGCGCGCTTTGTCCCCGGCGATGTGATCCACGAGCGCGCCAAGGGCTGGACCAGCCTCTTCTCGCTCCTGGCCCTGGCTGCCATCGTGGTAACCCTCGTCTGGTCCTACGCCATCTTTCCTTGGGCTGCGGCCAAATGGACCGGGCCGAACTGGTGGGTCTGGGCGGCCTGGATGGTGATTGTGCTGTTCTTTGCCTTCAAGTCGATGAGCAATCATTCGGCAGGGCACAACTTCGTCGCTCTGCTCTGGGGAGAAGGCGTAGTAGTACTCCTTTGGGCTGCCATGTGGGCAACCATGTACCCCTATATCGTGCCCGGCACCTGGACGATTCAGGAGGCCGCTAACCCTGCCAATTCGCTGGCGGTATTCACCTTGTTCATGACGGGTTTTGTACCCATCATGATCATGTACAACTGGTACCAGATCTGGGTGTTCCGCGGACGCTTCACCAAAAAGAGCATCTACGCTGCCCACTGATCGGGGCAGTGTCAAAGAACCGGGGCACTGCCCCGGTTTTTTTGTGGGCGCGCAACTTTCCGTTTTGCCCACGGTCGTAGTGTTATAACCCTAGTCACCGCAAAGCAGACCGCCATGGATAGCATTCATCTCCTTCATCAGCTCTGTGACTCCCAGTGTCCGGCCGAGTGCCTGGACTCCCTTTCCGTTCTGGATGCCCTGCTCGCAGGCCAGGAGCGCGTCGACGACCGCTGGCACCGCCTCTTGCGCGGTTTGCCGGGTGCCTCGCCAGCGGAGCTCCTCGATCAGGTCTTGGAGGTGGACCGCGAACTCGGACAGTACCGCCGCGCCATCACCTTTTTGCGCGCCAACCTGAGCGCGCGTCGCGCCGCTATGGCGAGCGGGGAAAGCGTACGGGTCCCGCAGAATTCCCTTTCTTAGTGGCTCGTTGCAAAAAGTTCTTGGCGTGCCGTTGCAAAGGCGCAAAAGGGGTGCTATAACTTCTATCGTTGTATTGTAACAACGGCTCATGAGGAGGAGCTTTGTCATGAAGAAGAATCTTGTAGCTTTTGCAGTTGCTGCTGCAGTACTGGTCCCCGGTGCGGCCTTTGCGGCCGACAGTTCCGCCAAGGACAACGGCCCGATCCTGTATGGCTATGCCCAGATCACCGGCAGCCAGCAGTTTGGTACGTCAACGAACGGCTCTCAGTCTGGCTCCAATGGCCTAGTTTTCGGTGCCAATCGCATCCGCTTGGGTGTGAAGGGTGAGGCAACGGATGGTGTGACGTATAACATCATGGCTGGCTGGGATAATGCCGCTATCAGTGGGAACAATGCTGGCAATCAAGGCATTCCTGGATATAGTACCAATGCTCTGAACAATGGTCTGGGTAATGGTGGCAATGCTTCCATTCTGGATGCCTGGATCAACTTTGCCCCAGTTCCCTTCGTGCAGCTGGAGGTGGGTAAGTTCAAGCAGCCTGTAGGCAATGAGTATATCGACACGCAAGGCAACGCCTTGCCCTTTATCTTTCGTTCTATGGCCCAGTCGTTGTTGCCGGGACGTAGTGCCGGTGCGATGCTGCACGCTAATGACGTAATGGGCACGGGTATTGGCTACGCTGTCGCTATCGCCGATGAGACCTCTCTGGATTACGGCAGCGCCTACAACTGGGAGGTTTCCGGTTCCAATCCTTTTGGTAGTGGTCAGGGTGGCTTCCTGAATGGTAGTGGCGGCTATCTGGCATCTGCACGCTTAACCTACGATTTCATGGGTCCCTTGGTCAAAGCTGAAATCAGTGGCTCTCGTATGACTTTGCCAAACAAGCCGAATGCCCTTGGTGTTGCCAACAACGTTGATTCCCTTTACACCTGGAACGTCGGCGTCCACGGTGGACTGATGGGCATCCACTACGTTGCCGGTTATACCAACCTGCATACCGGTCAGACCCGCGACGGCAATCCTGGCTACATGGCGCAGGACTGGAATGTTGGACTTGGCGTAAATCTTTACCAGATGACGCTAACGCCATCATGGCTCGATATTGAGCCTGCGGTTCGCTTCGATTCTTTCAGCTACAACAATTACCAGGGTTACGATGCGAAGCTGGATAACACCACGGTCGGCTTGAATTATTATGTCAATCCGAATAACCCGCACGCAGCGGAGATTCAGGTGAACTACATCATCCCCACGGCTCGCAACGGCAAATTCGGTACTGGGACCCTGGGTGGCGTTTTTGGCGGCAATGGTGCCCCCATCAACGGCATGGCCTACAACACGCTGATGTTGCAGTTCCAGGCTGGCTTCTAAGTTCGCTTAAGCCTAGCGGGGCGCTTCGGCGCCTCGTTTCTTCGCCCTGTCACGAGTTTTCGTGGCGGGGCGGTTTGCTTTTTGGGGGGCATGTCGTTATAAGAGAGCCCGCTGCCAGCCGGCTCTGTCTTTATTGGGGAAATTTGTGTCACGTCAACTTCGTAACATCGCCATCATCGCCCACGTCGACCACGGCAAGACCACCCTGGTCGATCAACTGCTCAAGCAATCCGGTACCTTCGCCGCGCATCAACAGGTGGAAGAGCGGGTCATGGACAGCAACGCCTTGGAAAAGGAGCGCGGCATCACCATCATGGCCAAGAACACCGCGGTGCAGTGGGGTGAAACCCACATCAATATTGTCGACACCCCCGGCCATGCCGACTTTGGTGCCGAGGTAGAGCGGGTACTGGGAATGGTGGATGGGGTGTTGCTGCTGGTGGATGCCGTAGAAGGCCCCATGCCGCAAACCCGCTTTGTGACGCGCAAGGCCCTGGAGCTAGGGCTCAAGCCAATCGTCGTCATCAACAAGATCGACCGGCCTGGCGCGCGTCCCGATTACGTCATCAGCGCGACGCTGGACCTTTTCGACAAGCTCGGTGCCACGGAGGAGCAGTTGGACTTCCCGGTGATGTACGCCTCGGGCTTGCAGGGCTATGCCGGAGAAGACCCAAGCGTGCGCGAAGGCGATATGCGCCCGCTCTTCGAACTGATTCTGAGCCATGTACCAGCGCCCGAGGGCGATCCGGAAGCGCCGTTGCAACTGCAAATTGCCGATCTGGACTACTCCAGCTATGTGGGACAGATCGCCATTGGCCGGGTGCGTCGCGGACGCATCCGACCAGGCCAGGACGTGGTCATGCTGCAGGGGCAGGAAGCCAAGCCCATAAAAGGCCGAATTCTGCAGGTGCTGGGCTTTGAGGGCCTGAAGCGGATTCCCTGGGAGGATGGTGCCGGTGTTGGCGATATTGTTGCCGTCACTGGCCTCGATGCGCCGTCCATTGGTGCCACCATCGCTGCCCCCGAAGCACCGGAACCGCTGCCATGGAAACCCATCGACGAACCTACCCTGAACATGAGTTTTCAGGTCAATACCAGTCCCTTTGCTGGGCGCGAGGGTAAGTTCGTGACCAGCCGCCAACTGCGCGAGCGGCTCTACAAAGAGCTCCTCACCAATGTCGCCCTGCGGGTGGAAGATACCGACAACGCCGATGTGTTTCAGGTATCCGGTCGGGGGGAGCTGCATCTGACCATCCTTATCGAGAACATGCGCCGCGAGGGCTATGAGTTGGCGGTTTCCCGCCCCCGGGTCATTCAGAGGGTTGTCGATGGCGTCGCGGAAGAGCCCTATGAAGCGCTGACCATCGATGTCGAAGAGACCCATCAGGGCACGATCATGGAGCGCCTGGGGACGCGGCGCGGCGAGTTGCAGGACATGCAGCCCGATGGCCGTGGTCGGGTGCGTCTGGAGTATCGGATCCCCGCTCGTGGCCTCATTGGCTTTCACACGGAATTCATGACCGCTACCTCGGGTACCGGTGTCATCAGTCACATCTTCGATGGCTATGGTCCGGTGAAGGGAGCCATTCCGGCACGCATCAACGGAGTGCTGATCTCGGCCGAGGAGGGGGAAGCGGTGGGCTACGCCCTCTTCAACCTGCAGGATCGCGGGCGGCTCTTCGTCAGCCCGGGTGACAAGGTGTATGAAGGCATGGTCATCGGTATCCACAGTCGCGACAACGATCTGGTGGTGAACCCCCTCAAGGAAAAGAAACTCACCAACATGCGCGCCTCGGGTTCGGACGAAAACATCCTGCTCACGCCGCCGATCCGCATGAGCCTCGAAGCGGCAGTGGAGTTCATTGCCGATGACGAGTTGGTGGAAGTGACGCCGGAATCGATCCGCATCCGCAAGCGCTTTCTCAAGGAAAACGATCGAAAAAAAGCGGCGCGCAGCGGCGCTTGAGCTGCTAACGTGGCCCCGCTCTAGGCGGGACTTTCTGCCTTTTTCAGGCGTAGGCGACGAAACCAGCCGCCCAGGGCGGCCGCTTGGTCGTCCAGCAGACGTAATTCCGGGCGCTGCGCCAGCAAGTCCTCGAAGACGACGTCGGTGCGCGTCGCCAGACTCGCCGAAAGGGGGGCCAGGAGTCGGCGCAGGGGTGCCCTTTGCTGCGGCCGCAGAAATTTATCGAAGATCAGCAGCGTGCCGCCGGGGCGCAGCACGCGACTCGCCTCGGCAAGGGCCCGAGAAGGGTGCGGTACCACTGCCAGAATCAGGTGTAGTAAAACGACGTCAAAGCTGACATCCCGCAGCGGCAGACGCTCGGCGTCGGCCTGCAGGAGGCGCACCTGCGCTGCCCGCGAGCGCGCTCGCGCGAGCATAGCCGCGCTGAAATCCACTGCAACGTTGAAGGTCTGTGGAGGTAGATAGGGAAAATCGAGACCGGTTCCGGCGCCGATGATCAGGATTCGCTGCGCCTCTGCTGGAATATTGGCAATGTTGGCAGCCCGTGCGGCCGCTGAAAAGCCCGCTACTGCGCGGTCGTAGATGGGCGCCCACAAACCATAGGCGCGCTGCAGGCTCCGGTAGCTCAATGGAAGACGGTGGCCACGGCCAGGCGAAAGGCGGGGATTGGGGTCTCGAACTCATCGCCGTCTTCACTTACCCATTGGTAGCTGCCATGCATGCTGCCGACTGGGGTAGGTAACACGGTGCCGCTGGTGTACTGGAAGCGCTCGCCTGGCGCGAGGGTGGGTTGTTCGCCGACGACGCCGGGGCCGCGCACTTCCTGTATTCGCCCCTCCGCATCGGTGATGATCCAGTGGCGGTTGCGCAGCTGCGCCGTCTTCGGACCATGGTTCTCGATGCGAATATGGTAGGCAAAGACGTAATGTTCCTGCTCCGGGCTGGATTGCTCGGGAATATAGCGGGTGTCGACCTGAATCTGGATCTCGGTCGGGACGCTCATAAATCATGGCTCCTTCACTAGCGTTCTTGCCAGTCTATTCCCCCGCTTTCGGCCTGCCAAGTTTCCGACTGGCCGGTGCGCGCGGTAGACTAGGGCCGAGATGACAATGAAGTGAGTACAGACTATGGCAGAATTGCCCGAAATCGAATTGTTCAAACAAAAACTGCAACGTAGTGTGCTGCGCAAAAAGCTCGGTGCCTTGCGTCTGCAGAATGCCAAGGGCGAGCAGCTTGCCGAGGCCGGTGGACTGGCGGAGGATGCCTTGCAAGGGAAGGAAATCACCGATATCCATCGCTACGGTACCCAGGTCTTTTGCGAGCTGGACCGACGCGAGATCCTTGCCCTGCAGTTGGGCGGAGATCTGGTAATGGATCTGGAGCGCGGTGCTCCAGCGGAAGAAGGCAACGATAACCGCGCGGGCCTGGAACTGGCCATCAATGCACAGTTGCGCCTGCGCTTGCAGGGGACCCAACTGGGGAGTCGCCTGCGCCTGCTGGACGAGAGCAGTGATGTGGATTTTCTCACCAAGCTGGGGCCGGATCCGTTGCTCGTTCCGGCAGATGGGCTGAGTCATCTGCGCGAATCGTTGGCGCGGCGTCGTAGCGCCCTGCGCAATGTGCTGCTGGATGACAGCTTCGTGACCGGCATCGGTCCTCTGTGGGCCGATGAGATTCTGTTTCAGGCGCGTTTGCGCCCAGATCGGACGGTTCCCAGCCTCAGTGAAGAGGAACGGGATCGTTTTCTTGAACAGATTCCGCAGGTCTTGCAACGGGCGCTACGCTCGCAGGCAAAGATTCCCTTGTTGCCCAAGACCTTCCTCACTCGCCATCGGGAGGATGGGCACTGTCCGACCTGTGGGGGAGCGTTGGAGTCGTTGCCGGTCGGGGGCAAAACGGCGCTGTTTTGCCCTGCCTGCCAGATCTGAAAGGGTCTGCTGCTGGTGCGGCGCGAGGATCAGTCCGCGCCAGGCCGAGTGCTGCTCACGGGTGACGCCAGGGCAAACCGCTAGCCTTCCAGCCCTCAAGCTTGCCGCGCTGTCCGAGTTCGTCGCCCTTCCCTTCAAAACCGCCAAGGATGTTGTAGGCGTGCGTATATCCCAGGTCGGCCAGATGCTCGGCGGCCTCGGTGGAGCGGCCGCCGGTGCGGCAAAGCAGCAGCAACAAAGCGTCTGGCTGAGCGATGGACTGGATCTGTCGGTCGAAATCCGGGTTGGGGGTCATGCCCGGATAGAGCTTCCAAGGCACATGGCAACATCCTTCGACAAAGCCGGAAAACTCCAGCTCGGGATGCGAGCGCACATCGATCAATTTGGCCTTGGGATGCTCGCGTAGAAGCGCATGGGCCTCTTCCGGAGTCAGGTCTCCTGCGTGCTTCTTGTCTTGGGTCCGCTGCGCAGCGCGGGCGAGGATTTCTGCAGTGTCCATAGTGTGCCTCCTAATTTTGCGTAGCACTGTAGTATAAGAGAAATTGTCGCGTTCGGCTGTAGCGACGCGCTTGGCGGCTCGATCAAGCCCTAGGCGCCGTCTGCATTCCGCCGTACACTTGCCGCATTGGCGCCCCAATCTGGGGCAGGTTCATTGATGAGTGCCGTGGAGGAAAAGCTCATGGGGTACAGCCCGAAAGACGTGCTGCAATTGATTTCCGAAAAAGATGTCAAGTTCATTGATTTTCGTTTTACCGACACCAAGGGCAAGGAACAGCACGTCTCGGTGCCAGCCCATACCATCGAAGAGAAGACCTTTGTTGAAGGCAAGATGTTCGATGGTTC
>Ga0207433_10001365_pt1 | contig 52695 bp, 38 predicted proteins | sample YelNatPaOPGAMG01_FD_187559 | JGI IMG/M metagenome (GOLD analysis project Ga0207433, IMG submission 187559) | Hot spring thermophilic microbial communities from Obsidian Pool, Yellowstone National Park, USA - OP-RAMG-01 (SPAdes) (version 3) | ecosystem: Environmental > Aquatic > Thermal springs...
AGGTAAGAAGAAGAATAAGAACAATGAATGTGTTTACGAATGAAAAAAGTTGCAATAGAATAATATATGCGATATTTTGTTCTTTAAATGAAAAATGGAAGAATCATCCTTTAAAAGAATTTAAAAACAAAAAAAATTTTACACAAAACTATTGACATTACCAGTGGGAAAAAATATAAGATGTAAGATTTATGATTTAATAAAGACATTTCCGATTTACGATTTACGTTTTTCGATTTAAAAGACATTGTTTTTAAATTTGAAGATTCCAGATTTAAAGATAAAATTAGTAATTTGCAAGATTTTCAGATTGCCAGATTTGCAGGATTTAAAAGATTAAAAAATCAGGCAATTAGGCAATCAGTAAATTAGAAAATTCGGAAGATTCAATAACTACCTTGCTGACTGCCGGTTGTCGATTGCCGATTGAAAAAAAATTTCCTCTACCCAGCGGCTCACCATTACCCATAAGTATCAAGAAGCAGGTATACCGCTGATTTTTTCGTAAAAGACGGTTGAGGGAAGCCAGGCAAAAATTTGCAGTCAAATGTAAGCGTGGCTTACGCAACAACCCTTTGATAAGATGAAGAGGTGAGATAAAATTGGGATAGCGTAAGATAGACAACATTACAAACCACCCGTAATTTTCCTCAAAAATCACCATATGCTTTCCTTTTTTATTTAAGATTTGAAGATTTAAAAAAGTCTACACAATATTTTACACTAACCCCTATTCTTCAGATGTTGTTTTTTTTGTTTTGTCTTGTATAATATAATAATAAAGAAAGGAAATTGATTTTATAGGGAAAAGCAAGAAAGCAGGTATAATGTTAACAAGGGATACAAAAATAATTTACAGAATACTACAAAATTTGTTTTTTTTATTGGTTTTTTCTATATTTTCCAGTATTTACGCAGGGGTTTTAACCATAGTAAAAAGCGCTGATAAATATGTTGTTGACGTGGGTGAAACAATAAATTATTGTTTAACTTTAAATCCGCAATATGTATTGCCAAAAGCAGATATTGTGTGGGTTATAGACAGAAGTGGTTCAATGTGCTGGGGAATAGAAAATATAAGGGCAAATCTGCAGTATTTTACAGAACAATTATCAGGCAGAGCAATTGATTACAGATTAGGGCTTTTAACTTATGTTGATGGTATGTATGACAGTTATGGCTTTGCTGATACAGATGAAAAATTTAAGAACTGGCTTGCAGCTGTGCCATGTGCAGGTGGTATTGAGCAGTCGTTAGAAGCTTTATACGAAGCATATTATAATTTCCCATGGCGTCAGGATGCTTCAAGAACAATGATACTTATAACGGATGAAGGAATACCCTGTGCAGAAGCAGGTGGGGACCCACTTTCGTTATACGGCACAGCAACTGACCTTTTTTCCCGCGGTGTTATTATTCACGCAATAACTTATAATCCATCTGTTTATGGTTATGATGAGCCGGGAAAATGCAATCCTATTTTTCTTCCACCACTTGCCGGTGGTATATGGCTTGATTACAACACACCTGCAGAAAACTGGAATATTTTTTTACAGATACTCGGGGAAGCAATTGCAAAAATGAATAATGTTGTAATAAGAGACCCGCTGCCACCGCAACTTATGCCTATACCAGAAAGTTTAAATGGTGGTGTTGTTAATGATAATGAAATTGTCTGGACAATTCCTGAAATTGACAGAAGAACAACCTATGAGATTTGTTTTTCTGCAAAGGTTATTGCTCCATTTGATGGCGAAATTCCAAATACTGCTTATGGCTCTGCAAATGGAGTGCCTGAGACACAGTCAAATGATATATATATAATTCTTGCAACGCCGACAGTGACAATGACGCATACCTTTACATATACGCCTACGAACACCCCGACTTTCACAGAAACCTTTACAGTTACAAATTCCAGAACATTTACACCAACACGCACAATGACAATTACGCGTACTTTTACGCAAACTTTTACAGCGACTTTTAGTATAACACAAACAATAACTCTTACAAACACACTAACATTGACAAATACACCAACAGGGACGCCGACAATTACTGAAACAGTGACGCACACATACACGCGCACATTTACACTGACCGCAACAACAACACACACACCGACACCTACATTAACAATGACCGGAACTTATACAATAACTCCAACCTATACACCAACAAAAGCAATAGACCACTTTGACATAGATGCGCCAGCATCGGTTCGTGCAGGAGATGCGTTTTTCATAACTGTGACTGCAAAGACAAAGGATGAAGAAATAGTAGAAGATTACGAAGGCACAGTGCATTTTACAACTGATGCACTTTTGTATCAGTTGCCATCTGATCACAAATATGAATTATCATACTGCGGCTCGCATATTTTTAAGGTTACATTCTATATCGCAGGTATGACAGCAATAAATGTGAATGATGTTATTTTAACCTATGTTACCGGCTCTGCCAGTGTGCTTGTACTGCCTGCTCCTGCTATTTCATTTACGATTCTGGCTCCGTCATCAGTGATGGCAGGTGAAGTTTTTTATATAACAGTTACAGCAAAAGACCAGTACAATAATATAGTAACTGATTATACAGGCACAGCAAGGTTTTCATCAACAGACCCGCAGGCACAGCCGGGTGATGAACTGCCTTCTGACACGCAATTTTTATTATCTGATGCAGGGACAAAAATACTGCCTGTGGTTTTAAAAACAAAAGGCATACAAACAATAACTGCAACAGATATAGTAAATACATTTATAAATGGGACGAGTAATGATATAAATGTCCTTGCCGGTCCTGTTGTGAGATTTCAGGTTGTTGCTCCGGCAACAGTTAATGCGAATGTTGCATTTAATTTTTATGTAACAGCAAAGGATGCATATAACAATACCATAGATAATTACACAGGGCTGGTTACATTTACATCAACAGACCCGCTTGCCACTTTACCTTCTGATTACAATTTTGTATTATCTGATAATGGAAGCAGGGTTTTTGAAGCAACCATGCAGACAGCAGGCATACAGACCATAACTGTTGTGCAGGTTGGAGCGCCTTCTGTTAATGGAACAAGTAATAACATAAATGTGATAGTTCCTGCAACTTCATATAACAGACCTCTTTTGCTTACCTCATACCTTACACAACCAAATCATTATGAATTCTGTTATATAAGAATGGATGACAGGAATTTTACATTTAATTCAAATTATTATCTTGAATATGATGTTTATGTGCCACCTATTAGCGCAAATTTCTACTGCTCTACAGAATTTCAAAATGGTGTTTATCCGGCGCCGGGTAATAACACAATGAGAGATTTTGCACAGACAACGCAAAATTATATACGTGACCAGAATGGAATCCGCGTTCATCCGTCTATGGATATTTCTGCTTATGCAAAAGGAAAATGGTATCATAGAAAATTTGATGTGAGTATGCTTGCGCCAACAGGTTATTATGCCGATGGATTTTTGTCTCAGGACACAGGCAACATAGGATATAATGGTGCTCCTTCCAATAACCCTGGCACATTTAATGCGTTTTTTGATAACATAGTTTTTACAAATTCAAGTGGCACGATTATATGGGATGTTTTTTCAAATACATATACGATGAAAGTCGGTGCAGAGCCATACATTGTAATGAACTATATTCCCAACAATCAGCAGACATATCAAACAAGCTGGAAAACAACAACAACATATCCGCTGAATAATTATATATGGGTAATAGATGGCTGGAAAGCATGGGTTACTCCTGCAAATCCGATTGTTGCAGATGGTGTGCAGTGTGCCACTATAACTGCGTATGTGTGGACGCCACCTGTTGGCTCAAATACAAAAGTTGCATACGCACTTATTGATTTTAAATCAGAAAGAGCCGAAGACATAATAGAGCCGGTAACAGTGAGTTTAAATACTTATGCAATTACTGACTGGAATGGCAATGCGTATGCTCGTATAAGGTCAACAAAATCAGGACCTGCAAATGTAAAACTTTATTTTGGACATTTTGAAAAAATTGTAACTGTAAATTTTATTGCAGGACCTGCGGCTAAAGTAGACATATCTCCTGATTATTTATCTTTACAGACAGGAGTAAATGGCACACTCAATGTTAAAATAACAGACCAGTATGGAAATTTTGTATCTGACCCGAGAATGGTAACACTTACTTCAAGTTCGCAGTCAATGTTATTTTCAACAGACAATGGAGCAAACTGGTATAATTATGTGAGTTTCTCCGGCACTACTTTAAAAAGCGTGCTTGTAAAAGATGCAGTTACAAATACAGCAACAGTTACTGCATCTGCTGGTTCATTGCTTTCAGATAATTCAATATTATATATAAATGACGCACCTGTTTCTTATGTAACAATACAACCGCAAAATAGTATAACAAGAGCAGGTGATGCATGCAGAATAACTTTGCAGGCAAAAGATATGTATGGCAATAATACTTTTTCAAATACAAATGTGTTTTTGAGTTCTTCCTCTAACACAATGCAATTTTCATCTGATTCAATAAACTGGTATTCTACATTTAATACAGGTTTAAATAATGGCACCGGCTATTTATATTTCAGAGACACAAAAGTCGCAAATAACATAACAATAACAGCACAACCGTCAGGAATAACAGTTTCTGCAAAAGCATACGCAACAATAATACCAAATACACCTGCAATACTTGATGCATGGGCAGACAGGTATTCTGTGCCTGCAGGACAGTCAGTTACTATAACTGCTCTGGTCACTGATATTTACGGAAATGCAATTGCAGGAAAATGGGTAACATTTACTGCAATGGTGCAAACAGGAAGGACGCAAAATGCTTATGTTGCTCCTTTGTATGGAATGACAGATGCAAATGGTCGGGTTTCAACTGTATTTACAGTCAGCACTGACCCGCAGGGAAGTATGAACTATTGTGTTGTAAATACTGATGGTGTGCTTGGAAAAACAGTGACTATTTCAACAACAGGTGGCACTGCAACAAGATATGCTTTTTTACCAAATCCAATATCAACAGGTGCAGATAAAATAGTTTTACTTTTTATTAATGCAAAGGATAATAATGGATATAACTGCCCTGCCGGTTCCGGCCATGAAAATGTTCATATATATGCAAATAACACAAATGTTTTATTTTCTTATGATGGCGGAATAAACTGGTATAAGGACCTGACTTTAACAGTTGATGCAAATGGACAGGCAACCTGTAATGTGAAATCTCATTATCCCGGGACCTATTATTTGTGGGGCAGAGATTTGAATTTAACGCCTTATGCTCCTGCATATACGACAATGACAGTCACAGAAGGCTTGTTTTTAAGAGTTTCACCGACAGCTTTAACCTATGCTCCTGCCGGCTCAACCATAACAGTCGAAGCACAGATAGTTGACCAGAATGGAAATACGAGAAATTTTAACGGAGTTGCAATTCATTTTACTACAAATAATGGTTCTGTTTTTCCAACAGATACTTATACCAATGTAAGTGGAAAGGCAACAACTGTGTTAACTCTTTCTTTGATATCAAACATAGAGCATATAGTAACTGCCTCTATGGTAAATCCTGATGATGTTTCAAAATCTGCAAAGATAATAACACAGCCGGTTGTTTCTTTTGCTGTTATTGCACCTGCAAATGGATTTATGGGTATGCCGATTTTCATAACTGTGAGAGCAAAAGATACTTATGGAAACACTGTTTCTGATTATACAGGAAATATAAAATTTGGTTCAACAGATGGGGCTGCTGTTCTACCGCCCAATTACACTTTTACGCTTGCTGATTTCGGCATAAAAGTATTTCCTGTAACATTTAACACTTATGGAATTCATTATATTTCAGTAACAGACACGGTTGATTCTGCTGTAAATGGTATAAGCGATGCAATATTTATAAATTTCCCTCCAACACCAACTGTTACTCCAACGCATACACCAACAGCAACAAACACAATTACAAAAACTTTTACTCTGACCTTTACTTTTACAATAACAAAAACAATAACACCTACATACACACAAACCATAACTGATACAATTACACCAACAGTTACAGAAACCGCAACTGACGCAGTTACAGAAACAATTACACCGACAATAACACATACACCGACACAGACAATAACACCATCTTTTACACTCACGATAACACAGACATACACACCGACAGAGACGTATACAATAACTATGACACTTGTGAATACAGATACAGCAACACCGACTGAAACAGAATATTTAACTCCAACACCAACATACACAGAAACAGATACGCATACATACACAGTTACACAAACTCATACATATACATTTACAGAAACCTGCACAATTACAAGGACACATACGCCTTATCTATCGCATACTGTTACAAGAACATTAACAGCATCTGCCACAATAACAATGACATCAACAATAACACCTACGCCAATCCCCAAAGACATTTATGAATACGATGATACTTATGATTATGCAAAAGTAATTGCTCCATGGGAAGTGCAGAGACATAACATAGTTGATGTCGGAGATGTTGACTGGATTAAATTTACACTTGTTACAACTTCATTAGTCACGGTTGAAACATCAGGTGATTCTGTGGATACTGAGATGTGGCTTTATGATGCAGCAGGAGTGCCGACAACTCACCTTTATTATGATGACGACTCCGGTGTTGGTGCATGTTCAAAAATACAGACAACACTTGGACCCGGAACTTATTATGTAAAAATACAGGACTATGGAAATAATAATATTATACCCGAGTATTTTGTTTCTTTGACTGTTTTAGGACCTGATAGTTATGAAAATGATAACACCTGGACATCTGCAAAATATATTTATCCGGGTTTAACACAGATACATAGCATATTCCCGGCAAATGATACTGACTGGGTAAAATTTGATGTTACAACCAATTCAATAGTAAATATCACATTAAGCGGTGAAACAGGCGATACTATAATGTATCTTTATAATTCCACGGGAGTGCCGAATACTTATATATATATGAATAATGATATTGGTGGATTTAATTTCTTTTCATCCATAACTGCAAATCTTACACCCGGCACATATTATGTCCGCATAATTGAAAATGGAATGAATCAGGTCATAGGTTCTTATAATATTGATTTAACCATAAATCCTGCAACGCCGACTGCAACACCAACTCCGGCAGGACCTGATATTTATGAAGTTGATAATACGTATAATCAGGCAAAACAGATTTTAAGTAATTCTGTCCAGGAACATTCAATACATCTGTCTTTTGATGTTGACTGGGTTTATTTTACTGTTACAAATAATTCTGTTGTGGATATAGAGACATACGGGCAATCAGGCGATACGGCTATTTATCTTTATGATTCATCAGGTGTTCCGGATACATATATTGCAATGGATAATGACAGCGGACTTGGGTATTTCTCAAAATTAACAGTTAATTTATCCCCTGGCACTTACTATGTGCGTGTCATAGAAAACGGACAAAATGCATTAATTCCTTCTTATTTTCTGAAAGTTGTTATAAATGAAATAACACCGACTTTTACTGTGACACCTGTTATAGGAGATATTTACGAATATGATGACACATTCCCGAATGCAAAGGAAATAACATCGGGTGCAACACAGACACACAGTATCCATACTGTATCAGATATTGACTGGGTAAAATTTACAGTTAATTCTGATGCAATTGTAAATATCTGGACATCCGGCGGATATGATGATACTGAAATATATCTTTATGATTCTTTGGGTGTGCCAGGAACATTTATTGCGTATGATGATAACAGCGGAGTTGGTCTTTTCTCATCAATTACAAAACAATTAACACCCGGGATTTATTATGTAAAGATAAATGAAAAGGGAGTAGACCAGACAATAGCGCAGTATGATTTACATTTGAATATTATACCGGTAACACCAACTGTGACCCCAACACCTGTTGTTGGTGATGCATATGAATATGACGATGACTGGACATCAGCAAACTGGATATATGACGGAATGGTGCAGCAGCACAGTATTCATATTAATAATGATACTGACTGGGTTAAATTTACTATTGGAGAGCAGTTAACTGCAAACATTATTACTTCTGGTTCTTCGGGTGAGATAGCACTGTGGCTTTATGATGCAGCCGGTGTGCCTGTTGCGCCTGTTGCTTCTGATGGTGGTTCTGCCAGGTTTGCAAGTATAACGCGTGTGCTTCCCGCGGGAACTTATTATGTAAAAGTTCAGGAATACGGACAGGATGCCATAGTTGGTGAGTATTTTATTACTTTAAATCTTTCGACGTGGACTCCAACAGTGACACCAACTTTCACAGTAACACCAACAAATACGGTTACAGGCGACATATATGAATATGATAATGATTATTTGAATGCAAAAGAAATTTACAATGGAATTCCGCAGACGCATTCAATAATGCCGGCAGGAGATTATGACTGGGTAAAATTTACAATTACAAACCAGTCAGTTGTTGTGGTGCAGACATCCGGCAATGGAACTTCTGGAAATACTGTGTTGCGTTTATACACTGCATCCGGAGCGCAGAGTGGAACTGCCTTTGCAACTGATGATAACAGTGGTGGTTATCTGTGGTCAATGATATCAGTAACACTTAATCCCGGAACATATTATGCAAGGGTGGAAGGGGCATACAATCCATATACAAATGTTTCAACAATTGACAGTTATCAGTTAATGCTTTTTGTAACTGTGATTTCAACAGCAACCGCAACAAGAACAAGTTTTGTAACAGCAACCCCGACGTATACAATAACAAACACATTCACAGCAACCCAATATGCTACTTTAACTCCTACGAATACATCAACTATTAGTTTAAATGAGGCACTTGATAATTTTGCACTTAACTTTACAACTTATGGTAACAGTTTATGGACAGGTGAGTATGATGCTACAAGTTTTGGTGGTGACTCTGCACAGAGCGGATTAATTGGAAATAATATGCAGACATACATAGAAACAGAAATAATGGGACCGGGCCAGATTGGTTTTTACTGGAAGGTATCAAGCGAATTAAATTCTGATATTTTTGCTTTTTATGTTGATAAGGTAAAAATAACACAGATCAGCGGTGAAGTTTCGTGGCAGCAGTATGTTTATGAAATTTCAGCAGGGATTCATACTTTGAAATGGGAATATGCAAAGGATGGTTCCAACTCTGCCGGATTTGACAGGGCATGGCTTGATAATATTAGTTTTGTTTTTATGACAGCAACACCGACACCATATTTCACCCATACAAACACGCAAACACCAACACCGACAGGCACACCAACAATAAGTTTTGCAGAAGCAGTTGATAGTCCTGATACTGTGTTTGTGTTTTATGGTGCAAATCTATGGTCTGGACAGAAAGAAGTTTATTTAATTGATGGTGATGCAGGAAAAAGCGGTGTGATTTCAGATGGACAATACACTTATGTTGAAACACTTGTCACAGGACCGGGAAGTTTGAGTTTTTACTGGAAGGTTTCATCCCAGCCCAACAGTGATTATTTAAGATTGTATGTAGATGGTTTTATAGATGATTCCATATCAGGAGAAATTGATTGGACATTAAAGACAGTAAATTTAGGAGATGGACAGCATTTAATAAGATGGATGTATGTAAAGGATGGTTCTGGTTCTGCAGGGAGTGATTGCGGTTATATTGATGGGTTTAATTATATACGTATGACACCTACAATAACAGCTACATACACAATTACAAATACATTTACTTCAACCAGAACACAAACACCAACTTTAACACAAACACAAACACGAACACCAACGCCAACAATTACTGAGACAGGCACAATAACACAGACACATACGAATTCTCCTTATGTTACAGCAACGCCAACTTATACAAATACACCAACAAGCACAGTAACACGAACTGCAACTATAACACCCACAGCGATTTTATGGACAGCAGGCGGACTGTGGCATCAGGTCCCGGATGGTGAGTCGCCATCAGGAAATCCATCAACCAGCCCTTATTGCTGGTATTATGGTATAGATGGTGTCAGAAATTATGATACAGGAGCACGCACATTCGGTTATCTTACAAGCCCTGTTTTTTATAATCTTGCACCTGGTTCTGTTTTATCATTTTTATCATGGGAACAAACAGAGAATTTTCCCAATTATGATTTAAGGCAGGTTCAGATTTCAAACAATGGTGGTGCAAGCTGGTCTTTGCTTAGGGATTTGTTTGGAACTGAAAATGTCTGGTATATTGTTTCAATTGATTTATCAACTTATGCAGGACAGAATGTGATTATAAGATTTATGTTTGACTCTGTTGATTCAGTTGGAAATAATTATCGCGGCTGGTATGTTGATGATATACGCATTATTTCACCTACACCGACAAATACAAGAACAGTAACTTCCACAAGAACGAATACATTAACAAGAACACAAACAAACACGCCAACAAATACGCAAACACCAACGCAGACGCGCACATTGACTTTAACAGTGACAAAAACACATACAGGAACAGAAACACAAACAGCAACATTAACTTTTACGAATACACAGACATTTACTCCTTCGTTTACTTTTACATCTACCGCAACAATCACACCCACAGAAGTAGTTGTTGGATTGTGGCATCTTGTTTCTGATAGTTCTGTGCCAGAGGGAAATAATTCTGCAAGTCCTTATTGCTGGTATTATGGCATAGATGCAACTCTTACTTATAATACAGGTGCAAGAACTTATGGAAATTTAATAACTCAGATTTATTACAATCTTCCACAGAATATGTTCCTGTCATTTATGAGCTGGGAAGAAACAGAGAATTCCACTGATTGGGATGTAAGAAATGTGTATGTTTCCACAAATGCAGGAAACAGCTGGACACTTTTACGAAAACTTTATGGAATAGAAAATCAATGGTATAAGGTTGTTATTGATATGAGTGATTATGCGGGCCAGGATGTTATGTTTAGATTTGAATTTGATTCAGTAGACGATTATGACAATGACCATCATGGTTGGTATGTGGATGATATAGAAATAACAGGAAATACACCAACAATGACAATAACTCCAACATTGACATATTCTGAAACAATAACTTATACAGAAACAGAAACCCTGACAATGACGCTTTCAGCAACATCGACAGAAACAGCAATATTAATACCTTCAGCAACATTTACAGCAACAGGGACAATAGATGTGATGTGGACAGCAAGTGAAACACCAACAATAACGCAGACAATAACATGGACACCTTCAACAGCCACGTCAACACCAACAATAACAGAAACAACAATATTAATACCTTCAGCAACATTTACAGCAACAGGGACAATAGATGTGATGTGGACAGCGAGTGAAACACCAACAATAATGCAGACAATAACAGGGACACCGCCAACAGCCACGTCAACGCCAACAATAACAGAAACAACAATATTAATACCTTCAGCAACATTTACAGCAACAGGGACAATAGATGTGATGTGGACAGCAAGTGAAACACCAACAATAACGCAGACAATAACAGGGACACCGCCAACAGCCACGTCAACACCAACAATAACAGAAACAACAACTTTAATACCTTCAGCAACATTTACAGCAACAGGGACAATAGATGTGATGTGGACAGCAAGTGAAACACCAACAATAACGCAGACAATAACATGGACACCTTCAACAGCCACGTCAACACCAACAATAACAGAAACAACAATATTAATACCTTCAGCAACATTTACAGCAACAGGGACAATAGATGTGATGTGGACAGCGAGTGAAACACCAACAATAATGCAGACAATAACAGGGACACCGCCAACAGCCACGTCAACGCCAACAATAACAGAAACAACAATATTAATACCTTCAGCAACATTTACAGCAACAGGGACAATAGATGTGATGTGGACAGCAAGTGAAACACCAACAATAACGCAGACAATAACAGGGACACCGCCAACAGCCACGTCAACACCAACAATAACAGAAACAACAACTTTAATACCTTCAGCAACATTTACAGCAACAGGGACAATAGATGTGATGTGGACAGCGAGTGAAACACCGACAATAATGCAGACAATAACATGGACACCTTCAACAACCACGTCAACACCAACAATAACAGAGACATTAGCAGTTCCAAGTTATACGAATACAGAAACACAAACAACAACAAGCAGTCATACGCCAACAATAACAGAGACAGAAACAAATACACCTTCAATTACTCCATCAAATACAAGGACACTTGTTCCAACACGAACTTTTTCACAAACAAGGACATCAACCTGCACAAATACTCCCACAATAACAGAAACAAATACTATGACAATGACAGAAACAATGACTTTTACATTTACACCAACCAGCACATATACTGCAACAGCAACAAGTACGCAAACATTTACCCGTACTTATACTCTGACAAATACAGCAACACCATCATTTACGAATACCAGAACAATAACAGAAACATCCACACATACATTTACGCGGACATCTACTCCTACATTTACTTTTACATTTACATTTACACCTACTCCGACTTCCACAACAACGTTTACGCTAACATTTACACGAACTTATACAACTACATTTACTGATACTCCAACAATAACAGAAACATCAACTGTAACATTGACGCTTACAATTACGCAGACATATACTATTACACCTACTCATACAATTTCTGATACTTATACTACGACATTGACATTTACAAATACATTTACTCCTTCACCAACATTTACAATTACGAATTCGTTTACTGATACACCTACATATACATACACTATGACAGACACAATAACACCATCAATAACGCAGACAACTACAATGATTTTTACTTATACGCCAACAGCAGGACCTACAACAGGAGAGTTTGATATAACAGATATTATTATATATCCAAATCCTGTTAATCCGGGATATTCAAAAGAAATAAATATAAAATTTATTTCTACACAAAATTGTTCAAAAATAAAAATGGTAATTTTTACAACATCCTTTAGAAAAGTAAAAGAAATTAATTTATTAGATAATTATATTGCCGGTATTAATACTGCAAAAATAAATACTAAATATTTCAAAAATATGTCAAATGGGATTTATTATTATTACATAATTTTTGAGAATCAAAATGGTATGAAGGTTCGTTCAAAAGCAGAAGAAATGGTGATAATGAGATAAGATGTGAAAAGTGAAATGTATCTAATTGCCTGATTTGCAAGATTGCCTGATTTCCAAGATTTAAATACAAGTTTGAAAGTTGAAAAGTTGGAAAGTAAAAAGTATTCAATTGCCTGATTTGCAAGAATGCTAGATTTTCAGGATTTAAGAGATTAAAAAATCAGGCAATTAGGCAATCAGTAAATTAGAAAATTCGTTAGATTTGAAGATTTAAAAAAGTCCACACAATATTTTACACTACCGTTTCAAAATTGTGCTTGAAAAATTTTGTTTAATTTCATATAATCTTTTCTGCGTTGTAAAATTATATTTTTTAATAAAAGGAGGAAGTTGTATGGCAGATAAGCCGTTTATAACAATTATTTTACCGGTTAGAAATGCAGAAAGAACAATTGATACCACTATTCAATATTTATTAAATGTTGAATATCCGAGAGATAAAATGGAAATAATTTTTGCAGATGGTGGTTCAACAGATAAAACAAAAGATATTATAAACAAATGGCAGGAAAAATTCAGCTTTATAAAAGTTGTTGATGTTCCTGATTCAAAATCACCGGGACATGCCCGTAATGCTGCATTAAAGGTTGCAAAAGGTGAATACATATTTTTTACTGATGGTGATTGTGCTCCGCATAAGGACTGGATAGAAAAAATGCTGGAACCTTTCACAAAAGACCCTGAAATAGGCATGGTTGGCGGTGAGATATATACATTAAGAACAGATGCTAATAATGATACTGAATCATATTGTGAGCAGGCATTATTTTTAACAATAGGTGATAGGGTAAAAATGAAAAATGGTGGTTATTATCCTGAGATAAAGAAGGATTTGCCACATGAGGTTAATGGTTCTCAGACCTGTCCTTTTTTTGCAACGGCGAATTGTGCTGTTTCAAGAAAAGCAGCAGAATCAATAGGAATGGAATTCTGGCATGAACCAACTGGGGAAGATGTTGATTTCAATTTACGAATATTAAAAAACGGATTTAAATTATTTTTTCAGCCATCAGCAATTGTTGACCATATGCACAGAGCAACTCCACAACAGTTTTTCAAACAACTATGGGGTTATGGATATGGGCATCCGCTTTTATTAAAAAAACATGCAAAAAATGTATTGGAATTTTATTTTAATTATTTTGGTGGTTTTGGAATTTCTATTCCGTTTTTTATGCCTGGAATTATTTATATAGGTGATTTTTTATTGATGCACCTTTTCTTTTTTGCAACAATTTTAACCGCTGGAATTATTTTTGTCACCGGCGGTTTATCTGCATTATTAGGTGCTAAGATTACTTTAATAGTTTTAGCCGCTTTATGGTTATTTTTTACATTAAAGTTTTTCTTTCCTGTGTTTAAAATGAAGCCGTTCTGGAAACTATTTACTTATATGTGGATACATTATATGTCAAAGTGGAATTTTATAAAGGGCGGTATAGCTGGTATGCAAAAATTTGGCACAATAAATATAGAAGGTTAATAAGCGATGAATACAAACGCCGCACTGTCGCAAGACAATGCGGCGTTTTTTATTTATATACTAATACAGGAGGCGTTTTGAAAATGGAAGATGTGAAAAAGATTCTCTCAGAACTTATTGATTTACAACAGGTGGACTTAATAATTTTAAATTTTGAAAATGAAAAACAGGAGTTGGAAATAAAAATCAAAGAAAATCAGGAAAAAATAAATTTACATAAATTAGAATTTGAAACAAAAAAGAAAAAACTGGATGAACTAAAGAAAAAAAGAAGCGCTCTTGAAATAGAAATAAAATCAAAAGAACAGGATATAAAGAAAAAAGATGAACAAACATCTTTAATAAAAACAAATGAAGCATATAAAGCATTGCAGGAAGAAATAGGTGCAATAAAAAAAGATATAAAAAGTATAGAAGAACAGATAATAAAAGTAATGGAAGAAGAAGAAGATACAAATAAATGGTTAAAAGAACAGGAAAAATTATTAAAACAACAGGAAGAAGAAATAAATAAAATCATTTCTGATTATCAGAAACAAATTTCAGAAAAGAATAATTTGATAAAGCAGGAGAGCATAAAAAGAGAAGAACTCGCAAAAAATATTAATAAAAAATGGTATGAAAGATACGAAAGAATAAGAAAAAACAAGGGTGGTATTGCTCTTGCCCCTATTGAAATAAGGAATAATAATAAAGAAAAAGGTTCTGGAGTATGCGGCGGCTGTAAAATGGCTGTTCGTCCCCAGGCAATAATAGATGTAAAAAAATGTAAAGAAATAATTACATGCGAAAATTGTGCAAGAATATGGTATATTAAAGATTAATAAAGGTTAATATTATGAATATAAAAGAAATAGCTAAAAAAGTAATAAAAACAGAAACAAATGCATTGTTAAATTTGTATGAAAATATTTCTTTTGATTTTGAAAAGGCAGTAAATATAGTAAAAAAATGCAAAGGTAAAATAGTAATAATAGGTCTTGGCAAATCAGGGCTTATTGGCCAGAAAATATCTGCGACTTTATCATCCACCGGCACTCCATCAATTTATTTACATCCTGTTGAGGCAGCACATGGCGATTTGGGCGTGATAATGAAAAAAGATGTGGTTGTTGTTATTTCACAAAGTGGTGAAACAGAAGAAATAACAGATATTTTACCTGCTTTAAAAAATTTAAAAATTCCTGTAATTGCTATAACAGGTAATAAAAATTCAACACTTTCTAAAAATGCTGATTGTGTAATTGATTCTTTTGTAAAAGAAGAAGCGTGCCCTATGGGGCTTGCCCCCACAGCATCAACAATTGTTCAACTTGCAATTGGTGATGCCCTGGCTATTGCACTTTTAAAATTAAAAAAATTTAAAAAAGAGGATTTTGCAAGACTGCATCCGGGCGGCACCCTTGGTAAAAAACTCACATTGAAAGTAAAAGATATAATGCACACAGGAGATGAATTACCAGTAGTAAAAAAGGATACTGTTTTAAAAGATGCGTTATTGGTAATGACAAAAAAGAGATTTGGCTGTGTTGCTGTTGTTGATAAAAATAATAAACTCTGCGGGATTTTTACAGATGGTGATTTAAGACGTTTGATTGAAAAAGATGTAAATCCATTTTCTTTTAAGATGTCATCAATAATGATTTTAAAGCCAAAAATGGTAAATGGGGAAGAATTAGTTGTTCGGGCACTGGATATAATGGAGAAAAATAAAATTACAGTATTATTAATTCCGGATAAACAAAAAAGGTTAAAAGGTATTATACATTTGCATGATATTTTAAGTTCAGGAATAGTATAATGCAAAAGAAATTAATCAATAAATTAAAACAAATTAAATTAATAATATTTGATGTTGACGGCGTTTTAACGGATGGGAAAATAATAATAGGGAGTGATGGGACAGAATATAAAAATTTTAATGTGCGTGATGGCACGGCGGTTACGCTTGGACATTATGCAGGCCTTAAATTTTCAATAATAAGCGGAAGGTATTCAAAAGTCATTGCTATAAGGGCAAAAGAAATAAAAATAAAATATGTTTATCAGAATGTACATAAAAAGATAAAGCCCTATGAAATTTTAAAAAAAAAGTTAAAATTAAAAGATAAAGAAATTTGTTATATAGGTGATGAAATAATTGATTTGCCTGTAATAAAAAAATGTGGATTTACTGCTGCACCATTTGATTGTGCTGAGGAATTAAAAAAAGAAGTTGATTATATATGTAAAAACAAAGGGGGGGATGGATGCGTCAGGGAAGTTGTAAACCTGATAATAAAGGCAAAGGGCATCTGGAACAAGACGTTATTTAAATATCTGCATTATGAAAAGTAAATTTTTAAAAAAAATAAGAAATTATTTTCTTGTAATAATTATTTATTTTTTAAAATTTATTTTTTATTTTATTCCTGTAAAAATATTATCCAATCTTGGTGAGTTTTTTGGTGTGTTATTTTCTTTTTTTGCTTTTAAAAGTAAAAGGATAATATGTAAAAATCTTGATATTGTTTATGGCAAAGATAAATTTTCAAAAAAAGAAAAAAATGATTTTATAATAAAAAATTTTAAAAATTATGGAAGAGGTTTGTTTGAGTTTATCAAGATTTCAGTGAGCCCGGCTGAAGAAATAAAAAATTTAATAAAAAACGTGCAGGGCATTGAATATTTTCAAAAAGCAAAAAACGAAGGCAGGAGTTTAATTGGTGTTACTGCTCATTTTTCTAACTGGGAACTAATACCTATTTATTTAAAATTTCTTGGGTTTAATATAGGTGTTATTGGTAAAAAATTATTTGATGATAAAATTGATAAACTTGTTAATTCGGCAAGAACAAAAATAGGTGTAAAGGCCTATGATAGAGATGTGGTCTCAAAAGATATGATAAAAGAATTAAAAGAACGCGGTTTAATGCTTGGTATTCTTGTTGACCAGGATACAGATGTGGATAGTGTCATTGTGCCTTTTTTAGGTGTTGATGCCAAAACACCGGTAGGCCCTGCAATCCTTGCCAGACATTTTAACTCATATATTTGCACTCTTTTTACTCTAAGACGTCAGGATGGTTATTATGATTTGATAATTAATAAGCCTTATGATATAAATAAAGAAGATAGCATTGAAAAAATAGTTAAAATGTATAATGATGATATAAGTAAAATGATAATGAAGTATCCTGAGCAATGGGCATGGCTTCATAACAGATTTAAGTCCACTATTAAAAGTTAAAGGTGAAGAAATGAAAAGATTTTTTATTATAATATTAATATTATTTGTTCTGGCTGGATGTGAATACAAAAAAGTAAAGCCCAGATTACCGGCGCCGGATAAGATAGAGAATATTCCCAATTATATGATACAGGGATTTAATTTAACAAATACTGAAGATGGAGTGAAACAGACAGAAATAAAAGCAGAAGCCGCACAGGTATTTGAATTAAAAAAGATGATTTATGCACAAAAACTTGAAGTTAAAAGTTATGAAAAAGATGGCGGTATTACTATTTTGAATGCAGACACCGCAGTAATAAATACTGAAAATAATTCATTTAAAGCCGCCGGTAATGTTAAAATAAAAGCATCAAACGGTACTGTTATTATAACTGATTCTATTTTATGGGATGATGTGCAAAAAAAAGTAGTAGGGGAGGGGCCTGTTACTGTGATAAAAGATAAAAATGTTATAAGTGGTATTGGTTTTGAGTCAGATATTGATATGCGCGATATAAGAATAAAGAATAAGGTTAAATTAAAAGCCAGGGATATTACACAATGAAGATAAAAAATAATTTTGTTTTTTTAATGATTTTGTTTTTATATGCCTGTCATCATATAGATGATACTCAATATGAAAAAATATATTTTAAAAATTTAAATCAAGTTCAGGAAATGCAATTACAGGAAGCAAAAACAAAACAGGATAATACGCTTCCTGTTCAAATAGCACAAACGCCGGTTGTTGCTCCGCAAAATATTACAAAAGAAGCTGAAATACAGCCAACAAAAACAGAAATCGTTATAAAAACTCCTGAGAAACAGACACCCAAGAAAAGAAAAGTAAAAATCGGGGAATTAACAATAGAGTCAGACAGTATGACTTTTAATAAGCAAACATCTATGGCTGTTTTTTTAAATAATGTTAAATTAAAATCAAAGGGTGTAAATCTTTCTTGCAATGAACTCAGATCTGTAAATTACAGAGATAATGCAGAAGCAATTGGCAATGTTCGTGTATTTTACCCTGAACAAAAAGTAAAAATTTTATGCAATAGAGTTAAATACAGCAAGTCAATGTCTGAGGTTCAGGCATTTGATAATGTGGTTGCTGAGAAAATACTGGATAATAATGAAAAAATCAACTTGTATGCTGATGAGATTAAATACGATGTAAATACAGGTGAAATTATCGCCACCAGGGCAAATAAAAAAGTAAAAATTAAATTAAAAGATATTGTAGCATTTTCTGATAAGGTTATTTATAATGAATTAACAGATGAACTTGAACTTACCGGTAATCCATTTGCAAGAAAACAGGAGAGTACATTTATTTCTTCAAAAATTAATATAGATATAAATAAAAGAATAATAAAATTAAAAGAAAATATCTGGGCAAAGTTGTTTTATACTGATTTTGAAGATATAAAAAAGGAGGTAGAAGTTGAAAAAAATAAAAATTGAAACTAAACATTTAACTAAAATATATAAAAACAAACGGGTTGTAAATGATGTAAATATAGAAGTTAACCAGGGTGAAATTGTTGGCTTGTTAGGACCAAATGGAGCAGGTAAAACAACCACTTTTTATATGATATTGGGTATAATTCAACCAGATATGGGTGATATAAAACTTATTGAGGATGGTAAGGAAATATCATTAAAAAATATGCCAATGTATGAAAGGGCTTTGATGGGAATTTCTTATCTTTCTCAGGAACCATCAATTTTCAGAAAATTAACAGTTGAAGAAAATATAATATCTGTTTTGGAATTTATGAAAATTGATGAAAAAGAAAAAAAGAAGAAATTAGAACAATTGCTTGAAGATTTAAAAATAAGTCATTTAAGAAAACAAAAAGCATACACTTTATCCGGTGGGGAAAGAAGACGGGTTGAAATAGCGCGTTCTTTGGTTTTATCTCCAAAGTTTATTTTACTTGATGAACCATTTGTTGGAATAGACCCAATAGCAGTTTTTGACATTCAAAATATTATAAAAGATTTAAGAAAAAAGGATATCGGGGTTTTAATCACAGACCATAATGTCAGAGAAACACTTTCAATAACAAACAGGGCATATATATTATACGAAGGTAAAATTTTATTATCAGGCACAGCAAAAAAATTAATCAATGATAAAAAAGCAAGAGAAATTTATCTTGGTGAAAAATTCACTTTATGAAAAGAATTTTTTACTTATCCTTAATTATCCTTATCTTTACAAATAAAAGTTTAAGTGAAGATAATAAATATTATTCTAAAAATATTGAAAATGCAATTGATTATTATGAAAAACAGATAAGTGAAAATAAAAATAATATTATGAATTATTTTAATCTTGCTTCTGTCTATAAGGAATTTGGAGAAAACAGAAAAGCATTTAATATATACAAGGATTTACTTGAAATTAATGACAGGGATCCGCGTGTGCATTTTGAACTTGCAAAAATGTATTATTTCCTGGGAGCTTTCCATTTTGCAGAAGAAGAAATAAATTTTTTTATAAGAAGAAATACTGTTAACTGGGAGATTTATTATTTTCTTGGATGTATTTTAATGGAACAGGAAAAGTTCGAAGAAGCAAAAACAGCTTTTTTAAATTCAATAGAACTGGATAATAAAAAAGTTATTACATATATAAAATTAGCAGAGTTATATCAAAATATGAATAATTACGAAGAAGCAATTAAGAATTATAAAATTGCAATTGAAAAAGATAAAATTTATACAGAAGAATTGAATCGTAAAATAGCTTATTTATACGAAAAAATGGGTAATTTTTCCAATGCGTTTGTTTACTGGAGAAAAGTCGGCGATATAGATACAAAAGATATTGAGGTGTCAAATAAAATACAGAAATATACCTCAACTATTCCTGAAATAAAGGAAAAGACAGATGAATATATAGCCAAAAAGAAAATGCAGCGAATGTCATATATCCCGCCTGAAAAAACTCCGGTTATAAATGCAGAGGTTGTTCCGGTAGTAGAAATTGGTTTGCTTGAAAAAATAAAATATATTTATTTTAAATCAGGCTGTGATTTTTTATTTTTAAATGAAAAAAATGAGATTTTATTAAAAGGCGAAAAATTAAATGAATATTTTATTGAAGTTGATGAAAAAGGTAAAAATGCATATATAGGTAAAGTTGATGGTGAACCAATTAATATAAAAGAAGGTGATTATTTTATTAAAAAAGAGAATAATGAATCAACAATAAATATATATAATGTACAGTATGGAGAAGGATTTTACTGGTCATCAAGGGACGATACAACTTACAGAGGGAATTTTAAAATAATATTTAAAAAGAATTATTTAACTCTTGTAAATCTGGTAAATGTAGAAGAATATCTCTATGGAGTATTACCTTCTGAAATGCCACCACACTGGGATATGGAAGCATTAAAAGCCCAGGCAGTGGCAGCACGTACATATACTTTTGAACATCTGGGAAGACACAAAAAGGACGGTTTTGATTTATGCGCACAGCAACATTGCGCTGTATATAGAGGAATTTATGGTGAAAATGAAAGGACAAACAAAGCTGTAGATGAAACACGGGGCGAGGTCTTATACGGTTCAAATTATAAAATATTACAGACATTTTATTCTTTATCCTGTGGCGGGCATACAACTGATATTTATGAAGCATGGGGTTTCAAACTCTGTTCAAGTTTAAACGGAGTTTTAGATGGAAGGCATACATTAAATAATAAATGGTCTTTCCCACTGGCACCTTTTTTTCTTGAAGAATGGGTTAAAATGTCTCCTGATGTTTATTGCAAAGTAGAAGGTAATTATGAGAGTTTTTTCCGATGGATAAGGTATATGGATTCAGAGACACTTGCTTCATATGTTGGAAAGAAATATGATTTAGGTAAAATAAAAGAAATAAAACCTGTAAAAAGAGCTAAATCAGGTGCGCTTACCAGATTATATATAGAAGGTGAAAAAGGAAGTAAGACAGTAAATTTTGATATTATAAGATTAATTTTAGGAAAAATCAGGTCAAATGTTATAAAGTGGGAATACAGAAAAGATGCAAAAGGTTTTATAAAAGATATTTACATATACGGAGCCGGTTGGGGACATGGTATTGGTATGTGTCAGCGTGGCGCAAATGGTATGGCAAAAGAAGGAAAAAAATACAATGAGATTCTTTATCATTATTTCCCGGGGTCTTATATTAAGAAAAAATATTAGAAAAAAAAAGAATAAAATGATATTATAGAAACAAAAAGGAGATTTTATGACATTTACACTGTATCCGATAAAAGTTTTCCCCATTTTTAAAGAAAAAATATGGGGAGGAAGAAAATTAAACAGTTTTCTTAAATTACCTGAAAATAAAAAAATAGGGGAGGTATGGTTTTTTGCTGATCAGGAATTAAATTGTTCTATTGTTGCCAATGGACAATATAAAGGTTTAAAATTAAATGAATTAATGAAAAAATACTCAAAGGAAATTTTAGGTTCTGAACTTTTTAAAAAATATGACAATAAATTTCCTTTATTATTTAAATTTATTGATGCAGAAGATAAATTATCAATCCAGGTACATCCGGATGATGAGTTTGCAAAAAAAAATAATTTACCATCCGGAAAATCAGAAGCTTGGTATATAGTATCATCAGGAAAAAAATCTTTTGTTTTGCTCGGATTAAAAAAAAGAATGAAAAAAAATTTATTAAAAAAACTAATTATGACCGGAAGAATTACCAACTATTTAATGAAATATAAAACAACCCCGGGGGATTGTTATTATATAAAAGGTGGCACTTTGCATAGTATTGGACCTTCAAATGTTATCTTTGAAATTCAGCAAAATACTGATAAAACCTATAGAATTTTTGATTGGGGCAGGCAGAACCTTGAAATTTCAAGAGAATTGGATATAGATAATGGAATAAAAGCAATAAGAATTAATAATAAACCGGCAATAAATAATAAAAAAAGTAAATCTTTTTTAAAAATAAAAAAGATATTTGAAACAGATAAATTTGTTATTAACGAACTTAACATAGAAAAAGGCAAAAAATGCTGGTATAATCGTTCTGGACCATTTGTTATTTCTGTTTTTGAAGGTTACGCTGATATGTTATGGAAACAAGGAAAAGAAAAGATAAACAAAGGCGAAGTGGTTCTTGTGCCATTTGGAATAAAAAATTTTACATTATATGCTAAAGAAAAAATAAAATGTCTTATTACAGAAATAAGGTGATTTTTAATGTTTTTAAAAAGAGTTATGTTGTTTTTATTTTTGTTTATTAACGGGAGTTTAATTATGGCTGCTAATCAGGAAAAAGTAATAAAACAGGTTTTTGATAATGGAATTACTGTTATAGTAAAAGAAAATAATTCTGCACCTGTTGCTGCATGTAATTTTTGGGTGCGAACAGGTGCTGCTTATGAAAACGATAATGAAAAAGGACTTTCGCATTTTATTGAACATATGATGTTTAAAGGCACAAAAAAACGTGGTCTGGGTCAGATTGATAAAGAGATAAAAGAACTTGGCGGATATAACAATGCTTTTACATCCTATGATGCAACTAATTATGTCATTGTTGTTCCTTCTGAAAATATAGAAAAAGCCATAGAAATACAGTTTGATGCTTTAACTGAGTCAGTTTTTGACGAGCAGGAAATTGATAAGGAAAGAGAAGTTATATTAGATGAATTAAAGAGGGGGCAGGATAATCCAGGCGTTTTTATAATGCAAAAATTAATGAGTCAATGTTTTTTAAATTATTATAAAGATCCGATTATTGGTTATGAAGAAAATTTAAAATCTTATACCAGAAATTCTTTGATTGAATTTGTAAATAAATACTACATTCCTGATAATATTGTAATTGTAGTTTCTGGTGATGTTAATTCTGATAAAATAATTAATTGTATTAAAAATACATTTGGAACAATTGAAAGACGAAAAACAGGAAAAATTTCTTTTGATAAAAGTGTTTTTGAAAAAAATTTTAAATATCAAACATTTTCAGGTCCAATTGAATCAAGATATCTTATAATTGGATTTCCCATACCGGATATCTTATCTGATGAGTCGCCTGCCATTGAAACACTGGCAAGATTATTTGGTGGCTCAGAAAGTTCTGTTTTGTATCAAAAATTAAAAGAAGAAAAAGAACTGGTGGATAATATTGACGTTGATATTTTTACCGGAAAATTTGGTGGTGTGTTTTTAATTTCGGCAATAGTCAGGGAAGGTAAATATTCAAATGTTTTAGAAGAAATTTTTAAAGAAATAGATAGAATTAAAAAAGTTGAATTCTCACAGGAAGAATTGAACAGGGTAAAATCAGATATTATAAGGGAAAAGGAAAAAGAATTAATGAAAGTTGAAAATGATGCTTTAAATCTCGGCTTTTTTGAGACCTTGAGCGATTATAATGAATATTATAAATACTATGATAGATTAAGACGTGTTATTGAAACCGATATAATTAATGTTGCTTCAAAATATTTAAATTCTGAAACAGCTTCAATAGTGCTTTATTATCCTAAAAGCAGGGAAAAAGAATTTAAAAATTTCAAGCAGGTTGAATCAATAAAAAAATATATAAATCCTCAAGAGCAGGAAAAAAAAGAATCTAAAACAGAAGTGAAATTAATAAAACTTGAAAATGGTATTAAATTAATACATAAAAAACAGATAAATACAAATATAGTTGCTATGAAGTTTTTATTCAAAGGTGGTGTTATTTTTGAAGGCAGTTTTAATTCAGGTAGATATAGAGGAATAACTAATTTAATGGTTGAGACAATGATGAAGGGAACTAAAAAAAGAAGTGCAAAAGAAATAGCAAACAGAATAGATGAATTAGGTGCTGTATTAGCCCCTTCTGTTTCAAAAGAATATTTTAGCTGGTCAGCAGAAACGTTAAATACAAATTTTGAAAATTTAATTGAATTATTTTCAGATATAATTTTAAATCCTTTATTTGATATTGAAGAAATGAGAAAAGAAAAAGAAGATATAATCAATAAACTTATAAGATTAAAAGATTATCCTGATGATTATGCCTTTAAAATTTTTAATGAAGAATTTTTTGAATGGCACCCATACGGATTTTATCCACTTGGAACCACTGAAACAGTAAAAGCTATACCACAAAAATATTTAAAGGACTGGCATAAAAGATTTATATCACCTGAGAATTTAATTGTATCAATTGTTGGTAATGTTGATATTGATTATGCTAAAGAAATATTAAATAAGTATTTAAATAACTGGAAGGGTGAAAAAGATGTAAAAATAAATCTTCCGGTAAAAATTTCACATAATATAAAAACAAAAAGAGAATTGATAGAAAAAAATCAGAGTCATATTATTGTTGGGTTCTTAGGACCAAAAACAAACAGTTCCGATTATTTTGCATTTAGGGTATTAGATACAATTTTAAGCGGTGGTATGGATTCAAAATTGTTTCACGAAATAAGAGACAAAAAGAATTTATGTTATACAATATTTTCAACTTTTGATAGATTTACTGAAAATGGTTCTTTTAAAATTTATGCTGCGACTTCCCCGGAAAACGAAGAAAAACTGGAAAAGGAGATTTTTAATGTTTTAAAAGATTTAGTAAAAAATAAAGTAACTACAAAGGAAATAAAATCAGCGAAGAATTTTATAAACGGAATGTTTAAAATAGGATTTCAGGATTATATGGCACAGGCAGATTCTTATTGTATGTATGAATTCTGGGGTATGGATTATAAAACAGTTGACATTTTTTTAGATAAAATTTATGCTGTATCAAAAGAGGATATAGTAAGAGTAATTGATAAGTATATTAATCTTGATGAATACACTAAAATTATTGTGAGTTCCAAGAAGCAAGAATAGGAGGAAAAATGATACCTATAAAAACATTATCAAAAAAGAATTTTAAAAAGTACGGTCTTATTCTTGAACCACAGGATCAAAAGAGGATTTTTACAGTTTTGTGTGGAGATAAGGGTTCAAAGGGCTGGCGTATTGGCTATGTTATGTTAGGCCCTGAAAAGGTAACAACTTTAGAAGCGCATCCAGAATCAGATGAAACATTTGAGCCGGTTTTCGGTATATCAATATTACTTGTTGCAGAGAAAAAAACACCTGATAAAATTGAAGCATTTTTGCTTGATAAGGGTGTTCTTGTAAAAAAAGGTGTGTGGCACGGACTTCGTGTATTATCTGAAAAAGCAGGCATAAAAGTAACAGAAAATTATGAAGTTGCATCAGTTTTTCATAAATTAAAAAAACCCATAGACATTAATTTTGTATAATTGAGATTAATGATAGATAAAATAAAAAATATTTTATTGCATATAAGTGTTTTATTTTTAATAACAATCCCTTTTTGGTTTTTTAATCTTGATATTGCTTTCAGTAATATTTTTTATGCTCCGGATGCCGGCTGGATTTTTTTTAATAATAAAATTGTTAATGCTTTATATAAATATGGAACTTTGCCTGCAATAATTTTTTCTATTTTTTTTATTGTGGTTCTTGTTTTTCAGAAATATTTCAAGGAAAAAGAAAATATAAGAAAAATTGCTGTTGTTTTTTTAATAACGCTTATTTTTGCACCGGGAATAATTATCAATGTTATATTGAAAAATTATTCTGGAAGACCGAGGCCCAGGGAAATTACTCAGTTTAACGGGAAATGGGAATATAGAAAGGTTTTACAGATAGGACAGCCGGGAAGGGGGTATTCTTTTCCCTGCGGACATTGTTCTATGGGATTTATTTTTTGTTCCATTTATTTTATTTTAAAAAACAAAAAAAAATTTTTAGCACATATTGCTTTGTGGGGTGGCTTAATTTATGGAACAGTAATGGGTTTAGCAAGGATTGCACAGGGTGCGCATTTTTTATCTGATGTAATATGGGCAGGTGCCATCACCATAATTACAGCTGAAATTATTTATTATTTTTTATTTGAAAAAGAAAAAAATATAATTATTGATTTTTTAAACAATAAAAATATATCTGCTTTTACATCGATTGTTATGTTTTTTGTTTTAATAATTTTTTTGTTCCTTTTTTTCTTAATGTCTGTTCCTTTTTACAAAGAACAAAAAATTGATTTAAATTTAAAAAATAAAAATTTAATATTTGTTTTTAATGGCTATGGTAATTTAAAAATAAATCATACAGATAAAAATCCACATATAACCATTATAGCATCTGGTTTTGGTTTGCCCAAAAGAGATTTTGTTTGGAACATAGATAAAAGAGAATGGGACGATAAAACTGAAATTTTGTTTAATACATTTAAAAAAGGATATTTTAAGGAATTTACGTCTGATATTACAGTTAATGCTTTGAAAGATTCAATCAAAGATTTAGTTATAAATAATTCTGAAGGAGATATAGATTCTTCTTTATTAAATGAAATGTCAAAATGTATTTTATTCACAAAAAAAGGTAATATATTTTTTACGGGTGACAATAAAATAAAGGACTTATTTATAAAGAGTTTAAATGGCGATATTTATATAAATCTTAATAAAAATTCTTTTGTAGATATAAATACAAATATAATTGTCAATGCTTTAAATGGCAAAGTTGAAATAAAAAATGAGAGTTCTTATTTTAGAGAATTAAATACCGATGCAAAAGAAATTACAGGCGCAAAAGAATTATATTTAAAAAGCAAGAGAACAGGACATCTGTATTTAAATATAAATGCCAAAAAAATAATAATAAAATAGGTGAAATATGTCAAAATATTTAAATGTAAAGTATTATATTGAAACACCAGAAAGTATTAAAAAAACAGCTGATTTGATTGCTAAGATGCAGTCAACAGGAACGTGGGCAGGAGTAAAACAGGAAACAAAAAAACTGGTAAAAAAATTTGGCGCAAAAGTAAAAGATATAAGAATTTTAAAACAAACAAAAAAAATACATTTGCCAACAAGAGCAAAAAATAAAAACAAAATAAATTGTGCTGAAATTATTATTTCATATCCGTGGGAAAATTTTGGAAAAAATATTGCAATGTTAATTTCAACTGTTGCTGGTGAAATTTATGATTTGTCTGAATTAACCGCAATAAAAGTTATTGATATTTTATTCCCTTATGATTATTTAAAATTATTTAAAGGACCAAAATTTGGACTATCAGGTTCCCGCGATACAGTAAAAGCGTATAATAGACCTTTGTTCGGTGCAATAACAAAACCCTGTGTTGGTTTATCTGCAAAAGAAATTGCAAAACTTGCTTATGAAGTATCTTTTGCAGGTATTGATTTTATCAAAGATGATGAATTACTTGCAGATGCTTCATATAATTCAATTACTGACAGGACAAGAGAAGTAAGTAAAGCATTGAAAAGTGTCTATGAAAAGACCGGAAAAATTACAATGTATGCTTTTAATATAACTGATAACCCTGATAAGGTATTAAAATTACATGATATTGCAGTTAAAAATGGTGCCCGTGCAATTATGTTTAATGTCCTAACAGGTGGATTTAATACTTTAAATATGCTGGCAGAACATACAAAAGTTCCTATTCATTGCCACAGGGATTTTGCTGTTTCTACTTTCAGAAGTCCTTATATAGGTATAACATCTTATGTTTTTACAAAATTGACACGGCTTGCAGGCGGTGACCAGATACAATGCGGTGGAATTTCAGGTTATCTGTATGAAGAAGATGATGAAGTACTTAAAAGTTTTGATGCTTGTCTTGAAAATTTTGGTAATATAAAACAAAGTTTGCCTGTTTCTTCTGGTGGTATGTGGGCAGGTAAATTACCTGTAAATTTAAGAAAAATCAAACATAATGATTTTTTGTTTTTGTCAGGCGGCGGAGTTTTCGGACATCCGGCAGGTGGTTTTGGTGGTGTTAAAAGTATTTTATCCGCTTATGAAGCGATAAAAAACGGGAAAAAACTGGAGGAGTCCAATTGCCCTTATTTGAAAAAGGCAATACAAAAGTTTGGGAAAGTGGAGTATTAAAACTACATTGCCGGTTGCCGATTGAAATAAATGCAATTTTCGGTTTGCGATTTACGATTTCCGATTTAATACAGACATTTTTAATTTACGTTTTTCGATTTAAAAGACATTGTTTTTAAATTTGAAGATTTCATATTATAAGATTTGAAGATAAAATTGGTAATTTGCAAGATTTTCTGATTGCCTGATTTGCAAGATTTAAGAGATTAAAAAATCAGGCAATTAGGTAATCAGGAAATCAGGAAATTTGGAAGATTCAATAACTACATTGCCGATTGCTGGTTGCTGCTTGCGGATTGGAAAGAAGATAAGTGATTGCCCCTCTTTCAAAGTGCCGTGATGAACGAAGTGAATTTTACGGCAGAAAAGAGGGGAAAGGGGAGATTTAAGGAAACAAATCCCCCTGTGTCCCCCTTTGCAAAAGCTATCCATTACCCATAAGTATCAAGAAGCAGGTATACCGCTGATTTTTTCGTAAAAAACGGTTGAGGAAAAGTCGGACAAAGAGTTTGCAGTCAAAGGTAGACGAGGCTTATGCAACAACCCTTGGATAGAATTAAGAAGGACGTTAAAATTGGGAGTAAGTAAACTAGACAACACTGCGAACCACCCGTAATTTTCCTCAAAAATCAGGATATACCTGCTTCTTAATAAAGATGTGGGTAATGGTCAGACCCTGCGGGGAGAGGATAAAGGTGAGGGGGATAACTACATTGCCGATTGCTGGTTGCGGATTGCGGATTGGATAAAACAAGTGAAAAGTGGAATGTGAAATGTGGAATGTATCTAATTGCCTGATTTGCAAGATTGCCAGATTTGCAAGATTTAAGAGATTAAAAAATCAGGCAATTAGGCAATCAGGAAATTAGGAAATTTGGAAGATTCAATAACTACATTGCTGATTGCTGGTTGCTGCTTGCGGATTGGAAAAACAAAAAAACAGCAAACAGCAATCAGCAATCAACAATTGAAATAAATCAGGCAATCAGGCAATTTGGCAAATCAGACAATTAAATAGTTTATTATTTCCTTGACTGTCTTATTTTTGTCTCATAAAATAATATGATTAAAAAATTAATTATAAGAGGTTTTTATGTATTTACTTGGCTATGATGTTGGGAGTTCGTCAATAAAAGTTTCTTTACTTGATGCGCAAAATGGAAAATTAATTGCATCTGCAACATCACCTGAAAAAGAAATGGAAATAACAGCAAAAAAAATTGGATGGGCAGAGCAGCATCCTTACTTATGGTGGAAACATTTATTACTTGCCACCTTAAAATTAAAGAAAAAAAATTCAAAACAATTAAAAGAAGTAATAGCAATAGGTATTTCTTATCAGATGCACGGGCTCGTTCTAGTTGATAAAAATAAAAATGTTTTAAGGCCTTCTATAATCTGGTGCGATAGCAGAGCAGTCCCCATAGGTGAAAAAGCAACAAAGAAAATAGGCGCAAAAAAATGTCTTTCACATCTTTTAAATTATCCTGGTAATTTTACTGCTTCAAAATTAAGGTGGGTAATTGAAAATGAACCGGAAATTTACAGAAAAACATATAAATTTATGCTGCCGGGTGAATTCATTGCAATGAAAATGACTGATAAGATTTTTACAACAATTCCAGGTCTTGCAGAAGAAATGTTGTGGGATTATAAAAATAAATGTGTTTCAAAAGATGTATTAAAAGCAATGAATATATCCCCGGATTTAGTTCCTGACATTGAGCCAACATTTTTCCTACACGGTGAATTAACAAAAAAAGCAGCAGATGAACTTGGATTAAAGCAGGGTATAAAAATTTCATACATAGCAGGAGACCAGCCAAACAACGCATTTTCATTAAATGTATTAAACCCGCGGGAAGTTGCAGCAACAGCAGGCACATCAGGTGTTATTTTTGCAATAATAGATGAGAATCTGTATGACCCATTATGCAGAATAAATACATTTGCGCATGTTAATTATACAAAAGATAAAATAAGAAATGGAGTTATGGTTTGCATAAATGGAACAGGCATACTGAACAGCTGGTTAAAACACAATGTTGCAGATGGTATAGATTATAACGAAATGAATGAATCGGCAGAAAAAATAAAACCGGGAAGTGATGGATTATTTATATTGCCTTATGGCAATGGTGCTGAAAGAACTTTACAGAATAAAAATATTGGTGCCTCAATTCATAATCTTAATTTTAATATTCATAAAAAAGGTCATTTATACAGAGCTGCACAGGAAGGAATTGTTTTTGCTTTAAATTATGGATTGGAGGTTATGAACAAAACAGGAGTAAAAATTGAAAAAATATGTGCCGGCTATGCAAATATGTTTTTAAGTCCTGTATTCAGGCAAATATTTACAAATACCTGCAATGTGCCAATCGAACTTTATTTAACTGATGGTTCACAAGGTGCTGCAAGAGGAGCTGGCGTTGGTGCGGAAATTTATAAGAATTTAAAAGACGCATTTATTGGTTTACAAAAAATTAAAACAGAACAACCAGAAAAAAATATGGTTTATATTTATAAAGAAGTATATAATAACTGGAAGAAAATTTTAAGCGATTATATAAAATAAATACAGGAGGAAAAAATGGAAAAAAGTTATCACAGCATTTGTGCGTGGACTTTTAATTCTGGTAAAGGTGGATTTACTCCATCTGATATCAGGAAAGATTGGGCAGAAAATGTTTTTAATACGATTGATAAGGTTAAGTTAATAAAACAAAAAATTGCATCACGACTTCCTTCCCATATTGTGCTTGGATTTGAAGCACACTATGATTATGAGTATAATGAACAAAATTCACAATATCTTGCTGAGGCACTTTGCGATAGCGGTATTTACCTTGCGATGGCAACGCCCGGCGCTCACAAACATTTTGCATACGGTGGTATTTGCTCTCCTGACCCTGATGAGAGAGCCAAAGCAGTTGATTATGGTTTAAAAGCAGTTGACCTTGTATATGGACCATTGAAAAAAGCATGGATGCCGGCAAAACCTCCTGCTTTTGTTTTGTGGAATGGCTCTTTTGGCTATGATATTGCAACTGTTGCAATAAGAGATATGTATAATTATTTAAAAGAAAATATAGCAGGCCTTTGTAAATATGAACAGAAAAAAGGTGGCAAATTATTTGTTGCGATAGAGCCAAAACCAAACGAAGGACATCCGGCAATGCTTTTACCGACAGTTGCATCTGCAATTGTTTTCTGGAAAAAATTAAAAGAAGAATACAATATTGATATTTCGCAAAAAGGTGTAAATAAAGAATTTGGACATTCAGAGATGATAGGGCTTGATCATATATATGATACAGTGGAAGAAATTGATAATAATATGCTTGTTCATATGCATATCAACAGTCAGGGATATAATGATGGTATTTTATTAGGAGGCCCAGGCAAATTTGATATAGATAATGGCGCAAGGATAAATGGTTATAATATTGCAATCGCGGGACTTATTAAAAAAGCAGGATACAAAAGATGGAAAGGACATGATATGCAGCCGCGCGCCTATGATAATGAAAACCAGGCAGTTGATAGAGTAATAAGAAGTGTTTTATCATGGGAAGCATGTGAGAGCGCAGCAGATTTTATTGATTATAAAAAATTAAATAAATTTTTACAAAACAGAGAGACAGCAAAGGCAGAGGATGTAATGAGAGAAGCGGTTGTTTATGCACAAAAATTATTTGATAAATTATATAAATAAAAGGTAAAAAAATGGCAGAGAAAAAATATAAATTTCAGAATACAAAATTATCATTTGAAGAAAGAGTAGATGATTTAGTAAATAATCTTACGCTTGATGAAAAAATTTCTCAAATGGTTCAAAGTTCGCCTTCTATTGATAGGTTAGGGATACCTGCTTATGAATGGTGGAATGAGGCATTGCATGGAGTTGCGCGTGCAGGTATTGCAACTGTTTTTCCGCAGGCAATAGGGCTTGCTGCTATGTTTGATTCAAAACTGATGTTAAAGATTGCAAAGGCAATTTCAGATGAGGCAAGGGCAAAACACCATAAAGCAATAAAAGAAGGTATAAGACAGCGTTATTTCGGACTTACTTTTTGGAGTCCGAATATAAATATTTTTCGTGACCCGAGATGGGGCAGGGGACAGGAGACGTATGGAGAGTGTCCGTATCTTACTTCTGTTCTTGCTGTTCAGTTTATAAAAGGTATGCAGGGTAGTGATAAAAAGTATTTAAAGACAGCTGCTTGTGCAAAACACTTTGCAGTTCACAGCGGACCTGATAATCTCCGTCATTCATTTGATGCTGTTGTTTCTGAAAAGGACTTACGTGAGACATATTTATATGCTTTTGAAAATTCTGTTCAAGCAGGGGTTGAAATAGTGATGAGTGCATATAATAGAGTAAACGGGGTCCCATGTTCTGCAAATAGGAGATTACTTGAGACCATTTTAAGAAAAGAATGGGGTTTTAAGGGACATGTAGTTTCTGACTGTATGGCAATATCTGATATCTGGAAAAATCATAATTATGTAAAGACGCAGGAAGAAGCAGTAAGCGTGGCAATTAAAGCCGGCTGTGATTTGAATTGCTGTATTGATGAATGCGAAGAACCAAGAATATCTATAAAACGCGCTCTTGCTTCTGGTTTATTAAGCGAAGAAGATATAAATATAGCAATAAAACGTCTTTTTTTAACAAGGATGCGACTTGGTATGTTTGACCCGGCTTCAAAGGTTAAATATTCAAAGATAAAATATTCTGTTGTTGACTCTACAAAACACAGGGCACTTGCTCATAAGGCATCGCAGGAATCAATTGTTTTATTAAAGAATAACCAATTATTACCATTAAACAAAAAAAAGATTAAAACAATAGCAGTTATTGGTCCGAATGCAGATGAACTGGATGTATTGCTTGGAAATTATTGTGGCACACCATCATCTCCAGTTACATTGCTCTCCGGAATAAAACAAAAAGGCATAATTGTAAATTATGCAAAGGGTTGTGATTTGAAAAGTGATAACAAAGATGGTTTTGCAGATGCAGTTAAGGCATTAAAATTTGCCGAAGCTGGTATTGTGTGTCTTGGATTATCACCAAAAATAGAAGGTGAGGTCTGTGATGTAGAAGGCGAAAGACAGGGATTGCAATTGCCGGGTGTCCAGGAAGAATTACTAAAGGAATTAAGAACGCTTAATAAACCAATCATTGTTGTTTTGTTTGGTGGAGGTGGATTATCATTTGATTTGAATTTAGCAGATGCGATTTTGTTTGCATGGTATCCGGGCCAATCAGGCGGGCTTGCAATTGCAGATGTTATTTTTGGAGATTATAATCCAGCAGGCCGATTGCCTGTTACATTTTATAAAAAAGTTGAGGATTTGCCTGATTTTACAAATTATTCAATGGATGGAAGAACATACAGGTATTTTAAAGGAGAACCGTTATTTCCTTTTGGTTTTGGATTATCATATACGAAATTTTCGTATTCTAATTTAAGAATTGGAAAAAAGAAATTAAAACAGGGAGAAACACAAACTGTAACTGTTACAGTAAAAAATATTGGAAAAGTTGCTGGTGATGAAGTTGTTCAGGTTTATTTAAAAGATGTAACAGCATCTGTCAGAGTCCCGATAAGACAGTTAGTTGGATTCCAGCGTATCAATTTAAAACCAGGAAAGAAAAAAACAGTCAAATTTAAAATATTACCAGAGCAGATGATGATATATAACGAAGATGGAACTCGGGAATTTGAGCCTGGTAAATTTATTATAAGCGTTGGCGGCTGTCAGCCGGGATTTGCCTGTGAAACAACACAGGTAAGAAAAGCTTCATTTGTGATGGTGTAAGTAAAATAATAAAATATGAGGTGAAAAATGGATAAAAAAGTTATTTTCTTTTCTTTAAAGGGATGTGCTATGTGTGAGCAGTTAAAACCTATTTTTGAAAAAGTCGCTGGAGAATTACAAATGTCTTATGAGTTGTATGTATTACCAGATGCTCCAAGAGATATAAAAAAACTTGTTTATACTTATAACATAGATATTTTTCCTACTATACTTTCAATAAAAGGCGACAGTGTAGAAAAACTGCAGGGTGTAAAACCAGAAAGTGTTTTAAAAGAGTTTTTACAAAAACAATAGATGGGAAATGTGGAATTTATAACTACCTTGAGATTGCCGATTGAAAAAATTTCCTCTACCCTGTGGCTGTCCATTACCCATAAGTATCAAGAAGCAGGTATACCGCTGATTTTTTCGTAAAAAACGGTTGAGGAAAATTCGGACAAATAGTTTGCAGTCAGAGGTAGACGAGGCTTACGCAACAACCCTTGGATAGGATTAACAAGGGCGTTAAAATTGGAATAGCGTAAAATAGACAACGCCACAAATAACCCGTAATTTTCCTCAAAAATCATCATATGCTTTCCTTTTTTTAAATTTAAAGATTTGAAGATAAAATTGGTAATTTGCAAGATTTCCTGATTGCCAAATTTGCAAGATTTAAGAGATTAAAAAATCAGGCAATAAGGCAATCAGTAAATTAGGAAATTCGGTAGATTTAATAAATCCCACACAATATTTTACACTAACTATCACATTATTTTTATTGAATTTAACCTGTCTTAAATATATAATAATAAATCCTAAATCCAAATAAAAGGAGTATATTTTGAAAGGAAAAATTATTGTTTTTGAAGGCCCTGAGGGATCGGGAAAAACTACACAGGCAAACAGGGTATTTAAATTTTTAAAAAATAAATATAAAAAAGTTATATTTTTACGTGAACCTGGTGGTGTAAAAATATCAGAAGATATAAGAAAAATAATATTAAATCCGAAAAATAAAAAAATGTGTGCTTTGACTGAACTGTTGTTATATGAGGCAGCAAGGGCTCAACTTGTATGTGAAAAGATTAATCTATTACTTAAAAAAGGATATATAATTCTGATGGACAGATTTTATCTTGCCACAACTGTTTATCAGGGATATGGAAGAGGGATAAAAAAACAAATAATAAATTACTTGAATAAACTTGTAACAAATAATATAAAACCGGACTTAACAATAATTTATGATGTGTCAAGGAAAGAAGCATTAAAGAGAATGAAAACAAGAAAAAAAATGGATAGGATTGAACAAGAGAATGACGGGTTTCACGAAAAGATACGTAAAGGTTATTTAAACGAAGGGAAATTAATAAAAGCAAAGATAATCAGGACTGATGGGAAAAATACAGATGATGTATTTAAAGAGACAAAAGAAATACTGCAAAAGGTGATTTTATGGCAATAAAAGATATAATAGGTAACAAAAAGGCAAAAGAAATATTACTTTCTTTTACACAGTCCGCAAGGATCGGCGGGTCGTATATCATAAATGGCGAAGAAGATATAGGCAAAAAATTTGCTACAACTCAATTTGTAAAAGCAATAAATTGTTTAACACCACAAAAAGATGGTGATTGCTGTGATAATTGTGAGAATTGCATGTTAATTGATAAAATACTTGGACAACTTGATGAGCAAGGATTTCAGTTATATCCGCATCCGGATATTCAATATATTGTAACTGACAAAGCGCAGTTAACAATTGATATGGTCAGGGATTCACTGAGTCATTTGAATGCATTTAAACAGATAAAATTAAAATATAAAATATTAATTATAAATGATGCTGAAAAAATGAACAAAGAAGCATCAAATTCTGTATTAAAAGAACTTGAAGAGCCGGGCCAATTTGTAGTAATAATATTGCTGGTTAATAATATTGAAAGAGTTTTACCAACAATAATTTCCCGCTGTCAGAGAATAAATTTAAAAAGAGCAGAACCAGAAGAGATAGAAAAAAAATTGATACAACTTGGTATGGATGAAATAACAGCAAAAAAGGCAATATTATTTTGCGAAGGCAAAATAGGTAAAGCATTAAATTATAAAGAATTTGAACAGGATGTTTTATTTGTAAAAGACATATTTGAAATTTTGGCGTCAAAAGTTGATGATGTTAATAGAATTTTTGAAATAACAGATATAATAATTAAAAAAACAGATGAAAAAAAGAAATTAAAATTAAAAAGCAGTAGTGAAGGGCTGTCTTACCAGCGATTATTTTTACTTGAAATTTTAAAGATGTTATCTTATATTTATAGGGATTTGTTACTTGATAAATTAGGCCTTAAAAAAATACTTTTGCCTAAATACGGTTTAGATATAAATAATATCAGAGATATTAATATAAATGAGATAAATACCATATTAAAATTAATAAATTCTGCTCAATTGGATTTAATGGCAAATGCAAATATAAATTTATTATTGTATACACTTATATTTAATATAAGAAAGGTGAGTTTAAATAAATGATAGAAGTTGTTGGAATAAAATTTCAAGATGACGAAAAGATATATTATTATAATCCTTCAAAATTTCAATTGGAAAAAGGTGAAAGATGCATAGTGGAAGTTTATGAAGGAACAAAAGAAGGCGAAGTTGTTCTTTCTAATTTTTATATTGAACCGGATAAAATTTTAGCACCATTGAGGCGGATAATAAAATGCGTTTCTGATAGAAAAGAAATGTTTGAGCAAAAAAAACAAAGAATGGAAAAGAAAGCATGGGAATTTTGTTTTAAACGAATACAGGCAAGAAATTTACCAATGAGATTAATACACGTTGAATATACCGAGGATTTTAAAAAGGTTATTTTTTATTTTGTTGCAGAAAAGAGAGTTGATTTCCGTGAATTGTTAAAAGATCTGGTAAAAACACTAAGGGTAAAAATAGAATTGCGACAGGTTAGCAGGCGTGAATATGCAAAAAAAATTGGCGGTGTTGGCATTTGCGGTAGAATCTGTTGCTGTAAAAATCATTTAAAATCATTTAATCCTATTACAATAAAAATGGCAAAAATACAGGGTATGCCGCTTAATCCTTCAAAAATATCCGGTGTGTGTGGCAGATTATTATGCTGTCTTGCTTATGAACAATATGAAAAACCGGTTACACCTATTTATCAGGAAGCAGAAGAAATCACAGAAGACATTGAACAGATTTTAGAAGATACAGATGACAAAACAACAGTTCAGGAAGTTGATGTTGACTGGAATCAAAATCAGGAATAAAATTTAATTATATAACCCAAAAATTTAAAGGTGATTATGAAAAAATACTATATTACAACAGCCATAGATTATGCAAATTCAAAACCACATATTGGACATGCTTATGAAAAAGTATTTGCAGATATAATAGCAAGGTATAAACGTTTATGTGGGTATGAAGTTTATTTTTGTACAGGAACAGACGAACACAGTCTAAATGTTGCAGAAAAAGCAAAACAATTAAATAAAGACCCTAAAACATTTTGTGATGAGATGGCATTGAATTTTAAAGAATTATGCAGGATTTATAATATTACTAATACTGATTTTATACAGACAACTGAAGAACGTCATAAAAAAAGTGTTGAAGAAGTTTTTAATCGTATTTATAAGACAGGTGATATTTATAAAGGACATTACGAAGGATGGTATTGCAAATCATGCGAAAATTTTTATAATCAAAAAGAATTACTCGAAGGGAATTTATGCCCTGTTCATAAAATAAAAGTGGATTTAATAAAAGAAGAAAACTATTTTTTAAAAGCATCGAAATACACAGACACTCTTTTAAAATATATAAATGATAATGTTGATTTTATTCAGCCGGAAACAAGAAAAAATGAAATTGTCTCATTGTTAAAACAGGGTTTTAAGGATATTTCGGTTTCAAGAACTGGACTTGACTGGGGGATAAAACTTCCTATTGATAATACTCAGACAGTATATGTATGGTTTGATGCTTTGATAAATTACATTTCTGCAGTGGGCTTTACGACTGAGAATGAAAAATTTAATAAGTGGTGGCCTGCAGATGCCCATATAATAGGAAAGGATATAATAAAGTTTCACTGTATAATCTGGCCTATTATGCTTATGTCAGCAGGCATTAAATTACCAAAAAAAGTTTTTGCTCATGGTTTTTTATTAAATAAAGGCGAAAAAATGTCAAAAACACGTGGCAATATTGTTGACCCTGTAAATTTAGTTAATGTTTTTGGCGCAGATGCCATAAGATATTATTTCGCTGCAGCGGTTGTAAGTGGACAGGATGGTGAATTTTCAGAAGAATCAATTATTCTAAGATATAATAACGACCTGGCAAATGATTTTGGAAATCTGGTTAGCAGGACTTTAAATATGGTTGAAAAATATTTTCAGAATATTATTCCTGAGCATTACAGAGAATTATTTGATGAAAAAATGTCTTCATTAGTAAATCAAATTAATAATCTGTATTCGGTTTATTCAAAAAAAATGGAAAATTTTGAATTTTCCGGTGCGATTGAAAATATCTGGAGTATAATAAAAATTGCAAATAAATTTATAGAAGACGAAGCGCCCTGGAATTTAAACAAAAATAATAAATTAAAAGAGCTTGCAAATGTTATTTATATTTTACTTGAGGTGATAAGGGTCTCATCTCTTGCGGTGCAGCCGGTTATGCCAGAAACATCAAAAAAAATATGGCAGATGTTAAATTTGGATTATGAGACAGATAAATTTGATATTGAAAAAGAGTTAAAATTTGGATTGATAAAATCAGGGCATAAAATCGATAAATCCCGGATTTTGTTTCCAAGAATAGTGGATGAAAAGAAGTAATTATCAAGATGAAAGAAAAAATAATTATTGAAACGCATGTGCATATTTGTGAGCCAAGATATGATGCAGATAGAGAAGAAATGCTTTCGCGCTCTTTTGAAAACGGAATAAAAAAATTAATAAACATAGGTGCTGATATAGAAGAAGGGAAAAAAGTTGCTGCTTTTGACAGGGAAGGTGTTTTTAAATCAATAGGGTTGCATCCACATTATATTGAAAAATGCAGTGAAGATGTTTTTAATGAAATAAAAGCACGTATAAAAAATTGCAAAAACATAGTAGCAATAGGTGAGATAGGGCTTGATTTTTTTAAAAGTCCCACTTCAAAAGAAAAACAAACAGAGGTTTTTAAAAAGTTCTTGACAGTTGCCAGAGATTTTAATTTGCCTGTAATAATACATAGCAGAGAAGCGCATAATGAAGTTTATGAGATATTAAAAGAATTTAATATAGAAAAAAAAGGAGTGATACATTGTTTTACAGGTGATTTAAATACTGCAAAAAAATTTATTGATATCGGATATTTTTTAGGTATAGGTGGAGTTATTACTTTTCCTAATGCTAAAATTCTAAAAGACACAGTAAAAGAAATTTCAATTGATTTTGTTGTTTTGGAAACAGATGCTCCCTGGCTTGCTCCACAGCAGCAAAGAGGTAAAAGAAACGAGCCAATGTATTTAAAATATGTAATTAGTGAAATAGCAAAATTAAAAAATGTAAACGAAGATGAAATAATAGAAACAACAACAAAAAATGCTGAAAAATTATTTAATATATAGTTTAAAGGAGGGTGTATGTTAAAAAAATTTATTAGAAAAATAGCAGAAAATAAGAATTTAACGCAGGAAGAAATGACCGAAGCCATGGAAATAATAATGGAAGGGAAAACAAATGATATTCAGATTTCATCTTTTATTACTGCTCTTAAGATGAAAGGGGAGACAGCGGATGAGATTGCTGCTGCTGCCAGAGTAATGAAAGAAAAAGCAATAAAAATAAAAATAGATAGTGATATCATACTTGATACCTGTGGGACAGGCGGGGATGGTTTTAATACTTTTAATATTTCGACTGCATCAGCAATTGTTTGTGCTGCTGCAGGAATTAAAGTTGCCAAGCATGGAAATAAAGCATTAACAAGCAGGTGCGGCAGCGCTGATATTTTAAAAGCAGCAGGAGTAAATACAGAGGCAACACCTGAAAAGGTAAAAAAATTAGTAGAAGAAATAAACATTGGATTTATTTTTGCTCCTAATTATCATCCTGCAATGAAATATGCAATGCCTGCAAGGAAAGAAATTGGTATTAGAACAATATTTAATTTATTAGGACCAATTGTAAATCCTGCAAATAACACACACCATTTAATGGGCGTGCCTGATGATAAACTTGTTGATAAAATATCAGAAGTTTTTCTGAAATTAGGATTAAAAAGAGGGCTTGTTGTTTGTGGCAATGGATGTCTGGATGAAATCGCACCATCCGGAAAATCCAGAATTGCAGAAATAAAAGATGGAAAAATAATAAAATATGAAATCAAGGTTTCTGATTTTGGTGTGAAAGAATATAAAATTGAAGATATAAAAGGCGGAACGCCGGAAGAAAATGCAAAAATTCTTCAGGATATTTTTACAGGCAAGGAAAAAGGAGCATATTATAGTTCTGTTATTTTAAATGCCGGTTTTGCAATTTATATATGTGATAAAGCAAAAGATGCAAAACAAGGAGTTAAAATTGCAATCGATATTATATCATCAGGAAAAGCAAAAGAAAAATTAGAACAATTAATTAAAGCAAGTAATAATTAAAAGGAGGAACTATGAATATTTTAAAAAAGATTATTAAACACACGAAAAATGAGTTAAAAATAAAAAAAGAAAAAACGCCGATTAAGGAATTACTAAAAGAAATAATAAAAGCTCCTTCAAATAGAAATTTCAGGGATGTTTTTGAAAATAATCCATTTGTAATAATCGCTGAAATAAAGAAAAAAGCACCATCCGCCGGTGTGATAAGGAAATCAATAAGTATTGAAAAGATTGCAAAGATATATGAACAAGCAGGTGCAAAAGCCATATCTGTTTTGACTGATAAAAAATATTTTGATGGAAATTTAGATTATATAAAAGAAGTCAAAAAATATTGTTCGCTTCCTGTTTTGCGAAAGGATTTTATTATTGATGAATATCAGATTTATGAATCAAGGGTTGCGCGGGCAGATGCTGTTCTTTTAATTGCATCAATTTTGGAAAAAAAAGTTTTAACAAATTTTATTAAAAAAATCAGATTTTTAAATATGACGCCTGTTGTTGAAGTTCACTCAAATGAAGATTTAAGAAAAGCTATTTTAAGCGGAACAGATATAATAGGTATCAATACCAGAGATTTGAAAACATTTAAAATAAATTTTTCAAAGGCAAAGTCATTAATCAAAAAAATTCCCAAAGATAAATTTGTAATAATAGAAAGCGGAATAAGAGAAACAAAAGATATAGACGAACTGCAACAGCTTGAACGAATAAACGGTGTATTAATTGGCACCGGCTTTATGGAAAAAAATGAAAATGATATTATTCAGTTTGCATCTGAAATATTGAATAGATTTACAAACCAATAAAATGACAAAAGTAAAAATTTGTGGAATAACAAATGTCAAAGATGCTTTATTAGCTGAAAAATCAGGTGCGCATATAATTGGTATGATATTTGCCGAAAGTCCAAGAAAGATAACAATATCCAAAGCTAAAAAAATTGTAAATGCTTTGAAATTTTCAACACAAAAATCAGGTGTATTTGTAAATGAAAAAATAAATGTTTTAAATAATATTATAAAAAAGTTAGGATTAAATTTTGTTCAGCTGTCAGGAGAGGAAAAGCCGTCTTATATAAAAAAAATAAAAGGAGCAAAAATAATCAAAGTTATTAGAATAAAAGATAAAAAAAGTTTAATAAAAGATATTAATAAATATAAAAAAATAGTGCATCTTTTTCTTTTTGACACTTATGATAAAAATAAATTTGGCGGCACAGGAAAAACATTTAACTGGAATATTATAAAGGGTGTTAGTGTGCCTTATTTTGTTGCTGGCGGTATAGGTCCTTCTAATGTTAAAAATGTAATTACAAAATTAAATCCTTATGGGGTGGATGTTAATTCCGGTGTTGAATTATATCCCGGAAAAAAAAGTTTTCAAAAGATAAAGAAGTTATTTAAAGAAATTAAAAAAATTAAAAGGTGAATAAAATGAATATACCTGATAAACGTGGTTTTTTTGGAGAGTTTGGCGGTAAGTTTGCTCCTGAAACATTACGTTCGCTTATTGATGAACTTGAAATAGAATATAAAAAAGCAAAAAGAGATAAAAAATTCAAAGAAGAATTTAATTTTTATTTAAAAAATTATGTGGGCAGACCTACTCCACTTTATTTTGCTGCGCGTCTTTCAAAAGAAATAGGCGCAAAGATTTATTTAAAAAGAGAAGATTTGTGTCACACAGGCGCTCATAAAATAAATAATACAATTGGCCAGATTTTACTGGCAAAAAGAATGAAAAAAACCAGGATAATAGCAGAAACAGGAGCAGGCCAGCATGGAGTTGCTGTTGCAACTGTTTCAGCAATGTTTGGATTTAAATGTGAGATCTATATGGGCGAGGAAGATACAAAAAGGCAGGCATTAAATGTATACAGAATGAAACTTTTGGGAGCAAATGTCATACCTGTTTCGTCAGGAACAAAAACATTAAAAGATGCAATGAATGAAGCTATAAGGGACTGGCTTAAAAATGTTGATACCACATTTTATATAATCGGTTCTGTTGCCGGATTTCATCCTTATCCTTTGATGGTCAGGGATTTTCAGTCAGTAATAGGAGTTGAAGCAAAAAAACAGGCAATAAATTTTGAAGGAAGGCTGCCTAATTATCTTATTGCATGCGTTGGCGGCGGCTCAAATTCTATTGGTTTGTTTTATCCTTTTTTGAAATATAAAAATGTAAAAATGTTTGGAGTTGAAGCAGCGGGTAAGGGATTACATACAAAATATCATGCTGCTACGCTGTCAAAAGGAAGAGTTGGAATATTGCATGGCTCAAAATCATTTGTTTTACAGGATGATAAAGGGCAGATATCTACAACTCATTCAATATCAGCCGGACTTGATTATCCTGGTGTTGGGCCAGAACATGCTTATTTAAAAAAAACAGGCAGAGTCAAATATGTTGTCGCATCTGACAAAGAGGCAATAAAAGCATTTATGGATTTGAATAAACTGGAAGGAATAATGCCAGCCCTTGAATCTTCGCATGCAATTGCATATCTTAGAAAAATTAAATTTAATAAAAATGATTTTGTTATTGTGAATCTGTCAGGCAGAGGCGATAAAGATATAAATACTATTTTAAGTTTAAAAAATTTAAAGGTTTGATTATGGAAAATCGTATTCAAAAAATTTTAAAAGAAAAATCCAAAAAAGTTATAATTTATACAATGGCAGGTTATCCTGATTTAAAAACAACAAAAGAAATAATTATATCTTTATCAAAAGCAGGTGTTTCTTTGATTGAACTCGGAGTTCCGTTTTCTGACCCAATAGCAGATGGACCTGTAATACAACATGCGGGTGAAATGGCTTTAAAAAACAAAACAGATATTAAAAAAATTTTTCAATTGGTTAAATCAATAAGAAAAAAAATAAACACTCCGATAGTTTTAATGACTTATTATAATATTATTTTTAATTATGGAAAAGAAAAGTTTATAAATGATGCAGTTAAATCTGGTGTGGATGGTGCTATAATTCCAGATTTGCCTTATGATGAAGAAAAAGATTTTTATAATAAAGCCAGAAAGAGTAATTTCTATATTATTTATCTTATATCTCCGACAAATACAATACAAAGGGCAAAAAAAATTGTAGAAAAATCAATGGGATTTGTGTATTATATACTTTTAAAAGGTGTTACAGGCGTGCGTAATAAAGATGAATCTGATTTAAGTAAGATATTAATGTTAAAAAGATATATAAATAAACCTGTTTTTGCGGGTTTTGGTATTTCAACACCTAAGCAGGCGCGTTTGATCTTTAAATATGTCGATGGAGTAATTATAGGAAGTGCTTTTATTAAAGTTGTTTCTAAATATATTAAAAAACAAAGTATTTTAATTAAAAAAATACAACAATTTGTAAAAGGATTTATCAATGAAGCAAAAAACGCAGAAAAAAATTGAAAAAAAATCCAAAAAAGTAAAAGAAATAACTTCTGCTGCTAATAAATATATTTCAAAAATAATAACAATGGAAAAAGAAATAAGCATACTTGAAAAAGTCGGGGATATCACAAGTAAAAATTTTGATTTTAATAAAATACTTGATAAATTTCTTACAATTGCAATGAATGCGGTTAATTCTGATGCTGCATCACTTCTTCTTGTTGATAAAATTTCTGGATTGCTTTATTTTGCCGCTGTAAAAGGGAGCAAAGCAGAGCAATTAAAAAAATATAAGCTTGCAATTGGCGAAGGAATCGTTGGCTGGGTTGCCCAATCAGGTAAGCCATTAATAACTCCTGATGCACAGAAAGATAAGCGCCATAAAAAACAGATAGGACAGGAAATAGATTATATAGCTCATAATATTCTTTGTGTCCCAATAAAATTTGAAGAAGAAGTTATAGGCGTTTTTGAATTTTTAAATAAAAAATCAGAAGAGCCATTTAATGACGAAGACCTAAAAATAATAAGTGATTTTACTCCATATATTGCATCTATTATAAAAAATGCGCAGTTGATAATTGAGAATAAACAAAAGATAGAACGGTTAGAACATTTGATAGAATTAACAAAACATATAAATTCAACCCTTGAACTTAATAAACTTCTTGATAATATGTTGCAAATTTCTACTGATATGTTGCAGGCAGAAGCAGGTTCGATTTTATTACTTGATGAAGATAAAAATGAGCTTTTCTTTGCAGCAGCAACAGGCGAGAAAAAAGATAAATTAAAAGATATAAGGGTTCCTGTGGGCGAAGGCATAGCCGGCTGGGTGGCAAGAGAAAATAAATCAGTGCTTGTTGCAGATGCCCAAAATGATCCGAGGTTTTTTAAAAAAGTTGACCAGAAAACAGCATTTAAGACAACTTCAATAATTGCTGTTCCGCTTTTAACCAAGGACAGACTCATAGGTGTTGTTGAGGTTTTAAATAAAAAAAATAAACAGTTTTTTAATGAAGAAGATACTTCTTTACTTGAGGCATTTGCAAATCAGGCAGCAGTTGCTATTGAAAATGCCAAGTTATACGAAAATTTAAATAGTATGTTTTTAAATACAGTAAAATCTCTTGCTGCAGCAATAGAAACAAAGGATATTTATACAAGGGGTCATTCAGAGCGTGTAACTAAATACAGCGAACTTATTGCAAAAGAAATGGGATTGCCAGATGATGATATAAAAGATTTGCGGCTTGCAGGATTGCTTCATGATATTGGAAAAATTGGAATAGATGAGAGCATTTTAAGAAAACCAAGTAAACTCACAAATGCTGAATTTTCTGAAATAAAAAAACACCCTGTTTATGCTGCTAATATTTTAGAATCAATCCCACAGATGAAAGAAATTATACCGGCGATAAAATATCACCATGAAAGATATGATGGTAATGGTTATCCTGATGGATTAAAGGATAATGATATACCATTTTTTGCAAGGATAATAAGTATTGCTGATACTTTTGATGCAATGTCATCATCAAGACCTTACAGGGATGCATTGCCTCTTGATGTTTGTTTAAAAGAAATACATTTATGTGCAGGCACTCAGTTTGACCCGGAGATCGCAAGTGTTGCCATAAAGACATTGAAAAAATATTTTTCATCACAAACTAATAATAAAGAAAAGGAGATGTAAATGGTTGCATGGTTTCATAGACCTAAATACACAATAATTAAAAAAACACAGGGAGAAAAAGACGTAAAAATTCCAGAAGGAATGTGGATTAAATGCGAAAAGTGCGTAGCGATAATTCTAAAAAAAGAATTAGAAGACAATCTTGAAGTTTGTCCCAAATGTAATTTTCACAACAGAATATCGGCAAAAAGAAGAATAGAAATAACAATTGATAAAAATACTTTTATTCCTATGTTTGAAGAAATTAGGACAGTTGATTTTTTAAATTTCCCTGAATACACGCAGAAATTAGAAAAGTCAATGAAAAAAACATCTTTGACAGAGTCAGTAATAACAGGTGTTGGAAAAATAAATGGTATGGACATAGCAATTGCTGTTACTGATTTTTTCTTCCTTGGCGGTTCTTTGGGTTCTGTGATGGGAGAGCGGATGAAATTGCTTATAGAATATGCAATTGAAAAGAAAATTCCATTTATTGCAATTTCTGCTTCCGGTGGTGGTGCGAGGATGCACGAAGGAATTATGTCATTGATGCAGATGGCAAAAATCTCTGCTGCTCTTGCCAAATTATCTGATGCGGGATTGCCGTATATATCAGTTTTAACAGATCCGACAGGTGGTGGGGTTACTGCATCTTTTGCAATGCTTGGAGATTTAAATATTGCAGAGCCGGGCGCACAGATAATGTTTGCCGGCCCCAGGGTTATTGAGCAAACAATAAAACAAAAATTGCCGGAAGGATTTCAACGTTCTGAATTTCTTTTAGAGCATGGTATGATTGATATGATTGTTAATAGAAAAGATATGAAAAACACACTTTTCAGGATTTTATCGGATTTGATGGGTTCTAAAAATATTAATGTCAGTAAATAAAGAAAGTATAAATAATTATTTAGATGGTTTAAATGAATTCAAATTTGATTTCTCTCTGGAAAGAATTAAAAAAGTTTTAAAATATCTTAATAATCCGCAGAATAACTATAAAGTAATTCATATCACAGGTTCAAATGGCAAGGGGTCTGTTGCACATTTTTTTTCTTTTATTTTTAAAGAAGCAGGGATAAAGGTTGGATTATATACATCCCCACATCTATTGGATGTCAGGGAGAGAATTATAATAAATAATAAAATAATAAATAAAAAATTATTTTATGATACTGTTTTACAAATTAAAAATATTACAGGTAAATTAAAAGTAAAATTAACTTATTTTGAATTTTTAACAGTTGTTGCTTTTGTTATATTTAAAAAAGCACAGGTGAAAGTTGCAATTATTGAAGTTGGTTTGGGCGGCCGACTTGATGCTACCAATGTTAATTATAAAAATAAAATTTTAAGTATAATAACTTCCTTAGATCTGGAACATACAAATTATCTTGGTAAAACAAAAAAATCAATACTGCTGGAAAAAGAGAAAATAATAGATAAAAGTTTGGCTGTTTGCAATATAAAAGAAAAAAAACTTAAAAAATTACTTTTAAAAAAACACAAAAACAAAGTTGTATTTCCTGATGATTGTTTTGAAACTATAAAATTTGAACAAAAAGATAATTTTTTAAATATAATTTTTAAGGACTTAAAAAATAATGATACTATAAAAATAAAAACCAGAATGATAGAATTTATTCAGGCAGAGAACATCAAAACTGTTTTAACCGCTCTTTGTATTTTAAAAAATTTGTTTGACATACCATTTAAAAAAGTTAAAAAGGCACTTTCAAAAACAAAGGTTTTGGGCAGATTTACAAGACATAAAAAAGGATATTATTTAAGTGTGGCGCATAACCCGGCAGCAATAAGAGAAATGATAAAAACCGCTGAAACTATTGCTAAAAAAAGAAGAATAGTATTTATTTATTCAGCATTAAAAGATAAAAACGTAAACAACATTTTTAAGATAATTTCACGAATAAAAAATATATATGTTATTTTAACACCGATAAATAATGAAAGGGCAATAAGCATTGAAAAATTAAAGAAAATTATAGTAAAATATAATATAAAGTATAAAGTAGAAAAAAACAATTACAAGGCATTAAAATTGGCAAAGAGATTGAAAAAAAATGGTATAATAATAATTGGTGGTTCTTTTTATCTTGTGAATAAATTTTTGGATTAAATGAATTGGAGGAATTGATGTTTATAATTGATGATATAAAAGTTATTTTTAAAAGAGACCCGGCAGCAAAAAATTTATTTGAAGTATTGTTTTTATATCCGGGATTACACGCGATTATTTTACATCGGATTGCACATTTCCTGTGGCGTATAAAAATTCCTTTTATACCAAGAATGATATCTGCTTTTTCTAGATTTTTAACAGGCATTGAAATTCATCCAGGTGCAAAAATAGGAAAAAGATTTTTTATTGATCATGGAATGGGTGTTGTCATAGGAGAAACCGCAGAAATAGGAGATGATGTTTTATTATATCAGGGAGCTACGTTGGGTGGCACAGGAAAGGAAAAAGGCAAACGCCATCCAACTCTTGGAAATGATATTGTTGTTGGAGCAGGGGCAAAAATTTTAGGCCCTATTAAAATAGGGAATAATTGTAAAATTGGTGCCGGCTCTGTTGTCATACAGGATGTACCTGACAATTCAACTGTTGTTGGTATACCGGGAAGAATTGTGAGAAGAAAAGGAGAAAAATATCCAGAGGACCAGTTGTTACATGGAAATTTACCTGACATAGAAAACATTGAAATAAAAAGATTATATCATAAAATAAACGAACTTGAAAAATTAATAAAAAAGAAAAAACACAAAAAATAATTCACACAGGATTATTATGGCAGATATACCTGAAAAAATTAAATTAAAGGTTGATAAATTACGCAAAGAAATAGAATATCATAATCAAAAATATTATGTTGATGCAGAACCGGAAATTTCTGACTATGATTATGATATGTTAATGAAAGAATTAATTGAATTAGAAGAAAAATATCCGGAGTTAAAAACTCCGGATTCTCCGACACAACGTGTGGGCGGTGAACCGTTAAAGGAGTTTAAGACAGTTACACATTCTGTTCCTATGTTATCACTTGATAACACGTATTCCGAGGAAGATTTGCTTGAATTTGACAAAAGAGTAAGAAAAGTAACTGATAAATATACTTATACTGTTGAATTAAAGATAGATGGTGTTGCAATTGCTTTAAAATATAAGAATTCATTGCTTGATATTGCAATAACAAGGGGTGATGGTGAGCGGGGTGATGATGTCACAGCAAATATTAAAACAATACGGCAGTTGCCTTTGCGGATTGATAATAATGATATGTTTTTTAAGAATTTTGAAGTCAGGGGCGAAGTTTTTCTTTCTAAAAAGCAATTTGAAATTATAAATGAAGAAAGAGAAAAAGAAGGAGAGCCCCTGTTTGCCAATCCAAGAAATGCAACAGCCGGCTCATTAAAATTATTAGATCCCAAATTAGTAGCAAAAAGGAAATTAAATATTTTGGTTTATTATTTAATTAATGCAAAAAATTATGGAATAAACACACAATTTGAAGCGCTGGAGAAACTTAAAAATATGGGATTCCCTGTTAGCGAGTATAACAAAAAGGTAGATTCCATAAAAGGAGTAATTGACTACTGCAATTTCTGGGAAAAGAAAAGAGCAGAATTACCTTATGTTGTAGATGGCGTGGTAATTAAGGTAAATGAGTTTTCGAAACAGGAAATACTGGGTTCCACTGGAAAAAGTCCGAGATGGGCGATAGCATATAAATTTAAGGCAGAACGGGCAAAAACAAGATTAAAATCAATAACAGTGCAGGTCGGAAGAACGGGTATTTTAACTCCTGTTGCAGAACTTGAGCCGGTGCATCTATCAGGAACTATTGTAAAAAGAGCAACATTACATAATGAAGATGAAATAGAAAAAAAAGACATACGTATTGGAGACATAGTTTTAGTTGAAAAAGCAGGTGAAATAATTCCAGAAGTGGTTGGTGTTGATATAAAAGCACGGACAGGTGCAGAGAGAAAATTTAAAATGCCAAAGATTTGTCCGGTATGCGGCAGCGAAACAGTAAAATACGAAGGAGAAGTTGCAACAAGATGTATTAATATAAAATGCAGGGCGCAGCTTGAAGGTGCACTCATTCATTTTGCATCACGGGATGCAATGGATATAAAAGGACTTGGAAAAGCAATTATAAAACAACTTGTTGATAGAAAACTTGTTTCTGATTATGGGGATTTGTTTTTTCTTGATTCAGTAACACTTGCAGAACTTGAAAGAATGGGGCAAAAGTCAGCTGAGAATTTAATCAAAGAAATTGAAGAAAGTAAAAACAAAGACCTTGAAAGTTTAGTTTATGGTATGGGTATAAGAAATGTGGGAAAACATACAGCAGAAATTTTAGTTGAGAATTTTTCATCGCTTGATAAATTGGCAGATGCAAAAGTAGAAGAATTAAATGAGATTTATGAAATAGGTCCTGTTGTTGCACAATCCATATATGATTTTTTTAAAAGAAAAGAAACAAGAGAAGTAATAAAAAAATTTGAAAAAGCAGGTGTTAATTTAAAAAGAAAGAAAAAAGTTTTAAAAAATATACTGGGTGGTAAGGTTTTTATTTTTACAGGCGAAATGGAAAAATACTCACGAAGCGAAGCAGGTAATATTGTAAAATCATTAGGTGGCAGAGTAACATCATCAATTAGTAAAAATATTGATTATGTTGTTGTGGGAAAAGATGCTGGTTCAAAACTTGAAAAGGCAAAAAAACTGGGGTTAAAAATCATTGATGAAAATGAATTTTTAAAAATCATTGGCAGTTAAATGAATATAAAAGATATAACAATTTACGAAGATGAAAATATCATTGTATTAGATAAACCTTCTGGTTTGCTTGTAGTCCCTGATAGATTTGATAGCGCAAAAAAAAATTTTTATTCTATATTAAAGGATAGTTATAAAAAAATTTTTATTGTGCACCGTCTTGATAAAGATACGTCAGGCATCGTTTTATTTGCTAAAAATTCTTTTATTCACAGGGATTTAAGTATGTTATGGGAAAAAGGACGAGTGTATAAAACATATTATGCACTTGTTCATAGTAAACCGGAAAAACAGCAGGGTGTGATAAATAAACCGGTTGCAGAACTTAAAAAGAAAAAAGGGGTTATGTGTATAGATTTTAAAAATGGAAAAAAATCAATAACAGAATATAAGGTTTTAAAAAGATTTAATAGATTTTCATTTCTTGAAATACATCCAAAAACAGGCAGGACGCATCAGATACGTGTTCATCTTGCATCTATTGGTTGCCCTGTTGCAGGTGATGTTTTATATAACAGGCCAGAAGCAACAAATTTAAAAGAAAAATTAAAAGACAATATGCCACGATTATGTCTTCACGCAGGAGGTATTAGATTTTTTTATGAGCCGGCAAAAAAAGAACTTGAACTCAAATCACCTATACCGGATGATATGAGAGAGATTTTAAAAAATGTGAAATGTATAATGTGAGAAAGACATTTACGATTTTCAATTTACGATTTAAGAACAAAAAACAGAAATTAAAAATTGATAATTGATTAACGTAGGGGGCGCCCCTGTGTGTGGCCGCATGGATGTCTGGAAATAAAAAACTGGATTCCTGTCTGCGCAGAAATGACATATGAGATTCCTTTGCTCTGAGGGTAGAGGATAAAGGTGAGCGAGAGGTTGGAAAATACAAAATTGAGAATAGAAATGGGACAAGGTGGCAAGACTGCGTCTGGCAAATAGGAGAAATAATATGGCAAAGTTTTAGGTCTGGGCTAAAAGTAAGCCACAGAAAGAAACACGTTTCCGGATTATAAATTAAAAAAGAATTGAAATAATATCAAGATAAGATATAATTAAAACATCAAAAAACGGGAGAGATTATGAAAAAATTAAAAGATATAAAAAATATTTTAAAGCAATGTAAAAATGAGATAAAAAGTAACCCCTCAGTTATGGTAGGTTTTTATAAAATATAAAGTAAATTTTTTTGCTTTACTTTTTTACATTAATAAAATCTCCCCCTGCCCCTCTTTAAAAATTGTCCATTACCCATAAGTATTAAGAAGCAGGTATACCGCTGATTTTTTCGTAAAAAACGGTTGAGGAAAAGTCGGGCAAAGAATTTACAGTTATTAAAAGTAGACGAGGCTTACGCAACACCCCTTAGATAGCATTAAGAAGGGCGTT